>Ga0182001_10000191_pt1 | contig 13765 bp, 19 predicted proteins | sample BulsoiFelSFmetaG_FD_120485 | JGI IMG/M metagenome (GOLD analysis project Ga0182001, IMG submission 120485) | Bulk soil microbial communities from Mexico - San Felipe (SF) metaG | ecosystem: Environmental > Terrestrial > Soil > Agricultural land | place: Mexico: San Luis Potosi | collected... | reverse complement strand
TCTGGTCCTGATCAACTACCGAGAAGTCACGGGTGGTCGGGCAGGGCTGGCCGTCCCGGGCCGTGCCGACCGGTGGCACCTTCAGCTTGCCGGCGCGGATCGCCGCGTTAGCTGCGCGGAAGAACTCGGGTGCACCGCAGTAGGCGAATTGTCCGAACGGCGAGCCGGGCAATCCATTGACGCATCCGGCGGTTGCACCACGCAGAGTCAATGTGGTGCCTTGGAAGCCGAACCACAGCCCAACCACCGAACCTGCGGGTAACTTCGGCATGACGGGGGGCGCCCCGGGTCGGGTACCGCGGTCGATGACCAGCGGTCGGTAGATCGACAAGGCGCCCGTTGCCGGGTTGATGATCGTGGCTTCGACGAACGCCGACTGGTTGTCGTTGGCCTCACGGCATTGGCCTTGGCGACGGTTCGTCGCGAACAGCTGGTACGGCGTGGCCAGACCCTGCGCGGTGAATGGCGCATCCGGGACGATCAGCGTGCAGTTCGGGTTGGGGTTTTTGCCGCCGCCACCGTCTGGCGCCTCTTTTAAGGCGCGGTGTCGCTCGTTGTTTCGGCCCCGGCGAGCCGGGTCAGGGTTGGGATCCGGCGCTGGGTCGCCGACTGCGACGTCGTCGTCTTGCCCCATCATGGTGCGAGTCAGCGGCGCGCTGCTTCCCGGAGCCGAAACGTTGACCGGGTCCAGGGCATCAACCGGTTCGGGCCCGGCCTGCGCCGGCCAGGGTGCGATCATCGCAATCGGTACCGCTGCAGCGACGGCACACAGGCGCCAGCGGACGAAGCGTGGTGTGCGGGAAATCACCAACGCACCTTTCTCGAGTCAGTGTCGGCGGGAGGCAGTGGGCCATCGCTGACCACCACCTTCAGCCAGTCCGCGCATGCCGGCGCACACAGCGCAGCGCACGCCGGACCGGGAGGTGTACTGCCGGGACGCACCTGGTACGGACCGCCGGGCGTGGCGGCTTGGTCCTGGTAACCGGCCGTCGCCGTAGCGGAGATTACGACCATGGGTTGCCAGCCGGTCTTGACCTGAGAGTTCCGGGCGCTCCACGGCGCCCACAGGTGCGTTCCCGGCGACGAGGGGCGGTGCATTAGCCCGAACGCCGCAGGGATACCGCCATTTGCCGGGCACTGCCCTCAGGAAACCGGCCGCGCGGCGCCCTCCGACCGCTGGCCGGAGGCAAGCACGCACCAAGCCGCCAGATGACCGAACCGATCGTGGTCGGCATGCGAACGTTCTGCAGAGACACTGCGGAACGGGGAGCCCGCGGTCCTCGCTAAGTTGGGAAGTGATCGCTACGCCGGATCGTCAGTGATCGTCATTGGCGACCTTCGAGGGTCGCTCTCAGCGCGCCCGTGCTGATTTTCCGTGTACGATGGGCGACCATGGACTACGAGAGTCCCAGCTCAGGAAGGGGCCTATGAGCGCCTACAGCCTTCCCGACCTGCCGTATGGATACGACGCGCTTGAGCCTTACTTTGACGCTCGCACCATGGAGTTGCACCACACCCAGCACCATCGTCGGTATGTCGACCAGCTCAACGCAGCCGTTGACACCAGCCCGACTCTACGCTCAGTAAGTGAACAACCCGTCGATGACCTGCTGTGGGACATCGGCAAGGTGTCGGAAGAGACCCGCAACGCGGTGCGTAACTACGGTGGCGGCCACGCGAACCATTCTCTTTTCTGGACGATCTTGAGTAGAGATGGTGGAGGGAAACCCACAGGCCGCCTCGGCGAGGCAATCACCGAGGAGTTCGGTTCCTTTACGGCATTTCGAGACCGGTTCACGGGTGTCGCAAACTCCCACCTCGGCAGTGGCTGGGCCTGGCTGGTACGGGTGCGCAACCGATTGGTCGTCTACAGCCTGCTCAATGAGGATTCCCCGCTGACCGCGGAAGAGACTCCCATCCTCGGCCTCGACCTGTGGGAACACGCCTACTACCTCCGCTACCAGGGTGCGCGCGCCGATTACATCGAGGCTTTTTGGAACGTAGTGAACTGGGAAGAGGTAGGCCGTCGGTTCGAGGAGGCAAAGCGATCCTAGTTTGTCATCGAACCGCCCAGACGAATCGATGGAAAATGTCTCCATCAATCCCCTGACCAGTTGCATCGGAGAGGGTGCGAAGACATGAGCGAAGAGAACGAGAACCCAAATGCGACCGATAAGTTGACCGGCGAGGGCCAACAAGCGCTCTCCGCGCTGCGTGGGATCTGGAAGGCACAGGGCCAAACCAGCGCCGATCTAGACGAGGCATGTGGTAACACGACCTCGTGCAGGAACATGGAAACCGTCGGCTTCCACGGTCTAGAGGACGAAAGCGACAAACCCTCGCAGTCGGTGGGTAACAACCTTCGTGCCGCGTGGAAGACCAAGCTCGAGCGTGAAGGCAAGCTGAACTCCGAGAGCGGCAGCGTGCGAGATCTCGTCTTCGGCTCGTCTGACCAGAAAGAGTAGCAACGCTAGCTCGTTCGAGCGGCGGAAGACAGCAAAGGGAGGATGACGTTCATGTTCGGACGTAAGAAGCCACAGGCCAGCGACAAACCCGTTGAGAACACCACCGAATCGAACCGCACCACTTCGTACCGCGTGGGGCAGGACGCTGCGCCCACGACCACGGGGGCATTGAGAACGTCATCCTATGTGAGCGCCATGCAGTACGACAGGCGCGGGTACGAGACGCTCAACTAGGACGCCACCGCGGGGATCTCACCTGTGGAGGTCAGATCCCCGGAGTGGCTCGCCTGTGCCGACAGATCCAGTACTGCTGCGGACGCCCCCACCACTAACTGCTCGATCTCGCCGCTCAGCGGCCGCCAGCGTTGTCAAGGAGACCGCTCGATGAACTATCCGACTACCGTCAAAGAACTTACCGAAACGTTGCGCCGGGGCGATTACCTGGCGGACCGGGGCTTGGCGACGGCGGTGTTCGTGGCGATGTCCCTTCAACGTCCCATCCTCCTCGAAGGCGAGGTTGGTGTCGGCAAGACCGAGCTTGCCAAGGTACTGTCCTCGGTATTCGGTCGTAAACTGATCCGGCTGCAGTGCTACGAGGGCATCGACACCAACCAGGCCCTCTATGAGTGGGACTACGCCCGCCAGCTCCTCTATATCCGCGCATTGTCGGATCGCGACGTCACTGGCGAAGAAGCTGTCGAAAAGCTATTCGGTCCGCGGTTCCTCCTCGAGCGTCCACTGATGCAAGCCATTCAGGCCGGCGACCAGGCCGTGCTCTTGATCGACGAGGTCGACCGGGCCGATGACGAATTCGAGGCCTTCCTTCTGGAGGTGCTGTCTGACTTCCAGATCAGCATTCCGGAAGTAGGTACGATCAAGGCGGAGAATCCACCTCTGGTGATCCTGACCTCCAACCGCACCCGGGATCTGCACGACGCGTTGAAACGACGCTGCATGTACCACTGGATCGGCTACCCGGATCCCGACCGCGAGGTCGACATCGTCACTGTTCAAGCGCCTGAGGTGTCCCAAGAACTGGCCCGTAAGGTAGTGGGCGCGGTCAACAAGCTCCGCGAAATGGATCTGGCCAAGCCGCCAGGCGTCGCAGAGACCATTGACTGGGCTCGCACCCTGTCGTTCCTGGGCGAAAGCTCTTTAAGCGTCAGTAACGCCGATGCCACTCTCGGCTCGATCATTAAAGATCGTGACGATCTGGAGCTCGTACGAGATAACCTCAGCGAAGTGACGTCCAATGCATAAGACAACACACGGATCCTGCTGAAACCCATGGCACGCAACCACAACGGCTTCGTCACTGTACTTGTTGAATTCGGTCGGGCGCTGCGCTCCAAAGGGTTGTCTGTTGGATCGGGTGACATCCTGACTTATTGCGCTGCAATGGCTCCGCTGGATCCGACGGATCTTATCGATCTGTATTGGGCCGGACGAACCACCATGATCGTTCGTCGTGAAGACCTACCGGTTTACGATGAGGTGTTCAGGGCATTTTTCCTGGCCTCTGACAGCCCGGTCCAAAAGATGCTGAAGATTAAGGCGCAGGCTGCCGCCGAAGCTGAGGCCGCTTTCGACGTCCCAGCCGCCGAGCCATCGGGCAAGGAGCAGGAAGAGGAAACACTGCTCGGCCTGATGGCCTCAAACGTCGAGACCCTCAAGCACCGTTCCTTCGGCGAATGCTCCGACGAGGAGCTCGCGGCGATTCGACGTATCATGGCGCGCATCAAGTTCACCCCACCCAAACGGCGCACCCGTCGCACCCGGACCTCCTCCGACGGGCGGAAGCCGGACATGCGGCGGACGATCCGTGAATCGATGCGGACGAACGGAGAGATGGTCGAGCTGTACTGGCGCCGGCGTCGCGTGCGGCTTCGCCCGCTGATTCTCATTCTCGACGTCTCCGGATCCATGTCCGATTACTCTCGCGCTCTGCTTCAATTCGCCTATTCCGCCAAACGCGCCTCCCAGAAGGTTGAAGTGTTCTGCTTCGGCACTCGCCTTACCCAGGTAACCAAGCCGCTGCAGACACGTAAACCGGACGAAGCGCTCGCCCGTGCCTCGGAGCTGGTAGTCGACTGGGAAGGCGGCACCCGGATCGGCGACTCAATCGACAAATTCGTCCGGACATGGGGGCGTAGGGGCATGTGCCGCGGTGGGGTGGTCGTAATCTGCTCTGATGGGCTCGATCGCGGTGACCCTGAGCTGCTTTCTGATTCGATGGAGCGACTGTCGCGGTTGTGTCACAACATCGTGTGGATGAATCCCCACAAGGGCAACAACGCAGACTACCAACCCACGACGGTCGGAATGCTGGCAGCTGAGCCACACATCGACGTGTTGTTGTCCGGCCACGACCTCAGCAGCCTCGAAGAACTCGCCACACTGCTTCCGAAGCTCGGCTAGGGAGGCTGAAGCTATGTTGATGAGATGGAGCGTCGGCATCGAGGCCGAGGGCGACCGCATCATGAAGATCGAAGAGGTCGTCGAGCTGGCTGATGCGGTCGCACCGCTTGATGGCATCGCAACCGGTATCGGCACAAACCGCTACGGCGCGCAGGTCGTCGTTTTTGCCGACGGGCGCGAGGAGGCCATCAACAAGGGCAAACAGCATTTCGCTGACGCGGTGCAGAAAGCGGGACTGCCCGTCTACCCGATCGTCAGAGTTGAAGCGGTCAGCGAAGATGACGACGACGCAGATGCCGACATGTGAACGTCGTCTTATACACTGAACAGCACGCGCACGACGTCACCTTGACATGAGGACAGCTCTAATGATCACACAGGTCTGGACATGATTCGCCTCGGATCCCTCGCTGGCTATTCCTTCGAGGGGCCACGGATCCTCGGTGGTTGGACGGCGCCGAAGCGACCAGCGGTTTTTGCGATCATGTACAAGCCGGATGCCGAAACTAAGCCCGACCGCTACGCGGTCATCTATGTCGGTCACGAGGACAACATGTCGGAGGCCGGGTTCCCGTTCAAACATCCGCGGGCGAACTGCTGGATCGCACGTGCCGGCTCGCGGTGGAAGCTACATATCTGCACCTACGAGGTCGACGGCTGGGCACGGTCCCACCGCGAGATGATCACTCAGGAGCTCGCCGCCATCTACAACCCGCACTGCAACGAAGTGAAGTACGACAAGGCCTGGGAGGGCCATTGGATCGGCAACTACGAGTCCGAGCTCACGGGCCCACTGTCGCCAACCCAACGCGAGGAGGGCCCTCGATAGCTCGCCCGGCTTCCCTCTCCAGAACAAAATATCGGGCGGCGACTACGACCAACGTAGTCGCCGCCCGATATTTTGTTTACTATCCGTCAAACTGCTACCGGCTAGAGGAGAGCCGCTCTAGTGCGAACGACCGCTGCGGAAACCAACCGTGTCCATCAGACGAGAACGACGCCGACCGGACGCTGGAACGTTGGTGTGCCCGTTGACCGGAGCCGGCACTGGTGGAGCCAGCTTGCTCGCGATCTTCTCGGCACCCCCGTACAGCAGTGGAAGCGCGCCTGCGACAACTCCACCGGTGCGGTTGATGTGCTCGACGCCAGGAATAATCGTCTCCGCCTGCTGGGCGATCGTCTTCACGTTGCCCAAGCAGTCATCAAGGTTGTCCGCAATCCGGTTGAGCAGCACGCCAATGACGAACAGGAATATCGCCAGAACCGCGGTCAGTGCCCCGATGCAGACTACTGTCAAGACAATAAGCAACATGTCTAGCCCTTTCCGACCGGCGTACCTGAACCAGTTAGAACCCTGGTCAGGAACAGGTGATGCTGCAGGCCCTCTGCCAGTACCGCGTCTACCCGATCAGCCGTGATCGGGATAAGTGCGCAGTTAGCGGTGTTCTGCGGGATCGCCCGCAGAGTGTCTCGAACTCCCACCACACTCCGGTCAATGGACCTGACCATCGACACAAGGGAGCCGAGCAACAGGATCACCACGACCAAGACAACGAAGCCCATTATTATCGCGAGCCACCAGAAGGTCGCCTCTTCAGGTGCATATCCATCAGGTGCACCCGCATACCCCAATAGAAATGCCATCATCACTAACCTCCAAGCCTAGCTCGTCCGCGTTCCAGACCTCCGATGATGACCTCAGCATGGTCGATCGTCTGTCGTAGATCCGCCAACGGAAGCGTATTTCGATATGACTGCTGCAGGGCCTGGTTGATCTGTGGAGCCTGACGAGCGATTCGGGCGGCGAGAACGAGGACCGGAGCGACCAATGCGACCACCACGGTGATCACCACTACGGCAATCGCGAAACCCAGATACCAGCCGAACAGATGTGCCTCAGCGGGCCCGGGCGCCTGTTCCGCAAGCAACATCATCCCGCAGCCCTCCTTTCGGTAGCAGTAGTTTCCTACAACGGCCTTACAAAAACATTACACACAGGACCTAACGGCGGTCCGATGACGTCGTCGTCACGCAGGTGGTCTCGAGGTAACCCAGCAGCGTTTGGGTAGCCGTCTGAACGTTGTGGACATCCTTGAGGTGATCAGCGACCTGCCGCATCAAAACGTCCTTGTCAGACGCAGTGAACTGCGAACTGCATTCCTGATGACCACACGTGAACTCGTGCATCTTCACTCCTTTACCGTTCTAACGCCAACCATATTGGTTGTCGCTGACCGTCAAACCTGTTCTGCCATAGCTCGTACCGGCGCGAGATTGGCATTGACCCGGGGCAGAACCTCCGGAACCGTTCTCGTCTGGTAAGCAATCGCGTTGACACCGACAATGATCGCACCAAGGGTCCAGGCAACGTGCCGAAGCTGAGCAATCACCTTTACCAATGACAGGCCAACAACAGCCACGATCAATGCGACGGCCAACAGCGTGACCCATGCGGCTGCAGGCATGGCTTCCTCCTCTTCTCTCGTCTCGAGGTCATTCGCTCGCTAGACGCCCAGTGCGGCCAACAGACCGCCGACGCGCTTCACATAGCGGGTCGCGCCAATGGCGACCTCGTTGACCGTGCTGTCCGTCTCCGCCAGCAGCGCCGGCACATTGTCGAGCTCGCCGGTCAAAATGACACCGTTGTACAGAATGTCATCCACTGTTTTACGGATTCGATCCACTGGCGTCACGATTCGGTTCATCAACACCGCAACGATGGGCAACACCACGAAGAGCAGGATCAGGTCACCCAACCACCACAAGAGCATGTTCGGCCTCTCTTTCGCTCTCGGATCGTTATTACTACTTCGCTCGACCGAAAAGCCGGCCGAAGAACCGTTTCAGCGCAGTCATGGCCGCCTGCATGCCGATGCTGAAACCCTTCACTGGAACAGCATCGCGTTGTACCGCTGCCTCACCACGGGAGGCCCGTCCAATATCGTCCGCGATGCATTTAGCGAAACTCTTCATGATCACACTGGTGACGTCTTGGACCATGCCTCTGCCGAACTGAGCAGCAGCGCCCGAAAGCTGGAGGTCTTGGGCAACCTTGACGCGTGTCCCTGTCCCGGAAGGCACCATCGTCGAGGTCACCTTCATGGTCGCCTGGCCCTTGCCCTTCTCCTCCGACCCAGACGCATCCATCACGATTCGCTTGGCGGCCTCGTCTCGCAGCACAATCTGAGCCGTACCGGCGAACTGGAGCTTCACCGGCCCCATCTTGGTCGTCACTCGGCCCTTGTATACGTCGCCGTTGACATCAGTGAGCTCGGCACCCGGGAGGCAGGGTGCAATCCGCGGCACGTCTTGCATGTGTTTCCACACCTGCTCGAGCGGCGCAGCTACCTCGAACTCGCTCTCGATCAGCATCGACTACTCGCTCTCCTTACCACACCCTGGTCCGAACATGCGATCACGATTTCGCTCCGGATCCAATGAACTCAGCAGGATCTTTCTTGAACGCCCTGGCGCATCCCGGAGCGCAGAAGTAATACGTCGCTCCGTCGTGATCCACCTTGTGGCGGGCGGATTCCACCTCCACTGTCATGCCGCATACTGGGTCGATCGCCTCGACGATCTCGGGCAGTTCCGGCCGCATTCCCCTGGCTAGCTCGCCGGCGGCCCGCAGCTTGACCAACTCAGCAAGCACCCCCACCGCAATTTCGCGGTGCGAAACTTTTCCGAGGTCGAGACCGGCCGGCACCTTCACCCTGGCCAGGGTCTCCTTGGACAATCCCCGGCTCTCCAGAAACTCGAGCACAGACTTTGCCCGCGGCCGGGAACCAACCAAGCCAACGTAAGCGGGTCCTGCGATGAGTGCTTGCTCAATCGCTTCCTCGTCGTGATGACCTTGCGTGGCCACTACCACGAGGGAGCGCTCATCAACCCCAGCTGCCTTGAAATCGAGTTTGCTGACGACGTGTTGCGCCAACGGATGGCTTTCAGCGGTACCGCCGTCCGGATCGACGAGAACCGTCCGCCAGCCGATCGCCTGGCCCATCTGCACGAGGGATTCCACCATCGGCGACCGTCCGACGACGACCAGGTGGGTCTTGGGTTCTACCGGTTCGATGTAGATCTCTAAAGCACCCTCGCTCTGGCAGGACATCGGCACGTAGCTGATGCCCTCCCGTACTGCCACGGACTCGAGCTCGTCTGGCGTGCCAAGAAATATGAGGCGCGGCACACCTTCGGTGAGGATGTGCCGGGCTTCGCGAACAACCACAGGTTCAGCGCAGGCGCCACCAATAAATCCAAACACCTGCCCTGAGGCTGTAATGACAGCCCGGCACCCCTCCTTGCCCGAGGACGGGCCCCGCCGCCACACAACAGTGGCAAGCGCAAACGCCTCACCACGCTGCGACAGCTCGCGGGCACGCTCAAGAACGTCCCACCCGTCCATGGTCATCGACCCAATCTGCCAGTCTCGTTACTCGTCCGACTTGACCGGAGGCATTCCCGATATGTCTCGCCGGTACTTCAGAGCCTCCCACACCCGATCCGGGATCAGCGGCATATCGATGTTGCGCACTCCGGTGTCGTCGATGGCGTCCATGACCGCGTTGACGAATGCCGCAGGACCGCCGACAGCGGCGCACTCCCCGATGCCCTTAGCACCGATCGGGTGGTGCGGTGAGGGCGTAACGACCTCGTGAAGCTCGAAGCCCGGGGTCTCCCACGCCGTTGGCAGCAGGTAGTCCATGTAGTTCGAACCCACGCAGTTGCCCTCGGCGTCGTAGGTGATGAACTGCATGTTGGCCATCGCGTAGGCCTCGGTCATGCCGCCCATGATCTGACCCTCGACGATCATCGGATTGATGCGCACACCGCAGTCATCGACCGCGACCATGCGCAGCACGTCCCATACACCGGTTTCCGGATCGACCTCGACCGTCACGATGTACGCCGCGAATGGCCATGTCATGTTTGGCGGGTCGTAGTACGCGTTGTTCTCCAGCCCTGGCTCCAAGCCGTCAGGCATGTTGCCGTAGGCCGCCATCGCGCACTCCTGGATGCTCACCCCGTTGTTCGGAGCACCCCGCACGTGGAAGCGACCAAGCTCCCACTCGATGTCTTCTTCGGAGACCTCAAGGAGGTGTGCGGCCAACTTCCTCGCCTTGGCCCGGACCTTGCGCGCCACCATGGCGGTTGCCGCACCCGCAACCGGCGTGCTGCGGGATGCGTAGGTCCCCATACCGAACGGTGTGTTGTCGGTGTCGCCGTGCTGTACGAGGATGTCGGCGGCGGGGATGCCGAGTTCGTGGGTGACGATCTGCGCGAACGTCGTCTCGTGGCCCTGGCCCTGAGTCTTCGATCCGATCTTCAGAATCGCCTTACCACTCGGGTGCACCCGCAGCTCCGCGGCATCGAACATCTTGATGCCGAGGATGTCGTACTCGCGGCTGTTACCGGCTCCGAGTGGTTCGGTCATGGTGGAGATACCGATGCCGAGTCGCCGACCCTGTGCACGTGCCGCTTCCTTCTCGCGAAGGAACTCGTCGTAGCCGATGGCATTCAACCCGACGTCGAGACATTTCTCGTACTGTCCCGAGTCCAGGAGGAAGCCGTAAGGAGTACGGAACGGGAATTGATGGTCCTTAACCAGGTTGAGCCGACGGAATGCCGCCTGATCCATACCCAAATCGTAGGCGGCTGCCTGAATTGCTCGCTCCTGGAAGAACATTGCTTCGGTTACCCGGAAGGAACACCGATATGCGACACCGCCAGGCGCCTTATTCGTGTAGTGACCCTGTGCGGTCATGTATCCGTACGGAATGTCATAGGCAGAGAACGCCGAATGCATCAGTCCAATTTTGAATTTCGTGGGCTGAGCGTCCGAGAAGGAGGATCCGTTGTCGCTGTCACAGTGGAACCGAACGGCGAGAATCTTGCCGTCCTTGCGGAGCGCGAGCTCCCCCTTGTAGTAGATGTCGCGCGCGTAGTGCGTGGAGATGAGGTTGCCTGTCTTGTCCTCGATCCACTTGACCGGCCGCGCCAGCAGGATCGAGCAAAGGATCGAGCAGACATAACCCGGGTAGACGGGCACCTTGTTGCCGAATCCACCACCGATATCAGGCGAGATGATCCGGATCATGTGCTCGGGAAGTTCCGCGACGATGGCCACCGCAGCCCGGATGATGTGCGGGGCCTGGGTCGTCATGTACACGGTCAACTTCGTGGTCGCCGAGTTATAGTCCGCGATCGAACCGCAGCACTCGATCGGCGAGGGGTGCGACCTCGGGTAGTGCAGCTCGAGCTTGGAGACCAGGTCGGCCTGGGCGAAGGCCCGTTCGGTGCCGTCCCGGTCGCCCACTTCCCAGCGGTAGCAGACGTTGTCCGTCTGGCCTTCCTTGTCGTCCCGGATCACCGGAGCGCCCTCAGCAACCGCCTGATAAGGGTTGACGATCACGGGGAGCGGCTCGTACTCGACGAAAATCGCCTCGCAGCCGTCCTTCGCGATGTAAGGGTCGTCGGCGACCACGCACGCGATTTCCTGGCCCTGGAAGCGCACCTTGTCAGTGGCGAGTACCGGTTGCGTGTCATAGGACAGGGTCGGCATCCACGCCAGGTTGTGTTGGGCGGCCATATCCCCCGTGAGCACCATGTGCACACCGGGGATCTGCCAAGCCTTACTCGTGTCGATCGACTTGATCCGCGCGTGGGCCAATGGGCTACGGAGGATCTCCATGTGCACCATGCCGGGCAACTTGAAGTCGTCGGTGTAGTTGCCCTTACCCCGAAGGAAGCGGTCGTCCTCTACCCGCTTGCGGCTCGAACCCAAGCCGCCGATCTTAATTTCGTCCAATGCCTGAGCCACGTCACGTCTCCCTTGTCGTCGACTCTAGCCTCTAGCCGTCAGCGACTAAATGATCCTGCCTCGGACCGCATCTTCTCTGCAGCCCAAAGAACCGACTTCACGATGTTTTGGTAACCGGTGCAACGACAGAGATTGCCGGCCAGTCCCCAGCGAATATCTTCCTCTGTCGGGTTGGGGTTTTCGTTCAAAATCGCCTTGCATGCCATCATCATGCCGGGCGTGCAGTAACCGCACTGCAGTCCGTGCTCCTCCCGGAAACCCTCCTGGATGGGGTGGAGCTCGCTGGGCAGGCCAAGGCCTTCCACGGTTTCTACTTCATGCCCGTCCAACATGACCGCAAACATGGTGCATGACTTCATGGGCATTCCGTCGACAAGTACGGTGCACACACCACAGTTCGTGGTATCGCAGCCGATATGCGTGCCTGTTAGTCCTAGCACTTCACGCAGGAAATGGGCCAGGAGTAAGCGAGGCTCGACATCGACAGATTTCGGTTCCCCGTTCACTACGACGTTTATTCGCCGCTCTTCCACGCCGCCTCCTTGACATCGCCAATACTTCTTAAAGTACTCATCTGGAATATGCGGCGCTTCAGGCCGCCATGGCCTCTCGGTTACTCAACCCTCGCATGACGAAGGTGTACACAACGTGCCGCTTGTACTCCGCGCTGCCGCGGACATCGGTCTTGGGTTGAGCGGCCTCCGCAGCCAGTCGCGCTGCTTGCTCGATCGTGCTGGCGTTCAACGTCTTACCAGCAAGTGCCTGCTCGGCAGCAGTGCACTGAATGTTGTTCGGCCCTACACCGGTGAGCGCAATACCTGCCCGGTTGATCGTGCCACCAGAGCTCTCCAGATTGATGGCCACGCCGACCGTCGCGAAGTCTCCCACCCTCCGCTCGAGCTTGAGGTACGTTCCCGAACGCGTTCCTCGCGGCGCCGGCACTCGGGCCCGGACTGCGATCTCCCCTTGCTGCAGGGTGTTCTGGAACGGCCCAACCACAAACTGAGACACTGGAATGGCGCGCTCGCCGCCGTCAGCGTTCCGGGCGATGACTTCGCCACCCAGCGCCAACATCGTCGACGCCCAGTCTCCCTGCGGATCAGCGTGGCAGAGCGAGCCGACCAGCGTTCCCCGGTTACGAACCATGGGGTCGGAGATGAGCGGTGCGACCACGGACATGACGGGATACTTGCTCCGGAGAAGTGCTGACCGTTCCAGATCCCTGTGCCGACAAAGCGCACCGATGTGCAGTGACCCGTCGGAGTCCTCTTCGTGGAATTCGAGACCTGGGATATTGTTGATGTCAACGATGCACGCTGGCGAAGCAAAGCGCAGCTTGATGAGTGGTATGAGGCTTTGGCCCCCGGCGAGGATCTTCGCCTCGTCACCGTACGTCTGCAAAACGCCGAACGCTTCGTCGAGCGAGCGTGGGGCCTCGTAGTGGAAACGAGACGGGTACATCCAGGCCCTCCTAATTCTGAACATTCCGCGGAAAAGCTGCACAAAAGGGTGGCGTACCTTCGTGGTTCTTTCGGATACCCCGAAGGACGACCAATTATCGCCGACCAAAGTTTGTGTCATACGAGATGATCGACCCGCTAGCTGCGCCTCAGCTATCCAGCAGGCCAAGCCCGTGCCGCGGCGGAGGGTCATCATCCGCTGAGCCGACTCCGTAATTCCGGGGTTCGCTCGCCCGAGGTGCCGGTGCGGGTGCGGATTCGGATGCCTGTTCGTTCGACGGCCGGTACTGCTTCGGCGCGGAGCGTTCCGGTTCGACAACCGCCACCGGCTGGCTCTCTTCCTCGGGATTCGGCCGAGGCTGCTGGTGCGGCGGCCATGGACCAGCCACCGGCTGGCCAGCGACACGAAGCCAGTCCACGACCTCTGGCCACGCCCAAATGGTTGGGCTCTTCCCAGACTTGGGTGCGTTCTCGATCAACTCGTAAATTCGAGGATTACCTCGGCTATGTCCGTCAGATTCGATCGCCATCGTCTGGCCCCTCTCTGGCTCCGGTGCCGTGTTCTCGTGGGCTCGCTGGCTGCTACGTCCAGTTTTCAGGGA
>Ga0182001_10000190_pt1 | contig 13829 bp, 16 predicted proteins | sample BulsoiFelSFmetaG_FD_120485 | JGI IMG/M metagenome (GOLD analysis project Ga0182001, IMG submission 120485) | Bulk soil microbial communities from Mexico - San Felipe (SF) metaG | ecosystem: Environmental > Terrestrial > Soil > Agricultural land | place: Mexico: San Luis Potosi | collected... | reverse complement strand
CTTTCAGGACGTTGAGATAAGCGAGCTTGGCGGCCAGCCTTACGCCAAGTCGTCGCCGCGCTCGGCCGTCGCGCGCGCCGCCATCGACGCGGCCGAGGAGGTCTACGGCGCGCCCGCCGTCGTCTACCCGCTGGACCCCGCGAGCGGACCCGTCGGCGCCGTCTGCGGCGTCCAGCACCCGCCGACGCCGGTCGTCTCCTTCGGCGTCAGCTACCCGGGCTCGAACCCCCACGGCCCCGACGAGAACATCCGCCTCGACGACTTCATACAGGGCGTCAAGTACTTCGGCCGCGTCATCCAACGCCTCGCCGAGACGGAAGAGGACGAGGAGCTTCGGCGCGGGCGCGAGACCGTCATACGCCTCGACCGCTGAGCCGCTGCCGAACTCCCGGCGCGCGTTTCTCGTAGACGTTTGACGGGCCGCGGAATCGCCGCCCGTCAAACAAACACACGAAGAGGGGGCTTCAGATGTTCTGTCCAAAGTGCGCGAGGCCGGCGGCCGACGGGGTGCAGTTCTGCCAGCAGTGCGGCCAGCAGCTCGGCGAGGTGCGGAAGGCGTTGGAGGCCGGCGGCGCCGCGGAAGTCGCTGCGGGCGAGAGCGCGAAGACGCCCGCGCGGCTCAGGGACCGGAAGGGGATGCGTCAGGGCTTCAAGCTGAGCGCGCTGGCGCTGCTCCTCCTGCCTTTCTTCCCGCTGGCCGAGGCGCTGCTCCGCGCGTTGATTCCGAGCCGCGAGAACACGAGGCTCGACGAGTTGCCCCTGGAGCTTTTCAGCACGCTCATCCTCGTGCTCTTCCTCGCCGGCCTCGCGCGGATGCTCTACGCCTTCCTCTTCGAGGGCAGGGAAGAAAAGAGTGCCGCGCACGGCGAGTCGGCGAAGGAGCTTTCAGGCGCGCGCGAACGCCACGCGCTCCCGCCCTCGCACACGATACCTGCGGCCGACTTCGCCTCGCGGCGCGTCAGCACGGCCGACCTCGCCGCCCCGCGCCGCAGCGTCACGGAGCACACGACGCGCGGCCTGCGCAAAGAGTAGGCGAGGGAGTAGCGGGGCGGCCGGAAGAAGTCTCCGACAACCGCCGTCAGACGTAAGTAAGGTCAGACACGAAGAAGGGAGGCGAGCCGCGCGGGGCCGCCTCCCTTCTTACGTTTATTCGACTCTCGCGTGGCTCGCTTTAGAACAGCTTGCCCTGCACGGAGAAGAGGTTGGTCGAGATGGTGTTGACGCCGTTGCCGCCGACGTTCGGGCCGTCAACCTTGAAGATGTTGTTGCCGGTGGGGCTGCCGATGACCCTGTGCGGGGTGTTCGGGTCGCCGACGTAGCCGGCGGGGGCGAGCGGCGCGAACGCCGGGTCCCAGCGCAGGAAGTGCGTGATGCGGCCGGTGAGCGAGGTGCGGAAGTCGCAGGGCGCGGCGCCGCAGCCGAGGTCTTCGGTGTCGTTAATCTCGCCGTCCGCGTCGGCGACGAACGTCTTCACGCCGAAGGGGTAGGTCACGGTGTAGGTCGCGCCCGGCACGAGGCTGTCGATGCGGACGCGCACGCGGTCGAACGCAATCTGCTTGCCGACGGCCGCGTCCTCGGTCGTGAACGCGGCTTCCTTCGCGAGCACGAGCAGGGCGTCGTCGCCGATGCCGCGCGGAATCTCGGCGTCGGCCGCCCACCAGAAGGCTTCGCCGGGGAAGTTGATGAAGGTGTCGCTGACGGCCGGCGGCTGCGACGGGTTGAGCGCCGTCGAGAGGCAGAGGCCGTTGTTGTCGAGGCAGAGCTGGAGGCGCGTGCCGGCGTCGTCCTGATACCAGTAGGGGAAGCCGGTGAGCGGGTTGTTGGCGCTGACGGCACGGTTCGGGATGTTCGGGTCGAGGCCGATGCCGCTGACGGGAATCGTGTGCGGGCTGTTGGGCGCGTTGCTCGTCACGACGATGCGCGCGGTGCGGAGGCCGATGGCCGTCGGCTTGAAGCCCATCTGCATGCCGCACTGGCCGCCCGGCAGCAGCGAGATGCTGGCGCCGCAGGTGTTCGAGTAGACGGGGAAGTCGCCCGGGTTGGCGCCCGTCACGCTGATGCCCGTGATGGTCAGCGTGCCGATGCCGGCGTTGGTGAAGGCGACGAGGATGTTCTCGCCGCTGGTGTTCGTCTTGCGGCGCATGAAGTCGATGCTGCTCGTCGGGTTGACGAGGCCGAACAGGGGGGTCGAGGGGGCGAAGGCGCCCGCGCCGATGACCGCCGTCGAGACGACGAGCGCGATGAGGGCGAGCACGGCGAAGCCGCGCAGCCGCGGTGCTTTAATCTTATTCACGTTCATTTCAAATTCCTCTGTCGAATGTCAAAAGGGTTCGGGGAGGCGCACGGGCGCGAGGCCGCGCGCGCGGAAAAGTTCGGGCGCCGTCGAAGCAACGGGAGCCGGCGCCCTTCGTCGGATTGCTTACAGCTTTTGTTTGCCGGTGAGATTCCAGCGAAGCTGAGGTCGCGCCGGCTCTATGGCAAGCGCCGTTCCGCAGTGTCCGCCGGCGTGCGTCCGTAATGAACCTTACAGTTAAGCGCGTAGCGCGACCCGGCCCCCAGTTTCATCTTGAAACAGGCGGCGCCGCGCGTGTATCGGGTTGGAACCCGGCGCGTCCAAAGGCTGGCGTGCGGCCCTTTGTTGCGCCGGGCCGCGGGTTGAATCTATGATGGCCGCCGGCTCTCAAACTAAAATCCGACGGCCTGGAATGACGGGGAACTTGCCTACCAGCGCGAAAAGCATCGAGCGGGAAATGAAGGCGCTCCGCGAGGAGATACTGCGCCACGAGGAGCTTTACTACGTCCGCGACGCGCCGGAGATAACGGACGCCGAGTACGACGCTCTGGTCGCGCGGCTGCGCGCGCTCGAAGAGGAGCACCCGGAGTTCGCCGCGCCCGACAGCCCGACGATGCGCGTCGGCGGCCGGCCCGCCGAGGGCTTCGAGGAGTACGTCCACCGGCGGCCGATGCTGTCGCTCGACAACAGCTACAACATCGAGGACCTGCGCGCCTTCGACGAGCGCTGCCGGCGGCTCGCCGACGGCCGGCCCCTTGAGTACGTCGCCGAGCTGAAAATCGACGGCCTCTCGATGTCTCTGCACTACGATGGCGGCGTGCTCGCGCGCGGCGTCACGCGCGGCGACGGCCGCCGCGGCGAGGACGTGACGCAGAACGCGCGCACCATCCGCACCGTCCCCCTGCGCCTGAAGAAGACGCTCGGGGGCGGCGACCTGGAAGTGCGCGGCGAGGCTTACCTCTCGCGCAAGGCGTTTGAGCGCATCAACGCCGAGCGCGAGCAGTCGGACGAGGCGAAGTTCGCCAACCCGCGCAACGCCGCCGCCGGCACCATCCGGCAGCTCGACCCGAAGGTCGTCGCGCGCCGCCGCCTCGACCTCTTCGCCTACGACGTGCTGGCGGGCGACCGCAAGCCGTTCCCCACGCACTGGGAGGCGCTCGACTGGCTCGAAGCCGCGGGCTTCACCGTCAACCCGAAGCGGCGCCGCTGCGGGACCATCGACGAGGTCATCGACTTCTGCGAAAAGCTTGAGGCCGAGCGCGACCGGCTCGAATACGAGATCGACGGCGTCGTCGTGAAGGTCAACTCGTCGGCGCTGCAAGACGAGTTCGGCTCGACGGCCAAGGCGCCCCGCTGGGCCATCGCCTACAAGTACCCGGCGCGCCAGGCCACCACGCAGGTCAAGGACATCATCGTGCAGGTCGGGCGCACCGGCGCCATAACGCCGGTCGCCATCCTCGAACCCGTTCAGCTCGCCGGCTCCGTCGTCTCTCGCGCGACGCTGCACAACGAGGACGAGATTAAGCGGCTCGGCGTCCGCGTCGGCGACTGGGTCAACATCGAGAAGAGCGGCGAGGTCATCCCGAAGGTCCTGAGCGTCGTGCAGTCGCGCCGCACGGGCGACGAGCGGCCTTTCCGCGCGCCGAAGAAGTGCCCCGTGTGCGGGGGCGTCATCTCGCGCCCCGAGGGCGAGGTCGTCTCGCGCTGCGTCGCCGCCGACTGCCCGGCGCAGTTGAAGGCGCGCCTGCTCCACTACGCCTCGCGGCGCGCGATGCGAATCGAAGGCCTGGGCGACGCGCTGGCCGAACAGTTCGTGCAGAAGAAGATGGTGCGCGACGTGGCCGACCTTTACCGGCTGAAGCTGGAAGACGTGGCGGGGCTCGAACGCATGGCCGAGAAGTCGGCCGCGAACCTGCTGGCACAAATCGGGGCGAGCAGGGAGCGAGACCTGCCGCACCTCGTCTTCGGCCTCGGCATCCGCCACGTCGGCGAGCGCACCGCCGGCATACTGGCCCGCTCGTTCGGCTCGCTCGAACGCCTCGCCGCCGCCACGGTCGAGGAGATAGACGCCATCCACGAGATCGGCCTCACGGTCGCCGAGTCCGTGCGCGACTGGTTCGACGACAAGGGCAATCAGGAGCTTTGCAGGCGGCTGCGCGAGGAGGCCGGCGTGCGGACGGAGTTGGACGGGGGCGGCGCGGCCGGAGGCGAGTTCGCAGGCAAACAGTTCGTCCTGACGGGCAGGCTCGAAACGCTGACGCGCGACGAGGCCCGCGCCCTCATCGAGTCGCGCGGCGGGCGCGTCACCTCCAGCGTCAGCAAGAAGACCGACTACGTGGTGGCGGGCGAGGAGGCCGGCTCGAAGCTCGACAAGGCGCGCGAGCTTAAACTCAACGTCATCGACGAGGCGGAGCTGAAGAAGCTTCTGGGCTGATGAAAAATCCTGAACAGGCGGGCGGGCTCGAACTCGTCTACACCATCTTCTGCGACGACGTGCGTTTGGAGGTCGGCAACAAGCTCTCGCTGATGGGCGTCTTCCGCGAGGTCGTCGTGCAGCGCTTCCCCGTGACGCTCATGAAGTTCGCCGTCGTCAGCCAGTGGCAGGGCGAGGGCCGCCACCTCTCCGAAGTGCGCATCACGGCCGAAGACCGCCAGCAGCTCGTCGTGCTCTCCGAGCCGGCGCCCTTCGAGGTCGCGCCCGGCGGCGTCGCCAACAACATCAGCTTCTTCTTCAACGTCACTTTCCAACGCCCCGGCCTCTACCGCGTGCAGACGCTCATCGACTCGACCCTCGCCGACGAGCAGGAACTCGCCCTCATCCTCGTCGACCCCGCCGGCCCGCCCCTCGCCGACGACGCCTCAGAAGCGGTCAACTGAAAAAGCCGTCAATCGTCAACCGTCAATCGTAAATAGAAAGAGCGTTGTCTCTATTTACGATTGACGGTTGACGATTGACGGCTTTTGATGCGGATGAGTGGACTCGAACCACCACGACCTTGCGGCCACTAGCTCCTGAGGCTAGCGCGTCTACCAATTCCGCCACATCCGCGCGCGGGGTGAGAAGGATATTAAGGGGGCGTTTGAGGGGTGTCAAGCGGCGTTGCCGGCGCGCGAAAAGAGGCCCGGGCGGCGACGCGCCCGGGCCTCTTTAGTACCCCCCTTGCTCGGAAGCTTTAAGCCCCCCGGAGGGCTCAGTGGCCGTTGAGGCCGTCGTTGTAGCCGTTCTCGAACCCGCGACGGAAGTACTGCTGGTACTGGTAGCGGTCGCCGTAACGCGAGTTGTAGTCCTTGTCGGCGCTGCGGTACGCGTTGAACTCGTTCAGGTTGCGGTAGCCGCCGCGGCTGCGGTCCCTGCGGCCTTCCTTGACGCCCTCGTTGTAGCCGGCGTTCAGGGCCGTCTGCTGCGACTGCGAGTAGTTGCCGTAGCCGTTGTTGCCGTAGCCACGGTTCCCGTAGTAGCCGTCGTTCCGGTAGCCGTCGTTGCCGTAGTAGCCGCCGTTGCGCTGCTGCTGCTGGATGATGTAGACATCGCGCTGGTCGTAATCGCCGTCGCCGTCGCGGTCGCGCGGGTCGCGGTAGCGCCCGTAGGCGTTGCCGTTGCTGCGCTGCTGCTGGCGGATGATGCGGTCGCGCTGGTCGAAGTCGCCGTCGCCGTCAACGTCGCGGCGCGCCTCCCGCCTCTCGCGGCGCTCCTCGCGCCTTTCCTGACGCCTCTCGCGACGGTCCTCACGCCGCTCGCGGTTGCGATTCTGCGCGTTGACAGTCGCCACCGGCAGCAGTAAGAAGAACCCGAGCGCGAGCACGAGCGCCGCCGTGAAACCCTTCCGTGTCGTCATCATTACCCTCCTGGATTGCAAGAACCCGTTCGCAAAAGTGTCATCTCAAACTGAACTCACTGCACAGACTAACAACCCCCATGCCACAGAGCGCGGGGGAGTTTCTTCGCGGAAAACGGGCGACGAATCAACGGCTTAGCGAACGCCGCGCACCATATAGAGCCGCCGCCCACCTTTTCGTGTGCCGGAAGTTCGGACACGCGTGCGCATTGAGGCCAAACGCCGCCGGGCGGTCGGTTGCGGGCGCGGGCGGGCGCTTGTTATATTCGTGGCAGTTCACAACGGAATCGCAACAATGAGTGCAGGAGCGGGGCCAGATGCGTCGGGGATGCGCGCGCGAGTCGAAGAGGTGTCGGCTCGTGTCGGCGCGGCGGCGCGGCGCGCGGGCCGCGACCCCTCGGAGGTGACGCTCGTCGCCGTCAGCAAGACGCACCCGGCCTCGCTCGTCGGCGAAGCCTTCGCCGCCGGCCTCAGGGACTTCGGCGAGAACCGCGTGCAGGAGGCCGAGGGCAAGATAGAGACCCTGAAGGGTTCGGCGCCGGGCGCGCGCTGGCACCTCATCGGGCACCTCCAGTCGAACAAGGCGCGGAAGGCCGCGCGCCTCTTCGACCTCGTCCACGCGGTCGACTCGGCCGCGCTCGCCGAGCGCCTCGAACGCGCCTGCGAGGAGGACGGGCGCGAGCGCTTGGACGTGCTCGTGCAGGTCGACCTGGCCGGCGAGCCGACCAAGAGCGGCGCGCGCGCGGAGGAGCTGCCGGAGCTTCTGCGCGCGTTCGGGCGGTTCGCGCGCTTGCGCTGCCGGGGCCTGATGACGCTGCCGCCGTACTTCGACGAGGTCGAGCGCGTGCGGCCTTACTTCCGCCGCCTGCGCGAGCTGCGCGACCGGCTGCGCGGCTCGGGCCTCTTCGGCGACGCGGCCGGCGAGCTGTCGATGGGCATGAGTCACGACTTCGAGACGGCCGTCGAGGAGGGCGCGACGCTCGTGCGCGTCGGGACGGCCATCTTCGGCGAGCGGCGGCGGCCGGCCGCCTGAACATACAAGGGACGCCCCACGTAACTAAAAAGTCATGGACATATTCGCGCTCATCGCCCTCTTCGTCTGGTACGCGATAGCCGGCACGATACTCTTCATCATCGCGCTGATGTTGGCGCGGCTGATACTGAACAAGGCCGACCTGAACCCCTTCAGCCGGCCCGTCATCATGGTGCGGCGTTTGACGGACCCGCTGGTGAACCCCGTGCGCAGGGGGCTCGCGCCGCTCGGCTTCAGCCCCAACGTCGCGCCGCTGGTCGTCATCCTCGTCGCCATCCTGATGGGCTACTTCGCCTCGGAGTTCGTCGGCACGGTGCTCTTCATGGCGCGGGGGCTTTTGGCGAGCGTGCTGCTCGCGCGCCCCATCTCCTTCGTCGGCCACCTCATCTTCGGTGCGCTCGCCATCTACGCGCTGCTCATCTTCATGCGCATCGTCGTCTCGTGGGGCGCGAGCCCGCACAACCGGCTGCTGCACTTCCTTATCCGCGCCACCGAGCCCGTGCTCGGCCCCTTCCGCCGCATCATCCCGCCGCTCGGCGTGTTCGACATCTCGCCCATCGTCGTGCTGCTGCTCATCAACCTCTTGCAGCGGGCCGTCGGCGCCACGCTCCTGTGACGGTCGAGTTCAGCGAGGAGGCCGGCGCGCTCGTCTTCCGCGTGCGCGTGGCGCCGCGCGCGTCGAAGACCGCGGCGGCCGGCTCGCACGACGGCGCGCTCAAGGTGAGGGTGGCGGCGCCGCCGGTCGAGGGCGCGGCCAACGAGGAGCTGCGGCGCTACCTCGCGCGCTCGTTCGGCGTCGCCCGAGACGACGTGGAAATCGCCTCCGGCCTTGCCTCGAAGACGAAGACGGTGCGCGTGCGCGGCGGGACCGGGGGGCGGCTCTCGCTCCTCGCGGGCGGGGAGGGCTCGCGGTTGCGGCGCGGAAAAACGGCGTGATATATTCGCGCCCGACTCCGCACCAAGCCGAACAAAATCTTACTCTAAGGAACCCGTCGAAAAATGTCCGGACACTCCAAGTGGCACACTATCAAACACAAGAAGGGCGCCCTGGACGCCAAGCGCGGCAAGGTCTTCACGAAGCTGATTAAGGAGATCACGGTCGCGGCCCGCACGGGCGGCGGCGACCCGGACGCCAACGCACGCCTGCGCAAAGCCATCTCGGACGCCAAGGGCGCCAACATGCCGAACGACACCATCGCCCGCGCCGTCCGCCGCGGCACCGGCGAGGAGGAGGGCGTCAGCTACGAGGAGATCACCTACGAGGGCTACGGGCCGGGCGGCGTCGCCGTGATGGTCGACGCGATGACGGACAACCGCAACCGCACGGTGGCAGAGATTCGCCACATCTTCTCCAAGAACGGCGGCAACCTCGGCACGGCCGGCGCCGTCAACTGGATGTTCGAGAAGAAGGGCTACATCGTCGTCCCGAAGTCGGCGAAGCCCGAGGACGAGCTGTTCGAGGTCGTCACGGACGCCGGCGCCGAGGACCTGCGCGACGACGAGGACAACTTCGAGGTCATCACCTCGCCCGAGGACTTCGACGCCGTGCTGACGGCCGTCAAAGGGGCCGGCGTCGAGCCGCTCCTCGCCGAGGTCGAGATGGTGCCGAAGGAGTACAAGAAGCTGGAAGGCGCCGAGGCCCGTCAGATGGTCAAGCTCATGGAGACGCTCGAAGACCACGACGACGTGCAGAAGGTCTCCGCCAACTTCGACATCGCCGAGGCCGACATGGCCTCCGCCTGAAAGGGCGTGAATCGTAAATCGTGAATCGTCGTCGCGCCGCCGCGCCGCCCGCGACTCAAGCCGGAATGCCCCTCAGTCACGATTTACGATTGACGATTCACAATTGACGATGAGAGTTCTGGGCATCGACCCCGGCAGCGAGACGACGGGCTGGGGCGTGGTCGATGGCGACGCGCGCCGGTACCGGCTCGTCGAGTTCGGGACCGTGAAGGCGAGCCCGCGGCTGCGCTTCTCGGCGCGGCTGTTGAAAATAAGTTCCGGCGTCGAGGAACTGGTCGAGCGCTTCAGGCCGGACGTGTGCGCCGTCGAGCAGGCGTTCTTCGCCTTGAACGCGCAGACGGCGCTGAAGCTCGGCCACGTCCGCGGCGTCGTGCTGCTGGCGGCCGAGCGCGCGTCGGTCGAGATCGCGGAGTACGCGCCGCGCCTCGTCAAGCAGACGGTCGTCGGCTACGGCGCGGCCGAGAAGCATCAGGTGCAGGAGATGGTTCGCGTGCTGCTCGCCTTGCGCGAGGCGCCCGCGCCCTTCGACGCCTCGGACGCCCTCGCCGTCGCCATCACGCATTTGCACCACGCCTCGCGGCCGCGCGCCGCCGAGGCCACCCCACCCGCCCGCAGGAAGCTCGAAGCACTGCTGGCCGCGAACCCGCGCCGCCGCGCCCCTCGCTAGGGGCACCCACCCGCCGAGCGCGCCAAGTCCACGGCTCACCCGAAACTCCGACCGCCCCGAACGAAAGGAGCGTGAAGCCATGCGTCCGCGCACGACCCCTCTACTCGTAAAACTGACGACCGCGCTGTTCTTCGTCCTGCTGGTTTGTGACACGCCCGCGACGGCGCAGAAGAGGAGAAGGCCGCCCGGCGGCGGTCGGGCGGCCGTCGTCATAGACGAGCGTCTGGCGGCTCTGCGCGAGGCGCCGGACCTCTCGGCGGGGCTCGTGCGGAGGCTGGGGCGCGGCCGGCCGGTCGCCGTCTCGGGCGCGCGCGAGTCGTCGTCGGGCGTCCGCTTCTACCGCGTCGAGTTGACGCGCAGGACCGGCGGGTGGCTACAGGCCGAGGCCGTCGTGCAGCCCGCGCGCGCGGGCGACGACGCGCGGCTGCTGCGTTTGATACGCGCCTCGCGCGACTTCGACCTGCTCCAGCGAGCGCGCATCTTCCTCGAAACCTTCCCGCGCTCGCCGCTCCGCCCCGAAGTGCTCATGCTCTTCGGCGACGCGGCCGGGGCCGCGGCCGAGCGCCTGACGCGCGAAGCCGCCCGCCGCCTCGACCCGCGCGAGATGGAGGCCGGCGGCGCCGCGCCCGCCAGCTACTTCCTCAACTACGGCGGCCTCGACCGCCTGAACAGGATAGGCGTCAGGTTCGTCTACGACGCCGCGGCGAAACAATTCCGCTACGACGGCGCGGCGTGGCGCGAGGTCGTGCGCAGGCACGCGCGCAGCCCCGAGGCCGCGGAAGCGCGCCGCCGTCTGGACGCGCTCAGTACGGTCGCGCGCTGAGCCGGCCGCGCCGCCGAAACTTTTATTGCAAAATCCTCCGTGGGCAGTTAGATTGTCGGCGTTCACCTTAAGCGAGACGAGCGGGGGCCGCCGCGGCGAGACGAGGGGCGCGCCTCCGCCCGAGAAGGAAACCCGGAGGAGAGAAGCCGTGCCGATAGGAACATGCCCGGATTGCGAGGCCGACGTTCACGTCGATACAGACGCGGACAAGGGCGACACCGCCGTCTGTGACGAGTGCGGGACGAAACTGGAGGTGGTCGGGCTCGACCCCGTCGAGCTCGACATCGTCGAGGAGGACGACCTGGCCGACGACGAGGAGGACGAGGACGAGGACTACTAGAAGACCGTAAATCGTGAATCGTAAATCGTGAATCGTAGAAAGACAGTTTCTATTTACGATTCACGATTTACGATTCACGGCTTTTTACGGTTTTTCGCCTTTGTAAGTGGTGCGGTTCTGGCGGACGACGAGGCCGCGCGGCGCTTCGACGCGGATGGCGTGGGAGCGGCCGTCGCGCCTTTTCTCTTCGGGCGGGTAGAAGGCGAGGACGTAGGTCGAGGTGACTTCCTCGGCGAGCGCCTTGAAGAGCGGCTCGTAGTCGGGGCCGCCCGCGTAGACGTTCGTGCCGCCGGTCTTCTCGGCCAGCCCGCTCACGTCGAGCGGCGTCGGCAGGGGCGCGCGGTCGGCGGCCGAAGCGAGCACGCGTGAGTAGGACGGCAGCGTCACCGTGTAGACGCTGACCTCGGCGTCGTTGGCGCGCTCGATGACCGTCGAGGGCGCGACCGTGTCGCCGACGGGGAAGCCGTCCGTGACGACGACCACCGCGCGCTTCATCAGGCGGCGCTCGCGCGTGCGCGGGGCGCTGCGGACGAGCAGGCGGACGGCGTCGTCGATGGCGTCGTAGGTGTGCGTCGAGAGGCCGCTCTCCTCCTTCGCCAGCTTGTCGAGCCCGCGGTCGAGCTTGCGCGTGTCGCTCGTAAAGCCTTGCAGGACGCGCGCGCTCATGCCGAAGCTCATCAGCGCGAACGAGGCCGGCCGGTTCGAGAGCTTTTCTGAGAAGGCGCGCATCGCGCCGCGCAGCTTCGCCATCTCCTCGGGCGTCATGCTGCCCGACACGTCCACCGCGAAGACGACCGCCACGGGCCGCTCGGCGCCCGCCTTCCGCTCCACGTTCATGAACGCGATGGGGCGCTGCTCGCCGTCGTCGTAGAGCTTGAAGTCCTCCGCGCGCAGGCCCCGCGCGGGCTTGCCCGAAGGGTCCGTCACCGTCACCTCGACGAGCACCATGTCGGTGTCGATGCGCAGCACATCCTCTTCGTCGACGAGGTCGGGCGGGGGCGCCTGCCGCGGCTCCTGCTGCGGCTGCTGCGGCTGCTGGGAGAGCGCGGGGCGCGGGGCGGCGAGCCCCTGCGAAAGCAGCAGCGCCGCGAACAGGAGGGCGAGCGCGCGGGGCGCGGGGCCGTTCGTTCTCACTTCGTAATTTAAAGCCATACTTCGGTGCCTTGAAACAAAGGGCAGGGAGGCGGGTGGATTATAAAGGCTGCCGCGCCCGCGCGCCAGAGGCCGCTCGCCGGGCAACAGCCGCGCGCCCCGCGCGCATCAACCGAAGCGGGCCGCGGGGCCGCGCCCCGGCGTGTTATAATCCGCCCCGAAGGTGAAGAGTCGAATGCTCCGAAGAAAATTTCTCATCCTGCTCGCCGCCCTCGTCTGCGCCTCGCTCGCGCTGCCGGCGCCCGCCGCCCAGAAGAACAAGAAGGATAAAGAGGTGCCGACGACCGGCGCGGTGCGCGGGCGCGTGAAGGTGGCGCAGGGCGCCAGCGCCTCGGGCGTAGAGGTCACGGTGCATCAGGGCGAGGAGGAGGTGGCGCGGGCGACCACCGACGCCAAAGGCGACTTCGAGGTGCGCGGGCTTCGGCCCGGCACCTACCGCCTCACGTTCCGCAAGACCGGCCTCCAGGTCGGCCGGCTCATCGACGTGGAGGTCGTCGCGGGCAGGACCGTCAATTTCAAGGACAAGCTCCATCTCGGCGTCGACGAGGGCAGCATCGCGCACCTGCGCGGCTCGGTCTTCACGGCCGCGGGCCTGAGCGTGCCGGGCGCGCGCGTCGAGGTGGCGCGCGTTCTGGCCGACGGCTCGGTCAAGAAGCTCGACTCGCGGGTGACTAACGTGACCGGCTCTTTCGCCTTCAGGCTCCCGCCCGAAGCGGGCCACTACCGCGTGACCGCCAAGGCCGGCGACGCCGAGCCGGTCACGCAGGACGTACACGTCGACGGCGCGCAGATTTACCGCGTCGCGCTGTCGCTCAAGCCCGCCGCGAAGTAAGGCGCGCGGGCGAAGGGCAACCCGCCTTGAAGGACGCGCACCCGCCGAAGGAAGAGGCGCGCGAAGAGTTCTTGACCGCGCGCCAGCTCGCAAGCGTTTTGCAGGTGAGCGAATCGACCGTCCACCGACTCGCGCGAGAGGGCCGCATCCCATCCGTCCGCCTCACGCCGCGCCTCGTCCGCTTCAGCCTGAAGGCCGTCTGCCGCGCCCTCGAAGGCTCCGCGCGCCCAAAGCCCGCGCAGCGCCAGCAGGGCAGGGACGGCCGCGACGAAGGCGCGCAGCTCTCCTTCGACCAACTGCTCACGCAGGAGAGCGAGTCGGGGAAGGCGTCTTAATCGTCTTGATCTTCCGGGTCTTCTTGGTCTTCCTCGCGCCGCGGCAGGTTGGCGCGCACGTTCAGGAACCACGCGAGGACGCCGAGCGTGGCGACGACGAAGGTCGCCTCCATCCATCCACGCCACAGCAGGAAGGCCGACACGGCGAGCAGCACGCACGCCACCAGAATCCACGGCTGCCTTAAGAGAGGCGGCCCCGCCCCCTCCCCCCGGCCCGACTCCCCGGCCGCGCTCCGCTCCTCTTCCGACACCTCTTAAAACCTCTTACTCGACGCGGACGGGGATGCCGACCTCTAAAGTGCGCGGCGGCAGGCACGCCTGGTCATTGCAGGGCTGGACGCGCACCTTGGCCTGGAGCGTGTGCAGGCCCTTGGCGGCCGAGGCGTCTGCGCGCAGCGGCAGGCGTATCTCGGCGCGCCCCTCGTAGACGGCGAGCGGCTGCTCCGAGAACTGGAACTTCTTAGTCAGCGGCGGCGGGTAGGCGGGCTTGCCCGGGTTGACGCCCTCCTGCGCGGCGACCGTCAGCTCGGTGCCGATGTAGAACTTGTCGGAGGGCGGGTTGGCGTTGACGTGGTAGCCGTCGGCGATGTCGAGCAGGACGACCGCCTCGCCCGCGCCGCCCTTCAGCCGCGCCTCTTCGGCCGCGGCCTTGACGGGCTGCGGCTGCTGCGAGGGCGCGGAGTTGGAGGCGGCGGGCCTGGCGGCCGAGGGGCTGCCGGAGGCCGCGGGCGTCGGGCTCGTGGGCGCCTGCGCCTCGCCCTGCGGTCCGCCCGTG
>Ga0182001_10000189_pt1 | contig 13830 bp, 11 predicted proteins | sample BulsoiFelSFmetaG_FD_120485 | JGI IMG/M metagenome (GOLD analysis project Ga0182001, IMG submission 120485) | Bulk soil microbial communities from Mexico - San Felipe (SF) metaG | ecosystem: Environmental > Terrestrial > Soil > Agricultural land | place: Mexico: San Luis Potosi | collected... | reverse complement strand
CGTCGTGCTGGCGCTCAGGCTCAACTGCAATTGCCGGCGGGGCCAGCGCGTGATGCAGCCGCTCGAAAAGATTTACATGGAAGACCTGCGGTGCAAGAGGTGCAACTTCCAGCCGATGCACGCCGACGCGCTGATGTTGGCCGACAAGATCAGCCCCCGGCTGCTGCTGGAGAACCCCGAACTCGGCGCACTCCGGCTGGCCGACATCGGGGTGCCCCCGCTCGACGTTATCCGCGCAAGGGGCAGCCGCCGGCGCCGGACGCGCAAGGGGCGGGGCGGGAGGCCGGACTCCTGGGCCCATGTCCCGACCGACCTTCACATCGAACTGACGGGCGACCTGAAACCGAGCCTCCACTTCCGACGGGCCTGACTGCCGCAGGCCCGAGGCCGAGGAACCGACGCTATGGCGATACCAAACTTCGAAATCAAGACGCTCAACGGGATGAAGCTCCCGATTGAGGAGTGCGAGCCGGACATGACCGTTCAGGAGCTGACGAACATGGTCGTCAGCCACCTTGAGTACGATGTGATTGACGACGGCCATAAGCAGATCGAGTACTTTCTGGAGAACGGCAGGGGGGAGCGGCTCACGAGCGGCGACAAGATGTCACAGGTCGGCGTGATGAAGGACGAGGTGCTCACGCTGAAGTCATCGACCCACGTTGAGTCCCCGGTCGAGAAGAGGCTGGCCCAGCCCGAGCCCGCCCCGCCGGGCAAGGTCAACGTCTACGTCCAGCTCCTTGACCTGAGCCGCAATGAGCTTGAGACATTCGACCTCAACCAGAAGGCTGGCGACATCCTGAACGAGATCATCCGGAAGTACCGGCTCCCCACCCGCGACGAGAAGCTCAAGGAGGGGAAGTTCTACACGCTGTTCAGCAAGACCAGCGCCGCCGTCCTGCACGAAGGGATGACGCTGCGCGACGCGAAGATCCCCGAACTGGACACCTTCATCGTCTCCACCAAAGAAATTCCCGGGTGAGGAGTCATGCACGACCCGAAGGCCACACGTCTGATGGAGGAGTACCAGAAGCTGCTCAAGCTTGAGCGGCGGAGTAAGTTCATCGAGGTCGAGCCGGTGGACGTGCAGCCCGGCTACCCGCCCGAGAAGTACCGGATCACCTACACCTGCCTCGGCATCGCCCGAATCAAGCCGGACGGCGAGCCGGTGCCCGCCGAGACCCACCGGATGGAGATGATCCTCATCGACTTCCCCGCGAAGGAGCCCGTCCTCAAGTGGCTGACGCCTATCTGGCATCCTAACATCGAGCACGATGGCCTGCGCAAAGTCTGCACCGACAACCCGAAGAGTTGGTTCCCGACGAAGTCGCTCGACTGGCTTGTCATCACGATGGGCGAGATGGTGCAGTACAAGCAGTACCACGCAAAGTGGGAGCCGCCCTACCCGGTGGACAAGGCGGCGGCGCAGTGGGTCATAGGCTACGCCGAGCCGAGGAACATTGTCGGCCCGGGCAAGCCGTTCGACCCCCGGCCGCTGCTGCGTAAGATGCCGCTGGCGCCGGCCGGGGGCCCCCGGCCGGAAACCTCTTCGGCTGCGGCCCCCGGCGCTAAAAAGAAGCCGAGGGTCGTTTTCGGCAAGCTGGAGCGGGAGGAGACCCCTCGCCCCCATGAGCGCGTGAAGTTTGGGAAGCTGACCCCGGACAAGTAGGTCGCGGCGCCCCGCCGGACGGCCCGCACCCTGCCCCGCCCGCACAGTCGAAAGGTAAAGTTGTATGTCCAAAGACACGACCCGCTTAAAGCTCGAACGCGAGAAGGTGAGGAAGCTTGAGAAGCGGAGCCACTTCATCAGCGTGAAGACCTTCGGCAACGCGGAGGCGCCGGAGAAGTATGTGGTCACCTACAACTGCGTGGGGGTCACCGGCATCGACCCCGCGGGCAACCCGACTACGGCGCAGGAGCACGACCTGCAAATCGATCTGACGGAGTTCCCCGAGAGGATCCCGAAGATGGTTTTCCTGACGGACGTGTTCCACCCCGGCGTCGAAGAGAATACGCGGCGGGTCGCTCTTGAGCGGGCCGCCGTACCTTGGGGTGAGCCCGGCTGCGTCGCCAAGGCCATCGTCCACGTCGGCGAGATGTTGCAGTACAGGCTCTACAACGAGTGGCTGACGCATCCGGCCAACCCCAAGGCGGCCTTCTGGTTCAGGAACCAAAAGCACATCGGCCCGGGCAGGACGCTGGACCGGGCGCCGCTAACCGGCGGAGAGGCGTCGGGCGCGGGGTCCGTCCCCGTCGAGCCTGACGCGCGGGCTTCGGGCGAGCCGCCGACCAGTCGGAAAGGCGAACCCGCCGAGCACGAACCGGCCCCCGCGCGCCCGGCCCCGGAGGCGGGAGGCGCGGGCGAGCCCGAGGCCGACCCGGACGAGACGCTCGGGGTCGGCGTGCCGATGGAGGCGGTCGGGGCAGGCAAGGCGGCCGAAGCCGAAGCCGTCGCTTTGCCCGCCCCCGCGGCCGTTGCGGCGACCACGGCCGCGGAAGCCAAGCCACCCGCGGCCGTAGCCAAGGACGGGACGGAAGCCAAGACCGCGGCGGCGGAAGCCAAGGGCGCGGCTGCCGCGGCGGCCGGCGCGGGCGACACGGCCACGGGCGCTAACAACGCCACCACCTCGGGCGAGCATAAGCAATCGTCGCGCGTCAAGTTCGGCAGCCTCACCCCGGACAAAGACCTCGTGCCGTTCCCGGTGCCGAGGCTCCTGCACTGGAAGCCGACGGGGAAGGTCTACGAAGTTGAGAAGCCGCCCTTCATGCTCGTCGTCACCTCCGAAGTGCTCGCGACGGTCAACGCCCACGTCAGGGGGGACCTGAAGAACGAGCTGGGCGGGTTCCTGCTCGGCAACCGCTGCATCTGCCCCGAGAAGAAGATCGAATACATCCGCATCGACAACAGCCCCGAAGCCAGATTCACCTCCAACGGCCCCGTCTCCATAGAGTTGTTTGACGAAACGTTCCAGCACCTCGTAGACGAGAGGGACGGCAAGTACAAGGGCAAGGTGGTCATCGGCTGGTATCACTCGCACCCCGACTACGGGGCCTTCCTATCGCCGCGCGACGTGGCCGTGCACACGAACCGCCTACCGCAGCCTTGGAACGTGGCGCTGGTCATTGACCCTCTGCGGGGCGAGGGCGGTTTCTTCTGTTGGCGTAACGGGAAGTTGCACCCGTACGCGCTGGTTGACTTCTACGAGCTGCGCGGCGTCAGGGCACCCGCGACAGCGACCTACATGCCCTGGACCAACTACGAGTGTTTCGACGCCGAGAGCGGCGAGGAGCGGCAACCCCATCTAGCCGAGGGCGCCGGGCTCCCGGTCGTCGTGAGGGGCGGCAGTGGGGCGTCAAGGTTATTCAAAGATTATGGCGTCTGGGCCGCGGTGGCGCTGGTTTTGTTGGCAGTCGTAGGGATTTGGCGCGCCGGCTGGTTCAACCCGTCCGTGGTCATCACCCCACCTGCCGTGAACGGAAACGTGCAGCAGGCGAAGTCGGGCACCACCCCCGCGGCCAGCGCCGAGGTGAGCGCCTCCCCGCAGCCGAGCGCCCCCGCCGCGCCCCCGCCCGACGCGTCACTGGCCTTAGACAACGTAAGAACCGAGTGCCCGAGGGAGGATTTCCGGTGCCTGTTGATCGCCGATTTCAAGACGGCTCCGAAGCGGCTTCAGGTCGAAATGGATGGGAGGCTGATCTCCGCCAAACCTCAGGGCCGGACGGTCACCATAGACATTAGCAACACCGACGCGATGTCTTACTTGAGAAGGCAGAATACGACCAGCACCCTCCTGAACATCAACTTCACGGACGCGGGGACGGGCGCGAAATTACCGTACTCGCGCAGCCTCAGCAAAGCAGACGTGGCGCCGCGCCTCTCCACGGCAGTAGTGAAGGAGTCCACGGCGCAGAAAGACAACGAGACGAAGGACAAGAGGGATTCACGGAAGAGAACCACAGTGCGGGACGATGATCGGGGCGACAGGCGCGCCAACAATCGGAACCGGCGACCGACCGGGAACGACTGCGCAGTCGATCCGACCCGGTGTGATTGACCCGCTCCGGAACTAACAGGCCGGCGCGCGGGCCGCTGCCCCTCAGAGGACACCCGTCAATTGCGGTCGAGCCTGAGCGCCCGCCGGCCCTCGCCCGATAGACACGGCGGCCCAGTTCGGAGGGAGAATTCTTCATGAACCATTCGGCCAGATTCAGGCTCTGTTGCTACGTGCTCCTGACCCTCTCGGTATTCACGGCACACGCGCAGACGCGCGACGGGTGGGAAAGAATAGACCACTGCAACCTGCGGCGCGAGGGGAAGAACGGCATCCGCTACGTCGCGTTCCTCGATAAGCGGCAGGGGATAATTGCCGGCGACGCGGGGTTCATCCGCTACACGACCAACGGGGGCATCACGTGGCGGCCGGCCACGGTGCCGAAGATGCCCGGCGGGCAGATCGCCGACAACATCCTCACCGGCAGCCGGCACGACCGGACGCTCTACCTCGTAACCCTGCAGCGCCTGCTGAGGTCCGAGGACGGCGGCCGGACGTGGGATATCGTGCCGCAGCCGCTGACGGCCGGCCAAATCGCCAAGGCCCACGGCGGCAACGTCAAGGTCAACAATTACGATGTCTTCTTCGTGAGCGAGAAGAAGGGGTGGGTGTTGTGCGCCGTCTCGAAGCTGGTGGGCACGACCGAGACCTTCGTCCAGAGCTACCTGATGTACACGAAGAACGGCGGCGGCGAGTGGAAGCGGCACAAACTGCCGACCGCGAACAGGCTGGTGCAGATGTATTTCGCCAGCGAAAAACGCGGGTGGGTCGTCGGCGACAGGGGCACCATCCTCTACACCGACAACGGCGACGACTGGGACATCCAACCCTTCCCCGTGCGCGAGGGGGCGGCCGGCGCCGGACAGCCGCCCAAGCTGTTCGACGTGGACTTCAACGGCCGCCGCGGGATCATCGTCGGCCAAGCCGGCACCATGCTTTTCACCGAAGACTACGACGGCCCTTGGTTCCATCTCGACCTGCCGCCGCCCCCCAAGCCGAGGACGACTTGGGGCGACCTCGTCCGCGTGCAGATGACCGACGACCAGCACGCGTGGGCCGTGGGCGACGGGGGCGTCATCCTCTACACGGACACGTGGAGCGGTAGCTGGTCCGTGCAGGCGAGCGCCGTCGCGGACGACCTCTACACGCTTTACATGCTGGACAAAGAACTGGGCTGGGCAGCGGGGAATAAGAACGCCCTGCTGCGGTACGACTTCGACGACGCCCGCGACGGCTCGCAGTCCGCGCGCGAAGGAGTCCGCCGCCCGGCCGCCTCCGAAGCCCTAGTGAGACGCCATGAATAAACGACGACGCCCTGCGCGGCGCGCGGGGCCTCCCACCAGAATCCTCCTCCTCGCCGCAGCCGCCTCCCTCTTTGCGTGCGCCGCGCTGCTCCTGCCCTTCGCGGCCCGCGCGTGGCAGCAGACTCCGACGCCCGCCGCGCCCGAAACGAAGATCGTCGTCGAGACCCAGCGCGCGGGCGGCTACGAACTCCGGCCCGTCAGCCTCTTCCTCGACAGGTGGCCCACCGTGCGCTTCGACTTCAACATCCTGAACGAAGCGAAGATGCCCTTCGAGCACCTGAAGGCGTCAGACATCAAGGTCATGCTTGACGACCGGCCCGTCAAGGTCGATGAGGACGCGCTCCGCGTGACCGGGCGCGAACCCTCGCACGCCGTCGTCCTCATCGACGGGAGCCTGAGCATGGTGCGCAGCCGCAACGTCGGCGTCAACAAGCTTCAGGCGGCGAAGGACGCGCTGCTGTCGTTCAACAACAGCCTCGGCGCCGACGACACCCTCAGCGTCTACGCCTTCGACGCGGGGTTCTACACCGTCAGCACGCGCACCAAGGACAAGTCGCTGCTCGCGGACCGGATCGAGAACTTCGAGCCGCGCGAAGACCGCGGCCCTGACGATAAACCTTACAACCAGACCACCGACCTCTACGGCGCGGTCGGGGAGGCGCTCGGCAAGGCGCGCAACGAGCAGGTGCGCAACCTGATAGTCCTCTCCGACGGGATGCAGGACACGCCGGACGCGCGCGCGGCGCTCAAGTCGCCCTCCGCCTTCGAGACCTACAAGGGCCGGGAGGAGCAGGCCATCTACGACGAGGCGAAAAAGGCCGGCGTCCGCATCTTCACCATCGCTGTCGGCGACAAGAACTCACGGCCGCAGCACCCGAGCAATCTCGAATACGTTGACGCCGACACGCTGGCGAACATGACGGACGAGGGCGCGGGCGGCTACCACCAAGACATCGAACTGCCGAAGCTCCGGCAGGCCGCGCAGAGTTCTACGGCCTCCTATCAGAACCTCTTGGAGGAAAGTCTGGAGACGAGCTTCGAGAGGATTAGGCAGTCGTTCAGCTACGGCTACTCGCTGGACGTGAGGCTCGACGACTTCCAGCGCGACGGCCGCGGGCACATGCTCTCGATGTTCTTCCCGGCCGGGAGCGACACCTTCCCCGCCGTGAAGTACCCGCTCTTCTGGCGGCAGGGCGCCGCGCTCCCCGAGACGGGCAAGCCGCAGGTCTTCTCGGCCGTCTTCCTCGACACGCCGAAGGCGACCGTCATGCCCGTCAACCTCGGCGCCATCTACTCGCTGGGGCTCGGACTCCTCGGCATGTTCGGCCTCGCCCCGCTCCTCTACCTGCGGGTCCAGCGTGCCAAGGAGGCGCAGGCGCAGGAGCGGGCGGTCGCGCGCGCGGTCATCACCGTGCAAGAGAACTCGCCCTACGTCGGCAAGAGGTGCCCCAACGACCAGTCGCAGCCGATCCGCGTCGGCGACACCGTCGTCGTCTGCCCGCGGTGCCAGCGCGCGCATCACCTTGAGTGCTGGCTCTACGTCAAGTCGCGCTGCATGGTGCGCTACTGCCACGGCGAGCTGCCGATTCCCGAAGCCGTCATTCGGAGGCACGGCATCAAATACACTTAGGCTGTCTCACGCCGGGAGTGAATTCATGAAGAACCAAACCAAGACGCTGAGAGTCTACTATTATTCCCTCCTAGGGGCGCTCGGCGGCCTGACCGGCTGGTTCGTCCAAGCCCTCCTCTTCCGCGGCATCGACGACATCACACTCGGGACTCTCATCGGACGCGGGACTCTGCTCGGCGGGCTGATCGGGGTGTGCATCGCCGCCTACGACGGCATCATTAGCCGCTCGCCGAAGAGGTTCGGGCTGCTCGCCCTGTGGGGGCTGTTCTTCGGGGTGGTGGCCGGCGGGATCGCCCTCCCCGTCTCGCAGGCCCTCTTCAGCAGGCTGTGGCCGGCGCAGGAGATCGCGGCCGGGGTCACTACGCCCCGCTCGCTCTTGGTCGGGATGTTCTGCTGGACGATCTTCGGCGCCATCCTCGGCTTCGTCGAGGTCATCTTCAAGGGCACGCAAGCCTACAAGGGGCTGCTCGGCGGGCTCATCGGCGGGCTCATCGGCGGGCTCATGTACGAGACGGCCCGCTTCATGGGGCAGACGGAGAGCGGGAATCCGCCGCAGCAGGTTCAGGCGGCGAGCCTTCTGGTGATGGGCGCGGCCGTGGGCTTCTTCATCTCGCTCATCGCGACGATGCTGCGCAGGGCTTGGGTCGAGGTGCTCGACGGGAAGTTCGCCGGGCACGAGTACGACGTGACCAAGTACGTGAGCCGGGAGAGGGGCGGGCGCGGCGTCCGCGGGGTCATCGGCTCCGACGAGCTGAGGGCGAACGTCTTCCTCCCCGCCGACAACGAAATCCTCGCCCAGCACGCCATCCTCTGTTACGAGAACGAGGCCCCGACGCTGCTCGTGACGCCCGAGGCTAAGAAGATTCAGGCCCGGACGCTGATCAACGGTCAGGCCGTGGCGAACAACTGCCCGCTGACGAACGGGGACGAGATTCAGATCGGGACGACGAACCTGCGCTACCACCAGAGCCGGAAGGCGTACACCGCCTGAGGGACGCGGCTCAGAAGAGGACCTCGGCGCAGCGCGTGATTTTATCGACGGTGGCGGCCTCGACCGGGGCCGTCGTCTGGAAGGCCATGATGATGTCGGCCCCCGAGCCGGTGTGGACCCTGAAGGCCCGGTTGATCCAGTAGGGCATGGCGTGGAACATGGACTTGGCGAACAGGGAGTTGGCGACCTGCTCGGGCAGCTCCTTCGCCGCCTCGCCCTCGCCCAGCTCGACTGCGTCGAACTCGCCTTTATAGTCGTAGACGGGGAAGGTCTGGGTGCCGTAGGAGCCGTGGAACAGGTACTCGTTCCGGTAGTTGCTCACCGAGCTGTGCGAGCACTCGAACTTGATCCGCTGCTCGCCGAACGTCTTCGTGAAAGTGACCTCATTTATCCTCCCGAACAGTACGGACGAGGCCATGTCCGTCGTCACGTATATGATGTAAGCGATCAGGCTGACGCCGAACTCGTCCCACTTCTCCGTCTCGAAGTCTACGATGGCCTTCCGCGAGCAGACCGCGTGGGAGCTGACGAGCGTGTCGATGCCGTTCGGGTGTTCGAGCAGAAGTTCAAGCGGCTCACGCATGAACCACGGCCCGGCCTCCTCCTCCCAGTACCTCAACACCTTCTCCCAGTGGAAGACGTGCATCTGCTCGGTCCACTCCGCGTCGAGCGTCGCCGGGTCGCCGCGTAAGAACCGGCTGACGAAGAGGTACTCCATGATCGTCGCGTCCGCGAACTTGTAGTTGCCCTCGGTGTCCCTGTTGAGCAGCGAGCGCCCGCTCAGCTTCCAGTCCTCGATCTTGAAGTTCCACTTCTCCACCAAGCCCATCAACTCATCCCTCGGAATCGTCTCCGACTTCCGCGTCGGCCGGTTGAGGTGGATGTCCACGGCGAGCAACTCGGAGAACTCCTTGAGGGTGGCCGGGTCTTTGATTAACGCCTCACGCGTGAGCCACCCGTTGACCATCGCCTCGTAGAGATCGTACGAGCAGCGGTACGTCTTCTTCTCACGGACGAGGTAGGGCGTGTAGGCCAGCAGCATCGGGCGGGCGGACAGGTGCGGTATCAGCCGAATCATCTCCAGCACCTTCTTGCGCTCGCCTCTCCTGAAGCGGTACCTCCGCGACAGATACCTCTTCACCTGCTCATCGCTGAAGGGCAGGAGGTAAATGCGTTGGAAGCTGTACTCCGGCGGGTCGCCCGCGACCCTCGGGCCGGGCTTGGAGACGCCGGTCTCGACCGGAATCTCTTCGTCCTTGGAGAAGAAGTGGGTGCGGCAGCTAATCAGGACGCAACGGAACCCTTCAGTCGCCTCCAGAAGCAGCCGCAGGCAGTCGCCCGGGTGGACGATTGCCATAATGTTCTCGTCAAGGGCGTCGAGCAGGAGTACGGTGTTATCGCGGTCGGTGATGCTGGCGATCAGCGATTCCGAGTCCGCGCGGTGGAGCGGGACGAGGGCTAAGTCGAACTTCAGCCTCTTGAGGCGGCGGAAGCGGTAGTGGCGGGCGAAGTAGTTCAGCAGCGCGGTGGTCTTGCCCATCCCCGAATCGCCGAGCAGAATCAAGTACCTGTAAGAGCCGGGCCGGCTCAGCCTGTCGTCCAAGTCGTCGAACAGGTACTTACAGCCGTTCAAATCGATGGCGCCCCCGCCGTTCGACAGGTCGGTGGGGTGGCACTTGGGCGGGACGAAATAGCGGAACGCCTCCTTCAGCACCTCCTCGGTGTAGGCTTTGGCCCCCAGACGCTTCTTGACATAGCTCTTGTCGAGGTAGGTTTTAAGATGTAACACCATCGAGGGGAGGAAGGCGAGGAGGGTGATAATCGGGACCGCGATGGTGGCGACCTGCACCCAGTAACTCATAGAGCCCGCGCCCTCCACCAAAGGAGGCGGGGGCGGCGACGAGGTTGGCTCAAGGATGAGGAGTACGGAGATGAGGAAGCGCATGGGCCTAGTACACTTCGCTGAGCTCTGGTAGAAGAGCGTTTGTTACCGACCAAGGTGACGAAGTAAGGCTTTAGAAGCGACGATTAGCAGTAAGGCGGGTAAAAGGTAGTCCCATCACTAATTAGATGTCAACAAATTAATTGCGCGCCCCGGCCCCGGAAATGGCGCGGCCTGACACGGCTCACACAGACCGTTTCGCGCGCTTTTAGGAGCCGACCGGCGGGCGCGCGAAGGAGCCTGTTTCGGACCCGACGCAGTCACCCGACGAGGATTATGGCCGGGCGCACGCGTTTTCAGTGTTGTGCGCTGTCGAGCGTGAGTCGGTTTCAACGTTAGACACGGTGGCGTGAAAGACGTAACTGCCTCTTTCTCGAAAGGGCAGTCCTCTTGTTAGGAAGCACACGCGGCCGGAATGCGCTGCACGTCCCAGCCAGAGCACCTGCGCTCCGCGGCTCTCTGCGACCTCCTCGATCCGGCTCGCCAGGTGCGCCGTGAGGTTATCGAGCACCACCACGTCACCCGGCCGCAGCCGTGGGGCCAACACCTTCTCGGCATAAGCGTCGAAGCAGAGCGTGTCCGCGGCGCCTTCGACGGCAAGCGTCGCCACCAGCCCGCGCAGCCCCATCGCGCCGATGACGGAGGTGTGCGAGCCGTAGTTCCGAGGCGCCGAGTCATGCGCCCGCTCCCCCCTGGGCGCCCGCCTGCAGCGGCGCGTCATCGCGCTGTTAACCGCCGTCTCGTCCACGAAGACGAACCGGCGCTGGCGCAAGCGGCGGGCGCGGCGGCGGAAGCATGCGCGCTTATAGTTGTTGCGCTCCACCGCCCTCATGCTTTTTTTTACGAGGCAGGCCGAGCCGCTTGAGCGCCCGCGAGACGGTCGCCTCGCTCACTTCAACCAGCGCCCGCTGAGCCAAGTGCTCGCGCAACTCGCCGAGCGTGGCGTCGTTGTTCGAGGCGACCGCCGCCCGCAGCAGCTTATGGTGGCGCGCGCCGAGGCGCGGGGTGTGGCCCCTGCCGTGCGGCCTGGGCGTGAGGTCTGCTCCGGCTGCACCGCGCCGGAGCATCTTGTTGACGAAGGTGGCGCTGACGCCGAACAACTCCCCGACTTCGGGGATGGTGCGGTCGCCGCGCAACGCGGCAGACAGCACCCGCTGCCGCAGGTCGAGCGAATAGGCTTTCATGGCGCGGCAGGTTACTCCAGCCCGCCATGCTCACTCAAGTGCAAGACGCTTTAAGAACGGGCGTAGACTTGCTCAGGGATGAGCAGAGAATCGTCCTCACCTTCTTCCGTCGCATGGACAAGCCCCGTTGGGGGTCGAGCCTACGGACGTAAAGGGCTGGCCGGAGGAGTTACGTGGATGAGCATCGACCAGGGGTCGCCCAAGCATGCGCTCGTGTTAACGCACGCTAACAGCCCGTGATGGCGGTAGGCCTAATGGCTGACCTGAGGCACAGAGAATTCCAGTCACGGGCTCTACTAACGGGCCACTTCCTACAGGGACTAACAAAGCGAGGAGAACGAAAAAGGTCAGAGATTGCCTGCGGCCCTGTTCAAATACATGAGAGGCCCGTGGCAGACGAACAGGTCTGTGACCGCTTAGTCATGGAAGACGCCGCCGAGTTTCTTCAAGCTTTTCCCGAACCAACGGCCGGTCTTCTTGACCCCCGAGGCGGCCTTCTGATGCACGCCGCCGTCACGTGATACGGCACGCGTCGGGGCTTGGGCAGCGCCCGGCCGGCTGTTCGTACGGGTCGCCCGCAGACCCGTACGGCTTCGGACGGCGCCGGCCTGTCTTGAAGCTCGTATCGTCCCTCCTGACAGGTCACCGCCTTCAGCGACCTCAGCCGCCGCCCCGCTTTGAACATCTTCAATTACCTCCATCTTGGCGGAAGCCTCGGGAGCGGCCTGCTCAGCCTGTGGCTCGGCGGGCCGGGCGGCAGGCTGCGCGGCGGGCTGATTGTTTTCCGGCTGCGCCGAGGCCGCGGCGATTGTTTGCGTCGGCGCGGGAGTGGCGTCCCCGCCCGACCTGTGCAAAGCGAGTTGGGCGGCGCTTCCCGCCACGAAGGCCAGCAGGCAAAAGCCCACGAGAAAATACTTGTTCATGTTGAAAACCTCCCAGCCGCGTAGCGGAATAAGACGGTATTCCGCTTTCTTCTCGCAGCAGCAAATTCGACACCAGAAATCGATTTCTGCCGCCCGCGTTTAACCGTACTCGAAGGCCCCGGCGTCGGGAGCCCGGCCGGCGTCGCGCGGGCGGCCATCGAAGTCCACGCCGACGGCGAAAGTCTCGCCCCGTTCATCCCGGAACGGGGCGACGGGGCGGCCCTTGTCCACGGCGGGCGAATTACTCGTCAGGCGGAAATCCTTCCGCGGCGCCGAGACGAAGCCGCGCGCCGAGGGCAGCCAGACGTTATTCCTCTCGACGGTGGAAGACCTTACGGACTCGTCGTAGACGCTCATGTTGTCCGAGTAGCCGAGGTTGTTCAGGACCTCGACCGAATTCCCGCGCCCCGAGAGGTAGACCGAGTGGCGGTTGCCGGCGAGCGTGTTGTGCGCCAGGACCACGTTCTGCGGCCCCGGCCGGCCGGGCCGCGCCACGTCGTCCCAGAGGAACAGGCCGGCCTCGCGGTTGTCGTAGACGACGTTATTGTAGACCCAGACGTGTTGGGTCGAATAGCTCGCGTCCTCCGAAGAGACGCCGACGCCGGAGCGGTTCCCGTAGACGAGGTTCCGGTGGATGCGGACGAAAGAAGCGCCGTCCACGTAGATGCCGGCCGCGCCGTTGCCGTGGACGGTGTTGCCCGTGACCTCGCCGTAACGCGCGCCGAGCCAGATGTCGATGCCTTCGGTAGCGTTGTCGCGGACGGTGTTGCCGCTGACGAGGAAGCCGTCGGCGATGAGGCTGACGGCCTGGCTGTTGCCGGCCAGCGCCGCGCGCGCCACCACGTTGTCGCGCAGCACGACGCGGCGGATCATGGTCCCTCCGCGACCCCTGTAGTTAGTCTGCCGGTCGGTGTCGGTGCTGATGCCGTGCAGGCGCGTCTCGGCTATCTCGCAGCCCTCGACCGTCAGGTCGTCGGCGTCGAGCAGGACGCCCGTGTTCTGCGAGTTGACTATGCGCAGGCCCGCGAGCCTGACGAAGGGGTGGCGAAGCTCCACGAGTCCTTGGTTCTGTTCGGCGCCCGCGCGCCACTGAAGGCGCGAGCCGTCGATGACGGCCGTGCCGTTGAAGCTGCGGATGGTTATCTCCGCACCCTTGCGCCCGGCCCTTCGCGTGACTACCTGCTCGTAGTAGGTGCCACCTTCGACGAAGACAGTCTCGCCGGGGCGCGCGCGGCCGAGTGCTTCGGAGACGGTCCGCAGCGCACGCTCGGGCGAGGCGCCGTCGTCCGTGTCAGAGCCGCGCGTCGAGACGTAGAAGCCGTTTGACTGCGCCTCCCGGCCGCGGCCCGGCCGCGTCAGCTCGTATACGCCGACCGCCCCGGCCAGCACCGCAAGCATCAAGAGAAGGAGACCGGCCGCACGCCTTGTGCGGCCCCCGTTTAAGTCCATCAACTCGCCAGACCTCATGCCGGTCGCGCCTTCAGTTCGGGAAGCGGTAGAAGAGGCCGAGCCCGCTCTCGGTGCTGGTGAAGGTGCGCGTCAGGCGGTTCGAGTTGTTGTCCGTGTGGTAGACGAAGCCGAAGAGCGAGAAGCCCTTTCCGAGCTGCGCCGTGCCGTAGAACGATAAGTCGTGGCGGCGGTCCTCGCGGTTGAAGTTGGAGGCCAACAGGTTCTCCGTCGTGTAGTTGCGGACCGAGAAGCGGTAGCGGAAGCTCAGGTAGGCCACGTCCTTGACGCGGCTGCTGGCGAGCAGCGCGAGGGCGTGGCGGTTGTAGGAGAAGTCCTCCGACTCGGCCCTGCCGCG
>Ga0182001_10000188_pt1 | contig 13836 bp, 13 predicted proteins | sample BulsoiFelSFmetaG_FD_120485 | JGI IMG/M metagenome (GOLD analysis project Ga0182001, IMG submission 120485) | Bulk soil microbial communities from Mexico - San Felipe (SF) metaG | ecosystem: Environmental > Terrestrial > Soil > Agricultural land | place: Mexico: San Luis Potosi | collected... | reverse complement strand
CGCGGGCGTGCTCATGCCGGGGCTGCTCATCATGGGGCTGATGGTCTTCCCCTACGTGGACGCGAACCCCTTGGGCAACGGCTACTACACTTGGCGGCAGCGGAAGTTCGCCATCTCGATGTTCATCTGGGGCTTCTTCATGTGGATCATCCTGATCATCATCGGGACGTTCATCCGCGGCCCCGGCTGGATTTGGTTCTGGCCCGGTCAGACCTGGGATCACAACGCGGTCGTCTATGACCGCAACGTTGACCTGCACGAGTATTTCGGGATCAGCAGCATGTGGGGGAAATTCATCTTCGGAGGATTCGTCGTCACAGTCTTTTACATACTCGGCGGCATGTTCTTCCACTGGCTGATGACGCGCACGGAGTTTCAGAAGAAAATCCTCGCGCGCACGAGTCTCTTGCAGTATCTGACCTTTCAATTTTTTGCTATCACAGTGCTGCTCGCGCTGCCTGTGAAATTAATCCTGCGTCTGTTGCCCATTCACATTAAGTATGTCTGGGTGACGCCATGGTTCAATATCTGAAGCTTAAGGAGAAGCGGAGGAAGGAAACAAGGTGGCCGACACGCCTGATGCCATAGCCAGAAAAGAAGAGGAAGTGCCGGAGCGCGACCCCATTGTGAGCCGTTCGACGAGCGGCATCATGCTCATCAGCGCGCTCCTGCTAATAGGTGTGCTCGCCTGGGCGCTTTATGATGAAGCCTACGGCCAGCGTCCCTGGAAGAAAGCGCAGCAGGAGTTCATCGCGCGCTACACGCGATACTTGAACAGCATCAAAGGCAAGGCCGGACAGACCGAGAAAGAGGTCAAAGACAGTGCCGAGTACGAGCAGTTGGCCGAAGATGTCAAGGCTGCGAATGAGAAGGTGGCTCCGCGCAAAGAAGAGATTAAGAACGAGATCAAGAAGATTGACGACAAACTCGCCGCCGTCACAGACCCTTTCCAAAACGCGCGCGGTCAAATCACTGTCATCAACTACCAGATAGAGACGGCCTCGGATTCAAAGAAGGCGAGCCTGCGCCAGAAGGCCGAGCAGAAGAAGTCAGAGAAGATACCCGTCTATCTTCCGGCTGACGATGGCTCAGGGAAGACGACGAAACAGGAATACAACTTCACGCAGCTTCAAGACCTTTACAACAAGCTCAAGGATGATAAGGCGAAACTTCTGGCCGAAAATGCTGAGTTGATTAAAGAGCCGACCGAGCTTGAGAAGAAGCGCACCGAATATCTGAAAGACCACATGACGGGTCTTGGGCCAGACCAGATTGAATCGCTCAAGAAAAAATTCGACAACTTCGATTTTTCAATTAAGCAGATCAACGTCTCTTCGGCGAACATCGTTGACCGCTGCGAGACCTGCCACCTGGGTATGCGCGAGCCTTTGACCATCAAGGCTTCGGACGTTGCCCCTGATGGGCCAGGCAAGAAGCCTGATGATTGGGCCAGGGCGTTCGTCAGCCATCCGAACAAAGAGCTGCTGACGATTCACAACCCTGACCGCTTCGGCTGTTCTTCTTGTCATAACGGCAACGGGCGCGCGACCACAAGTGTCGAGAAGGCGCACGGTCTTAATAAATTCTGGCTTCACCCGCTCTACGAAAAGTCGAACATGGAAGCGGGTTGTCAACAATGTCACACGCAGGATCGCGTGCTTCAGGGCGCGGAGACTTTGACGCTCGGCAAAGACCTCTTCCAGTACAGGGGGTGCGTTGGCTGCCATCGCTCCGAAGGATTTGACCGCGAGACGGACGCGCTCGCCAACACGCGCCAGCAGATTCTGCAACTCGAAGAGAACATCAAATCAAACGACCGCGAGGCGCGCGCCGCGAAAGACGAGGTCTCGGACGCAAGCGAAGAAGAAGCCACAAAGCTGCTCTCTCGCGCAGAGTCTCTGACGGTTGCGAATAGTTTGCTTGCGGCCCAGCTCGACCAGTTGAACATACAGGCGCGCTACCTGATGCAGGACCAGAAGAAGGTCGGGCCGAATCTGAAAGACGTTCGCTTGAAACTCGTCAAGGAATGGGTTCCCGTGTGGCTAGAAAATCCGCAAGCGTTTCGACCGGGGACGAAGATGCCGACCTTCTGGCGTCTGAACGGCGAGATGGCGCACGACCCGCACGCGGATGACGACAGGAAAGCTATCGCCGCATATCTCTGGCAGGAGAGCTTCGATGGCAAGATGCCCGCGCAGGATGTGGCGAAAGGAAATGCCGCGAACGGCAAACAGCTTTTCGAGACGGTCGGCTGCATGGCCTGCCATTCAATCGGCGAACCGGATTCTCAAACCGGCGGCACGTTCGCCGCGAACTTACAACGCGTCGGCGAGAAAGCCAACTTCGATTACATCGTCCGCTGGATTTACAATCCGCGCCAGCGCTGGGCACCCTATTGCCCGAAAGAGAAGCGCGACCTGACGCCGGAAGATTATTCCAAGAACAATCTTCCCTACGTCTTCGACACAGACCAACACTCGAAATGCCCGAACGACGGGGCGGAGCTTCAGGTCCAGAACATGACCGTGATGCCCAACTTCCGTTTAAGCAAAGACGAGGCGCGCGACATTGCGACCTATCTCTTCTCGCTCAGCAACAAGCCTTCTTACTCGGATGCGTCCTTCATGGATGACCCCGCGTTGAAAGATAAGGGAAAAGCTCTCATCAAACAGTACGGTTGCGCGGGCTGTCACGAGATCAGAGGCTTTGAAGACGAGCAGCGCATCGGCAAAGAGTTGACCGCCGAAGGCAGCACGCCGATTGAGCGTCTGGACTTCGCGCTGCAAACTCAAAGGGCGGAAAAGGGAATTGACCCTGAGACTAAAAAAGCGGGCGAAGAGTGGTACACCCACAAGGGATTCTTCGAGCACAAGCTGAAGACGCCCTGGATTTACGATGAAGGCAAAGAGAAAGAGCCGCAGGATCGTCTTCGGATGCCGCAGCCATATCTCACGCCCGAATGGAGAAATGCTCTGACGACTTTCCTTTTGGGAAGCGTCGGCACAGAAGGCGCGAATGTGCCACAGTCGCTCTATTACAAGCCGGACGACCAGCGTAAAGCGATTCAGGATGGCTGGTGGGTCATCAAGAAATACAACTGCATGGGCTGTCACAGCATACAGGTCGGGCAGCGTTCGGTCTTGATGGACTTGCCGCTCTATCAAAATCCTGATTGGAAAGAGCAACTGCCGCCGAAGCTGACAAGCGAGGGCGCGCGCGTTGATCCAGATTGGTTGTTGAAGTTCCTGCATGACCCGTCACTTGCGGACCAGAAGTTTAATCAGGCAGGAGCAGGCGGCAACGAGTCTGCCGGAACGTCGCAGCCGAACGCAAATAGTAATCAGAAGGCTCAACCCACGCCTCCGCCGAATCAAGCGAAGGCAAACGCTGGCGCGGCTCAGGGAAACAATCAACAGGGCGCGCAGCAGCAGCAGACGGGCAACGCCGGTTTGAGCGGGCAACTGACCACCCAGGACCTTGAGGCAGTGCAGTTTCGTGCGCAACCGGGCGCGGACCGCGACGGCGTTCGTCTCTACCTGAAGGCGCGGATGCCAACGTTCAACTTCTCGCCGAACGAGTTGCGCTTACTCGTCAACTTCTTCATGGCCGTCTCTTCGCAACAAGAGCCGTATATCCGCGAGCAGCTAGAGCCTTTGACCGACCAGGAAAGACTCCTGGCGCGCGAGTTGTTCACCTCGCCCGGTGCTCCGTGTTTGAAGTGCCATATCACGGACAATAACAACATCACGAACAAGACCGCGCCCAACTTCCTGCTGGCGAGCGAACGATTGAAGCCGAAGTGGACGTATCGCTGGCTCTTAGACCCGCAGCAGATTAGCCCGGGCACGGCGATGCCGTCAGGGTTATTTAGGAAAGAGGGCGACCGCATGGTCTTCAATGGCCCGACGCCCGAAGCTTTCAATAACTACCACCGCGATCATGCGGAGCTTCTGGTGCGCTACATGTTCCTGCTGACGCCGGACGAGCAGCGCAGGCTGACGGCTGGTTCGCCATCGTCTGGCGCTGCCGCGAGCGCGCCTGCGCCAAGCCAGTCGCCACCACCACCTTCGACGGCTCATGCTCGCAAGACGGCGCACGCCGTCCCTTCGCGTCGCTTCAACGGTCACGCGACTAGTAGAAGAGTTGAAATAAGAAGCGCGCAGCGAGCGCGTTCTCCTTCGGCGCATCTTCGCCGCTAAAGGATTTCGTTAGTATAATCTCAAAAAGTAATCTGGAATTAATCTTGTTTGGAGGACTCAAATATGTTTAAGAAACGCGCGAGCTACTGGCTTGCGATTGTCTCGATGGTCTCGCTGCTCTTGTTCAGCTTCGCCTGCGGCGGAAAGAAAGAAGGCGCTGAATCGGGCGACAACAGCGGAGGCGGCGAGCAGTCAGCCAAGGCTTGGACGCCGAAAGGTGATGAAGGCACGATCACAGGCAAAGTTAATTTGACGGGCACGCCGCCCGCGCCACAGCCGATTGATATGTCGCAGGACGCCAATTGCAAGGCGAAGAATCCGAACGCGACGACCGAGACAGTTGTCGCCAAAGACGGCAAGCTCCAATACGCTTTCGTTTATATCAAAGACGGCACGCTCGCCGACGGCACAAAGATTGGCGACTACAGCTTCAAGCCGCCTGACACGGAAGCCGTGCTCGACCAGAACGGTTGCCACTATGTTCCGCACATACTCGGCATGCAGCCCAACCAGAAGCTGAAGATAACCAACAGCGACCCGACAGGCCACAACATTCACGTGCTGCCGAAATCGAACGAGGAATGGAACGAGTCGCAACCGGCGGGCGCAGCTCCTATCACATCTAGAACCTTCAAGCGTTCTGAGATTCTAGTGCCCGTCAAGTGCAACCAGCATCCCTGGATGAAAGCTTACATCGGCGTCGTCAAACACCCGTTCTTTGCCGTCAGCAAGGATGATGGCTCGTTCGAGATCAAGGGCGTGCCCGCAGGGACTTACACGGTCGTCGCCTGGCACGAGAAATACGGCGAGAAGACCGCGCAGGTTAAGGTGGACGCTAAGGGAACGGCAACGACAGACTTCAGCTTCGACGCGGGCGCGGCAGCCTCCGTCCAGAGCAGTTCACTCGAAATGATGCCCGCGCTGGACGTGCCGATGTTGATGAAACATTAAAGGCCGTGACAGGTGACAAGTGACGGGTGACAAGATAAAATCCATTTGTTCCTGTTACCTGTAACTTGTCACTTGTCACGAGTTTTTATGAACAAGGGTTTACACCGCTTCACTCTATTCGTGACGGGCGCGACGCTGCTCTTGATAGTAGCGGGCGCGCTCGTCACGAGCCATGATGCAGGTCTCGCCGTGCCGGACTGGCCGCTTTCTTTCGGGAAAGTCTTCCCCGAAATGCAGGGCAACGTTTTCTGGGAGCACGGCCACCGTTTGATTGCAGCATCAGTTGGCGTTCTCATCATCGTTCTTAATACCCTGCTCTGGCGACGGGAAAAGCGTAGTTGGGTTCGCAAACTCGGCCTCGTCGCGCTCGGCGCAGTTGTCGCGCAAGGCGTCTTAGGCGGGTTGACGGTTATCTTCTGGCTGCCGCTCGCAATCTCTGCGGCGCACGCCACGCTCGCACAACTTCTCTTCTGCACGCTGGTGAGTTTATCGGTCTTCACTGCGCCCGGATGGGAAGAGAAACGCGCTCAGATTGAGGAGCAGGGAGGCGTGCCCTTGCGCCTCGCCTGTGTCGCCTCAGCCGCAGTTATTCTGGTTCAACTTGTTCTGGGCGCGACGCTCAGACATTCGGCGACGTGGGATCAATATCTGCCGGTTGGACTTTTGCTCACGCATATTGCGGGCGCGTTCGCGGTCACGATGCTTCTTAGCTTTACGATTGTCACGACGCTCAAGCGTCACCCGAGCGAGACCTATTTGACAAAGCCCGCGAAGATCGCCGCAGGACTTTTATTCTTGCAGCTCTGTCTCGGCTTTGCGGCCTACTTAACGCGACAGGCATCGCCTGCGGGGCCGCAGCCTCGCAACCCTATGGTGGGCATCACGGTGGCCCATGTGGCCTGTGGCGCGCTTGTCTTCGCCACGACAATCGTGCTTGCGCTTCGCTCGCACAGAGTTCTTAAACCGGCGAAGGAGACCGCCAAGGGTTATCAAAGATTGAGCGCAGAGACGAGCTAAAGTGACTGTTTTATAGTTGATTGTAATTGAGTGTGAATGGCGGTACTGACAAGAAACGCTCTGCTAACGGCTGCATCCACTTGCAAACTGCCATCGTGATTTGATATTTCAAATTTGAAATAGTAATACTGAAACGGCAATTGAAATCTGAAGTCCTAATAAAAAGTGTGGCTATTGAACTGAACACGGGCGGGATGGCTCCGGCGCGAGCTGTTGAATTGTCTTTACGCGAAAGAATGTCGGCTTACCTTGAACTGACCAAGCCGCGCATTACTTTCCTGATTGTGCTGACCTCTGCCGCAGGCTTCTGTCTCGGCGCGAAGGGCGGTCTCGACTACGCAAGGTTCGCGCACGCCATGTTCGGCATCGCGCTGCTCTCAAGCGGCATTGCGACGCTCAACCAGTATATTGAGCGCGAGTTGGACGGCATGATGCGGCGCACGGCGTCGAGGCCGCTTCCGACGGGTAAGCTTGCGCCGGTCGAGGCATTGGTCTGGGGGGTGAGTCTCACACTTCTAGCTGAAATCTATCTTGCGCTTCTGGTCAACCCGCTGACCGCGCTCTTTGGCCTGACGGTCATCACGGGCTATCTCTTCATGTACACGCCGCTCAAGACGCGGACGACGCTCTCGACTTTCATCGGCGCGTTTCCCGGCGCGATGCCGCCATTAATGGGCTGGACAGCCGCCGCTAATGAAGTGACTTGGGGCGCTTGGGTTCTCTTCGCGATTCTTTTCCTGTGGCAATTTCCGCACTTTCTCGCCATCGCCTGGATGTACAGGGAAGACTACGGGCGAGCCGGTATTCGCATGTTGCCGGTGGTCGAGCCTGAAGGGCGCATCACGGGTCAGCAGATCGTGGCCTACACCTTGATGCTCGTGCCGGTCAGTCTGCTTCCGACGATGATCGGGATTTCGGGTCGCGTCTATTTCTACGGGGCAATTATTCTGGGGTTGCTTTTCCTTTCGAGCAGCATTTCTGCTGCGCTCTCAAAATCAAGGCAGCAAGCACGAAGGCTCTTACTGGCCTCTGTGCTCTACCTGCCGCTGCTGTTTGGGCTGATGGTCTTAAATCAGGGATGAGGGATGAAGGATGAGGGATGAATGAAAAGAAAGAACGATTAACCGTTTAGCTTTTCTTCATCCCTCATCCCTCATCCCTCATCCCTCAACTTGAGGAGGTCCGATGGGTCGCGCTCTTGCTGTGATTATCTGGCTGTTGACGCTTGCCTCGGTGGTGCTCTTCTTTAGCGGGTGGTGGTTTCCGACTACGATCACCGAGCATGGGCCAAGAATTGACCAGCAGTTTCTGATTACGATCAGTGTGGTCGGCATCGCCTTTGTCGCCGCACAGATCGGTCTCGGCTGGATGATCTGGCGCTACGGCAGTGATGCCAAAAATAAAGATGAACGCGCGCTTTACACGCACGGCAACAACCGGCTTGAAGTCGTCTGGACGGTCATCACGGCTGTTGTCTTCATTGGCCTCGCCGTGATGGGACAACGCGTCTGGGCGCAGCTTCATTTCTCAGATGCCCCCGCAGGCTCTGCACAGGTCGAAGTCGTCGCGCAGCAGTTCGCCTGGAACATGCATTATCCTGGCAAGGACGGTAAGTTTGGACGCACAGACCCGACTCTCATTAAAGAAGATGAGAACAACTTCATCGGTCTCGATGACAAAGACCCGAGCGCCAAAGATGATATGACGACGACCACGCTCGTCATTCCGGTGAACCGTCCAACCGAATTAATCCTGCGCTCAAAAGACGTGACGCATAGCTTCTGGGTTCCGCAGTTGCGCTTCAAGCAAGACCTTGTGCCGGGCATGCAGATTCACGTTCACTTCACGGCGACCAAAGTCGGGCAGTTTCAACTGGCCTGCGCCGAACTCTGCGGGATGAATCACTTCAGCATGAAGGGGACGCTGCTGGTGTTGCCGCAAGCCCAATATAACGATGTGATGGCGGCTTCGCAGGCAGACTTTCAAACGAAAGTGAATACCTTGAAAGACTCTTACGAACTCGGAATGGTTTACGACGAAAACGGCACGAAGATCGGTAAGTCATACTAATTCATCCTTCCAATCCTTTAAGGAGAATGGACGATGGCAGACGAAAACGTCGCACATGAAGGCCACGAAGCAGTAGTTCATCGCCACGAGCCGCCGAAGAGTTTTATACGCAAATATATCTTCAGCCTCGACCACAAAGTCATCGGCGTACAATATCTGATGCTCGCGCTGGCGGCAGTTCTGGTCGGCATGACGCTCTCGATACTGATGCGCATGAGTTTGACTTGGCCGGACATGAACTGGCCTCTCATCGGGCAGATTAAGCCCGACCAGTATCTCGCGCTCCTGACCATTCACGGCACGATGATGGTCTTCTTCGTCTTGACGACCGCGCCGCAAGGGGGCTTCGGCAACTACTTCCTGCCGATTCAAATCGGGGCTGAGGACATGGCCTTCCCTGTGCTGAACATGCTCTCCTTCTGGGTCACACTCGTCGGCTTCATCGTGCTCATCTTCGCTTTCTTCGTGGACCAGGGAGCGCCCATCGGAGGTTGGACCGCGTACCCGCCTTTGAGTGCGATACCGAGCGCGGGGCCTGGGCAGGGCACAGGGATGAACCTGTGGATTATCAGCATCGCAATCTTCTGCGTCGGCTCGCTCTTAGGTGCGCTCAATTTCATCACGACGCTTTTGAACTTGAGAGCGAAGGGCATGTCTTTGATGCGGATGCCATTGACGTGCTGGGCCTGGTTTACAACAGCCGTGCTCGCGCTCCTGGCGTTTCCGGTGTTGCTCGCGGGCGGCGTGCTTCTCTTTCTGGATAGGAATCTGGGAACGAGCTTCTTCGTTCCCGCAGGTCTTTACATCAAGGATGTAATCCAGCCGCATTCAGGCGGCTCGCCAATCCTGTGGCAACACCTGTTCTGGTTCTTCGGACACCCGGAAGTCTATATCGCAATCCTGCCGGGCATGGGTTTGACTTCGCACATCCTTTCGACGTTTGCCCGAAAACCTGTCTTTGGTTATCGCGCGATGGTCTTCGCTATCTTCGCCATCGGCCTGCTTGGATTCTTCGTCTGGGGACATCACATGTTCATCAGCGGCATGAGTCCGTATTCGGCTATGGCGTTCTCTATCCTGACGCTTTCAATCGGTGTGCCTTCGGCGGTCAAGACCTTTAACTGGATTGGCACGCTCTGGCGCGGGAAGATTCGTTTCACGACGCCGATGTTGTTTGCTTTGGGCTTCGTTTCGCTTTTCGTCGCGGGCGGAATCACAGGGTTGGTGTTGGGCCAGACTTCTCTGGACCTCCCGATGCACGACACCTATTTCGTGCTCGGACACTTTCACTTAGTGATGGGCGTGGCCGCGATCTTCGGAATGTTCGCGGGCGTCTATTTCTGGTTCCCGAAGATGTTCGGGCGGTTCATGAGCGAGAAGCTCGGGCGGATACATTTCTGGATCACGTTCGTCGGCGTCTATTCGATCTTCGTCCCGATGCACATCATGGGGATTGTCGGCATGCCGCGACGTTATTCGCGCTTTGCAGAGAACGGGCAGCAGATTTATCTATTCCTTGAAAACCTGCACCCGCTTGTTCTCTTCGTCACGATTGCAGCCGTCATCACGTTCGCAACACAGTTCATCTTCTTCTTCAATCTCTTCTGGAGCATGTTCAAGGGGAAGAAGTGCACTGTGAATAACCCCTGGGAAGCGACGACGCTCGAATGGGCGACGACATCGCCGCCGCCGCACGACAACTTCGCAGGCGTTCCTCCGGTGGTTTACAGAGGAGCTTATGAGTTCGCTGTGCCGGGCGCACCTAAAGATTTCATTATGCAGACAGAGCCGGACGGTGCGGCAGAAGTAGAAGAGGTGGCAAGTGGTAATGGGCACGATGGTCACAAGCACTGAAAGAGTCGCGCAAAAAAAGATAGGCGTCGGCGGCGGGAAACGCCCCGTCGGCCCCAACGGCGGCCCAGGCGGAAACGGGCATGGCGGAGATGATGCTTTCGGGCGATTCTCTCCGTCGAAATACAAGATCGGAATATGGGTCGCGCTCGCAAGCGTGACGATGCTGTTCACGGCTTTAACGAGCGCGTACATCGTCCGCGCCAACTCGTCGAATGATTGGAAGCCATTGGATGCGCCGCTCCTGCTCTGGTTGAGCACGGCGTTGATACTTGCCAGCAGTTTGACATTTGAAATAGCTCGGCGCGCTTTGAAGCGCGGGAACAGTGCGCTCTATAACCGTTGGCTGATGTTGACGGTCTTGCTCGGATTGGGCTTTCTCGCTTCGCAGCTATTCGCCTGGCGCGAGCTTGTCGCGCAAGGAATTTACATGGCCTCGAACCCGCACAGCTCCTTCTTCTATGTGCTGACGGGCGCGCACGCTCTGCATCTCTTGGGCGGGATTCTTGGACTGGATTATTTGTTGTTGCGCTCGCGGCGCGCGGGCCTCGAAGATCACGGTGAAGAGAAGCGACAGGCTATGGCAAGCTCGGTCGCGCTCTACTGGCATTTCATGGACGGACTCTGGATTTACCTGTTCTTACTCCTTTTCCTTTGGAGGTGAAAGTTGAGTACGGAAGCAGCACACGCAGACCGGTTAATCGCGGATGAGTGGAGCGGGGGCACACATCCCTATCGCGTGGGCCACAGAAAACTTGGCATGTGGCTCTTCATCGTCTCGGACTCGCTGACATTCTCGGCGCTCTTGATGGGCTATGCCTACCTGCGCTCCTCGAATGTCTGGCCGACTCCGTTTCCTTTCAGCCCGAGCATCATCTTCTCGACAGTGATGACGCTCTGCCTGCTCTCGTCCAGCTTGACGATGGTAATGGGCGTCTCGGCCTCGGCGCGCGGAGACAAGAAGGCTGTGAGAAAGTGGATACTGCTGACCATCTTCTTCGGCCTGACCTTCGTCGTGCTTCACCTCTTCGAGTGGAAGCATCTGTTGGATGAAGGCTTGCGCCCGTTTTCGCTCCCGAAAGAGTGGCTGGAGAAATGGCCGGGGGCGTCGCCCCTTTTCGGCGCGACCTTCTTCGGCATCACGGGGCTACATATGTTCCACGTCCTGACGGGCGCGATTTATCTGGCGGTCGTCGCGGCGCGTGTTAATAAACTGAAGCACGAGGACGTAGAGATCAGCGGACTCTACTGGCACTTCGTTGACCTCGTCTGGATGTTCGTCTTCCCGTTGATCTACTTGCTCTCGATAGATTTCAAAGGGTGAGAGGTTGAAAATAGCCACAGAGGCACAGAGATATAAAGATGAAAGTAAGAAATAGACGCTCTTTCTCTTCAATCAAAATTTCTTCTATTTCTCTCTGTGCCTCTGTGGCAATAACTTTGACGCTTTCATAGGAGTCATGAGAATGGCGACACACGCTGAAGGTGGGCACGAGCATTTTGCCGGTAGCAACAAGCTTTTCATCTCGGTCTGGGTCTGGCTGCTGCTGATAACGGGTGTGGAAGTTTTCCTCGGCTACATACAAATTCCCATTCACCTGATGTTGACCATCTTGATCGGGCTGTCCATCATCAAAGCCGCGCTCATCGTGGCCTACTTCATGCACCTGCGCTTCGAGCGTCTGAGTCTGGTGCTGACTCTGGTGCCGATCCTGGTCGTCTGCATCTGCTTGCTGATGGTCTTCTTCCCAGATAGTTTCAGATCGCAGAAATTGCGTTACGAATATGAGTCGAGCAAGAAACTGCCCGAAGAGAACGATTGATGTGTAAGAGAAAGATAATCAAGCTCGCCCTTGTTGCTGCATGCACGGCGGCCTGTTTGCTCATCGCAAGCGTGCCAGCCTTTGCACAGTGCGCCATGTGCCGAACGGCTCTGACCAATTCGCCTGAAGCAGCAAAGCTCGCGGAGAATTTTAATAAAGCGGTCTTCGTTCTCTTGATTCCGCCGGTGCTGCTCTTCTGCGGAATCTTCATCGCGGCCTACAAGTTTCGCAAAGCGCCAGATGAGGAGGGCCAGGCCCTGAGCCTGCCCAGATTATTGTTGGAAAAGGTCGGCGCGCGTTTGAGAAGAAAGAAATTAACAGGAATGGGTCGGGTAAGCAGTGTAAGAACGAATTTGAAAATTTGAGATTTCAAATTTGAAATCGAGAATATTCTTCTTTCATCCTATCCATCCTGTCTATCTCTGTTAGAATCCACATCATGTCCGAGAACGAAGAACTTTTTTTTGATATTGAGAAGCGGAGCGTCAGGGGACGTGCCTGCCCCGTCTGCGGCGGTAAGATCATCCCTTCGGAGCGCGCTATCTACGAGAGCAAGGCGAACCCCTCGGAGGTCTTCCCGCTCTGGCAATGCGAGCGCTGCGGCTACGAGCAGATGTCTGAGAAGAAGCCGCCGCCAGCTAAGGGCAAGCACTGAGTGGTCTTGCGCTATTAAGACGATGCAGATGAATGTCCACCATGAATTTCGTGGATCATTCATTCGCATCGCCTTAACTGTTTATTGTATTCTCTATTTTCCCATCAATGTTGAGGACAGCACGCCGATGACAGAAGCTCTTGAAGGGGAGAGAAGTTCTATGAAGAGTGAGGAGAAACTTTTATATCTTGTCTGCCTGGTGATGGCGCTCCTGTTCTTTGGCCTCGCCGCCTTGAACTATTTTTCGGCGGGAAGCTTCATCACCACCGATAGCCTCTTCTTCACAACGGTTGCCGGAATGATGGCGCTGCTCTTTCTTCTTGTGCCCGCGCTTTCAATCAGAGCAAGTAAAAAGAGGGCGCAGGCTGCTGAAAGTAGTGGAGCACCAACCGCCTTGTCCGGCAAAGCCGCCAAACACGCTGCAATGCGTGAGGCTGCTGTCGCCGCTAACATGCCCTTGTTGAAAGATGCTAAGGGAAGACCTGTCCCGCCCGACGTGAGAAAGATGATGGAGTCGATGAAAGAGACTGAGGCGAAGAGTTCGTAAAAGCCGCTTAGCGCGGTGATGTTTTAAGCAATGAAGGAAATGAAAGAACGAGTTCTTTTCATGTTCGAGCAGATGAAGAAAGACGTGCTCGACCTGCACGAACTCTTCGAGGCCGGAGGCAACGACCCCGATGAGCGACTTGAAGTCTTTTACGCGGTCGAGCAACTCGTCGCAGATGGTTTGCTCGAAGAGCGTGGCAACGACTTCTATGCATTGACGGCAGAGGGTAAAAGGGCTGCGGAAAATCTTGGCCGGAAAGAGAACTAAGAGCCGCCCAGATAAAGCATGAAGGATTTCATCTTTACCCTCCCGCATGTCAACGCGCTATTGAATGCCACAAGCGGTGTATTCCTCATCATCGGTTACATTCTCATTCGCCGCCGCAAAATCAGCGCACATCGCCGGAGCATGATCGCGGCCTTCATCGCTTCAATTATATTCCTGATCTCTTACGTGCTTTATCATTCATTGCTCGCTTACTATCTTAATCAAGGCCCGACAAGATTCAAGGGTGAGGGAATCATTCGCCCCATCTATTTCTTCATCCTGATAACGCACACGCTGCTGGCGATTATTATCGTCCCTTTCGTCATCATCACTTTGCGCCGAGGGTTGAAAGCGAATTACGACAAACATCGCAAGATCGCGCGCTGGACCTTTCCGCTCTGGCTTTACGTTTCAGTAACAGGCGTCATAGTTTACTTAATGCTTTACCAGATTTAT
>Ga0182001_10000187_pt1 | contig 13839 bp, 5 predicted proteins | sample BulsoiFelSFmetaG_FD_120485 | JGI IMG/M metagenome (GOLD analysis project Ga0182001, IMG submission 120485) | Bulk soil microbial communities from Mexico - San Felipe (SF) metaG | ecosystem: Environmental > Terrestrial > Soil > Agricultural land | place: Mexico: San Luis Potosi | collected... | reverse complement strand
CTCATGTATGCCGCATGTAGGTAATAGATGCTGCCCGGCGTGACGGGAATTAAAATCGAGTGCGCATCGCCACCACCCGTCACACGATTAAATGTCTGACTATGTGTCCCGCCATAAGCATAAGCGGTTGTCAGAAGAGAGCCACCGGTTGTTTCCCACTTACCCGTGCCACTTTCAAAATCGTCGTAGAAGAGGACATGCGAATTGGGCGCGGTAATTGTTTGATCCGGCCCGGCATCAACAGACGGAGCCTGATTGCCAGGGTTGACCGTGATGGTGATGTCATCGCTGGCCGTCAACTCGGTATCGCTGACTGTCAGTCGCAGGACGTAAGTACCTGCTTGACTGAAAGAGGCTGCTGTCACAGTGACGTTCGGATTTGCGAATGTCACCTCACCAGGGCCACTCAATTTACTCCACGTACTGACGAGGCCATTGGCTGGCACGCCATCATCATTAACAGTACCGTTGAGAGTGGCGGCATTGGGCAGCGTGATAGTCTGGTCCGGGCCAGCGTTCGCGGTCGGAGGATGGTTCTGTGGTTTGACAGTAATCGTAATGTAATCACTGCTCGCCAGTTGCGAGTCGCTCGCCGTCAAACGCAGCACGTAATTACCTGCTTCTGTAAAGGTCGCGGTTGTGACCGGCGCGTTCGGATTGGCAAATGTGACATCGCCTGCGCCGCTGACTAAGCTCCAATTGCTGGACACACTACTGCCCGCAGGCAATCCGTCATCGCTGACTGTCCCAATTAAGCTCGCGCTCGCGGGCAGCGTAATGCTCTGGTCCGGGCCAGCATCAACTATCGGGGAATGATTTTCAGGGTTGACAACAACAGTCACGTCACTCGTGCTGGTTAATTGAGAATCGCTGGCCGTGAGTCTCAACACGTAAGTTCCCGCCGTGCTGAAAGTGGCCGCAGTCGTCAGGGCGCTTGCGTTAGCAAATGTGACTGTGCCCGCGCCGCTTGTCTTGCTCCACATCGTCGTCAACGTGCTGTTCGTAGGAAGCCCATCGTCGTTTGCTGTTCCCTGCAAACTTGCAGTGTTCGGGAGCGTGATAGTTTGATTCGCCCCGGCGCTCACAGTCGGCGGCTGATTCGTCGGAGCAGGGCACCCCATCCATTCGAGGCTTCCACCGCTGTTGAGCGAGAGATTATTGCTGATGGTCGAGCCAACCAGTCGCCCGTTAACATAAACTGTGCCTGAGGGAGCGTTGACCGAGCCATAGAGCGTGCCCAGGCTGTTAACCGTTAGATCATATCGAGCGATATTGATGGAGAGCCAGCGGGGATTCTGGTCCGACCCGGCGACAACTCCGCTGTTGACCGTCATGCGGCTGCCGAGGTTGATGATGACTGGCCCAAGAAGCTGAAGCCCGCTGTTGCTGTTGAGCGTCAGCGTGTCCAGGTTATAGACGGAAGGCTGAGTCGCGCCTGCGATGCCGAAAACAAGGTAAGCATGATCGTTCGCAGTGAAGTTGTTGTATGTCCCCGGAGGAACTGTTACCGAGCCGACGCCTGCGTTCAGCGTCAGATCGCGCACCGTCATCCAGTCGCCGACATTATAGCCAGTGCTATTCACAGTCACATACCTTGTGCCGGTCGTCGCTGGGGGGACTGGCACGGAAGGCATCGAGACAGGGTCTGTGCGCCTGATGACGTGGCGAAGTTGCGAGCCACTGTTCAGAGTCACTTGATAGTTAGAAGGCTGTGCGCTCCCCGTGCTGTCAATCGTGCCTTGATAGTTCGGTGTGCCGTTAATCTGAACTCCGGGCGTGCCTGGAACCATCAAGTCTGAAGTGACGATGCTCCCGCTGTTGAAATTAACGTACTCGCCGCTGAGCATCTGCACACTTCCGGTGATGCGCCCGTTGATGTTCGGAGCATGTCGCACAATGGCGACTGTATCCGCACAGTCCGAAGAGGAAGATGCAGTGGTCATCAACGACCCGGCTTGCTGAATATTCTTCTCTCCAACGCCTGTTGAGAATGACATGCCTGCCGGATAGAAGTACGAGTTGTGCTCGCCGAATCCGTGTAGATTCACGCCAAAGGGAGACGGGCACGAGAACTGATGTGCGCCAGCTCGCAATTCAAACTGAGCGATTGAATACTCGCCTGTGCCTGTTGTTGTGAAGTTGAACGGTTGAAGAGTAGTTCCGTCAATCGAGAGGTCACCGATTGCGCCGGTCGGAAGTACCAGTTGGACAAAGTTCTGCGAAAACCCTTGTGCAGGGGTCGTGACCGTGTATGTCTGGAAGTACTGCTCCGTCGCCGGGACCAACGTCAGGGGAGCGCTCGATGCCCTGCTCAAGGCGGGAGTCGGCGTGTATTGCGCCACCAGAACGGGTTTGTCAGAAATAATCTGGGCACTCCCCGAGATAAGTTGCTCATAGGACTGTCCGCGCGCGAGGTCTGCTACCTCAGCCCCGTTGATACTGATGTGCGTCTCGTCTGCGGAAGCAAGAACACGAAGAAGGTCGCCGAAGACGTGCTTCGCCGGAACGACTGCGATAAAGTTTCTGCCCCATGTGTCAACTGAAGGCAGTTGAACGAAGCCCGCGTCGTCGTCATCTGACCCTGATGACCCGTCGTGTGCTGAGTCAGGCTGAGTCTCGAAACCGCTGAAAACTGCAACGGGGTTATTCGAGGAGATGACAGTTCCTGTTATGTCGTTATTCGAGGCGACCCCATTTTGACCAAGAGTAAAGGTTTGCCCTTCGTTGAGAGTCACACTGTAAGACTGGTCGGCTGAATGGAGACCTGTTGGAGATGCCGGGTTGATTGTCAGGATGGTTTCATCGGAGACTGCGATAACGCTCAGTTTCGATTCATTATTTGCGTTGAGGTAACGACGACCGAGCGCAATATATTCATGGCCGAGAGCATCAACGGGTAGCCCCAAATAAGAGGTCGTAATCTCTTTCTCTTTCTCCAAAACATAGACAGAGATTTCCTTCCCGGCTTTAACATGAATCGCCCCGCCGCCGCCTGCCGCCTGCTGAATCTTCGAATACGGAATCTCCACAGTAGTGGCGTTGCCAGCTCTCACAACGAACTCGGACGCATAATCGCTCCCCGAGACGGTAACGGTGCCGCCGGTATTCGCGTCACCCGTGATGTTGAGTTCGACGGTCGCCGCCGCGCCGGAGAAGATAACAGGGGCGGCCAGCCAGAACTCCTTGCCCACGCTGCCGCGCGCGCGTGCCGCGTTCTTCAATGCAGAGGCTGGGACCGCAGAGAGTTGCGGAGTTGATGTGCCGCCAGTCGGCTGTTCAGTGCGGCTCACTTCGGGTGTTATCCCAGCAGATGCCCGGCTTGTGAGTGGGCCAGCCAGTGCCCACGTTGGCGACATCAAGGCGATGATGAGAAGGATGGCGAGCGACCTGGACATGCCAGGAATGCACAGGGATTTATGAATAAAAATAAGAATGGAGCGATGAAGAATTGAAGTGGGAGTCATGGAGCAGTCTTTCTTCCTGGGGTCAAGAATCGTGACATCAACCGGCACGATTACTGTTGTTAATGATGAAATAGTTCTGATAATTGAGACGGGATTGACCCTCAGGCCAACTATGCAAGCGGTGGAAGCACCGTCTTAATTACCAGGCGATTAGAAGCTGAGGCGTTCCTCAAGTTCGGTCGGCGCACACCATTGGATAGAACGCAGGCAGATTAATGAGACACAGCAAAAAGAGGAAGCCGTTGTATTACGTAAGATTGATTCCCTATCGTATAACGTGAGGCCACTTAGGAAGTCTCTCGTCAACGAGCCGATCTGAGCGCGGTTAATTTACGAGAAAGTATTTTCCCTGTCAATCCTCCGGCGACTGTTCGAGCAAAGGCCCGGCGTACTTTTTATGAATCTAGTAATGGTTCAGTTTCAAAACAATTTCACCGCAGAGGGCGAAAGGAATTTTGAATTTTGAGTTTTGAATGTTGAATTAAGGAAGTGAGATTGCTTTCATTCAAAATTCAAAACTCATCATTCATAATTTCTTTTCCTTCCTCTGTGTCCTCTGTGGTGAACTATTCGCTCAATCTCCGCCACTCGAATTTCAAACTGAACCACCACCATGTGTTAACGCGCCCTGGTTATTTCGAGCGATGACATTCTCTTTGCTTGCGGGTACGGCACACCCTCGCCTTTGATCTCTTGCCAGAGGATGCGATTGAAAGCATCCTCGTCGGCGGCGTCCGCTTCGTCGAGATTGAGCAACATGGACTTTTGCGCGTTCGCGCTCTGCTGCGGATTCACCTCGTCCAGGAGTTGTTCGGGCTTCAACGCGACGAAGGGGCGCAGGTCTGGCTTATCGCCGAAGATTTCGTGCAAGGGGCGTCCGTAAAAGTCGAACTGCGAGAGCGGCTGTAAGCCCAGGATTTCTTCCATCGTGGCGAAAACGTCGGTTGTGTTGACAAAGCGATGAACAGTGCCAGCGCGGTTGTAGGCGGAGATGACAAGCAGCACGGAGCGGTGCGAGTCAACGTGGTCAGGGCCATCCTGCGAATCGTCTTCCAGAACAAAGAAGACCGTATCCTTCCAGTAAGGCGAATGCGAGACGGCTTCAATCATTCTTCCGAGGGCGAGATCATTGTCCGCGAAACATGCTTTCGGGGTGTTCCACCCGGGGCGCGCGCCTGCCGTGTGGTCGCGCGGCAGGTGCAGAATTTCGAGTGCGGGCAGGTTTCTGTTTCGCACGAACTCCTGAAAATCTTTGAGCCACACGTCGGCGCGTTTCTGGTCAGCGATGCGCATGTCAAACGAAGCGTAATCGGGATTCGTGTAAGGGGCGAGCGCGGCCTTGCTCGCGCGGTATCGCGTCGGGGCGGACTTGTCGTCGTTCGGCACAGGCTCTGCGAACTCGCCGTAATTTCTTAAAGTCAGCCCCTTTTTTATCACCGCGTTCCAAAGATACCCTCCGGCAGGCTCGTCCACGTCGTCGCGGTCGTTCCCGTCGCGTCGGCTCGCATAAATAGAGGGAATCGTCTTCTCGCCATAGTCCGTCACGTAGGCGGCTGTTGACCAGACGTGTCCCTGCGCGCTGACTTCGGCGTTGGTGAAGAAACGGTCGAAGAGTCCGAAGCGCTCGGCGAGAGCGTGGTGGTTGGGCGAGACAGGGCGCGCGAAAAACTCAAGCGCAGCATCGCCATCGCCCTGCGGCAGATCGCCCATCACCTGATCGTATGTGCGGTTCTCTTTGATGATGTAGATGACGTGCTTGAACGGCGGGTATTTCGCCGCGCTCTGTCGCGCCTGATCCCAGTTGTTTGCCCGCACGGCACGCCGCGTGAGCTGGACCAGCTCGGTCGGCTTCACGTTCGCAGGCAGCACTGTGACCGTACCGTTCAATTGTCCGAGCGTGTAATCGGAACTATCTGGGTCGTACTTTCCGCCCGGCTGGCGAAAGCGTGGGTTGGCTCGCGTGCCTCTGCCTTTGCCGTTCAGAACTAACAAAGAGTCCTGTGTCATCAGAAGCGCGGTCGGATACCACCCGACCGGAATGCGTCCTATCAGTCCAGTCTTACCACTCGCATGTTGTGCGCCGGAGTTTTGCCTGGAGAGATCGAAAACGGCGACCGCGTTGTTATCGGCTTCGGCAACGAAAAGTTTTGTGTTGTCGGCAGAGAGCGCGAGAGCATTAGGTGTGCTCCCCTGATTCTTCGAGGGTGGAGCGTCCGTCAAACTCTCGATCAGTGCTTCGCTTTGCGCGTCAATCACCACGATGCTGTTTGTCGTCGCGCAAGTGACGAAGAGGCGCGAGCCGCTACCATTTAGCAGCAGCGCCGAAGGATGGCGGCCAACTTGTATCTTCCGATTCTCCTTGAGCCTTCCGCCGTCCGCTCCGAAGACCGAGACCGTGTTCCCGCCCCACGCCGAAACGAACACCTTGCCGCCGGGCGCGACGGCGACTGCATAAGGGTACGCGTCGGTCGGCAGACGCTGTTCGACTTTCCCCGTCTCAACGTCAACTACGGCCAGAGAGTCGGCGACATTCTCCGCGACGTACAATTTTTTGCCGTCTGTCGAGAATGCGAGTCCGGCGGGAAAGCGCGTGCCGGGCTTCTGTGGGTCTTTCGGGGCGAGGACGATGCTGCCCGCGAGTGTCGCCTGTTTGTCGCGCCAATCGTAGCGATAGATGGCGTCCTCGTCGCCGCCCGAAGCGTAGAGCGTTTTCCCATCCGGCGAAAACGCCAGACCTAAAAACGCACCAGCCTGTGGCAACCTCTGCACGACACGCCCAGTGTCGCGCTCGACAACTTGCAAGCCCTGCTCGCGCCATCCGCTCAGCGAGATGATGAGCCTGTCGCCTTCCGGCGAGAGCGCCATCGCCAGCGGCATGTTGCCGACATCGAATGACCGCCCCGCCGCGTCGAGGCAGACGCCCGTCGGCAAGCAAATTTGTTTTGCCTTCATGCCTTCGTCGCGCGCAAGGGATGATACGCTTTGTGCCATAACACTCCCGCTCACTAGAAGAAGTAGCGGCAAGCAAAGGGCAAGAATTTTTCCAACCGACTTTTTCATGATCATTTGTCCGCCTTTAACTTAATCGTCGAAAGTCTTCAGAGCCGATGTCGTCGTTTCCGAGGGCATATGGTGAGCCATGCCGGATTTTTAAGTTTCTTCATTGATTTTTTCCTAACTGGATTAGCGGTGTCCTCTGCTGCGGGGAATGCAGCCGCGCTAGTTCTCACGACTGAGATGTTTTGTCACACTTTGCTGAAACTCCCGCAGGTCGTCTGATTAATCTTGTCACAGTTAACAGGTCTTACAAAGTGAATTAAAATCTGTATAGATATTCCGAACGACTTTATGACCAGGTTAGTTTCACTGCATCACAATGGTATGATAATTGATATGTTTCCCGGACGAGCTGTAGTTGATTAGACTTTTGGCTATAACCCAATAGTGAAATATGCAACACAGGAAAATAATTTTAAGTTTTCTTTCGGTCTCCCTCGGCCTATTTGCATCGCTCAACGCTCGATCACAAAATTTAGGCTCGGCCAGAATCCTAAGCAGTTCAGGACCAGTGGAGATTCAGCGTCGGCCACAAGGCCAGGCAGAATTGTCGAAGATCACCTACAGGGTGAACGACGAATTGCTCGCCGGAGATGTGATTAAGACATACACCGGGGGGAGACTGGTCCTCGGGCTAACTGATGGGTCACAGGCCATCATCGGCGAAAAAACTGTCGTCGAGGTCGCTGACTTATCAAAATCTCCGCGCACGATTTTCAACGTCTTGCGCGGTAAAACGCGGGTTAAGATCGAGAAAATCGGAGGGAGACCTAACCCCTACCGAGTCAACACGCCGACGACAGTCATCGCGGTTCGCGGGACGCTTTTCGACGTTCTTGTGTCTGACAAGGAGACCCAAGTCTTCGTGCACGAAGGCGAGGTCGCCGTCAGCAATTTCGCAAGACCCGATGCACCTATCATCTTGTCGCCCGGACAAAGAACTCGCGTCCAGCACACTCAGCCGCCAGAGCCGCCGACCAACTTCCGACCCGGGCGTAATGATGATACTTTCAAACCAAGCGGGCGAGAGAGAAACCCGGATGAAGGTCAGCGGATGGGAAAAGAGTCGGGCCAGCCGCCGCCGGACCAGCGCGGAGGAAACCGAGAGCGACCAAATGATCAACAGCAACGTGAGCAAAACAATCCAGGGGCGCGGCGACCCGAGGGCGCACAGAAGCGCGATAGCTCCACGCCAGGACCAGACCGTTCCAAAGAGACTCGCAACGAGAGAAACCAGCAACAATTTCTGGCCAGCGCCCGTTAGGCGCGGTAGCCACTCTGTTTGACAAACCCCAAGAGTACCAAGAGAATCCTTTTAAGTTACTACAGGTCTATCACTCCAAGCCTACCGAGAGGAATTATTTTACGCTTGTCCCACACGCTCGACAGTTCGAGAAAAAAAATTAGAGTCCTTATCGCGGATGATGAGCGGGGCGCTCGACTGGCACTGGAGGTACCTCTCAGACTCAACGGTTACGAGGTCGCCACTGTGGCGAGCGGTCGAGAGGCGATTGAACTCGGCGGTCTGCATCAGTTCGACGTGGTCCTGACAGATGTCTTTATGCCGGACGGCGGCGGCCTCGACGTGATACGCGAGTTTCGCCGCTTGTGCCCTGGGACAAAAGTGATAGCGATGACGGCGCAAGGGTCACTGGAAACTGCTATGGAGGCTATCTCCGAGGGCGCTGTTGATTTTATTGCCAAGCCTTTCGACCTCGATCAGGTGATGGGCGTTGTCGAACGGGCTGCCGCGCAGTTGCAGTCAGAGGCGGACGAGTCAGAACCGGACTTCCCTGACTCGGGTCTGATTGGACACAGCCCCCAGATGGTGCGCGTTTACAAACTGACCGCGTACGCCGCGCGGACCGATACCACCGTTTTAATCGAAGGTGAGTCGGGCACCGGCAAGGAACTCGTGTCCCGATCCATTCACAGGTACAGTCGGCGCGCAGCGCGGCCTTTCACTGCCATCAATTGCAGCGCGCTGACAGAGACGCTCCTTGAGTCGGAGCTTTTCGGTTACGCTAAAGGTAGTTTCACGGGCGCGTCCTCAGACCGCCCGGGTCTTTTCGAGAGCACGAACGGCGGGACTATTCTGCTGGACGAACTTGGCACTACTGGTCGCTCTTTTCAGGCAAGCCTCCTGCGCGTCCTTCAGGAACAGGAGGTGAGGCGCATCGGCGAGCACGATGCGCGCAAGGTTGACGTGCGCGTCATCGGCGCTACTAATTCTAATCTTGAGCAGTTGATAGAGCAGGGGCTGTTTCGTGCCGATCTTTTTTACAGGCTCGGAGTGCTCCGCATCAAGCTGCCCCCATTGCGTGAACGTGGAGTCGAAGATCTTAAAATGCTGGCCAGGCATTTCGTCAAGAAGTATGGACCTGGTAAGCAGATATCCAACGAGGCTATGGGACAGTTATCAAGCTACTCATGGCCGGGGAATGTTCGTGAGTTGGAGAACGCCATCGAGCATGCGGTGGCGGTCTGCACGAACCATATCATCAGAGTCAGCGACTTGCCGGAACACGTCGTTGGACAGGAGACGCCTGGCATAACGACCCCGCAGCGAGTCGAACCGCTTTCACTTATTGACGATAGACCGACACTGGAAGAGTTGGGCCGCCGCTACACTCAACTCATTCTAGCTGAAACGGGAGGCAACAAGTCGCGCGCCGCCGAAGTGCTCGGAATTAACAGGCGCACGCTCTACCGCTATTTAGGCGCAGACGGCGTCTCCATTTCGGCTGACGATGATGATGGCGAAGGCTCGCCAGGCGATTCTCATGAAAGTTAATTCCAATTGCGCCGCGCCAGATCACAAATTTTCACGACCGTCCTGATTATTCTCGTCAGCCTGTCGGCTTCCGTCGCCGTCACCTGGCTCGTCCCTTCCCTCTCCGCCGCATCGGTCAATATGCTTTTCAGGTTTCGCGGACGGCTCTCTCCACCTGATGACATCGTCATCGTTTCAATAGACGATGCGAGTTTGCAACGCATAGGGAAGTGGCCCTGGCCTCGCTCTGTGATGGCGTCCGTTCTGGACCGGCTCACGGATGGACACCCGCGCGCGGTTGGCCTGGACATAGTTTACGCTGAAGAATCTGACCCGGCAGAGGACGAACTTCTTCGTGCAGCAGTGAGCCGTAATGGCCGCGTCATTCTTCCGGCCCAGTTGGCCGAGTTCGACACGACACAATCGGAGACAGAAAGTTCCTCGACCTGGCTCATGCCGCTTCCGAAGCTTAAAGATGCGGCGGCTGCCGTCGGCCACGCCCATGCAGACCCGGACGTTGATGGCGTCCTGCGCACAATTGAACTCAGCAAAGCTGATGCTAGCGGAAAACGTCTCTGGGCCTTTGGCCTTGAGACGCTACGTGTTGCCGATCAAATCTCACCCGAGAAGATTGAGGAACTGACGGGCGCAATACGAATCGGGCCTTATGAGGTCGGCGTCCAGGACGAGGCGGAGGTGGCATCCACCCCGGGTGTTACAGTCATTCGCCCAAATGAAATGATTATCAATTACCTTGGACCTCCGAAGACGTTTCCCTATTACAGCCTGAGCGATGTAGTCGAGGGGAGAATACCAGCCTCAACCTTCACTGGTAAGATAGTGCTCATCGGAGCTGTGGCCCAAACGATGGGAGATACAAGAATCACGCCCTTCATTCACTATGGAGATATGGAGCGTCAGGGCGGTGTTGGCATGCCGGGCGTGGAGGTGCACGCTAACGTCATTGAGACAATTAGACGCGGCGTGTGGCTCAACCCGCGACCGGACTGGCACGGCTTCGGGATTGCGCTTCTAATTATTCTCTGTGCTACTGCTGTCGTTAGACTTCTGGATGGATGGAAGTCTTTCGTGGGACTTGGCATCTTGCTGGGTCTGGTTTTAACGGGAAGTATTTACGTTTTCAACCATTACTTCGTCATCCCGCCTTTAGTCCCTGTGCTCACAGGCTTCTTCACAGCCGTTCCCTTACTCTTACTAAACACTTCCGTGACGGCTAGCCACGACCTGGACCAGAAGCTTAATAAGCTGGCTCGCATTCACAGAAGATTTATGTCCTCCGGGGTGGTCAAACAATCTTTCTCAACACCGCTTTCCTTTCTGCGCTCTATTCTGGGGGCAGAGACAGTAGCTCTCTACCGGAAAGTAGGCTCAGAAAAATCGCTTCAATTAATAGATTATTCCGGGCAGAAACCCGAAGTTGGTGCGGTCACACACAACACAGACCATACTGCAAATACCGCCGAAGACACCGGCCAAGCAATGCGCCTACCATTATTCAGCGAATCAGGAACGGTCGGTCTCTTGCTCATCAAGCGGGCAGCGGGCGTGCAGTTTTCAGAAAGCGAGTATCAGTTAGCCCGTGAATTTGGTATTAGCCTGTCAGGAGTATTAAGTGCGGGCGGACGTGAAGACCGCAGGCGTGCGCGGTCACTCCTGATCAATCTGCCGCATAATATTACGTGGAAGCTGCGGGCGGTTGATGAGATTACGGCACAACTCATCTCGCGAATCAGTTTCATGAATCAGGCATTCACAAGTTTAACCGACGGGCTGTTAGTCGCTGATATTACCGGCCAGGTGGTTTTCGCCAACCCGGCGGCTTGTGCGCCGTGGGGCGGGCAGGAATCTTCACTTGTCGGGCAGAGCCTCACCGAGCTTTTCGTTGATTCTGGAATGGTTAAACTCGATGAACTACGTGAGACGATCCGTAAAGTCCTGAATGGAGCGAGAGTTCAGCGGGACGTTGAGATTCCAGGTCCAGATAGTCGTTTCTTCGCAATCCAGTTTTCGTCCGTCGCTGCGGGCGTGAACCTCGCGGACGATTCCGCACCGGATATTAACGAGAAGGATGCGTCAGCGCCGAGTAGTCACAAAGTAATCGGTTTGATCGTCATCATCAACGACGTGACCAAACGACGGGAACTTGAGCGCGTCAAGGCTGAAACACTGCAACTCGTCTCGCACGAATTGCGTGCCCCGTTGACCTCAATCAAGGGGCTAAGTGAGACGCTACTGAAATTCCCCGTACCGCCCGAGACCTCGCCGGAAATTCTGGAGACAATTTACTCTGAGGCTGTGCGGCTGAACGATTTGATAAATCGCTATTTAGATGTGACTCGAATCGAGTCTGGCGCTCATAACTTCGAGCGTCGTCCGGTGGACATAAATCTTTTGATTACCGAGTGTGCACGTGCTCTAAATGGTCTCGCATCGGGGAAAGGGATTTGGATAAAACTTAAACTGGGGGAATCGCCTGCGACAGTTTTAGGCGATGCGCCGATGCTCACACAGGCTGTGAATAATCTTTTAATTAACGCTATCAAGTACAGCCCTGATGGTTCGGTAGTCGAGGTCGGCTTAGCAGACGATGATCTCCGCGCCTGCATCTACGTCAGAGATCATGGCTACGGAATTCCCGAAGAGTTTCAGACGCGCGTCTTTGAAAAGTTTTACAGACTCGAACGCGATGTGCGCTCCGAGGTCGTCGGCACGGGACTCGGCCTTCCCCTCGCCAAAGAGATAGTCGAAAGGCACGGGGGCCAGCTTTCGCTCGAAAGCAAGGTCCACGAAGGCTCCACCTTTACAATACATCTTCCAATCCAAACGGCTCATGGCAACAACTATTATAGCTAATTGCAAGTGAGTGTAGCCGACGGGTCAGTACCGCCTGCGGTAGCGGGCGGGTTGGGGCTAACACCTACCCGCCCGCTACCGCAGGCGGTACTGACAAGACCGCTTTGTTGAGAGCTACATTCAATTGCAATCCGATATAATTGCTATCAACCCTGCTCATTTCTGTCACAGGACGCGAATACGAAGGCGGGCGTGATGGGTAGTTCTGTCACACATAACACTTCGCGCTTATGGCACGCATAAAATAAAACGCTCGAAACCTTGAGGTTTGAGACCACATAGTCTATCTCGTCGCAGCTACCTTTTAGCGGAACAACTCTTGCACCCGCGAGTGAGCGGTGTATCCGTAGAGACACAAACCAACAGAGGATAGAGGAGAGGTTGGGATTCCATGCGAAAGTTAAAACTGACCATGGTCTGTTTATTTACGATGCTGGCGCTGCTGCCACTTCTTCAGAACCTCCTGCCGGGCTTCACCGCCACAGGCCAGAGCACGTCCGCGCTCACCGCGCCCACGAATGTGACGGCATCGGACAATGCCTACTCGACGAAGGTCGGCATCAACTGGGACGCGGTCAGGGGCGCTGCTCTGTACCGCGTCTTGCGCAGCACGACGAATAATCCGACGGCTGCCGCCGATCTGGGAACGACGGTTGCCGCTTCGTTCTTTGACACGACTGCTGCGGCGGGGCAAACCTTCTTCTACTGGGTGCGCGCCGAGAACGGCTCGAACGTAAGCGCACTCAGCCAGCCGGATCAAGGTTCGCGCGCGAATACTGGGCAAGGAGGAGGCCAGGCATTGAACCCGCCAGGCCAGCCCGCTGGCAACCCTGTCACGGCGGCGAAGGCTTACTTGGGCAAGGCGCTCTTTTGGGACGAGCAGCTCTCCTCGACGCGCACTGTCTCGTGCGGCACTTGCCACCACTCGACCAACGGCGGCTCCGATCCGCGCACAGTAATCGGCAGCATAAGGGCGACGAATCCCGGCGCGGATGGACAGTTCAACACGGCTGACGATGTGTTCGGCTCGCCGGGCGTGACGGCGAACAACTCGGACGGCACTTTCACACTCTCCCCTGTTTACGGATTCGGCGAGCAGGTGACAGGGCGCAAGGCCAGGTCCTACATAGATGCAGGCTACTCGAACACGCTCTTTTGGGACGGGCGTGCGGCGCAGACCTTCACCGATCCCTTGAGCAACACGGTCGTCCTCCAAACAGGCGCGGCGCTCGAAAGTCAGGTGCTCGGCCCACCGGTCAACTCGACGGAGATGGCGCACGCCGGGCGCGACTGGAACGATGTAGCTCTCCGCGTCTCTCAGTCGAAACCGCTCGCCCTCTCACCTTCCATCCCGCAGGGACTCAGCAACTGGATAGCAGGGCGCAGCTACCCAGAACTCTTCGCCGAGGCGTTCGGCACGAGTGAAGTGACGCCCGCGAGGATAGCGATGGCAATTGCCAGTTTCGAGCGCACACTCTACTCCGATCAGACCCCGTTCGATCAGAGCACACAGGGCATCACACAGCTCACGGCGGAGCAGGCGCGCGGGCAGGCGATCTTCAATGGAGTTGGCCGTTGCAATACCTGCCACACAGGCACGCTCTTCACCGACAACCAGTTCCATAACATCGGCCTGCGCCCGCAGTCGGAAGACCCCGGCCGCTTCGCCGT
>Ga0182001_10000186_pt1 | contig 13889 bp, 12 predicted proteins | sample BulsoiFelSFmetaG_FD_120485 | JGI IMG/M metagenome (GOLD analysis project Ga0182001, IMG submission 120485) | Bulk soil microbial communities from Mexico - San Felipe (SF) metaG | ecosystem: Environmental > Terrestrial > Soil > Agricultural land | place: Mexico: San Luis Potosi | collected... | reverse complement strand
CGTGGGAGAGGTGTTGCTGGGCCAGGGCGCACCACAGCCGGGTTTCCACATAGCACTCGCCGCAGACCGAGCTGCCTACCACCGTTTGCGAACCCGGGCGTTCGTGCACCGGCAGGGCCTCTTCGCCAAGCACGACCGCGACGACCGCGACGATGACCCGCGCACCCTGGTGCTCGTCGCGCGAAACGCTGAGGGCGCCGTGCTCGGCGGGGTGCGACTCGGGCCGGTCGACGGCGGACCCGATCTGGGCTGGTGGTTCGGCGGCCGCCTCGTGGTGGACCCGGACTGCCGGATCCGGGGCGTCGGTGGAGCCCTGGTCCGGGCCGCCTGCGCGTATGCGGAAAACGCCGGGGTGCTGCGTTTCGAGGCGACCGTGCAGGCCCGCAACGAGGTGTTCTTCCGCCGGTTGGGCTGGACCTCGGTACGCCCGGTCACCGTGGCGGGCACCCCGCACATGCTGATGCGCTGGCCGATCGACCGGATCGCCGCGCTGGTCAACACCACCAAGGCAGAGCTCGGCGGGTTACTGTCCGGCCTGGGTCCAGGCGGCGTTGGCTATCGCGGGGACGATGGCGCGCCGGTGCCCGGCAGCGACCTGGTGGCCGCCTGCGACGCGGTCCTGCCCTCGATGGTGCAGCGGGATCCGGAATGGGCGGGATGGTGCGCGGTGCTGGTCAATGTCAACGACCTGGCGGCCATGGGCGCGACACCGGTCGGCCTGCTCGACGCGCTGGGAGCGCGGGACCGCTCTTTCGCCGCCCGGGTGCTAGCGGGATTGCGCCGGGCCAGCCAGGCCTATGACGTCGCCGTGCTCGGCGGCCACACCCAGTTGGGCGTACCCGCCGCGCTGTCGGTGACCGCGCTGGGCCGCGCCGCGGACCCGATCCGAGGCGGTGGTGGCCGTCCGGGTCATCGCCTGCGGTTCACCGTGGATACCGCCGGTGGATGGCGGCCCGGGTATGCCGCCAGCCAGTGGGACTCCACGTCACACCGCCGCACCCCGGAATTGCAGGCGATGTTGGGCTCGGTGGCGGCTGCCCGCCCGGCCGGCGCCAAGGACGTCTCGATGGCAGGTCTGGTGGGCACCGCGGGCATGCTCGCCGAAGCCAGCGGCTGCCGGGCGGTGCTCGAGGTAGCCGCAGTGCCCAGGCCGGCAGCGGCCACCGTCGGTGACTGGTTCACCTGCTTCCCGGGCTTCGGGATGCTCACCGCCGACGAACCCAGCCGTCCGCCGCCGCCCGCGGCACCGGCGGTCAGCGCGGATTGTGGTGAGCTGGTGGCCGGCCGCGGTGTGGCGCTGCGCTGGCCGGACGGGGAGCTGACTGAGGTGATCACAGACGCGGCGACCGGGCTGGGAGCGGCATGAGCCCGCTGCAGATGGCCGCCGTCGCCGCGAACTTCGCCCGGGACCTGGAGGCCGACTTCATCCAGATCGAGCGGCTCATCAACATCGCTCGTGCAGAGGGGGTGCGCCTGCTCGCCTTGCCCGAAGCTGCCTTAGGCGGGTACCTGGCGGATCTGGATGGCGCGGCCGGGGCACCACCCGCATTGGACCCAAATGGCCCGGAGATCCGCAGGCTGGCTCGGCTGGCCGGCGACATGGTCGTCGCGGTCGGCTACTGCGAGCAGGGGCCGGATCAGCTGTTCAACAGCGCCGTGTGCGTGACGGGGGATGGGGTGTTGGGGCACCATCGCAAGGTGCACCAGCCGCTTCGCGAGGACGCCAGCTACGGCGCGGGCGACAGCTTCTCCGCCTTCGACACCCCCGTGGGCCGGCTCGGCATGATGATCTGTTACGACAAGGCGTTTCCGGAATCAGCTCGGACGCTGGCGCTGGATGGGGCGGACGTCGTGATGTGCCTGTCGGCGTGGCCGGCCAGCCGCACGAACCCCACGCCGACGCTGGAAGAGGACCGCTGGAAGCGCCGGTTCGATCTGTTCGACCGGGCACGGGCGTTGGAGAACCAGGTCGTGTGGGTCTCGGCGAACCAGTCCGGCGAGTTCGGCTCGCTGCGGTTCGTGGCCAGCGCCAAAATCGTCGACCCTGGCGGTGAAATCCTGGCCGACACCGGCGTGCGGGCCGGCCTAGCAGTCACCAAGCTGGACGTGCAGCAGGCGCTTGATAGCGCCCGTCGCTCGATGGCCCACCTCCGCGACCGACGCCCAGCGGCCTATACCGAACCCACTCTCAGGGCGTGGAGAGCACCCGATTCCGTACGACAGCTGCGGGATCACGCCCAGACACGCCACCGTTGAGATGGTCGCTATCCGGATTGGGGCGGTGGCGGCGAAGTTCGGGCGGGATCTCGACTTCGATCTGCAGCGGATCGCCACGCTGATCGAGCATGCACGCCAGTCGGGGATCTCGCTGCTGGTGCTCCCGGACGCTGCCCTCGGCGGCTACCTCGGCGATCTGCACCGGCCCGATCCAGCTGCGTTGCCGCCCGCGCTGGCACTCGATGATGCGCATGTCCGTAAGGTCGCGGCGCTGGCAGCGGAAATGGTTGTCTGCTTCGGTTTCTGCGAAGCCGACGGGGATCAGCGTTACAACACCGCGCTGTGCGTGCACGGCGGCGAGGTGCTGGGCAGCCACCGCAAGGTGCATCAGCCCGCCGGCGAATCGATCGCATACTCGGCGGGTGACCGTTTCTCCGCCTTCGACACCCCGGTCGGTCGGATCGGCATGTTGATCGACTACGACAAGACGTTCCCGGAGTCGGCCCGCACTCTCACGCTGGAGGGCGCTGAGGTGCTGACCTGCCTGTCCGCCTGGCCTACCAGCCTTACCAACCGCGCGCAGCGGATGGCCCAGGACCGGCAAGCCCGCCTGTTCGACCTCTATGACCAGGCCAGAGCGGCGGAGAACCAGGTCGTACTGATCTCGTCCAACCAGACCGGGGTACTGGGTGAACTACGTTTCCTCGGGCAGGCGAAGGTGGTCGGGCCTGGCGGGGAGATCCTGGCCCGCACCTGGGCCAAGCCCGGCATCGCAAAGGCCGAGCTGGACGTGCCAGCCGAGATCGCCAAGGCTCGCCGGGTACTGCGGCACCTCGATGAGCGCAAGCCCGGCATCTACCGGATCGGCTGATGTCAGAACTGTCGATTGCGCTCCTCACCTACTCGACCAAACCGCGGGGCAGCGTGGTGCACGCGCTCTCGCTGGCCGAGGCGCTCGCCCAGGCGGGCCAGCGGGTGACGGTGTGGGCTCTGGGCCGCGGCGGGGATGATGCCTTCTTCCGTCCCGTCGATTCCCTGGTCGAAGTGCGGATCGTGCCCTTTCCGGATATTGCCGGGGAAGCCGTCGGACCCCGCATCGTGCGCTCCATCCAGGTAATGGCCAAGGCCTTCGACCCGGCAGGTTACGACGTGGTGCACGCGCAGGACTGCATCAGCGCCAACGCCGCCGATCGGTGCGTGCGCACCGTGCATCACCTCGACCACTTCACCACGCCGGAGCTGGCCGCCTGCCACGAGCGCGCCATCGTCGCGCCGCACGCACATATCTGCGTGTCCGCCGCGGTCGCCGGTGAGTTGCTCGACGGCTGGGGAATCACCGCCACAGTCATCCCGAACGGCGTGGACGCGCAACGCTTCTCTCACGCAGCTGGCCCGGCCGGCGCGGTCGTCCGGGCCACGTGGCGATCGCGCTTGGGCCGCTACGTGCTGACGGTTGGTGGAATCGAGCCCCGCAAGGGGTCATTGGAGCTGCTCGAGGCCTACGCGCTGCTGCACGCGAACCTCCCCGACGTGCGGCTGGTGATCGCCGGCGGGGAGACCCTGTTCGACTATCGGCACTATCGGGCCCGCTGGGAGCTCAGGGCTACCCAGCTTGGGATCGAGCCGGTGGTGCTCGGGCCGGTGGACCACGACACGATGCCCGCGCTGGTCGCCGCAGCTGGGGTATTCGCCTTTCCATCGACCAAGGAAGGCTTCGGGCTGGCCGCGATGGAAGCGCTGGCCGCCGAAGTCCCGCTGGTCATGTCCAATCTGCCAGTGCTGCGTGAAATCTTCACCGGCACCGCCCGTTTCGCCGACGGCACGGTGGAGCTGGCGGCACAGCTGAACGCTGCGCTCACCGAACCGGCCACGGGTGCGCAGGAAGCCGGCCGCTTGCTGGCCGCCCGCCACACCTGGTCAGCCGCGGCACAACGCCACCTGGACCTCTACCAACGCTTTGGCTGACCCCGCGTGGGCGCTTCTCATATCGCGGCATGTGTCCTCGGACCGATGCTGCCGCAAGGCCTTATCTTCGGTGTCAGTATTGGCCAGATTAGGGCGGCTCCTGCTGATGTTTTGATAGTTGTATTCGGTACCACGGCGCATAACGTGGGAAGGTCTCGGCGAATCCAGGGCCGGGATTCTGGCCGGCTAACTGCCAGATGCGCTGTGAGGCGTACCAGTGGTCCGTGCAGATCCTGGCGAGGTGCCGTTCGTTATTCCCGTTCGCGCGAATTTGTTTGTTGGCCTGTCTGCGGGAGGTGCATCGGTTTATCCCGTACAGGCCGACATTCCGCGTTACTGTGTCGATCATGGTGCGGAGTACGGTTGGGGCCGGGTGGTTGGCGTGCAGCACCGTACCCGGTGGCAGAGCGTCGGAGCGGGTAACCAGTCCGGTCAATGCGCGGGCCAGGTCGTCGACCGCGATGGTGGACACCTTCACGTGGTCGGCGTTTGGCAGGTCACCGAGCAGCTTGATGAGTTTAATCAGCTCGGGCACGAACCAGCGATCGCCCGCGCCATAGATGAGGTGCGGTCGCAGGACGACTCCGCCGGCGGTCCGGACGGTCTCTTCGGCCGCGAGCCGGCTGCGGCTGGCGGGTGATCGTGGTGCTGGCGTGAGCTGCTCGGGTTCGACATTGCGGTGCGGACCTTGGCCGTACACGGCCGCGGTGCTGATGTAGATGATTCGCCGCACGCCGCTTCGGGTTGCTTCGTGTAACAGGGCGGTGGTGCCCCGGTCGTTGACCGCGGTGCATTGCTCCAGGTCAGTCCCGACGCAGGAGGCCGTGTGCAGGAGCGTGTCGATGCCCTGGCAACTCCCAACCAGTGAATCGGGCTGGGTCAGATCACCGAGCAGCTGTCGTGTTCGTGGTATTCGGGCCGGACAGCGTACGAGCACGCTCAGCTCGATATCCAGCTGACCAACTAGCGCGCGAGCCACCGCGCTGCCGATGAATCCCGTCGCGCCGGTGAGCAAGACATGCCGGCCCGGCGGAGTGTGCCGATCTGATTGGGTGAGTTGATCGCACGGCATCGGTGGTCGCACCTGGTGCACGCTTACGGGTGTCCCTTCCGGGACTGATAAGGCAGTCCGCACGCGTACGGATGAGAGCAAGCTTTGTGCTGTTCGAAACAAACCCGTCCGGTCCCGTGATATCGTGCGCCCGTAATTGTTATTGCGGCGTGGGGACATCGTGTGGTGAAGCAGGCTCGTGCAGCGGTAACGAGGGAACAGATTTTGCGAGGCGCGGCCGAGGTGTTCGATCGGTATGGATATGGCGCTGCGACACTGAGCGATGTGATTGCCCAGGCCGGCGTGACCAAGGGGGCGTTGTACTTCCATTTCAGTTCTAAAGAGGACCTTGCGCGGACTGTGATTGAGCAGCAACACGCGCTGTCGGTCGAGCCGGCGCGCCAACGTCTTGACGAGCACGCGCCTGGGCTGGAGTCGGTGATCCGCCTGTCCCAGGGCTTGGCCGGCCAGCTGATGAATGATGTCGTCGTTCGGGCTGGTATCCGGCTTACCCTTGAACACGGCACGTTCGGCGCATCGGCCGCCAACCCGTATCGAGATTGGGTCGCGGTGACTGAGCAATTGCTGCGCCGCGCCATCGACGAAGGTGACCTTCGCGATTCGATCAAGCCGGTGGCGCTGGCCAGGTTGGTGGTCGGCGCGTTCACCGGCGTGCAGTTGCTCTCCGAGGTCCTGAGCGGTCGCCAGGACCTGTACCAGCGGGTTGAGGAGATGTGGGACATCCTGCTGCCCTCTTTGGTGTCGGCCCGCAAGCTGCCCTACTTTCGGGGTGTGGCGGTTACCGGGCCCTCCAGACAGGGTGGCAAGTTCGGTTCACCGTGAGCGGCCTGTCAAGGCCGGGCAGGATGGGACATCCGGTGCCGGGGCGCAGCTGATGTTGGCGACGGTCACAGTGCCCCGGGCGGCGGCGTGGCCAGCTTGGGCGAGCACCATCATCACGCTGGCGCTGGCCGCGGATCTCCGCCCCACCGTGGCCCGCACCGAGCTGGGCTCGGCGAGCTCGATAAACCGGGAGAAGGCGATATCGCAGGTCGTGAGTTGCGCGTCCGGCCAGCCCAGGGCCACCCGGCTGGCCTGACGCATCCCTTCGAGGACCAGCATTCCCGGTACATGGTCAAGTGGATGGTCGAATAGCACCGGGTGCTCAGTGAGAATCCGCAATGGCCATTGCCCTGGCTGCCGGCACTGACCGAGTACCACGTCGTCGGCGACGACCACGCCGACCTGCGCCGGTGACACTGGTGGGGGCTGCTGGTCTCGCACCCTCGCTGGTGGGCACTGTGGCGATCGGATGCGCTGGTACAGCAGCGGCCCGACGCAGCGGACCCAACCAGTGCCCCGTCCGATCGGGGTCTCGTCGCGAAGAAACTCCACATCGAACCGCGCAGCACTGGCTGATCGCGTGCGGCGACGCAACTCCTGAGCCCGCACCGCAAGCACGATCTCTGCAGGTACAGCACCGGCCGCCAGGCCATCGAGATCGGCAACGTAGGTCATCCGGTCCATCAAGAATCGATGCTCCGGTGGCACCTGATAGGCCTCGTGGCACAGCAGCAGGCCAACTTGCCGGATCGTCTCGGCCAGCAACAACGGATCATGTCTGCCATCGCGGACCCGGTAGAAACTGTGGCTACGCGACCATTGAGCCGCGCACACAAACGCGTCCGCGCCCATCCGGCACCAATCGGTGAGCAGCACCTCCGACACCGCAAGCCGATGCACGAGATGCCGCGCAACAGTGGCGCTGAACGACAGTCGAGCGCGCTGTGACCCCAGGCCATCTCTCCTGCCGCGCACGGTGATCGTGTCCATATTCGCCATGCCGCCTCCCTCAGACAACGCGCCTCAGACCACGTAAACAGCATCAGGGTGTCAGAAATAAAACCGACCACCATGTTCTTTAGTGTGATCTGCACCTCACCTGGTCGACCTAACGATGAGATTTCGGGCCTAGCCTGGCCTCACCGACCCGAGAACTTAGCTTTGTTGGTGTTGACAAAACGGGGCGTTTGGTTTGATATAGAGAGGGGATCAGGAGGGGGCCGTGAGGTTGGGCTGGCGGTGCACCGCCAGCCCAACATGAGTTCTGCCGCCCAAAGATGATTCTTCGTTCAAGGATGGGCGTGGTCGCCTATGGCAGGACAGAGCGGACCGATTCCGGTGAGCGGCCCACCACCGCGGTCCCGTCGTCTGCGGTGATGATTGGGCGCTGGATCAAAATCGGATGGGCGACCAAGGCCTCGATCCAGCGCGTGCGGTCAGTCTCCTGGCGCGGCCACGCCGCCAGATCCAGTTCGACCGCCACGGGTTCTGTGACGCGGGCGATGTCCCAGGGCTCCAAGCCAAGCCGCCGTAGTACGTCTTCGATCTCCAGGGCAGTGGGCGGTGCTTCCAGGTAGTGCCGCAGCGTGTACGAAGCGCCTTCCGCGTCCAGCAGAGCTAACGCGGAGTGACACTTGGAACAGTTCGGATTGATCCAAATTTCCATAATCCTTAGTCTTTCGATTCACCTGCCGCACCATTATGGCCGCTACCGCGACGTTGCCATCCTCCCAGATCAGCTTGATCTCATGCTCTCCTGCCGATGACCAGACCTTCGGCCTACTGTGGGACATCGACGACCCCCCGAAGCCCGGGTTTCAATGTGGAGCACCACAGTCCAGCAGGCGGTGCCGCTGTGAGAGGTATCTGATGACCGACGTCCAGCACTACCTGGTCGGGGAGCACATCGAAGATTTCAATTCTGGATTGATCAGCCGGCGGGAGTTGCTTCGCCGGGTGACCCTGATCACCGGGAGCATCGCCAGCGCCTTGGTGTGGCTGGAAGTGACAGGTTGCCAGAGCGAGCCCTCCAGACAGCCGCCCTCGCCAGCATCCCGGCAAGCCAGCACGCCGCAACCATTCGCCACGCCGCCCGCCGAACCCGCTGCGGACGGGGTGACCGTGCAACCCGACGATCCCCGCATCACCATCGCGCCGATGACGGTGACCGGTGCAGATGGTGCATCCCTGATCAGCTACCACGCCCGGCCGGCCAGCACCGAACCAGCGGGTGGCATCCTCGTGGTCCACGAGAATCGTGGTCTCGTTCCGCACATCAAAGACGTGGTCCGGCGGGTGGCCACTGCCGGTTTCAGTGCCGTCGCCGTTGATCTTCTGTCTCGTCAAGGCGGAGCCGATAAGCTCAGCGACCCAGCCCAATATGCCGCCGTGCTGAGTAAGCAGGATCCCGGGGCGATGGTGTCGGATCTGCAGCGGACGTTATCCGCGTTGTCAGCAGCCGGCCCGGGAGACCGGCTTGGCATGACTGGTTTCTGTTTCGGTGGTGGTATGACCTGGAATGCGCTAGCAGCGGGGACCGCCGTCCAGGCTGCGGTGCCCTTCTACGGACCACCGCCAAAGAATTTGGCCGGACTGGCAAGCACCAAGGCCGCAGTGCTCGCCATCTACGCCGAGCGGGACACCCGAATTACCAGCACAAAAGACGAGATCGCGAAGCAGCTAAGCCGCACCGGCCGTCCGTACCAGATCAAGATCTATCCCGGAGTAGACCACGCGTTTCACAACGACACCGGTCCGCGCTACAACGCGACCCAGGCGGAAGCTGCTTGGATCGCCACCATCAACTGGTTCCGCGACTACGTGCGCTAAGGCATCCTGCCCCGTGAGTGGCATTACGACCTATAGCTCGTAATGCCACTCACGGGGCGAGGACGGCGTCGACGTGGCATTAGGCTCGGCGGCGTGAGCGCGCCGCAGATCACCCTTACCGCCAGGCTCACCACCTCGGCGCTGGACGCGCGGCGAGGCGTCGTGCGGCTGCACCAGGAGGTGCTCGACGCGCTGGGCTTGCGACCGTGGGACGCCGTGCGGCTGACCGGGGCTCGGTCCAGCGCCGCGCTGGCCGCAGCTGGGCAGACCGCACCCGGCACGGCGCTGGTCGATGACCTGACGTTGTCCAATCTGGGGCTGACCGACGGATCCGAGGTGGTGCTCGCGCCCGTGCATGTGCCGGCGGCCCGCTCGATCACCTTCGCCGGATCCGCGCTGGTCAGCCTGGCGGTGAGCCCCGAGACACTGCGGCTCGCGCTGGCCGGCAAGGTGCTGACCACCGGAGACGCAGTATCCCTGCTGCCGCAGGACGTGGCCCCAGGATCGGATGCCACCGCCGTGCGTAGCCGGCTCGCCACCGCGATCGGGATGACCTGGACCACCGAGCTACTCACCGTGACGGCCACCGACCCTGCCGGTCCCGTTGCCCCGCACCCCTCCACGGTGGTCGGCTGGCGGGACGGCCAGCGCACCGGTGAGCATCGGGTGCAGCAGGCCATGCCTCCGTCCGGGCCCAGCAGCACGACGACCGAGATTCCCGTGCTTGCCGTGGCGGACCTGGTGGGTGCGCAGGACGCCGCTCAGCGGCTGGCCGAGTGGTTCGAGCTCACCTTTCGCCGCCCTGAACTACTCCGCAGGCTCGGGGCAAGCACCCGCCTCGGGGTGGCGGTGCATGGTCCTGAGGGCGTAGGGAAGGCCACCCTGGTGCGGGCGGTGGCCCGCGAGACCGGAATCCATGTCGTCGAGCTGGCAGCACCCAGCGTAGCGGCAGTGGAGCCAGCGGCCGCCGCTGCGCGGGTGCGCGACGCGGTGGTGGCCGCCGGCAAGCAGCAGCCCAGCGTACTGCTGATCACCGACGTCGAGGCGCTGCTGCCGGCCACCAACCCGCCGCCGCTGGCCACGGTCGTGCTCGACTCGCTGAGTGCCACGGTGGACGGCGTCGCGCTGGTGGTGACCACCGCGCACCCCGAATCGGTTGATCCGCGGCTGGGCGCGCCGGAGCTGGTCGATCGCGAACTGTCGCTGGGACTGCCCACTGCCCGCACGCGTGCGGAGATCCTCCGGGTGCTGCTCAGCACGGTGCCGCTGGCCACCGACGTCGACCTGGCGGCCGTCGGCGAGCGCACCCCAGGGTTCGTGGCCACCGATCTTGTCGCGCTGCGCCGCGAGGCAGCGGTGCACGCCGCGCTGCGCCACGCTGCCGATGCCGGGACCGACCTCACGGTCACCCAGCGGGACCTGATCGACGCGCTGGACACCGTCCGACCCATCTCCATGTCGACGTCGGACACCATCAACACCGGTGGGCTGACCCTGGACGAGGTCGGCGACATGACCCAGACCAAGCAAGCGCTCACCGAGGCGGTGCTGTGGCCGCTGCGCTACCCCGATTCGTTCACCCGGCTCGGCGTCGATCCACCGCGCGGGGTGCTGCTCTACGGCCCGCCCGGCTGCGGCAAGACCTTCCTGGTCCGGGCCCTGGCCGGGTCGGGTGCGCTCAACGTGTTCTCCGTGAAGGGGGCCGAGCTGCTGGACAAATGGGTCGGCGAGTCGGAACGGGCCGTGCGGGAGCTGTTCCGGCGGGCCCGCGACGCGGCACCTGCGCTGATCTTCCTCGACGAGGTCGACGCGCTGGCTCCCCGCCGCGGCGGCTCCTCCGACGCCGGCGTCGCCGACCGGGTGGTGGCCGCACTGCTCACCGAGCTGGACGGGGTGGAGCCGATGCGCGATGTGGTCGTGCTCGGCGCCACCAACCGTCCCGACCTCATCGACCCGGCACTGTTACGCCCCGGCCGGCTGGAACGCCTGGTGTACGTGCCACCCCCGGATTCGCCGGCCCGCGCGGCAATCCTCCGCTCGACGGCGCGCAACACCCCATTAGCCGCTGACGTCGACCTTGACATACTGGCCACAGAGCTGGAGGGCTACTCCGCGGCCGACTGCGCAGCGCTGGTACGCGAGGCCGCGCTGACCGCCATGCGGGAGTCCCTGGAGGCCACCGAGGTGACGGCGGCACAGCTGGCCGTCGCCCGCGAGGCCGTTCGCCCGTCCCTGGACCCGCGGCAACTCGCTGAGCTGGCCGGCTACGCCGCACGACGTTAAGCCAACGCCGTGCGATCGCCGGTGGAGTCAAGTCCGGCGTGGTGGCAGGCGGTGCGGAAGGAGCGCAGGCAACGCTGCCAGTGCCGGGCAGAGCTGCCCAACGAGGTCAGGTGCGGCATGAGGTCGGCCGAGAAGGCGATGCTCGCCTCGCGCGGCAGCAGCGAGGGCAGGTTGTCGATGGCGATGATGTCCAGCGGCCGCCGACCTTCATGAAGTCGCCGCGCGGGCTCAGACCAGCTCGTGGTGCTGTCGTTGACGGGCAGCATGTTGCAGGCCGACGTGACGTCGCAGGTGACGTCGGAGACGAGCGTCAGGCGGCGAGCGGGATCCTCAAGGTCCGCAGGGGTGAGGAATGGCGGTACTGGTGTGGTGATCAGCACAGCGTTGACGAGGATGTCGTGCCCGAGCAGGGCAGTCCGGTCCAGCTGCCAGGTTTGCTCAAGGCCCCAGCAGGTCGGCGTGATGCCGGCCACGGCGAGTGCGGCCTGCGCGCCGCGGCCACACCGCCCGAAGGCGCCGATGACCAGCACTCGGGGTGGCCTCGCACTGCGCGACTGCGCTAACTGCGCGTCCAGCGATTGCTTCGATGAGGGCTCCAGCGGCGCGCTTAGCCGGCCATCGTGCTGTAGCACTGCGAGTGCGGCGCCGACATAGCCCGCCCAGTACCCGAAGGCGGCGAGCCGGTGTCCCCTGGCGTCCACCAGATACTCCACGTCGAGCAGGGTGCCGCCGCCTTCGGTGAACCGGCGCAACAGCTGCCGGGAACCGCCCTGCGCCTTGTAGGCATGCCCGAAAAACACGTGCCGATGAACGAGCGCCGCCGGTTCTTCCGGGAGCTCCTTCAAACCGATGATGAAGTCTTCACCGGGCGCGCTGACCCAGCTGCCCGGCGCGGCGATCCGGCATCCGGCCGCGGCATAGTCCGAGGTCGGGAAGATCCGTTGCAACGTGTCCTCAACCGTGACCGCGACACCCTGCTCGGCCAGGAGCCGGGCATCGGCAGGCGCGATCGGCGCGCGACGTTCGCTTAAGCGCACCTCGTGGCGCATCCATAGCCGCGGGGTATCGGTCATGTCGTCTCGTTCTCTTCAGCCCACCGCGATGATCAGTGGGCGTAGTCGTTCGTCACGATCACGATAACGCCGGGGCCTACACTGGAAATGCCCGGGAATCGGGGCTCGGCACGCATGCCGAACTGGGCAGCGATCGCCTCCGCCGCGGCGCGCTCGTTGGTGCCTTCCTGGTAGTAGACCGTGGTCGTCGGGATCGTCCCCCGGGAGAAGTTGCCGACCTCGACCACCGTCCAGCCGGCGGCGCGGAGATCACTCGAGGCCCGCGCGGCCAAACCGCGGATGGTGCTGTTGTTGTAGATCCGCACATCACCGCGCCGGTCGTTGGTACCTCCGGACTGCACTGGCTCGCTAGCGTCCGGCGGTGGTGCGGGCACCGGTAGTGCAGGAGCTTCGGCCGGGCTCGACACCACCGGGGGTGGGAAGGCAATGACGGATGGGCGCGGCGACGCGGGCGCGTAGACCGGGGTGACAGCGGGAGGCTGAGCGGCCGTGGTCTGTTCTGCACGGTGGACGGCCAGCGCCAATCCGATCACAGCAGCGATCGCGGCCAGACCGAACAGAGCTAACCCACCGGTGCGCAACCGGCGACCGCCTCCGGGGTTTCTCGGCGTGCCCATGACCTACTTCGAGCCGGCACCGAGTCGGCGAGCTGCTCGTGCTCGTTGCCGGCCAGAGCGCAACCGCCGCAACCGTTTGACCAGCATCGGATCCGCGGCAAGCGCCTCCGGCCGATCGATGACGTTGTTGAGCGCCTGGTAGTAGCGGGTGGCGGAGATACCGAACTGCTCGCGGATCGCCTGCTCCTTGGCTCCGGCATAGCGCCACCACTGCCGCTCGAAGACCAGCATCTCGCCCTCTCGGCAACTCAGGCCCCCGGTCTGATCCTCGATCGGGTGCAGGGCCGCTGCGGCGTCCATTGCGCTCCTCGGGCATCTCTCAAATCTTAGGCGTCCCGCAAATCACAGTCGTGTGATTCTTCCAGGCATTGAACCACGCGCCTGCCCCGGGGGTGGCGGCGACGCACCCTCCCCAGCGCTCGCGGCGGCGTCGGCCACGATTACTGTTGAGCATCATGACTGTCTGTCCGATCCGCATCGTCGGTGACCCGGTGCTGCACACTCCAACCAGGCTCGTTACTGAATTCGACGAGGCGCTGCACTCCCTGGTCGCGGACATGTTCGACACGATGGCAGCGGCTCAGGGCGTCGGGCTCGCCGCGAACCAGATCGGTGTCGATCTGCGCCTGTTCGTCTACGACTGCATGGGTCCGCAGGACGTCCGATACCGGGGTGTGGTCGTCAACCCGGTGCTGGAAACCAGCGAACGTCCAGAGACCATGCCTGACCCTGATGATGACTGGGAAGGTTGCCTTTCGGTGCCCGGTGAGTCCTTTCCCACTGGCCGGGCCAGCTGGGCGAAGGTCACCGGTGTCGACGCCGAGGGCGCACCGGTGACCGTGGAGGGCACCGGCTTGCTGGCCCGGTGCCTCCAGCACGAGACCGATCACCTCGACGGGATCCTCTACCTCAACAGGCTGGTCGGTCGGCACGCCCGTGAGGCGAAAAAGATGCTCAAGGCCCAAGGTTGGGGCGTGCCCGGGCTGGCCTGGGATCCGGCCAAGCAACCCG
>Ga0182001_10000184_pt1 | contig 13958 bp, 8 predicted proteins | sample BulsoiFelSFmetaG_FD_120485 | JGI IMG/M metagenome (GOLD analysis project Ga0182001, IMG submission 120485) | Bulk soil microbial communities from Mexico - San Felipe (SF) metaG | ecosystem: Environmental > Terrestrial > Soil > Agricultural land | place: Mexico: San Luis Potosi | collected... | reverse complement strand
TCTACTCGACGAAGACTTCCGCGCGTGGATGCAAACTGCTCAAGACAACTGGCGCAAGTGCATCTCGACGGCGCAGCAGCATGGTGTGCCTGTCATGGCGATGGCCGCGAGCCTTGCCTACTTTGATTCTTATCGCACGGCTTCCTTGCCGCAGAATCTGACTCAGGCGCAGCGCGATTATTTCGGCGCACACACTTACGAGCGAATTGACAAGCCCGAGTTGGGAGCGATTCACACGGATTGGGAGAGCCTGGCGAAGAAGCAATAGAAACAGAAAGTGAAATGAGAGAAAGAAGTGACCCTCGCATCCTCGCAGTATTAAGGCTGATGTTCGGGCGCAACCAGATTAAGTCTGTAGGGGCAGGGCTTGTCCCTGCCCGTGCTTTTAAATTACGGCGGGCAGGGAGTGAGCCTCTGCCCCTACCGGTCTCGTTCATCCGCCACATTAATTTCCAACCTGTCCTGGTTAGCCTTGTGCTATGCCTGTTATCGTTGATGACGACGGCTGGGCGTGAACGGAAATTTCTTCACACCGGTAATCCTTCATTCGTCGAACGTGCAGAGACGAAGGCTGAGCCACAGGCCAAAAGGAAGAGAAGCAGCAAACGGCGCGGAGCGGTAACTTCAAAGAGCAGCACGACGACGACACAATCGACGACGCCACAGCAACCCGCGCTGCCGACATCTCAAGGCCCGCTCTCGCAGATTCATTACGAGTTGCCTATACGAAAACCTGGTGCGGGCGAGAGTCAGGCGCGCGGCCTCCTTGAGCGAGTTGATTGCAACGGCAACGTGGCAACCTTCATCGTCCACGCCGACCAGGGCACACTCAAACTCCACGCCACCAACTTCAACGCCGTTCAATACAGAACCTACACGCCGGACGTTTCCGGCGATATCACCTGCGGCGCGCGCAACCCCGCAAGTCCGGTCGTCGTTACTTTTCGCCCATCAAAAGATGCGCGCTCGAAATTCAACGGCGATGTCATTGCGGTCGAGTTCGTGCCGAAGGATTTTGAGTTGAAGAAATAGAAAAGAGTTGAAAAGGAAACTTTTCGTTTCGCATTTCTCTTTGTTTGACATTCTCAAATAGCTGCCCGTATATTCCAAACCCGAAGCCGCCGTTTGCTCACTTTCGGTCTTAGTCGGATTCAAACAATTTAGAGTCAAGTCAGGAATCGCTCGCTGCAAACGGAATCCTTTAACAACTCGACCTCAATCTTCGGAGATTAATTTTATGAAGCGTCGTTCACTCATTTTCCCGGCAATTATTTGCCTTCTGCTCATTTCGTTCACAGCCCCCCAAGCATCAGCCAAAGATACCTGGACGAGTGTCCGCTCGCAGAATTTCTTTCTCATCGGCAACGCCAGCGATAAAGAGATTCGGCAGGTGGCCGCGCGGCTCGAACAGTTCCGCGATGTCTTCACGCGACTGTTTGGTAAAATTAACTTCACCTCTCCCGTGCCGACCACCGTCATTGTCTTCAAGAGCGCAGGCTCCTACAAGCCTTTCAATCCGCGAAATGATGCGGGCTATTTTCAACCCGGCCAGGATGTCAACTACATCACGCTCTCGACCGAACAGTACAGCGAGGAGCAGGACCCCTTCCGTGTCATCTTTCACGAGTACGTTCACCTACTCGTCAATAACACGTTGACCAATGTGCCTGTCTGGTTCAACGAAGGGCTGGCGGAGTATTACAGCACGTTCTTTCTGGATGATGAGCGCAAAGCTTTTATCGGGAAGCTCATTTCGAATCACGTCCTCTACCTGCGCGAGCAGAAGCTGATTCCTTTGAGCGCGCTCTTTGCTGTTGACCATCAATCTCCTTACTACAACGAAGGCAGCAAGCGCGGCGTCTTTTACGCGGAGTCTTGGGCGCTCGTCCATTATCTGATTCAGGGCAACAAGGGGCAGCGGCTGCCGCAACTCGGAAAATTCGTTGACCTGCTGACAAAGGGCACACCCGTCGCCGACGCATTCAAGCAAGCCTTCGAGATGGACTATTCTGCTCTGGAGAAAGAGTTGAAAGCTTACGTGCAGGGCGCAAGCTACACGATGACGCGCGCCACCTTCGAGCGAAAGCTTGAGTTCGACGCGGACATGCAGAGCGCGCCGATTACGGAGGCCGACGCGCAGAGCTATCTCGGCGACCTGCTGCTTCATTCGGGCGATCTGGGCGGCGCTGAGAAGCGGCTCGAACAGGCTCTTGAACTAGACCCGAACCAGCCTATGGCAAACTCTTCTTTAGGGCTTGTGAAAGTCAGGCAGGGCAAGTTCGCGGAAGCCAAGCCGCTCTTGCAAAAAGCTGTGGCGGCCAACTCGCAGAACTACATGGTGCATTTCAACTATGCTTATGCCCTGAGCCGCGAAGGGATGGACGCAGGAGGCATGGTTCGAGGCTACTCGCCGGAGACGGCGAATGAGATGCGCGCCGAACTCAAAAAAGCGATTGAGCTTGCGCCGACGTTTCCCGAATCCTATCACCTCCTGGCCTTCATCAACGTCGTCAGAGGTGAACAGATTGATGAATCAATCGCCCTGCTCAAGCGCGGGATGTCGCTCTCGCCAGGACGCGAAGATTTTGGCTTCATGCTCGCGCAACTCTACATGCGGAAAGAAGATTTCAAGAGCGCGCGACAGATTCTTGAGCCGATTGCGCGCAACGAAAGCGCGGACAAACAATTGCGAGCCAACGCCCAATCCATGCTCGATGCGGTGACGCGCTACGAAGAGCAAGTGGCACGCTTCAAAGAGCAGCAGGGCGCGACGAGGGAAAATGATGACGCCGCGAGCAATGTCAGCGATGGTGGCAGCGGCGGTGGAAGCAACGACCGTGGAGGGCAACCGCCTCGTCTCAGGCATAGAGGCGACCCGTCGAACGCCGCGCCTCAGAATGGAGAAGAGCCTCAAGAGGTAGCTGATAGCGAGACAGGTCGTCAGCTTCCAATCAGGAAACCGGCGGAAGGTGAAGAGCAAGCGCGCGGCCTGCTCGTGCGCATTGAATGCGATGCGAAGGGCGCGACTTTCGTCGTTAAGGTCGGCGATCAATTGCTCAAGCTGCGGACGACAAACTTCAACGGCATTCAGTTCACGACCTTCACTCCTGATGTCGCCGGAGACATCACCTGCGGCGCGCGCAATCCCGCCAACGACATTGTCATCACCTTCCGTCCGGCAAAAGAAGCCCGCGCCAAATTCAACGGCGATGTCGTCGCGATTGATTTCGTGCCGAAGGATTTTGAGTTGAAGAAGTAAGGGCAGAGGTTGAAAAGAAATTTCGTCGAAAGAAGAGGGGCAAGCCCCTCTTCTTAACCTTGATGTGAATGAAGTAAAGGTTACTTATTAACCTCTCAGGTTGGGAAGGGTGGCTTGCCCACGCTCTTCCAAAATCTCTGATTACTAAAGATAAATTCAGGGTGATTTCTTATTTGGCCGCACGGCGCGCGGAATGTCGCCGTCGTCCAGGACAATCGGTGTCTCTTGTCCATTGAGCGCAGGCTTGAGTCGTGGCGCTGGTCTCAGGGCTGGCGGGACTTTCGGGCGCGGAATCTTGACGGTGGCAACGTCGCCCATGCGTCTCAAGATCGCGCCGCCGCGCCCGGCGACCCACGCGTCATCGCCGCCATGATAGGCGACTGCAAAGAGTGAGGAGCTTGTGATCGTCGGCTGCAACTCCCAAGTCGCGCCGCCGTCTTTTGTGCGCAGCACGCGTCCCTGATCTCCTGTGACGAGCACATCATCGCGGCTCGCCACGCCGACCGCGAAGAGATTGCCCTTGATGCCACTCTCCTGATCTTTCCAGGTCGCGCCGCCGTCATCTGTTCGCAAGATGATTCCGTCAGAGCCGACAATGTAGCCGCGTTGCGCGTCAGCAAACGCAACATCATAGAGCCATTCTTTCGCATTCAAATTAACGAAAGCCCAGGTCTCGCCCCCGTCCTCTGTTCTCAAGATAGTTCCTTGCGAGCCGACCGCGATCCCATGCTTCAAATCAGAGAAAGCTATCTTCTCAAACCAGGCGAAAGTATTTGCCTGACGATAGTGCCAGGTGTCGCCGCCGTCTTCCGTGTAAATCAGTGCGCCGCGCGCGCCACAGGCCCAGCCGCGCTCAGGCGTGAGGAAGGTGACGCCGAAGAGGTCTTCTTTGATGTTCACCTCAATCTTTTCCCATAACTGCCCGCCGCTTTTCGAGCGCAGGATGGTTCCTTTCTCGCCGACAGCCCAGCCCTCGTCTTTGTTGATGAAGAAGACTCCGCTCAGGCGCGTGTTCACGCCCGAAGGTCTGACGATCCAATCTTTGCCGCCGGAGTCTGTCGAGAGAATTCGCCCGCGCGCGCCGACAGCCCAGCCGCGCGAGCCATTCAGAAAGAAGATATCCGAGATGTCATCGCGCCCGCCTTCCGTCAAGCGCTGCCAACTCATGCCGCCATCGCCCGTTCGCAAGAGAAGGCCGTCGCCGCCAGCGGCCCACCCCGTATTAACATCCGCGAAATAGATTGTGACAAGACGCGGGTTCGTCCTCACGCTAATCGGCAACCAGGTGTTGCCGCCATCGCCTGTCGTTAAGACGACGCCGTTTTCGCCTGCGGCCCAGCCGTGCTGCTCGTCAGCGAAATGCACTGCGAGAATATCTGTCGTGATGAGAGAGTTGATCGCAGTCCACGTTGCGCCGCCGTCTTCTGAGCGCAGGATTGTGCCGCCGTAACCGACTACGAATGCATGTTTCTGATTGATGAAAGTGACGCCCGTCAACGGTTGCTCCGTCACAGGCTGCTGCTGTTTCCAGTTCGCGCCGCCATCATCTGTCGTCAGCAGCGTTCCTTTCTCGCCGACAGCCACGCCAACTTTTTTATCTGCGAAGGCGACCGCATAAAGATGTGCGCGCACGGGCGTCTGCTGCACGTTCCAGGTGTTGCCGCCATCGTTGGTTGTGATAATGATGCCGTAAGTTCCAACAGCCCAACCATGCAAAGCGTCATTGGGTGCGAACGTGACGCCGTAGAGATGGTCCTTGACGCCCGCAGGCCGAAGCTGCCAGCGATTGCCGCCATCTGTTGTCGTCAGAACAGACCCGCGCGAGCCGACGACGACGGCGCGTCTCTTATCCTTGATGTAAATACTGTAAAGCGCGGTGGTCGCTAAAGACTTCTGCGCGTCCCATTCAAAGCCGCCGTTTTCGGTGTGCAGGATTGCACCGTCCGCGCCGACAGCCCAGCCATGCAGTTTGTCTTTGTCAAAGCGAATCGAATAGATAACGTTGCCCTGCGGCAAAGGGTTCTGCCAGACCCACCCGCGCGACTGTGCCTGAGTCATCGAGTGCGAGAACAATCCGCAGGCCATGAGCGCTGCTAAACAGAAAAGGAGGGCACGCCTGCGCCACAAATCAAGCGCCGAAGCGCACGAAGCTCGAAAGGTTGAAGAACAGAAAAACACAGCTTCTATGACTCTGCCATCCTTAAAGATGAGGACTCATCGGGTAAGCCTCGCTGATAACCGGGAAGCTGGAATTATAGAGGTGATGCGTGATGAAAGCGAATCGTGGCGAGGGAATTAAAGTTAGCAGAAGCTCTCTCTCAGTATATCCTGTGCATGTTTCATCTAATAGGTTAACGTCAGCTTTCTCAGTTGCCACTAGCTTTAGCTAGTGGATTGGAGCTAGATAAAAAGATACGGCTTTAGCCAAATTCAAGCATGTTAGGCTGAAGCCATAAGGAAAACAGTTTTTTAGTTTGGCTAAAGCCTTCGTTTCAACTGAGTTTTGGCCCACTAGCTAAAGCTAGTGGCAATTTATACTCTCAATGGGGCTAGATTCATTCTGTAGTTTCGGCGACGCCGATTCTATCAATCGCGGCTCGCAGAATGCTTTCGTCAACGCGGCCAAGTTGTGCGATGCGGCGCGCGGCATAGTCGGCAGCTTCCTGGATGATGTGGCCTGCGTGACCTTTGGCCCACTCCCAACTGATTTTGTGCGGGTGTGCTGCTTTATCAAGTCGCTCCCACCATTCAAGATTCGACTTGCGACGAAAACGACCGGACATCGTTTCAACAACGTAGCGCGAATCGGTCACGACGCGCACGCGGCAAGGCTCGCGCAAGGCTTCAAGTCCGAGAGAGGCTGCGGCAATCTCAGCCTGTTGATTCGTCGCCTGACCTAAGAACTCTCCGACGCCGCGCCAGATGCCGCGATAACCCAGGAGCGCCACACCCGCCGCACGAGTCGCCGCCTGTCCGTTGCCGAGACTCGACCCGTCACAGAAGATAGTGACCTCTTTCAAGGGGAGAGGAGGACGCGGCGACACGGAGACGCGGTGACGCGGTGATTTTGTTTTTCTCTCCCCGTCTCCGTGTCGCCCATTCTCCGCGTCGCTTTTCATCCCTTCGTTCATCCTTCGGTTCGAGCTTCTGCGTTCTTGCGGTCAATGTGGAGAATGTGATCTACGTTCTCTTCGAAGGTGTCGTCGTGCGAGATGACGAAGAGTTGATCGAAGTCGTGCACCTGCCCGATCTGCTGTGCGAGCCGCTCGCGTCGCTCAGCATCCATGTTGACGGTCGGCTCGTCGAAGAAAGCCAGGCGAATGTCGGAGAGTTGTTTCAAGAGAGCCAGGCGAATCGAGAGCGCGGCTGCCATCTGCTCGCCGCCAGAAAGATTCTGAAACGAGCGCTCGTGGCCTTCCTCTTCGAGAAGAATCTCGTAATCGCGCGACCAACGCAGAGCGCGCCCGGCCTCGCCCGTGATCTCGCGAAAGAGTTGATTGGCCTCTATAGAGATGTTGTAAAGATAACTCTCGGTGACAATCGGCCCCGCCTGTTTCAAAGTGTCACGGATAAATTCCGTCGTCTCGTTCAACTCTTCGAGCCGCTCTTTGTCGCGGAACTGCTCGCGCATTGCCGCGCGCACTTCCCCAAGCCGCGCGATCTCTGCCTCAAGATACACTGCGCTCTTCTGCGCCTCTTCCAATTTTGCCGAAGTCGCGGCGCTGCTTTCACGTGCCGTTGAAAGATGAGCGCGTTCCGCGTCGTGTTCTTCACGATGATAGGCTTTCGCGGCCACCTCGTAGGTTTCGCGCGCCGCTTCTGCTTCACGCGCGGCGCGTGAAGCAGACTCTTCCGCTTTCAACAGTTCGTCGGCGCGCGCGGGCAGGGTGGCCGCCAGAGCTTCGCTCGCAAGGTATTCACGGTGCGCGCCGCTTGTGCGCTGGCGTTCGCGCTGCGCCTCTTCCCAGCGACTATCGAGCGCGCTGTATGGTTCGAGTTTTGATGCCATCACGCGCGCCTGCTCTTCCAAAGCGCGTTGCGCGTCCTGCGCTCCAGCCAATTCCGTGACGCGCGCGGCCTCACTCGCGGCTTCTTTGCGAAGAAGCGAGGCGCGTCCGCGCGGGTCGTTGAGGGCGACGAGCCTTTGTTCAAGCTCGCTGATCTCTTTTTCAAGGGCGGGCAAAGCGTCGGCTGCGGCGGCTACGCTCGCGCGCTCGTCTCGTTTGGCTTTGCCTTCGCGCTCGATCTCTTTCAAGCGTTCTTGCTGTGGCTTGAGTTCGGCATAAAGCAAAGCCGCTTCGCGCTCCGTGATGAGCGAGCCATCAATGCCTGAGAGCGTGGCGCGCAGTTGATTGAGACGTTCGCGCCCAGACGCGGGCAGCGCGGCAATCTCTTGATTTATGTGAGCAAGCGCCGCTTCTCGTTCTCGAAGCAATGCGCGCTCAGTTTCCATCTGACGCCGCGCGCTCTCAATGCGCGCCAGATATTTTTCGGCCTCGCGCGCCTCCTTCACCGCCACGCCAATGTTCGCGCGCTCCCGCTCGATTGATTTCAACTGCGCGGTGTTCGAGGCGAACTGTCCTTTGAAATAGTCTTCGAGCGTCTGGCCTTCGCCGATGTTCAGGCAGCGTTCGGAAAGAATAGGGCAGAGACCGTTTTTGACTTCACGATGAAATTTTTCGTCGTGCTCTATCTCAGCGCGAAGACGCGCGAGTTGCTCTGTCAATTCGCTCTCGCGCTTTGTGAGTTGCGGGGCCGTAGCAGCCTTAGCAGAATATTTTTCAAGCTCCGCGACCTCGCGCTCGTGAGCCGAGACTTCGCGGCGCAGGCGTTCCGTCTCGCGCTCTGTTTCTTTGCGTTGATTGGCGAGATGCCTGTGGCTCGTCGCGGCCTTTTCGAGATTGCTAAGGGTTGTCTCGGCGTCAAGCCGTTCGTTCTCAAGGCGCGCTACTCTCTCTTGCGCGCCCTCACCACGCTCTGCTTCTTTGACACGCTCTTTTGTCTGCGCGTGCTGTTTGCGAAGCGCGTCGAGTTCTGCGTCAATCTTCTGCAATCGCGCGCGTTCACTCATGGCGCGCGCGCGCAAATCACGAAGACGCTCGCGCTCGCGCTCTAAAGCCTCCTGCTCGCTCACCTCCGGCTCAAGCGCATGGAGCGCGACCGAAGCCTCGCGCGCTCTCTCGACATCTTCCATGAGGCGCAGGACATGTGCTTTCGATGAGACGAGCAAGCCTTCGATGCTCGCTTTCTCCGCGCGCAACTGGTCTCGCGCGGCGCGCTCTGTTTCAAGCTCGCGCAAGAGATTGTCCGCCGCGATGTATGAGTTGTAATCGGCTTCGGCAGCATTTTTGCGTTCGAGCGCACGCTCAGCCGCATCGCGTTCGGAGCGCAAAGCAGGAAGACGATTCAAAGCGGCTTCATGCTCGACTTCGCGCCGGTCCCTGAGCGCGCGCGACTCTTCGACGCGACGAAGCTGCTCGTCCATCATCTTGATGCTCTCATCGCGTGAGGCGATCTCGCGCTGCAACTTATCTAGCTCGGTCTGTAGTTCCTGCGCACGGGACGCAACGCTTCTATGCTCTTCGACCAGTTCGTCGTAACGCGCGAGCTGGCTTTCAGCTCCGGCGATGCGACCCTTGATCTCAGCCGTCTTCTCGTTGATGAGGTTGACCGTGTCGCGCAATTTTTCTGCGCCGTCGCGGTACTCTTCGACTTTCAGAAGCTTATCGAATGCGGCTTTGCGTTGTGTCGCCGGGCGCAGGAAGTCTGCCGTGAATGTGCCTTGGGGCACGCCGATGGCCGAGCGAAAGAGAGACTCTAAATCCGTGCCCGGCTCGATGCCCAGCAGCTTGCGGAGCATGGCAGAGACATCCGCTTTCTTCTCGGCGATGCGAATGCCGAGGCCGTTATCATAAACGTAATAGCCCGTCCCTGTGTCTCTATAAACTGTGTAGAGCCGCTCGTCCAAATCGCTGATGAATGAGACGCGGACGCTGCCGCGCTTCGCGCCGCGACGCAGAAAATCCTCCTTGCGATAGTCGAGCATGTCGAAGAGAGTCCAGGCGATGGCTTCGAGGATGGTGGTTTTGCCTGCGCCGTTTTCACCGGTGATGGCCGTGATGCCGCGCTCGAAATTAAACTCGGCGCGGTCATAGGATTTGATGTTTTCGAGTTCGACCCTTGTGACGTGCATCGTAGTGAATAGTGAAAAGTGAATAGTGAAAAGTGAATAGTGAAATACGTGTTCTTAACTTTTCACTATTCACTTTTCACTATTCACTGCTTTTACAGTTCTCCTAAACTCAGTTTCACGTCCGCGTTCTTCCAGGCTTTAGCAAAATCTTTCTGGACGCTTGCGGCTTCGTCGAGCTTTTTCTGCGCTTTCAGGCTCAACATCAAGCCGAAGAGCGAGCGACCGCTCAGGCGATTCCTTTCCAGATCGGCGCGAAAAACTTTTTCGGCTTCACTGTACTCGCCATTCGCATAGAGCACGCCGCCGAGCGATTCGCGCACCGGCAGAAACCATGCGGGCGGCTCATCGTAAGCCAGAGCGTCTTCCGTCTCGACAGCTTTCCGCAGAAGCTCAATCGCAAGTTTGTTGTCATGCCTGGCGCTGGCGATCTTCGCGCTCAAAACATTCTCTGCAATCTGCAAAATATTCGCCGCGCTGTTGAGTCCGAACATTGATTCTGCCGGAAGCGCTTTCCTCGCTGAGATGAAAGCATTAAGCTCATTTGTCGCATTCTCGATTTTCCCCGTCGCCGCATAAGCCATCCCGCGCGCAAAATGCCGGACTGTTGCGGTCGCTGGCATCGATGCATCAACCGGCTGTAACTTCAGGATGTCATCCCAGCGACGGAAGCGCACGAGCATCAAGGTCGAAGTCGCCATGTAGGGTTCGAGCATGGCAATCTCTTTAAGTTGCGGGCTGATGTTCGTCTCAAGCTGGCGCGCGGCCTTCAAGGCATCTGCGAATCTTCCTTCCATGCTGTAAGCGACGGCAAGAAAATCCAGGTTGTGATTGTAGTACATCACAGGATACATGCCGCCTGTGCCCGTCAGCTTGAAGTAGTTTTCATCCGCCTGGTCCGCATCCTTGTTGCTGAGCGCGGCGGCCTCGTAATTGCCGGTTCGCTCGTAGATGTGTGCGGGCATGTGCACTAGATGACCTGCGGCTGGAATCTGCGCGGGCAGTTTGGCGACATAGGGCAAGGCTCTTTCAGGATGCGGCGAGGCTTCGACCGTGTGTATGTAGTAATGGATCGCGCCGATGTGATTCGGGTTGCGGCGCAGGACCGATTCGAGCACAGCGATAATCTCTTCTGTCCCTTCGGCGGGTTTGCCGTCATTGGTCCAGAGCTGCCAGGGTCGCAAATCCATCGCGCTCTCTGCATAGAGCGTCGCGGCATCCAGATCATCAGGGTATTGCTTCACGAGCGCGCCCATCGCGTTCTTGTAATCAACGGCGAGCGCCTTCAAATCCGCCTGCGGGTCGGTTGAATATCTTTTTGCTAAGGCGTTGATGTAACCGCGCTCGTTCTCAGAAGCTTTGGATGAAAGAGAGAGAGCTTTCTGCACGGCATCGTAAGCAGCTTTTTCTCTCTCAGGGTCAACATCCAGATTGATGTTAGGCCCGAGAGCAAGCGCGATGCCCCAGTAGGCCATAGCCATCTGCGGGTCCAGCTCAGTCGCACGCTTGAACGAGCGCACAGCCGCCTCGTGATTGAAGGCATAGATGAGAGTTAATCCCTGATCGAAAAACTTCTGCGCCTCTGCATTCATGGTCGAAACCTGATGATGATAAGAGCCAAGCCCTGTCATCAACGTCGCGGGCTTCTCTGTCTCAGGCATATTCATGCCGCCTGAGTTGTTCTGAGCCGAGATGTTTGAAGTTATCGTGAGAAAGAAAGCGAGGGTTAACGTGATGCGCTTCATCTACGACGCCTCCTTTAGCCTTGATTTGCTAATTGTAGAATGACAGGAAAATCAGTTGCTTACACAGTATTAGTTTATTCACCTGGCGAGGTCGCGTTTCGATTCAGCAAAGACAGCCTCTTCGATATTTATTCGTTCCTCTATAATGCGTTTGAGCCATTCCTGGACACTTGTTTCACGGTGCAACCGAGCGAAGAATGCAGCGCGGGAAGCAAGCTCTGCTGGCAGCGAGACAGCAGAGGAGTTAGATTTACGGACACGCACAGATTTCTCCCAGGCAGAATCATCATTAGCCTGTGCAGTAACAATCCGATCAACCTCTTCCTCAGAAATAGTTCTAGCTCTCTTCCTCATATATCCCACCCCGTGATAATGCGCACGACATTATTTGGTTTAAGTTGAAAAATGATCTTAAGCATGCGCCCTCCGATTGTCCGGCCAATAAGTTGATAGCGGTCACGATAAGACTTGTTTCGACGCACTTCAAAGTCAGAAAAGAAACATTCTACTGCTTCCTCGAAGGTGACGTGATGCGCGGCAAGCTCATCCTGTTGAAAATCACACTCAAAATCAGTTGGCGTGAAACGATGCTAATTTACCATCTATTCATTAACCTTCAAGACAGCTAGAAACGCCTCCTGTGGAATCTCGACGCGCCCGACTTTCTTCATGCGCTTCTTGCCCTCTTTCTGTTTTTCGAGCAGCTTGCGCTTGCGCGTGATGTCGCCGCCGTAGCATTTGGCGATGACGTTCTTGCCTAATGCTTTGACGGTTTCGCGCGCGACGACCTTGTTGCCGATGGCTGCCTGGATGGGAACCTCAAAGAGCTGGCGCGGGATGAGTTGTTTCATCTTCTCGGCCAGCGCGCGTCCCTTTGTCTGAGCCGTCGAGCGGTGCAGGACCAGAGAGAGCGCGTCAACAGGCTCGCCCGCCACAAGTACGTCCAGCTTGACCAGATCAGATTCCCAGTAGCCCGCGAAATGATAGTCGAGCGACGCGTAGCCGCGCGAGACGGACTTCAGACGATCATAAAAATCGAGCACGATCTCGTTCAAAGGCAACTCGTAGGTGAGCATCACGCGGTTGGTCGAGATGTACTCAAACTTTTTCTGCACGCCGCGCTTCTCTTCAAGCAGCGGAAGGATGCCGCCCAGGTAATCGTCCGACGTGAGAATCGTCGCAAGGATAATCGGCTCTTCGATCTTCGCAATCCTCGCGGGGTCTGGCATCTTCGCTGGGGAATCAATCTCCATTGTCGCGCCATCGGTCGTCGTCACTAAGTAACGCACGCCCGGCGCAGTCGTAATCAAATCCAGATTGAACTCGCGCTCTAATCGCTCTTGCACGATCTCCATGTGAAGCAGCCCCAGAAAGCCGCAGCGAAAGCCGAAGCCGAGCGCGGTTGAAGATTCAGGCTCGTAGAAGAACGAAGCATCGTTCAAGCGCAGCTTATCTAACGCGTCGCGTAGCTCTTCATACTGATTCGTGTCCACAGGATAAAGCCCCGCGAAGACCATCGGCTTGATCTCTTGAAAGCCCGGGAAAGGCTCTTTGGTAGGCCGCGCCGCTTCCGTAATCGTGTCGCCGATTTGCACGTCGGCGACCTCTTTGATTGAAGCCGTCAGGAAGCCGACTTCGCCGACGCTGAGAGAGGCAATCGGAGTCGGGCGCGGGCGATTAACGCCCAAATTTTCCACTTGATAGTCGCGTCCCGTGTTGAAGAAGCGAATCTTCATGCCCGGACGAATCGTCCCGTCAATGACGCGGAAGAGAACGATCACGCCCCTGTAAGAGTCGTACCAGGAATCGAAGATGAGCGCCATGAGCGGAGCATCGGCGTTGCCCTTCGGCGGCGGCACGTCGCGCACGATTGCTTCCAGTACTTCGTCAACGCCCGCGCCTGTCTTCGCAGATGTCAGCACGGCGTTGTGTGTTTCAAGCCCGATGACGTGTTCGATCTGCTCCAGAGCCTTGTCAGGCTCAGCGCCGGGCAAATCAATCTTGTTGATGACAGGGATGAGTTCCAGATTGTTGTCTATCGCCAGATATGTGTTGGCGAGCGTTTGCGCTTCGACTCCCTGCGAAGCATCAACGACGAGCAGCGCACCCTCGCAGGCAGAGAGCGAGCGCGAGACTTCGTAAGAGAAATCAACGTGGCCGGGCGTGTCAATCAGGTTGAGAACGTAAGGCTGCCCATCCTTCGCTTTATAATCGAGACGGACGGCGTGCGCCTTAATCGTGATGCCACGTTCGCGCTCCAGGTCCATGTTGTCCAGAACCTGCGCTTGTTTCTCGCGCTCGGTCAAAGCTCCGGTCAGTTCGAGCAGGCGGTCTGCGAGCGTGGACTTGCCGTGATCTATGTGCGCGATGATTGAAAAATTTCGTATGCGTTCTGGGTTCATAAAAAAAGTGACAAGTGACAAGTGACGAGTGACGAGAGAAGACATCTGCTTGTCACTCGTCACTCGTCACTTGTCACTGTCTTTATAACAAAACGGGCACGGAATAGCACGCGCCCGTCTTCGGCTGGATTCTAGTGTGGTAGTTGGCTTCAGACTACTTGGGCGCAGCTTTCTCGGGCGGCTTGGTCTCTGCTATGTGCAGGCTGTTGCGGATTGAGTCCCAGGCGGGCGCGGCCTTTTTGAGCGCGGCGTCTGGGCCGAAGAAGGTTAAGACGACGACGCGATTGCCGACCGTGAGCCAGTAGATTGCAGCCTCGCCCGGTTCGCCGCTCAAGCTTGCGCGCAGGCGCACGCCCTCAGCC
>Ga0182001_10000183_pt1 | contig 14038 bp, 13 predicted proteins | sample BulsoiFelSFmetaG_FD_120485 | JGI IMG/M metagenome (GOLD analysis project Ga0182001, IMG submission 120485) | Bulk soil microbial communities from Mexico - San Felipe (SF) metaG | ecosystem: Environmental > Terrestrial > Soil > Agricultural land | place: Mexico: San Luis Potosi | collected... | reverse complement strand
AGGCAACTGTCGTCTGGCTCTCCAGCACCGTGCCGACGGCGCGCACAATCTGCGTCGGACGGTCGAGCGCGTCATTGTAAGCCAGGGTCGAAGTCAGGCCGTTGGCGTCGGTCTGTGATGTCGCCAGCCCCGTCGAATAGTCATACTTAGCCGTCGTGGTGAATGCCGATGAAGAGCCGTGAGCGCCGGTCTGGTCCGGGATCGATGTTGTGGCGCTCGTCGGGAAGGCGTAAGTGGGCACAGTAATGCCTCCCGCTGGCAACCCGCTGAAGTTGTCGCCGTAGTCAACGAGGGTCGGATTGAGAAGCTGCGTGTCGCGCGCGTCCCAAGTCTTCCTGACGTTGCCTAACTGGTCGTACTGCACGTGAGCGGAAAGCCAACTGTTGTTTGTGTTGAGCCAGCGGCTGGCAGTTGTCGCGTTGCCGCGCCCCGTTGTGCCCGGGGCAGTCCACCCCGTCACGCTCGCGTAGGTGAGTAAGGCCGACTCGTCATAGCCGGTCGCGCTCTGCGCCACAAGGGTCTCCGCGCCGTTAGTTGGATTGACCGCATAGATCTTCTGACCGACTGGCAGCCCTCGCAGGTGAATCGTCGCTGAGAGATCAGGAGATGAAGCACTCGGGTTGAGCGTATCGTAAGAAAGGCTGTTCGCTGAGTTCACAGTCAGATAGTCAGTGTGCGTGTGGCGCACCGGATAGATCGAAGACGCTCCCGACCCGTAGTCATACTCCCACGTGTCAGTCGGGTTGTTGTACTGGTCGAAGCCGATGCTCCCGTCAGCGGGGTTGATGGAAGTCGTCTTGCTAACCTGGTTGGTGTCGGCCAGAGTGACGGTCGTCTCGACCATGCGCGGGTCTTCGGGCGGTGACTGGTTACCACAGCTCGAACACCAGCTAATGATCGCACGCTGCTGCCACTGCTGTGTGGTCGAGCGCAGAAGAGTCGTGCCGTCGGCGGCATAACTTTCGGTCTGAGTTTCGCGCCCATCCTCCCACCACTCATAGGAGGTGGGTCCCTGACTCAGGTTGTCGCCCACGAACCCGTGATAGTAATGCTTCTCGCGCGCGAGGCGTGCGCCGTTGCCATCCAGGTGATCTACTGTGACAGTAGTCGTCGCCGGTGAACTATTCTGAGCGTAAGAGTAGGTCGTGCTGCTCTCGGGCGTTGTTGCCCCGGCGCCGGAATAGACCCTCCGGGCTGTGACTATGCGCGTGATCCCGAGGTTAGACCCGCCTCCACCGAAGTCGTATTCGATCCGTCCCCCGGTCGGCAAGACCACCCGCGCCAGTTCGCCGTAAGAGTTGTACTTGAATTGATATTGCTGACCGTTGGGAAGAGTCACAGAGGCGGCCATGCGCGGGTTGAACGTATTGTCAGAACTTGCCCCGCCGATGTCCGGGAACAATTCGTGATAGGTCTGGATCGTAAAGTCTGACCGGAGCACGGCATCGAGGTTGGCGTAGGTGACGCGGATGGTGCGTGCCGTAGTATTCGCCCCGGTGAACGTGACGTCGTCATAGAGATCAATCCCATTACCGTCAGGGTGCCGTATTAAGGTCGGAAGCGCCCTGCCGAGAGAGTCTGTCCCGGCGACGAAGTCTATCTTATTGCCGTTGCGATCCTGCATCCACGTGAGGCCACCGCCCACAATCCTGTAACGGGTGCCATCGCGCGTCAGCAGGTAGCCCGTAAAATTCCACGACTTAGAGCTGCCGTTCGTTACCTGGTCGTAGACGGGCGTGTCGGAGATGAACGTCATGGCCGAGCCGTCGTGGCTCTTGAAGACCGTCCCGCGGTTGTGCCCATCCGTGCAGGTGTAGGCCCCACTACCAGAGAGCGGCTGGCCGTCATGCAGGACATCGCGCAGCTCCGTCTCCGAACCGTCCGCGTTGACCACAGTCAGGCGTGTGAGCATTGACTGATAGTATGTGCAGGAAGTGCCGTCACCGGTGTAAGTCATTGGAGTGGCGACGGCGTAGCGCCCGTAGAGACTCAAGGGACGCATAACCGGCGTGTAGTGGAAACTCTCGGCCACGGGCGCGGGGAAATATTTGGTCTGCGATTGGTCGCAGGTCTGCTGCCCGTTGGTGCAGGTACTCAATACCTGCCAGTGGACTTCGAGCGGTAGTTGGACCATGTAGCCGAAGCCTCCGCGACCGCCGACCTTGACGAGGGGGAGATCAAAGCTGAGGCTGCCGTTGTAGAGGTTGACGTTATCGAAGCCTGAGAGCGCGTAGGAGCCTTCGGGTGAACCGGGCTGGAGTTGCAGCGGTGTCATTCCGTCGGTCTGACTCTTGACGTTACTCTGCGCAGAAGCAGAAGAACAGAGCGTGAACCATGCCACGAGAGCGAGGGCGCAAAAGGAAATGTATTGCCTGAGAGCCGATGCTCTTGGAGCTGTTGAAGATAGTGTTTCGATCTTAGTAATCGAAGCTCTTGAGTTATGCTTCATGGCGGACATTTCCTCTAAGGTCTACATCTCTCCTCTGAACTACTCGCAACACAACTTTTGACAGTAGGTGAATAACTGTGCCTTTTACGGATGCTCGGCGGCCCCTGGCCCGGTCGCCCCGCTCGGCGGCGGAGCCTGCACGGTGACATGACAGTTCCACGACGTGTTGCTCGCCTCCGAGATCGTGTAAAGACCTGCTGAGAGTTCCAACTCAATCGCCCATTCGTTCGAGTTATTCGGGGCTGTCATCTCTCTGACCAACTCCCCGCTTTCGCGCGTCACCTTTAGGTGGAGAGGCTCGACATTACTGTTGTTCTTCACCAGGAGATGAATAATGCCTGTGCCGACTGTGGCATTTGTCGGAGTCATCCCCTGACTGCTAACTGTGATGGTTAACTGCGAAGTTGTGCTCTGTGCTCTGATGAACACCGACAGTGAGACCAGTAGTGCCGTTAGCATGGCGCATGTGATAATGCGCTTGATTGAACTGCTTCTATTCTTCGATCTGCTGGCTGAGTTTTGACTTATCTTCATTTCCATCTCCTCTATCTCTTCCAATCTCCCGCGCGCTTTATTGCAAGCTCAAGAGCACGAGGATCTGCCCCTTGCCGCTTTCCAATGGCTCTAAGGCTTTGCCGATCAATGTGCCCGGTCGGTGCAGCTTGACCCCTCCAATGTCCACTGGCTCACTCTTCATCGCGACACCTTCTTCATTGCTTGTCACTAAAAGGTCTCCGACATGAATAGGTGACTTAGTGGCGTCAACCATGACTTTGACACGTCCTGTCGTCGCCACCAGTGCTTTGTCTGTGCCCGCTTCACCAAGGGCCAGGCCAGGGCGTTCCGAGACAACTCCGGCTACACGAGTGTCATAAGCCGAAGTGGAAGCCATCACTTCATTCGATTTATTTGGATTGAGGACGACGACCGTGCCTGCCGCGAGAGCATGAGTTGCTGGAACCCATTCGGCCACGTCCTGAAACTTAGCCTGGATATTGCCGTCAACTGTAAGGTCACTTGTAATGTGGGCGGTGCCGTTGACATCCAATTTATATGTGGGGTTGCTTTGACCGACGCCGACGTTGCCACCGTTCTTGATGGTCATGTAATCAACAGAAGTGGAGGAGCCAAAAATAATATCTGAGGCTCGCGCTCGAATGGCAATATTTTGTCCCGAAGTAGAAGGATAGAGCGTACCCGTGCCTACACCACCAAGCATGATATCTCCACTCACATCGAGCTTGGCATTGGGAGTAGTAGTTCCAATGCCGACGTTACCGCCTCCGTCAAAGAACATGCGATAAGCGGGAACCGTCGCGTCGTAGATTCCGAAAGCTCCCGGCACTCCGAAAGCGCCTGAATAGAGCAGCCAGGAATGTCCATTCGTCTGCGTGTTCTCCAGTTTGATGATTGGATAGCTACTGCTGTTATCACCAGCGATGTGCAGCCTATAGGTCGGGCTGGTTGTCCCAATGCCAACATTGCCTGTCGCTCCGACTCTAAAGAGTTCGCTGCCCGTTGTGGTCGCAACCGTGAAGATGGGAGAGTTAGCGAGTGCCGACCATCCGACATTGCCACGGACCGAGACTGCCGGAGTAGTAGATGAATCGGTTGCTACACTGCCTTCTAGTAGGAGTCCCCAAGGTCCGTTGCCATTCCCTATAATATAGGGGGCGAAAACGCCTGAGTTGCCCGAGCCATCGCCAGCGTATAAATATTTGCCCGAAACTCCGGCGTCCGTCACTTTGATCCCGTCGCCGGTGGCGTTTGGGATTTGGACTTCGAGCTTTTGAGTAGGGGCAGTGCCGATGCCCACTTTGCCGCTATTGGTATTGTTGATGTCGGTGCCAGTCGTCCACTGGGCCTGTGCTTGTTGAACTCCTCCCAAAAGGATAAGTAAGAGAGCTGTTACAAGACTGGTTGTTAAGATTGAATGGCCGTTTCTTCTTCGCTTGATTGTCTTCATCATATTCATCCTTCTAAGTGGAATCGTGTGGTTGGCAAGGGTAAGTGTTCTCCTAAAGGTCTTCATTCTCACTTGACTCGATCACGAATCTGGGTGAAGTGAGCGGCGTAAACTACTGCCCCCCTCGCCAGCGGTGGGTCAGATGGGTAGGGCTGTGTCAGACCAAGAATAGTGAGCGCCTCATCCAACTTCGTTCGCAGATCAGTCACGTCTTCCAGGTAGATCATGCGCCGCTGCGAAGCAGGACTTGACACAGGGTCCGGATATGTCCACGTGGCCGGCGGGAGATTGACCAGAGCACGAACACCGTTAACCGCTCGCCGCAACTCATTCAAGTGGTCCGCTTTGATGGTGGTCTTTGTCCCCGAAGGATTAAGCGGATCATCCGTAAAGGTGATGGCCGTGGCGAGATCAACATTGCTGTAGGTGGTGTAGTTGTTCGAGGAATCGAAGGCGCGCACGCGATAGAGGTGGGCTGAGTCCGCGCTTACAGTCGTGTCATTATAAGTAGTAGAGGTGACGCTAGCGGCGATGACCGAATAACCGGCGGCGAAGCTGTCCATGCGCTCGACTTGATAATGGTCTACCGTTCCATCTGCCGCCGCCGTCCACGAGAGATTAACCTGCGGGGTTGATGAGCCCGTGGCTACCAGACTCGACGGTGCTGACAGGATAGAAGAGAGTGAGCCGCCGGGTTCTTCCGTAGCGACCAGTTTGCCTCCGGCATAGATATACTCTTTGGATAACTGTGGCGGAGTAGGTGTCGGCGTCGGCACAGCTCCGAGGGGGTTGAGAGAGTTACGCATTCCTCTCCACCCGGCTAAGATCAGACCGCTCAGCCCCAGGCAGAGAAGCAATCCGATGACAACAAGAGTTTTGTGATTGTAACGTCTTGTGCTGGGGGTCTGCTGTTTCTCATTTAATTTCTGGCGATGACGCGCTTTCTTGTTCGACATCAAAACCTCTTTCCTGCGAATACACTGAGAGCGTTAAGCCAGGCCAAAGACCTATGCGTTAATGAAAACTGATTAAACTTCGAGATTGATAATGAAAAAGAAAGGGCGCATGAGCGGGTCGCTTTCAGTCTCTTCAAATTTATGGTTGAGACTCAGCCGACTGTTGCGCTAAGATGCGGGCTGCTTAGACGACGCGGTCTTTGGCGCTGACTTCTGCGGCTGAGGATTCGTATTGTTCAAGAGCCTCAGTTCGTCACCGGCAAGTGATGAGCTGAGGCTTTTACTTTGATTAACTCTAGAGACACCGATTAATCATTAAAAGTTCCTGCCATTCCGAGAGACACACTTTGACTACTGGAGGCATGATGCTTTCCAGAAGGTAGAAAAGGCCGCACGGGGAAGGCAGCATCGAGCTATTAAAAAGGGTGAAAGAGAAAAGCCTTGACGCGGGCGCTCACGCGCGGTCGTGGGAGACAAGCCGTGTCAGTAAAATCACATGGTCAAGCGCAGGCATTGTGCATAGATGCAAGTTTTTTGTCAACGGAAATTGTTGTGAGTTGGATTTAGCTTGCTATCAAAGTAAAGGAGTTAGGTCGGGCTGACAGTTTTCGCACAAGGGATTATTTGGAGAGGATTGAAGTCTCAGTAATTGTCCGGTTAACTAAAACTACCGACATACATTTGCCCGCAAATTATTGATGATATTAAGTGAGGCAGAGCTTCACAAGCAAAATCATTCTCTATTGTCATTAACTAAATTTGCCGACAGAGGGTACACGTTAACTAAAACTACCGACAAGCCTACCAGATGCTCCAAGATTTAACGACTATTGGATTAGACAAGTGCGAGGAATGTGACGCGGTATCTGGACTTCAACGAGACATAGATTCCCTTCCCGGATTTGAGGTATGAGGAAATTTGAAAACCCCACTGGGCGTAGTGGACGCTCAATATGCATGTGGCATAACACAGTGTTTTCAAAATACTTTTGCAATAGAGCCGGTATCTATTCAGGTCATCCACGGCGAGCAGCGCCGAGAGCGCCTGGTTCTGCGTGGAGGCCGAGACGCCGCGCTCCGAGGCTAGGTGCGAGAGGAAGGCGGTGACCTCCTCCGGGCCCATCTCCGCCGGGTATCGGAGGCGGTGGAAGTGGATGAATCTCTTGATCCAGAAGACGTAAGACTGTTCGGTGCGGCGGCTGTGTCTGCGCAGGCGCGAGAGACGGCGCACGCAGTCGAGCAACTTAGGCATGGTTGATCTAACCCCCTGTGACTGATTGGAAGAGCGGGCGTAATGTGACAGCGGACACGGCGGGCGAGTGAGAAATGGTGTAAATAAATGGCGCGACGGGCGTAGAATGTGGGGGCGGAGTCCGGGCGGCCTTTACAGATATAACCTGATTAGGCGGAAGGGATGTCCACCTAATCAGAATTAGATGGGATATCCTTCCACCTAATCACAGAGTTCGGCGCATCAAGTCATCACCAAATTTCGAGGAGGGAGCATGAAAAAGCGGGTCGCATTAGTGGTCATTCTTTTCCCAATGTAATTGCCCTAGACATCATCCTCTTATGGACAGAGCCAGGACCCGAAAGAGTTGATCAAAGGCGCTGTCATCATCGGGAATCTGATCACAAGGATGAGCGGCGGCCAGCCTCTTCAGCAGGCTGATAAAAAACCTCAGGAGACAAAGGAGAATCATGAAGAATCCTGCTCGAAAACCTTTGCTTCAACCCGACGCCAGCACACAGCCTTTTGTTCCTGCGCGCGCCGGTTATTACGATACCGTTTGGCCTAGCGAGCACACCGACCTGTGGCGGTCTCACGCGGTCCTGAATGCAGGGCTACCCGCCGACTTCACTTCTGAGCAGTTGGTCGTCAACACGGCCCCGCTCAATTTGCCGGTGTGGGGTTACACGCGTGCGCAGGACGAGGTGTTTGTCGCTGGTGGAAGTCCCTTTATGTTGGACAGCTTTACCCAGGCAATCAAGACGGGAAAGCCATTGGAAGGCGCCGCGTTGATTCGTTCCATCGTCAACGATCTGCGCAACGATTCGATTCCCTACGTCGCCAAGGTTGTGCCGCGGACCATGAAGGTGAGGCAACTGAATCTGACCGGAGGAAGGACAGTCAACTACACCGGTGGCCTCCTGATGCATGAGAATGGTTTCGTCTACGCTGTTTCCAGGTCCATTCTCTACAAGGTCGACCCAAGAGCAATGCGAGTCGTCCAGAGTGTGGAACTACCGTTGGTCGAAACCAACAAACTCGACCACTATTGGACGACATACAACGGGTTGCAGGTTCTGGCTTCGGGGGCGCTTGTCGTGAAGGGATTTCACCTGCTCGACAGCGCCAAAGTCAACGGCTGGTTGCTGCGAATCAAGCCAGATGACCTGAAGATCGAGGTACAGAAGCCCACGGCGGTGTCGTCAGCGCGGCTGACTATCCAACAATCCGCAGATGGCCCGACCTATCTGTATCATGTCAATGATCTAGACTCGCTGCGCTTCGAAATCACCGAAACCGACTTTGTTTTGGACGACGCTTGGACACGCAGTTACCGGACACTCGACGACGGCAGCACCCAAGCCAGTTCGCCCCTGCTATTCGGTCAAATCGGGCAGGTAGCCTTCGCAGACAACACCGTCCAGGGTGCCACGACGCCCATCCAACTCTACACTCAAGCTGTAGATACGAACGCTTTGCCAGACGAGCTGACGGGAACTCCGGCCTTCTCCAAGAGTCTGCTACCCGGCTACAACTTTTTCATGGTGGCTGGCGACCCCTTCGAACGACAACTTCTGGTCTACTACGATCCCATCAACAATCTGCTTGCCGCTCACCGTGTTACTGTCGATGGCACACTGGAACCGGTGTGGGAACATGACTGCTACAAAGTCAGTGCCTCTCCAGCGATCGTGCCTGACCGTGACCTACTCTATATTGATGACTATCGGGACGGGAAAGACCACCTAGTCATCCTCAGGCTTTCCACTGGTCTGAAGTTGGCTTCCATTGAACTGGCGGCAACTCTGCCGACCATCGGAACGATCTTCCCCGGCATGAACAATGACGTTTACATCTTGAGCAGCGAAGCTGGCGGGAACGATAGAGTCATCAGCCGAGTGTATATTCGTGAACCGTAGCGAGTTCTATCAAAATTAAGGCGATGACTGAAGGCGAACAATAGGCGATATATGCAAAAATGAGTTTTTAGGTATAACTGAAACTCACTGTAACTGCTCAGGTCTTCCTCCCTCGGGTGGCCCACCCTGCCTCACATGCAAGACGCCCGCCTCTGGGATTTGAGGACCGAGGTTGCGTGAATGACTGCCGGAACTGTGACGACGAGAATTTGTTGGTTTAGCCAACCGGCGCGCCTCTGAGATTACCGTTGCCCCGTCAAAACCGTTACGGTAAACTTGGCCCATGCCAGCATCCACTGTGACCGAATACCTTGCCGCACTCTCCGCAGAGCGTCGTGACGCATTGAACGAAGTCCGCCGGGGAATCAACCGGGCATTGCCACCGGGATACCAGGAAGGAATCCAGTTCGGCATGATCAGCTGGTTCGTTCCGCTCGCCACGTACCCAGCCGGCTATGGCGGCAACCCCAAGCAGCCCCTACCGCTTATCAGCCTGGCGTCACAGAAGTCGTACATGGCACTGCACATGATTTGCTTCTACGGTCAGCCGGAGCTGTTGGAGTGGTTCAAGGCGCAATACGGAAAGAGCGGCAAGAAGCTGGACATGGGCCAGGGCTGTCTCCGTTTCAAGACGCTGCCGGACCTCGCGCTGGATGTGATTGAGAGCACTGTGGCCCGGCTCCCGGTCTCGGAATACGCCGCTGGCTATCAGGCTATGCGTGACGCGATGGGTAAAGGGAGAGCCAAAGCCAAACCCGCGGCCAAGACGGGCACACCGGCCAAGAAGACCCCGGCGAGGCGGAACGTCAGTCGAGTTACGTCGAAGTAACTCCGGGCAGAGAAAGGGGCAGCGGAGTTCTGTCAGATGAGGGGTTACGTCTCGACGATGAAGAAGCAGGGGCACGGTGTGATGGAGACGATTAAGGGCTCTGTTGCAAGAATCGTCTCTCAAGCTATAATCCGTACTTCAGTTCATTAATCACTCATCAGGAATCATCACCTTGAGACAATCCAAATCCCCTTTCAAGTGGCGGCACTTCGAGCCATCGCTCATCCTTTTATGCGTGCATTGGTATTGCAGGTATCAACTCTCTTATCGCGACCTCGAAGAGATGATGCGTGAGCGTGGCCTCTCTGTGGACCACTCAACCGTCTGGAGATGGGTTCAGAGATATGCGCCGGAGATCAACAAGCGCATTCGTCCTCATCTGAAGATGAGTGGTACGTCCTATCGTGTCGATGAGACTTATATCAAAGTTGGGAAGTCGTGTAAGTACCTCTATCGAGCCGTCGACAAAGAAGGACAGACGATTGAGTTCCTTCTCTCAGCCAAACGCGATGTTTCTGCGGCGAAACGCTTCTTTAAGAAGATGATGAGAGCCGACCACCGGAGGCTTCCGTTCTCCATCAGCGTGGACAAGAACGCCGCATATCCTGATGCCTTCACTTCATCTCAAGAAGAGAAAGTGCTGCCACATGATTGTCAATTGCGGCGTGTGAAATATCTCAACAATGTAATTGAGCAGGACCACCGTTTTATCAAGAAGAAGGTGCGCGCTTCGCAATGCTTCAAGAGCTTCCATACGGCGGAACGCACGCTCGAAGGGATTGAAGCTGTGAACATGATACGCAAAGGTCAGGTCAAAAGATTAAGTGGAAGTGATGCGTTGGGCCAGGCGAAGTTTGTCGAAAGCCTGTTCGTAGTCGCCATCTAGCCGAACCTCAATTAGGCAGTTTCACGCCCTGAATTATTTTTCGCAACACTACCCTCAATAGTCTGCCCTTCTTTGTCTATGGCGCGATACAGATACTTGCACGTCTTCCCGACTTTGATGTAAGTCTCGTCCACACGATACGACGTACCACTCATCTTCAAATGAGGGCGGATTCTTTTGTTGATCTCCGGAGCATAACGCTCTCTCCCAACGAAACACGGTTGAGTGATCCACGTCGAGTCCACGCTCACGCATCATCTCTTCAATGTCGTGATAAGATAGATGAAAGCGGCAATACCAGCGAACGCATAAAAGAATGATTGTCGGCTCGAAGTGCCGCCACTTAAAGGGAGATAAATTGTGCTTCACAAGTATGGTTCCCGGAGAGTTATAGATGAGCTAACACAGAGGATTATACTGGAGAAGCAATTCCTGCAACACTACCCAACCAACTGTCGTATTCGAAATAGTAAATTCATCCGAACTGGATGGCGGCTGGGTGTTCTTTACGACTCGTGTCTTTGCTGACGGCCATGAACAGGGCGCGTATCGCGGGCCAGCGGGCGCGACGCATGTGTTCATCGCCTTTGGTGAGGTTAAGTTGAGTAATAAATGACGGACGCACCTAACAACTCATTGAATCGGACTCTCATTAAGCGCACCTTTCATCAATTGAGAAGATTGCTCGCCGGTTAATTCGGGCGTTCGGCGGTTGCCATCGCCAGACCAGGCTCTGGCTCTACAGGAGTTGCTGACATGAATCAAGTTCTGCTGCCTTTAGTTCTGTTTGCGTGCTTAGTCGCCGTCGAACCTTCACCGGCCAGTCCGCCCGACTTCCATCTGCAGGTCGTCCCGGCAATTGTCTACAAAGTAGACGATCCGGGGAATACCAGAACGTCATCATTCACATTCGAGATTGCTGTTATTTGTTCCGCGGATTGCGAGCTCACCCCTATCTCCGCCAACGTGGAACTCTCAGCTAGCGGATTTACCGTCGAGCGGCAGCAGTGGACGACTGAAATGCTGGCAAAGATTAAAAAGGTGAGCCATCGGATCCTGCCGAACACTCCGGTCGCGTCGCCCGTGCGCGTGTTTACGCTGCCCGAAGCATTTGACTTTCGCCTTTACTTCCGCTGTCCCCAAGCGTTGGCGATTGACTCCGCAATTGTGCGGGTAACAGTCGCAGATGCGAAGGGTCAGCGGGCGGAACAGATGTTAAAGATTCCGATCCAATACTACCAACAAAAGACAAAGCTCATCTTTCCCTTTCATGGTCCGGGCGTTGTTGGGCAGGACTGGATCACAAACGGCGGCCACGGCGGCTATTGGAATGACTTTGCCTTGGACCTGCGAGGCTTGGATCAGAACTATGCAGAGCAGTTAAACGATGCAAACGAGAATGCGTCGGCTCCAGGCTGGGGCCGCGAGATCCTCGCGCCCGCGGCTGGAACCGTGACCTACTCACGCAATGATATACCCGACAATCCGCGGCCGGGAGAGCTTACATACACGACACAACATGACCCGACTATGGCGTTTCTCGGAAATTGCGTCATCATCGACCATGGCAACTCCGAATACAGCGTCATGATGCATATGCAACAAGGCTCCGTCACCGTCAAAGTAGGTGAACGGGTCGCCGCTGGCAAGGTAATTGGAAAGCTGGGAAACTCGGGAGACGCTTTCGGACCGCACCTGCATTATCAACTTCAGTCAGGCCCGCAGGTTTTTCGTGACCAGTCGTTGCCGTTCAGGTTTCAAAACAGCGATGTTCCACAACTCTCCCGAGGCACGTACTTCAATGAAAAATAGATTGGCTACCTGATACGCACCTTCAGGACTCACAGAGTTTCAGGCAGCGATGAATGGTCACGTACTTGAAGCGGGCGTCTTTAGCGAGAACGCGCCGGTAGTGTTGCAAAAATCTTTGACCCCGATAGGCGGTAGACATCTGGAAGGTGTGCTTACAACATATTGTGTAGTCAGAAATTTTTTGCAACACTACCCGGTTCTGTATCTGTCTGCCATTTACCTATCGCACAGCAATAGTTTAACGGACAGCGCGTCTAACAGGACATGAGACAAGTCCGCATTGTCCGGTGTCCTACCGCACCCTCTCCGATGATCCACTTCAGTTGCCACTTCCTCATCATACGCGGCGCCTCAATCCCTCCAACCGTCCACTCCGCAGTTTGGAACGAGCGGAAGCAATGCGTTGACCAGTATGACCCTTAAAGAGTGACAGATAAACTGAAGAGCGGTTTATACATGGGAAAGTGATTGCTGCCGCACTACCGTCCGGGAGCACATCTCGAGCTGTCACAAATCCGGTGGCTCATCGGTCTTATTAGCGAGGAGGGAGAGAGGCAGCAGAGGCTCGACCTCGCTAATCGCGCAGAGCTTCTTGAACACGAATCACGAGGATACCTGGAGAACATTTGCATGAACACTACGAACACGCCGGAGAAACTATTTCCGAAGGCGTGCTGCCAGTGCTTGAGCACGTAGAAAGGAGTACGAGATGGGTGCTGACTTGAAAACACTGCGAGAGGGAGACGCGAGCGAGACGAGCGGTGGGCGAGGAGCGAGGCAGACGCCGCAACCTCGTGTGGGTGTGTTGTCGAAGCGCCGAGCCGGTAACGACGGATCGAACGCGCCGTTAGTTCTGCTCCGACGGCCGCGATGGCTTGCGGAAAGTGTGTGGCCGTTTCAAACGTCGGCCCTCGAAGGCTCCAAGATCGCCGTCACTGACGTCGGGCGGGGCCCGGTTCTGCTGTTCGTGCACACAGGCTTCTGGTCATTTATCTGGCGCGACGTGATCTTGCGGCTCGCCCCCGATTTTCGTTGCGTCTGTTTCGACGCGCCGGGGACAGGTCAGAGCGACCGGTTGCCCACGAGCAGTATCAGTCTGGAAAGAGCTTCGCGGGCGCTCACCGCGGTGATCGAGGCGCTCAACCTGACGGACATCACTTTAGTTTTTCACGACCTCGGCGGGCCGTCTGGCATCGCCGGCGCCGCCCGCATGCCGGATCGAATCCGGGGGCTTAGGCTGCGCCCGATCCGCGGGCGCGAGCGGGTCGCACACTTCGTCGTCAGCGCGTTGCGCAACTTGGTGCCGCACGACCGAGTCTCCCGGCTGCTTGAGGTCAACGGCCAGCCGGGCGTCGTCAACTATATCAGCCAGCACCCGCACAGCGTTGTGATCGTGGATGTCGCAGACGAACGGATTCACGCGATCTACGTCGTCAGCAACCCGGATAAGCTGGAGGGGGTGACGCTTCGTTGACTCGAGCATGAGCGCATTCTGGCTTGGGGATTGAAGGCGAGGGGACAACCGGCTTTATTAACTCGATTCGTAATGGCGATGCGTTCAATCGCCAAGCCGTTTCATCTCCGCGAAGTCTCCCTTGAACTCTTCGCCGATCTCTAGGACTGAAGCCTCCATGTCGGGCTAAAGTGGCGGTAAGATTTCGTAACTCATGCCGCCCTCGCGCGGATAGAGGACGATCAGGGAGCCTTCCTCCACGCCAAGGCCTTAGCCATCTGCGGCGGCATTTCCATGATCGGGAATCATCTGCTTGACACAGGCTGGATAGTCGATTTCATGCTACCGATTGAATCAACCAGAGAATTACTGGGCTGGCGATTTGTGGCCTGCGACATATAGCTGATTCCCAAAAATCAAGGGGCTAGAGTCGTTGAGCACAATCAGGTGAGTGCTAAACTACTCAAATGGAAAGACGAAACCGCTATTATGCGCGTTCCCGAATTTCCGAGCGTAAATTCCGCCGACTCCTGCGCT
>Ga0182001_10000181_pt1 | contig 14097 bp, 9 predicted proteins | sample BulsoiFelSFmetaG_FD_120485 | JGI IMG/M metagenome (GOLD analysis project Ga0182001, IMG submission 120485) | Bulk soil microbial communities from Mexico - San Felipe (SF) metaG | ecosystem: Environmental > Terrestrial > Soil > Agricultural land | place: Mexico: San Luis Potosi | collected... | reverse complement strand
TCTTCTTTCACTATCTCTCCGTCCTCGCGCCCGCGCCCCTTCCCTTGGCTAAAGCAGCCGTACGACTCCGGCTCAACGTCGTTGCCGTCGGCGTCTTTCTCCTTGTTGCCCGGGTAATACTTCAGCCCCCGGTTCTTTCTGTCTGTCTCTTCCCACACGTAGTAGGTCGAAAAATCGTTAGAATTCTTGTCGCCGAGGATGCCGACCCAGTTGTTCTTCCGTAGCTGCGGCTCCGGCTCCGGCGGCTTGTTCTGGCCGTCGGGCTTGATGCCGATGAACTCAAGCTGGTAGGGCGTGAGCTTCGCGTGTGAATTGCTCATGAGGTTGTCGTCGGGCAGATAATCCTCGTCGTCGGGCACCGCTTTTTTGTGCATGATGAGAGAGACGCGGTCGGCGTCGTACGGAAGATTCGAGGTGGCGGGGATGGAAATTCTCTGATCGACACCCTGCGAGTCGAACCACTGGCCGGCCCTGATCTGCGCGCAGGTGCGCCTGATGACGCGCTGCTTGTTCCAGCAGACGGCCTCGTAGTAGCGGTCAACTAGCCCGAGGATGTGCCCAAGCTCGTGCGGGATGTCCGGCAGCTCGTTGCCGATCACGTAGAGGTAGCCGGCTTTGTCCTCGTACTTCACGTATGAGGTCTGCGTGCTCTGCGACTTGGGGTCGGCGCTCGCGCCGTTGCCGACCAGCAGTTGGAAAGCCTCGACGTCCGCGGGCGGAGTCACCAGCGCGGTGCCGTAGAGAATCCTGTCGGTCGGGGAGGCGTTACTGGCCGGCGCTGTCCCGGTCGGCGGCGCCGCGGTCGGGTCAAGGAGCGGCGTGGGATCGACGGGCTCGAACGTCAGTTTCAGGTTATGCGCGGTCGCAATCGTGTTCCACGGCGCGGCGACGTTCTTCAGGAGGCGCTCGAAAGGGTTCCCAGAAGCCGTCGTGTCCATCGGGTCATTCCGCACGTCCAGATAGATCGTGATGTCCCTGCCGGAGACGGTGTGAAACGGAGGCATCGTCGCCCCTCCTCAAATCGAAATTAACTGCGCGCCGCAGGCGGACTATTTCGGCTCGACGGCGAGCGCGGGCGTGTACGGCGAGGTGACGCTGAGGTGGTTTGCAGCGGCTGCACGGTAGAAGTTTTTCTGGCCGGGCGTCGCGTCGAAGTCCAAGGCGATAAGTTGGCCGTTTGAGGGTTCGCGCGGCGCGTTGACCTTGTGCCAAATCTTCTCGCCTTCGGGGCGACGGTAGACGGTGCAGAAGTCGGAGGATGTGTTGAGCACGACGCGGACGGCCGGTCTGTAAGGCGCAGTGACGGCGGACGTTGATCCCGACCACGGCTGCGTCGAAGAGGTCGCGGGGTCGTAGAGCACCCACGCGGCGCTGACGAATTCGGGCGTCCGCGGCGGGGTGGTATCGACGGCGCGACCCAGTAGGACTTTCGAGGGGGTTGATTCGTTGGGCGAGGGTTCGGAGTCGAGCGCGGTGATGCGGTAGTAGAAGTCGCGTCCGGGCAGGACGGTGTCGTCCGCCCAGCTCACTTCGTTGTGGTGGACGACGAGGCCGGCGAGGGGCAGCTCGCGCACGCGCTCCATCTTGCGTATGTCGCGGGCGCTGTCGGCGGCGGCGGCGCGGTAGACGCGGTAGGCGGAGAGGTCGGGCTCGCCGCTCTTGACCCAGCGCAGCTCGATGCGCCGCTCGCCGCCGCTGATTCCGGTCAGGACGGGCGCGACCGGCGGCGTCACTTTGCGGAGATAGACCGGCGGGGTCGAAGGCCCCAGCGGGCCGAGGTTGTGCGCGCCGTCCACGAAGGCCGCGCGGTAGAAGTAGCGGTTGGCGGCGCGGCCGTCGAGCGTGTCGATGAACGCCCGCTCGTTGGGGTCGAGCGTCAGGTCGTCGGGGTTGTCGGGGCCTCTCTTGTTGGCGCCGGCGGCGTCGCCGGGGTCGAGCGGGTTGATGGTCAACTGCGCGAAGGCGCTCTCGGCGGTCGGCTGTCCGGCCAGCACGCGCAGCGCCGCGTCGGAGAGCTTGCGGTAGAGCGCCAGCGCCTTCGCCGCGTCCTCTTCGTTCTTGACGAGGAGTCTCAGCGTGTTCAACTCAAGGGCGACCTTCTGCCGCAGCGCCGTGTTCCAGCCGGGTGGGAAGAGTTCCTGCTTCGAAGGGTCGAGCTTCTGCTTGAGCTGGCGCTGCGACCAGTCGGCCTTGAAGAGCGCGTCGTCGAGTGCGCGGTAGACGTGGAGCTTGAAGTGCGGCTGGGGCTTCCAGCGGTAGGTGAAGAACGCGCGGCTGTGGTAATCGGCGGGTGAGGCGTAGTAACGCCCGGCGTTCATGGCCGGCTCGGGTGCGGGCGGCGGCTTGCGCCAAACGCGGTAGATTCTCGCGGGCGCGCCGACGAAGCTCTCGTTGCCCGGGTGGTTGCCCCACTTGCCCATGACCCGATGGTCAGGTGTGTGCGGCTTCGCGTCGGCGGTCGTCACGGCGACGTGCGCGTAGACGACCGGCTGCGTCAGCGTCGGGGTGAGCGGGACGGAGACGGGGTTCGTCGTGCCCGCGGGCGGGAGGAAGACTTCGTAGGTGCGGTCGCCGCTCGACAAATCGACTGTCACGTTCTTCGTATACTCCACGACGTGGTAACGCTCCTGCCAGTTGCCGGCCTTGCCGTGGTCGGCGGGGAGCGCCGCGCCGGGGTGGAAGTAGAGACGAAACTCGGCCGCGTCCGGGGCCTGCCGCTGGTAAGCCGCCGGCCAGACCCAGCGGGCGCGCAGGCCGACGAGCGTGTTCCTGACGGTGGGGTCTGTGAAGCTCTGACGCCACTTCTGATAGGCCGTGTCCTGCCGGACGAAGGGGTCATCCGGGTCGAGCGCGTAGGCTTCGACCCCGACGGCGGGCGGCGCGATGGTGTCGCGCAGCAGCAGGGATGACGGCGGGCCGTTCACGCTGTAACGGCCGAAGAGGTCAACGCCGCTCACCTGATAGCTGTACCAGCCGTCGGCCAGATTCCGGTCGATGAAGTGAAGCGGGAACGACGGCCAGTCGGGCGAGCGTTGCGGGGCGGGGCCGCTCGGCAGTCGCGCCTCGGTGACGACGACGGGCCGGGGCTTGTCGGGCGGCACTTTCGTGATGAGAGCGTGCGCGCCTGCGGGCGCGGGGGCGGCCGCGTCGCCGAGGTCTGCGCGCCAGACGAGGTACATGACCGCGCCGTCGGGCGGTAGCCCGCCGGAGTCGTCCCAGCCCACGTCCCACAGCAGGCCGGCGTTGCCCCACTCCTTCGGCAGTTTCCCGTCGGCGTCGCCGAACGTGCCGCCGGGCAGCGCGAAAGTTTTGAGGCCGGTCGGCGGGGGCAACGGCGGGACCGCGCCCACCCACTTGTTGTAGAGGACGTAGCCGTCCACCTTCGCGAAGCCTTCGGTCTGGATGAGCTTCAGCACCTTCGCCGCGTCCCGCTGGCCGGCGCCCGTGTGGTCGGCCACGATGAGGTAGTCGTACGCGGTGTCGGGCGCGGCGGTCTGATCGACCCAATAGAGGCCGACCAACTGCGCGAGCGCCGGGTGCAAAGCCCCGAGCAGAATTATGTCGAGCGTGTAGAACGTGCTTAGCTTCGGCGGGTCAGGGTCGGCAGGGTTCGACACGGCCGGGGGCGCGTTGAAGATGCGGTCGGCCATCGGCGTCGAGGACGGCCCGCCCCTTACCAACTCCACAAGCTGCGCGTGGAGCTGCGCGAAGCTGTCGCCGGGCGACCCCGGCGGCACCCACCCCGGCGGCATCGGGTAACGCACGCGCGTTGACACGAGCGACTGCGGGGCGGCGACGCTGCAAGGGTAGTCGGGCTGCGTGACCGGCAGCCCCAAGGGATATGCGACCCCGCGTATCGTCTCCCACCCTTGCGCCGCGTCCTGCCCGACGGACACATAGCAGAGATCGACGAGCGCGGCAGGCCCCGGCCCGAATTCCAACGCCGTGAGCGCGTCGTCTTCGACCGAGGCCGAGATGACCTGACCCGGACGGCCGCTGACCATGAAACTCCGCACCGTCGTGTTGCCCGCGTAGGCCGTGACTTTGACCGCGCTCTCCGCGGCCAAGCCTTCGGCGCAGACGCGGTGCAGGTAGACGGCATTGTGTGTCGTCCGCACCTCGACGCGCGCGATGTCTTTGCCGCTCAACCTGATCGTCTCGGCACGCCCGACGGGGCTTGAAAGCTGAACCGTCTCGAACTGCCTGCCCTTCGCGTCGAAATAAGCGAGCGCGGCGGGCGAGGCAGAGACGCGTGTGAGCAGCAGCTCGACGTTGTTGCTCGGGACGGCCAGCTTGAGCGTCAGCACGGAGCCGGACGCGAGGCCCACGAGCTGGCCCGCGCTGGTGGTGACGAGGTCGAACTGCATGGCGTTCGTCAGCGATAGCACGCTGAACGTCGCGCCTTGTAATGTGAGCGGGCTTGGCCGCACGACGCTCTTGCCCGGCGCCTTGACCGTCTCCGGCTCGATCAGTCTCTCGACGGCGAGGCAGGCCGGGCGGAAGCCGATGCGCAGCTCGAAGCGTCGCGCCAGCTCACCCGCCGGCAGGTCGAAGCGCAGGTACTTACGGCCGCCGAGAGCGAACTCCACCTGCGCGTTAGGCGCGAAGTCGTCCGTCAGCACGAGGTTGTCGCTGCTGCTGATCACGCCGAGCGCCGTGTGGTACTTGCTCTCCGGCCAGCCCCCCTTTGTCAGCCCGCCGCTGACGGCGCTCAGACACAGCGGGGTGCCGGGCCGAGCGGGCCGACGGAAGAGGTAAAAACCGTGCCAAGGGAAACCGAGGTCGCGATCGAAACCCCACCGCAGGTGCATGCCGTCGGCGAGGGGCGGCTGGGAGGGGTTGGCTGGTTTGTCGCCGCGCACGCCGAGCGCGGTCATAGCAAGATTTTCTGTTTGGAGGCTCACTGGCGCACCGATTCTTGAGGGACGGGAGATGCGGATGCCAGCGCATGAGGTGTCAAGCGCGTCCGCATCATTGCGGTTGGAAACGGCCTACGGTAAGACAAGCGCTAAGCGCGCTCGTGACAAGCCCACCGCGGAAGTTCCGATTCGCCGCCCGGACGCTACGAGTCGAATCTTCCGACTCTGCTCTTCGGCGGCGGAAAGCAAATTCATGCCAGTGACCGTGAGGCCGACGAAACCCTTGACTGCGGTTAACCCTGCTAGATGCCGCTACGGTATGCGCATGCTACGCGCTTGTCAACAATTCTTTCTACTTTGTCATACGAAGCGGGGGCAGTTGGTATCAGCAGCCGGGGTGGGACTCCTTCTATGCTGATACGGAGACTTTCGGGAGGGCATTGTTGCAAGACTTGCCTGAGAGCCTATAGTTGGCGCCGCAGCCCCTAGCTTGGCTCACACACCCGTCGGGTGTGAGCTACCCGCAGCGATACTTCACGCGACGCGGGGAGTTTATGCGACAGGCGCGGCGTGCCGGAGACGTGATGGCTGCCCGTCGCTTCCAGCACGTGCAGCAGGTAAAGCCGCGATGTCGTCGATGGTCGGAAGCCCGACGATGATAACGAAACTCTTGACTCACATCCCGTTTGTAAATAGAGTCTCCCAGACACCAGCGAGAGTTCCTCATCCAACCTGGGGAGTGCTCACCTTTGCAGGCTTTCAACTTCTCATAAAGACCGTCATGGAAGCACGCTTGGCACTTCTCCTAAGCCTTACATAAGGCCGTGCGGGAGGAGCACCCCCATAGAGGCATAGTGCAAAAAGCCAAAATCCTGATTGCCGCCGACAACGCTTTTTCCGGACTGCTTCACACTGCCCTTTCGTCACTGGAAGCCTACGAAACATCGTCGGCGGTAACGGGAGAAGAGTGCCGGGGTCGGGCCGTCGAAAACCAGCCCGACTTAATCGTCATCGACGAACGGCTCCCGGCCAAGCGCGGGGAAGCTCAAGGGTATCTGGGCGCAGATGCGGCGCCGCTTACCGCGCCGACGCTACAGCCAGAGAGCCCAGGTCGAGAGCGTCTTCTCGACGGTGAAGCGGAAGCTGTATGCGAGACGCCGGGCCGGACGAGACACAGCGCCGGCAGGCCATGCTGCTGGGCGTGGCCTACAACATCTACCTGCTGTAGCTGCGTCTCCATTCGAGTCATCTTTCTGAGGATGTCAACAGAGCTGGATGACTTCTAAATATCTTTTACAACACTACCAAATTTACGGGGCCCTTCTAAAGATGATTTCTAAACACGCATCAACGATTCTCTTTTGTCTAGCGATTATCTTTATCCTGCTACTTCCGCCTGTACAAGTCTTTGGTCAAGCAGAGACAAAAGAGCAAAAAGTCGGAAGACTAACCAATGACTTACAGACGGGTGATGCGGATATACAGAAAAAAGCGGCATTTGAACTCGCGATAATTGGCAACGACGCCGTACCAGCGCTAATAGATAGCTTAAGAACGAATAGAAATCCGGAGGTTCTTGGCGAGCTTGTCGGGGCCTTTTGCATAGTCGGAAACGATGCTGTACCTGACTTGATTCGCACTTTACATCAGGCCTTAGATGCTAAAGATGTTTTAGTTCTTAGACATACTGCTAATGCGCTTGCCTGCATTGTTGACATACCAGAGAATGCCCCTGCTTTAAAGAATGCGGTTCAAATTTTGATGGACATTTTGGAAGCGGGAAAAGATAAGCACCTTGCAAAGGTTGAAATCTTCAAACATAAAGACTTTAAGAATGTAAAAATTGAGGGGAACCCCGAAATCGAGGAAATCAATGACGCCCTGCAGGATTTTGATGCCGCCGCACACTGTCTTGGCAAACTCGGCAAAGAGGCAAAAGAGGCTGTCCCGCTTTTAATAGAAATCTTGGGAAACGAAAAGCTGAGGGAGGGCGGGTACAGCAAGCTGGACAGCATTAATTTAATTATCACAGATTTAATAAGGAATTCAGATTTTTCAGCGAATGATAAAATCACGAACGCGTTTAAGAAACATGAGAGTAAACTTAAAGAAAAAGATAGGATAAGTTTAGGGCGTAGAATAGACAATCTCAGGAAAGCAAAGGAAGCCCAGGTCAATGTCTTCAGGGAAGTGGTTACTGAATACCGCTATATTATTGGAATTGCGATTCTGTTTTTAGGCTGGCTTTCTATATTCGCGCTAAAGCCGCTTTGGCTTTTGAGGATTTATGACCTCTTTCCAATCGGTGAAGTCAGACTGTCTGGTTTCGCAGGGGCCGTTACTGTTTCAATCCAATATCTACTGGCCTTATTCTTACTCCGTCCGCGCGTATTGGACGCATGGGTGAAAAAGTACGTCGGCGGGTATAGGCGTAAGTTTAGGGAGTTGAAAACGGTCAAGGATCGTGAGATTTACGTCAACCTGCCGGTCATCCTAAACGATCAGGGGGCGATAGTCCTGTCGGGCAAGGATCTGCGTCCGACCTTCGATCAGAACAGAGCCTGCTTGCTCATCTGGGGCGAGGGCGGGTCGGGGAAGACCAGCATCGCGTGCCAAATTGGGAAGTGGTCAATGGCGGAGGAGAAGGAGGAGCGTATATGCGAGCACCTGATGATCCCGATCTTGATCGAACAGGAGTTTAACACCGGGGATGAGGGCAGCAGAGAAGCTTTAAAGGAGATCATACACGGGCACCTCCTGGCAGTGACCGGGGAGACGAGTCGTATCGGCGAGGAGTTTTTAAGGCGGCTGCTGGTACACAGGCGTGTTCTGGTGATCTTGGATCACTTCTCGGAAATGAGCGAAAAAACCCGCAGCAAGGTTCGCCCCAGCAGCCCCGACTTCCTCGCTTACGCACTCGTCGTCACATCAAGGTTTGAGGAGAAGGTTGATCCGGTTCCCCAAAGCATCATCCAACCCCTGCGAGTAGCCGGCAACCAGTTGTCAACCTTTATGGAAGCGTACCTATTACGAAGGTCACAACAGCCGGACCTCTTCAGTGACACCGAAAAATTTAGTGCTTACAGCAGACTCTCAGCGATAGTTGGGGAGCGAGACGTGACGATCCTGTTCGCAAAACTATACGCCGAACAGATGATCGCCCTCAAAGGAAAGCTCCCCAAGGAGGAACTCGAAAGCGGCAAATTGCCCGCCAACATCCCCGACTTGGTGCTCAGCTACCTCAACGAGCTGAATAAGGACGCCGCGACTACTGACCCTGACAACCGTACCATCCACGAAGCGGCCAAGCGCATCGCCTGGGCCTGCTTGGAAAAGTCGTACAGGCCGAACCCTATCGCGCGAGAGGCTGCATTGGCCCGGCTGGCTGGCCTGGCAGGGCCGGACGGGTTAATAAATTATCTCGATAAGCGGTTGCGCCTGATCCAGGTGATAGAACCGGCGCAGGATCAGATAAGCTTTACGCTCGACCCACTGGCAGAATACTTGGCGGGCCTGTACTTGATTGACGCATTAGGCGACAGGGCTGAGTCATGGAAGATCTTCCTGACGAAATCAGATGAGTTGCCCGGTGCGCCCGAAAGCATCAAGGAATTCCTGATGGCTGTCCGCGACTGTTGTATCGTCAAAGGCGAGAAAGGCGGCACGCCGGAGTTCGTGGTAGATGAGCTGACGGACAAGATGGGAATGGATCCCTTGATCGTCCAAAGGTTTCGGCTCAAACAGTAGTCTCCGGGCTGATCTTTACGGTTGCGTTGTGTCTATGAGCCGCGGCCGGGGCGCTAGGCCGGACCGTCTTGACCAGCTCGGCGATGCCTGCGACGAGCGGCGCCGACGCGGACGTGCCGCTCACGAAGCGGTAGTCGCCGCCGAGCTGCGTCGTCAGGATGTCTGTGCCCGGCGCGGCGACCGTGACGCGCGAATCCCCCCATCGGGCAGCGCCACGTATTCGCCGGGCGAGACCTCCACCACCTCGCCTTCCCGCGACGTCTCGTCCTTCCGCGCGGCGTAGACCGCCGCGCGGGAGAAGAGTCATTGGCGACCTTCCGCGTTTGAAAATAATTTTCGCAACACCGCCCGAAATCAGGCGACCGTCACTTGATTCCGTTCACCTTCTTGTAGAGTTCGCGGAACTTGCGCCCGAAGTTGGTCGCCAGGTCGCGAGTCCATAACGTGGTTGCGTTTTTCGCGCCCTCGAACGACATCACGCCCCGGGGCTTGCCGTCTTTGACCACGAACACCCGGCCCCGCGCGAGTATGACTTGCTTGAGGCGCATGCCCCCGCTGGCGCTCGTGTCCGGGTAGGCGGTTTCATCGAAGTGATCCTCGGTGCGTCTGCCGAAGTCGAGGATGACCTCCGCGCCGTCGGGCCCGTCGAGCAGCGTCAGGCCGAGTTCGGGTTTGTTCAATTCGCGGATGATGCGCTTCCTGCTTTCCTCATCGGCGCCCGTCTCCACGTAGACCTTCTTCAATCCCTGAAGGTCGGAGGGCGGGCCGAATGTAAGTACCGCTACGTATCCCCTAAGCTCTGCCTTCTGACGGTCGTCGAACGGGAGGTCTTCGATCATCAGGGAGACGTTGCGCTCGATCAGGTGGTCCGGCGTGCCGCATTTCTCCCCCCCGGCCTCCCTGCCGTACGGGTAGTTCTTCTCGGTGTCGGTGTCGAGGTTAAACGAAAGGGGGTGACCATCCGCCATGAGGAACGCAAGGTTGGAACCGCCCGCGAATCTGATGTTGTACTTCACGCCGTCGAACGTGCGCGAGATCCTCACCTCGCCGTCGGGGTGTGTGAAGGTCTCGTAATCACGTTTCGGCCTCATGGCCTCGACCAGCAGTCTCGGGGGGTAGTAGAAGCTCAGCTTTTGCTTCTTGTTGTACATGTCATGGGCGACCCCGACGGTTTTATATGCGCAAGTCATCGAAGGGTGCTGGGGATTCGTCCCCGGGCGGCGGGCCCGGGCGTAGCCGCTCCCTCCGGCGAGGCCGAGGGCGCAAGACATAACGATGGACACGCAAAATAGTCTTTTCGTCATGGTCCGGAGACAGCGATTTTCGGGGTCTGTCTTTAATTTGCCTTTCCCGACCGTAGGAGCGGCGGTAAGCAAACTAAAGGGGGAGATAAGCGCGTAGATCGCTTTCATCCGTATGCCTCCTAAAAAAAGATCAGGCCATCACCTATGATTACCAACTAATAAAAAAAGGTTCGCGCGGCCCCAATTAAAAATGCCCCCACGGACCCGACGCATGTCGAGAAGGCGCATAACTACGATGACAAGGTAAAAGCCCGGGCGGGGGCGTAGAATATGAGGGGCCGGGGCGTGCGGCCGTTGACAGATATGACCGAATTAGGTGGAAGGGATATCTACCTAATCATCAAGTTAGGCGGCTCACTGAATCAGCAGGTCAGTATGGCATTACCTTCCGGTATCCCAAAAGCAGATTTGCATCCGCCCGAAGAATTACTGGAGTAAACTCATCCAAATGAGCCGCGCAAGGGGGACAACCTATGCCCACCCCCGACGCTGAGTCAGAAGTTTTTGCTCTCGCCCGCGCCGGTGACCCGCGGGCAATGGCGCCGCTGTTTAAGATTCTGCGCCACCATCCCAAACGCGCTACTCGCGCCGCCCCCGCGTATTTGCTGGAGAAAATTGGGGATCGCCGCGCCATTCCCGCTTTGGAAGCCGCGCTGAACGACACCTCCGACGGCGGATTCTTTGAGCAGGAGACGCCGGTTAGTGAGTCGGCCGAAGAAGCGCTCCTCGCTATTTACGGCCGCGTGGGCGTACGCGACGATGATGTCCTGCGACTGGTTCGCATGTTGGAACAAGGCGGAGAAGGACGGCAATATGTGCGCTCGCTTCTTATCAAGCTCGATGCGCCGGTGGAGTAAGTCCTCATCGCGCAATTCCCCGCGCTCAATGCGCCGGGCCGCGCCGCAGTGCTCACAGTTCTGGGCCAGCGGCGCTCCCTGCTCGCCCTGGACCTTCTCCTCGCCAGCCTCACCGACCCTGACCCTTTAATCCGCGACGCGGGCGTGGGGGCGCTGGGCGCACTTGGCGATGCCCGCGTCTTCGAAGCAGTACTCAGTTGCCTCAGCGACCCCACCTATGGCGTGCGCCGTTGCGCGCAATTCGCGCTTAGGCAAGTGAGTGATGAGCGGCATGTGCCCATGCTTGAGCGCACACTGGCCGGCGGCCAATATAACGGCTTTGAGCGCCATGACTTGGAACTCGCTCTCCGGGCCGCCCGCGAGCGCAAAGCCCCTGAGGCTTGACACCCTAACAATGAAAGCGTTTCCACACCCGTCAAGCGCCGCCTGACAACGGCATGCACCCGACTCCCCGCCACGAACTCTCTCATGTACGTTGAACGGGGGGCGCGGGTGATGCCGGGCGTTAGCCGGCGTCTGTCGAGTAGTCAGGGAGGAAATTGATTGTGAAAATACTCGTCGTAGGTGGGACGAGTGGGTTTATCGGGACGCATGTCGTGAGGCAGTTGGCCGCCGGCGGGCACGAAGTAACGGTATTCCATCGTGGACAAGCGAATGCTGAGTTGCCGCCGAGCATCCGCCATATCCTGGGAGACCGCCGGCAGTTATCTAACTTCGCAAACGAGTTCAAGCAACTCGCACCTCAAGTCGTCCCTGACATGTACCTCCGCTTTGAGCAGGACGCCCTCACCTTGATGCAAACCTTTCGCGGCATGGCCGAGCGCATAGTTGCCGTCAGCAGCCAAGACGTCTATCGCACCTACGGCATCCTCTGGCGCAGGGAATACACCGAGCCGAACGTCCCCCCGATTGGCGAGGATGCGCCCCTCCGTAGTGTCTTATACCCCTACCGCCCGCTGGCTAAGAATGAAGATGATCCGAAGTATAATTACGATAAAATTCTTGTCGAGCGCGTCGTGATGAGTGACCCGGATTTACCCGGCACCGTGCTGCGCCTGCCTGCCGTTTACGGCGTCGGGGACAAACAGCATCGCCTCTTCGAGTACCTGAAGCGGATGGACGACGGGCGCCCTTTCATCTTACTTGAGGAGGATGAGGCCCGGTGGCGTTGGACGCACGGCTACGTCGAGAATGTCGCTGACGCGGTCGCGCTGGCGGTGGCTGACGCGCGTTTGGCGAATCGGATCTACAACGTCGGTGAGGAAGATGCCCCGATGAGGGCCGAATGGGTGGAAAGCATAGGTCGGGCTGCCGGGTGGCGAGGCGAAGTTCTGGCGATACCTAAGGGTGAGTTGCCGGAGCACCTGAAGAGTCCTACCGGCTACGAGCACGATGTGATTGTTGACACCACCCGCATCCGGGAGGAGCTGGGGTACGAGGAGAAAGTCACAAGAGAGGAAGCATTACTGAAAACGGTTGCGTGGGAGCGGGCGAATCCGCCGGCTGAAATTGATCCAAAGCAGTTCGACTACTTTGCCGAAGATGCGGTGATAGAAAAGCTGAAAAGAACAAAAGATAAGTGGCATAATTGCCCCGATGCCAGCTAACAACGGCATGCACCCGACCGCCGACACGCCGCTAGTCATGTACATCGAATCGTTCGGGGCGGCGGGTGATGCCGGGCGTCATGCCGCATTGTGTGATTCAAGTCGTATGCCTTGTGTCTCTCCCATTACACTTAATGGAGGACTAGCTCATGAAATCGGTTACACGTTTTCTGCTGATCGTGGCGGCAATTAGCCTTGTCGCTTTCTTCGGATGGGGTGTGCGAGGCCAACAGACCCCTGCGCCGAAGGTCGTATGGGAGCATGCGGTCATCTCCTCTACCGGGGATAATTCTGCGAGACTCAGCCAGCTAGGTGCAGAAGGCTGGGAATTGGCGGCCGTGCGCTCTGAAGAAAAGTTCACGGGTAATTTCCGCCAGATGGAGGTGACTTATTACCTCAAGCGAGCCAAGGACACTCCTAAGTAAATGAGTCCGTTATGTGGTTCCTCGCACGGGCGGCATAACAACGGCATGCACCCGACGCCCCGGAAGCGCGCCTCTCATAAATCTTGAATCGGGCGCGGGTGATGCCGGGCGTTAGGCTGATGCCCGCTTGCTCTGGAGGGTGAGTGGTGAGGCCGCCCCCGCTGCGGCTGAATGCTTCCCCACAAGGGTTGCTTGTCGGTTAGCTTGCGTAGTACCTACGAGTTTGGGTCGTTCGTGTGAGCTTGGCGCGTCTCCTCCCGTGCAGGTCGAATGGTCGGGGGTGTCAGCCGGTGGGTTGAATGGTCGGCAGGGAGAGGGTTGAATAGCGGCGCGCGGCGGCGGCGGCTCAGTGGGGCACACCCAAACAAGCCGATGCACCCGACCGCGATCAGCGCGGCCCCCATCCGTTAACTTGGATGGCTGATGCGTTGTGCGCGCGGCGGGTGATTGGCGGCGTTGGGCGTCTTCCTCTGGGAGCAATGAAAAGTATGAAACAAGTGTTAGTGATCTGCTGCCTGTTCGTGGCAGGCGGCTCGGTTTATGCTCAGTCAGTAAAATGTCGTCTCGTTAGCTCCTATGTTGACAGAGAGGCGAAAATGAGTTCTAGCCGCCACCGAGTCGGGGAGTTCCTCTTCAAAATCGAAGAGGGATCCGCCACGAAACGAATCCGCCATGAGGAAACCGGCGTGAATGTCTCCGTGGGCGTCGAGTACGACAAGAGCTTTTTCGAGGGCGAGCCGAAAACGATTAGGCTGGCGATTGCTTTTGCCGGGAAGCCGGAGGATGTGTTTGACGAGGTGGGCCGGGCCGAGGCGGAGACAATTTACGACAGGCATTGGCGCTGGCTATCGGTGAGCAAAGATATAGAAGTGGGGAGCAGGGTTTATACGTACAGCATGGGCTGCGGAAGAATCTACAAACGGTGATATCAGCGGCGCCGCCCAACAACGGCATGCACCCGACGCCCCATCACGCTGCCTCTCATGTACGTTGCGTGGGGGCGCGGGTGATGCCTGGCGTTAGGTGCGTGTGAGGTGGTATGCGGAAAGCATTATTCATAGCTCTGGGGTTCGCAGCAGCTCACGCTGTCTCCACTCTCTTTGTAGTCCGGTGGGCCAATACTGCTTTCCAGCGATGGTTCGATACCGGCGTCTCCTTAACCCTAACCGAGGGCTGGGGGCGTCTGGTGTCGCTCATCCTCTCATTCCCGATTGCCTTCCGGGTGCTGACACTTCATCCTGAGCGAGTGAGTGCCCAAGCACTTGTTACATCGGTGGTGGCGAATAGCTTGCTCTGGG
>Ga0182001_10000180_pt1 | contig 14164 bp, 13 predicted proteins | sample BulsoiFelSFmetaG_FD_120485 | JGI IMG/M metagenome (GOLD analysis project Ga0182001, IMG submission 120485) | Bulk soil microbial communities from Mexico - San Felipe (SF) metaG | ecosystem: Environmental > Terrestrial > Soil > Agricultural land | place: Mexico: San Luis Potosi | collected... | reverse complement strand
GGTTGCTCGCGCACGCCCGCTTGATCACTGATGGTCGGCTCGATGGCGTTGATGGCGTTGATGCGCTTGAGGCTCGCCGTGCCGCGCTGGTAGAGATTGACGACGTAGCCCAGAGCGATCAGCGGCCAGATGAGGCGCATCAGGTAGAGATTAAATTCCGTGAACTGTCCGACCGTGATTTGACCGCGCACGGCGAGCAGTCCGCCGTACCAGAGGATGAGGACGTAGCCGAGTCCGATCAGGAATTGCAGCAGCGGTCGCATCATCGCCTCGATCCGCACGAGGCTCAGGTTCCGGTCGGCGTACTCGCGGTTCATGCGCTTGAAGACCGCGATCTCGGAGCCCTCCTGCGCGTAGGCGCGCACGACCCGCACGCCCGAAAAGTTCTCCTGCGCGCGCGCCGAAATCTGCGCGAAGAACTCCTGTATCTTCTCGAAGCGGACGTGGACCTGCTGGCCGAAGTATTTGACGACGAACGAGACGAGCGGCATCGTCACGAAGAGCATCAGCGTCAGCCGCACGCTGACCGCCAGCATCAGGGGCAGCACGATGAGGACCACGAACACGGTCTGGAGCGTGTACATGATCATCGGCCCGGCGAGCTGCCGGACGGCCGCGAGGTCGTTCGTCGCGCGCGCCATCAGGTCGCCGGTCCGGTGCTGGTGGAAGAAGGAGAGCGGCTGGCGCTGGACGTGCGCGTAAAAGTCCTGCCGCAGGTCGTACTCGACGTGGCGCGACATGCCGATGAGGATGCGGCGCTGTAGGAAGAGGAAGACGCCGCTGACGGCGCTCAGGCCGAGGATGACGAGCGCGGAGCGCGTCACCTTGCCCCACGTCACGCCCGCGCTCAGGTCGTCAACCGTCCGCCCGACGACGAGCGGCACCAGCAGCCCGACCACCACCGAGACGAAGATGCACAGAACCCCGACGGCGAGCGAGCCCTTGTACGGGCGGAAATACCGCGCGAACTTACGCAAATCATCCATTGCCGCCTATGATGCGCGATTTGGCGCCGCAAAGACAAACGCCGCGCGCGCCCGGCCCCAAACGCTCAGCGCCCCCGCGTGAAATAAGCTCACGCGGGGGCGCAAAGAAGAAGGGCGCCGAGAGTTAAGGGAGCTGGAGGTGGTCTTGTTGGACGTTCTCTTGCGGGGCCGGGGCGGGTGCTTCCGCGAAGAGGTCTTCCGGCGCGGCGGGCGGGTCGAAGGTCTCGCCGGGCAGGTCCGAGGGCGTGCAGACGCGGTTGCGGCCCGTCCGCTTGGCCTGGTAAAGGGCGCGGTCGGCCGTCGTCACGAGGAGGTCGCGCGAGCTTGCGTGCAAAGGGAAGGTGGCCACGCCGAGCGACGCCGTCACGCACCCGACGCCCGAAACGGAAGTGCTCTCGATGCGCGCTCTCAGGCGCTCGGCGACGGCCATCGCGCCCTCCGGCCCGGCCTGCGGCAGGATGACGGCGAACTCCTCGCCGCCGTAGCGCGCCGCCGTGTCAACGCCGCGCAGCTCCTCGCGGATGGCCTGCGCGATCATCCGCAGCGCCACGTCGCCCGCGTCGTGCCCGTAGGTGTCGTTGACGCGCTTGAAGTAGTCGATGTCGAGCATGATGAGCGAGACGGGCTGGCGCAGCCGCGTCGCCAGATGCAGGTCTCGTTCGAGCTGAATCTCGAAGAAGCGCCGGTTGAAGCAGCCCGTCAGCCCGTCGGTCAAAGCCTGGTGCTGCACCTGTAGGAAGAGGCGCGCGTGGTTGACGGCGACGGCCACCTGGTCGGCCACCGTGCGCATCAGCAGCAGCTCGTTGTCCTGCCAGACGTGGCGCGTGTCGTCGGAAGTGACCATCAGCACGCCCATCATCCGCTCGCGGTAGATGACGGGGACGGCCGCGACGGGCCTCTGGTCCGACTCGCCCGCGACCGAGCTTCCGTCCTGAACGAACGTCTTCGACCGCCCGCGCAGGCGCGCGCCGACGGCTTCGAGGTCGCTCAGAAGCTCCGTCTGCTGCGCCTCGCCCGCGCCGGCTTCGCGGAAGTAGGAGGTCGTCAGGGACGCCTGCCCGTGCTCGCCCTCGACGCTCAGGGCGCTGTGCAGCGCGCCGAGCGCGCGGCCCACCTCGTTGACGGTCGTCTGGAGGACGCTCGGCAGCTCTAAGGAACTCCGGATGGCCGTCGCGATGCGGTTGACTGCCACCTCGCGCACGGCCTGCTCTTGCAGCAGCCGCGCCAGCTTCGTCGTCACCGAGACGGTCAACTGCAAGGAAGTGGTCTTCGGCACGCAGGTCCGCACGGCCTTCGAGAAGACGCGGGCGTGCAAGGGGTGCTCGGCCGTCACGCGCGCCATCAGGTATTCGAGCGCCGAGTAGACCACGTCGGGCTCGAAGGACCAGATGACCTCGTCGCCCCCCGCGGAGTCCGCGCCGTCCTCGTCGCCGGTCCTGACGGCCGCGAGCAGCGCCGAAAAGCGCGCGTCGGCGATGACGACGAAACGCTCCTCGACGCCCTCCGCCGAGGTGGACTTCAGGAGCGTCGGCTCGTGCCCGACCTTGTCGTCGGCCGGCGAGTAGTTGCTCGTCAGCGCGTCCGTCTCCGAGACGAAGAAGAAGGCGTGGCGCGCGGCGTTCGACATCTCGCGCACCCTCGACATGTCGCGCAGGGAACGCTGCTTCTGCGGCAGAATACTCTCGATGACCAGCGCCGCCAGGCTGTTCTCCAGCACCACGTCCTCGAAGTAACGATGCAACTGCGCAATCGTCACCTCCGCGCAACGGACCGGAGTCAGTTGCCTCGGGTGTTGTGCGAGGAGGGCGCTGTAGAGTGTGAGCATTTTGCCGTCTTGACCGACGAACTGGACGAGGAGCAGCGGGGAAAACCGGGTGGATAGCCGTCTTCGGCGGCCGGGGCACTGGCCGCTTAGGACAAACGCATTTTGACATAGATTAAACAAGATTGTCTACGAAAAATCTCGTCGCCGGGACTGTATAAAAACAGGTCGGCGGCAATCTTTCTGACCGTTGTCGTGGGTGAGTTAAAAAAAGGAGGGAGGGGGAGGAGGTTATTTGAGGTAAGTCGTTGTGGCGACTGCGATTAACTTGCCGGCGGGGTCCGTCGCCTCGACCGTGATGGTGAGGACGCGGCGGCCTTCGCGCAGGACGCGTGCGCGCGCTTCGACGCGGCCGGCGCCAACCGGGCGCAGAAAGTGTAGGTTGAGGTCGATTGTGACGGTGCGTTCTGAGGACTCTTCCAGCGAGAGGGCTGCGAAGGCGGCGGCCGTATCGAGCAGCGAGGCGAGCGCGCCGCCGTGCATGATGCCGCCCATCCGCATCAGCTCTTCGCGGGCTTCGAGGGCGAGGGTGGCCTCGCCGCGGGCGGCCGAGACGAGTTCCAGCCCCAGCAGCCGCGCGTAGGGGACGGTGTCAAAGGCGCGGCGCAGCCGGGCGGCCTCGTCGGGGGTCAGCGGGGTGCCGCTCACGGGCCGTAAATCCCTGTGCCTTCAAGGGGTTCGACGACGACCGCCGTGCCGTAGGCGAGGACTTCGGTGGCGCCGCTGGCGACCTCCGTGGCGTCGTAGCGGGCGCCGACGATGGCGTTGGCGCCCAGCTCGGTCGCGTGCTGGACCATGATGTCGAAGGCGTCGCGGCGGGTGTCTTCGCAGAGTTTAGTCCAGGCGGTGATGTTGCCGCCGACCATCGAGTTGAAGACGGCGCCGATGTTGACGAAGAGGTTGCGCGAGCGGACGACGATGCCGCGCACCACCCCGAGGCTCTGCCGGACGCGGTAGCCGGGCAGCTCGAAGGCGGTCGTCACCATCTGCGGCGAGACGGAGAAGCGCGGCTCGCTGATGTCGTAGGGGACGCGCTTTTGCAGCTCGTTGCTCATGTGCGATTCCTTGTCGGGCGCGCGAGGTTTTTCAGGTCAGTCGCCGAAGAGGCTCGGCTGCGTGGAGTCTTCGGCGTCGGCGCCGGCGTACTCTTCGGGGGTCCAGCGGTACTGGCCGAGGTCGCAGCGGCCGCGCGCGTCGAAGTGGACGCCCTCGGCTTCGAGCATGCGCTGCTGCTTGTCGGGCGGGAGCAGGACGCGGCCCGTCGAGCAGGCGCCCTGCGAGTTGATGACGCGGTGCCAGGGGTCTTTGTCCTCGGCCGTATGCATGACGAAGCCGACGGTGCGGGCCGTGTAGCCCTCGCCGAGTATCTCGGCCAACTGGCCGTAGGTCATGACCCGGCCCGAGGGTATGCGGCGCACGATGTCGAAGACGCGCGCGCGGTAGCCGGGCGAGTTCACGTCGGCCGTTTTGCCGGGGGCCTGCTTCTCGTTCTGTTCGCTGTCTTTCGTTGCCATCTCTTCGGACCTTAAGGGGTTCAGATTCGCTCAAGCTCGCGGAGCGTCCGCGCGTCCTCGGCATCGCCCGTGTTGAGGACCGTCCGGGGCTCGAAGAGGAGGACGTGCGCCTCTTCTTCGGCGACGGGCATGTGCTCGACGCCGCGCGGGATGACGGCGAACTCGCCCTCGTTCAGAACGACTTCGCCGTCGCGGAGCAGGATGCGGATTGAGCCCTTGACGACGAGGAACATCTCGTCCTCCGTCTCGTGTTTGTGCCAGACGAACTCGCCCTGGAACTTTACGAGTTTGACGTAGGAATCGTTCACCTCGCCGACGATTTTGGGGCTCCAGTGCTCTTTGAAGCGGCCGAGCTTCTCGGCGATGTTGACCTTTTCTATCATCGCGGCCTCCTTCTAAAGCGTCCGCAGGAGGGCGCGGGCCGGGGCGCCGTCGCCGCTTCCCGCCTCTATCTTCAAAGGCAGGCAGAGCAGCTCGTAGCGGCCGGGCGCGACGCCGCGCAGGTCCAAGCCCTCGACGATGACGACGCCCTTCGAGAGCAGCGCGAGGTGGGTGGCGAAGTCTTCTGAGTCGAACTTCTCGACCGAGAGGTAGTCGAAGCCGACGAGCCTGACGCCGCGTTCGGCGAGCGCGCGGGCGGCGGCCGGCGAGATGTACGTAAAATCCTCGCGGAAGCGTCCGCGCGTGTCTTCCCAGAAGTCGGAGTTGCGCGTCTTGAAGAGCACGCGCGCGGCGTCGCCGACTGCGGCCAGGTGCTCCTCCTCGACCGAGAGCGCCGCCTCCGGCACCTCTACGACGAGCGTCTCGCCGACCAACGCGTCGAGCGGGAGCGAAGGCATGCCGGGCGCGCCCTCGATGAAATGGGCGGGCGCGTCGATGTGGGTGCCGGTGTGCGCGCCGAAGTGCAGGTTGGTTACGTTGGCCGCGTCGCCGCGCGAGATGGCGGCCCACGAAGAGACCTCGATGCCGGGGTCGCCCGGGTAGGTCGGCGTCCGCCCGGGCGCGATGGGGACTGTGATGTCGTAGATAGCCATAAAGAGCCGTGAATCGTGAATCGTGAATCGTGAATCGTGAAAGACGTTTTCTTCTATTCACGATTTACGATTTACCATTTACGGCTTTTACCGATTCACGCCCGCATGGTACTGGCCGCGCCGAAAGGCTGTCAACGAAGTCGGGGGGGCGTGGGGCGGGGCTTCTTGCGGGGCCGCGCGCGTGTGAGATAGCATCAGTCGCGGACGGCGGAAGAGAGATAAAGGGTGAGCAGAGAAGAGGCGGATAAGGGTACGGGGGCGGAGGGCGCGCCGCGCGTGGCGGCGTCGAGCTATTTGAACTCGGCCCCGCTCCTCTGGAGCTTCATGCGCGGCGAGCGCCGCGGGCAGGTGCGGCTTTTGACCGACGCGGCGCCGGCCCGCTGCGCGGACCTTCTGGCGCGCGGGCAGGTCGAGGCCGCGCTCGTGCCGGTCGTCGAGTACCAGCGCGTGCCGGAGTTGTCGGTCGTGCCGGGCGTCTGCGTCGGCGCGCGGCGCGAGGTCAGGAGCGTGGTGCTAGTGACGCGCGGGGCGCCGCTCGAAGAGGTGCGGTCGGTGGCGCTCGACACCTCCTCGCGGACCTCGGCGGCGCTGCTGGCAATCATCTGCCGCGAGTTCGTCGGCAGCGACCCGCGCTTCACGCCTTCGGAGCCCGACCTCGCTGGGATGCTCGCGGAGCACGACGCGGCGCTCGTCATCGGCGACCCCGGGATGACGTTCGAGCGCGAGGGCCTGCGGGTCTACGACATGGCGGCGCTCTGGCGTGAGTGCACGGGCCTCGGCTTCGTCTTCGCGATGTGGATGGCGCGCGAGGGGGCGGGCGAAGGCGTAGGCCGTGTGGACTTCGCGGGCGCGCGCGACGAGGGGCTGGCGAAGGTCGAGGAGATAGCCGAAGTTTACGCGGCGGAGCTGGGCCGCCCGCGCGCCGACCTCGTCTCCTACATGCGCGAAAACATCTGCTACGAGGTGGACGGGGAGATGCGCGCCGGGCTCGAACTCTACTTCCGCCTCGCGCACAGGCACGGCCTGACGCCCGCCGACCGGCCTTTGAAGTTTCTCGGCACGGGCGGTGCATGAACAGTCGCCGGCCGGCGTTTTTCGGCCCCGCCGGCGTGCCCGCCGTTGGCAGTTTGCGGACGGGGCCGCGGCGTTTTGGATTTTGCGATTCGGGTGAGATTCAGTAGATGAACACAACAGACATTCAGCCGATACTCGACCGGGTGCTCGCGGGCGGGCGGATGACGGAGGAGGAGTGCGCGGCGCTGCTCTCGTCCGACGACGTGGCGCGGATGGGCGTCGCGGCCGACGAGGTGCGGCGGCGCAAGCACCCGTCAGGGGTAGTCACCTACATCATCGACCGCAACGTCAACTACACGAACGTCTGCAACGTCGTCTGCACCTTCTGCGCCTTCTACCGCCGGCCGGGCAAGCCCGACACCTACGTCACCACGCTCGAACAAATCTGCGAGAAGATTGACGAGACCATCGCGCTCGGCGGCACGGGCGTCTTGATGCAGGGCGGGCTGCACCCCGACTTCGGCATCGAGTGGTACGAGGACCTTTTGCGCGAGCTGCACGCGCGCTACCCGGACTTCCAGCTCCACTGCTTCTCGCCGCCCGAGATACACAACATCCACCTCATCTCCGGGCTTTCTTACGAGGAGATTCTGGGGCGGCTGAAGGAGGCCGGGCTCTACTCGATGCCGGGCGGCGGCGGCGAGATTCTGGACGACGAGGTCAGGAAGCGCGTCTCGACGAAGTGTACGACCGACGAGTGGCTTGAAGTCATGCGCGCGACGCACAGGGTCGGCCTGCGCTCGACGGCGACGATGATGTTCGGCATCGGCGACACGCTCGTCCACCGCGTCCGCCACCTGCGCCGCATACGCGACTTGCAGGACGAGACGGGCGGTTTTACGGCCTTCATCCCCTGGACGTTCCAGCGCGAGAACACGGCGCTCGGCCGCCGCATCAAGGAGGAGCCGACCGGCGTCGATTACCTGAAGATGCTCGCCGTCTCGCGCCTCTTCCTCGACAACGTCGAGCACATACAGTCGTCGTGGCTGACGCAGGGCTTGCGGCTCGGGCAGGTCGCCCTGCGCTTCGGCGCCGACGACATGGGCTCCGTCATGATCGAGGAGAACGTCGTCTCGGCCGCGGGCGCGCACAACACGGCCGACGAGAAGATGCTCCGCCACCTCATCCGCGCCGCGGGCTTCCGCCCGCAGCAGCGCGACATCCTCTACCGCCACGTCAACCGCGAAGAGTCTAAAGTCAACGACGCCTCCGACTCCGCCACCCTCCGCGAGCTGACGGTCGCCTTCGCGGACTAGGCGGCCGGCGTGCGGTAAAGAGAAAGGCTCGGCAACGGTTGCCGAGCCTTTCGCGTTTCGTCGCGGGGTCGCGTCAGCCGGCGCGCGTGCCGGTGTAGCGGAGGGGCGGCGCGATGGGGAGTTTGACTTTGATGGTGCCGCTGATGTCGTTGCCGCCGAGCCGTCCGTTGATGGAGGCGTTGTAGGGCCTGCCCTGGAACTCCATCATGACGGTCGCGTCGAACCCGTCGTGGGTGACGGAGAGGTTTTCGAGCGGGGCGGTGCCGAGGCGCGAGTCGATGTGCGCGTTGAGGGCGCCGCCCGCGCCCTCGAAGACGAGCGTGGCCGGGTAGCTGCCGAAGGGCGTGGACACTTCGAGGTGCCAGGTTCCCAACAGATTCATGTTCGCGTTCTCCCCTGTCGGTCCGAAAAGAAAGTTATTTGCTGAAGTCTTCGAGGCGGCCGGCGTAGGGCTCGACCTGCCCGCGTATCTGCTCGGCGTCGCCGACGACGACGACGGCCGCGCGGTCCGGCGTCACGTACTTTTGCGCCACCCTCCGCACGTCCTCGCGCGTCACCCGCTGGATGTTCTCGCGGTAGGTGTGCAGGTAGTCGGTCGGCAGGTCGTGCATGCGTATCTGCACGAGCTGCTCGATGAGCCCCTCCTGCGTCTCAAGGCGGATGGGGAAGACGCCGGTCAGGTAGCTCTTGGCGTCCGCCAGCTCCTTCTCCGACACGTCCTCGGAGCGCACGCGCTCCAGCTCGTAGAAAATCTCCTTCAGCGACGCGCCCGTCACGGGGGTGCGCACCTCGGCCGTGGCGCGGAAACTCCCGGCGTAGCGGCGCGCGTCGAGCTGCGTGTAGGCGCCGTAGGTGTAGCCCTTCTCCTCGCGCAGGTTCATGAAGAGGCGGGCCGAGGCCGTGCCGCCGAGAATCGTGTGCATGACGAGGACGTTGAAGTAGTCGGGGTCGGTGCGGCGCATGCCGGGGTTGGCGACGACGATGTTCGTCTGGGCGGAGCCGGCGCGGTTGACGAGGTATGCGACGCGCTCGGTGCGCGCGGGCGGGGCGGGGAAGTCGGCCTCGGGCGCGGGGCCGCCCTGCCAGCCGCCGAAGAGTTCTTCAAGGCGGCCGAGCAGTTCCGCGCACCGCACGTCGCCGACGACGACCAGCACGGCGTTCGCGGGGACGAACTTCGAGCGGTGGTGTTCGAGCACTGCGTCGCGCGTCAGGGCGTCGATGGACTCGGGCGTCGGCGCGACGACCGAGTAGGGGTGCTGGCCGAAGAGGACGTGCGCGACGGCCTCGGAGGCGAGGAAGGAGGGCTGCGCGCGCTGCGCGATGAGGTTCTGCTGCGCGTTGGACTTCGCCAGCTCCAGCTCGTTCTCCGGGAACGAGGGGCGGAGCGAAACGTCCGCCAGCAGCTCCAGAATCTGGTCCGAGTAGGCCGACAGCGAGGAGGCCGCGACCGTCGTGTAGTCAGAGGTGGCGCCGGCCGAGAGCGTCGCGCCGTAGCGCGCCACCTCCTCGGCTATCTCGCGGCTGCCGCGCGTCTCGGTGCCCTCGGGCAGCAGGTCGGCCATGATGTCCGTGAGGCCGGGCAAAGGCTGCGGGTCGAAGGCGTCGCCGGTGCGGAAGGCGAGGCGGAAGCTGACGAGCGGCAGACGCGGCTGCTCGACGACGACGACGCGCAGGCCGTTCGAGAGCGCCGACTCCTCGGGCGTCGGCAGGTTCAACTGCCGCGGCGGGAGCGGCGCGGGCGGCCGGCGCCGGAACTCTTCCGTCTGGTCGGTCTGAGAGGTCATAGGATTCATAAAGTAGACAGTAGCCAGTAGTCAGTAGAAAAACCGTCACTCGTCGATTCAGTCAGGGCGAAAGCGTCTGCGGCCGTGAGGCGGAGCCCGCCTGCCGCCGACTGCTGACCGTGCTGTCTACTGCGTTTTCATTCAACGGTCGCTTCGTCGGCCTGGCGCGCGGGGGCCGGCGTCGAGTCGGGGCCGGCGGGGGGCGGCTCGGGGGCGGGGGCGTGCGGCACCTGCGGCGGGGGCGCGCCGGGCTCCGCGCGCTCGTCGGCCGCCGGCGCGTCCGAGGGGGCGGGCGCGTCCTGCTCGTCCGCGGCCTCGGCCGGGGCCGCGTGCGCCGGCACCACCTCCATCAGCGAGTGGTTGTCCGTGAGCAGGTAGCGCGCGACGGCCCGCTTGATGTCGTCGGGCGTGACGCGCAGGTAGCGTTCCAGTTCGGTGTTCAGGAGCGCCGGGTCGCCGTCGTAGAGCGCGTACTCGGCGAGGCGCTGCGCGCGGTAGAGCGTCGACTGGCGGCCGCGCACAGAGTCGTTGAGCATCGTGTTGCGCAGCTTCTCCATCTCGTCGGGCGTGGGGCCTTCGGTGGCGAGGCGCTCGGTCTCCTCGCGGATGGTGGCGCGAATCTCTTCGGTCGTGTGGCCCGGCTTCGGGATGGCGAAGATGTAGAGCGAGGAAGGGCCGCGCCGCTCGCCGAGGCCGCCCTGGATGCCGACGACCGACTCCTCCTCCTTGACGAGCCGCTGGTAGAGGCGCGAGCTGTCGCCGTCGAGCAGAAGGTCCGAGGCGAGCGAGACGGCGTAGTAGTCCTCCGTGCGGCGCGCGGGCGCCTTCCAGCCGAGCATGAGCGCGGGAAGTTGCGCGAAGGGGTCGCGGTAAAGCTCGTAGGGGCCGGCGACCTCGCCCGGCTCCGAGACATCGACGGCGGGCGGGCGCGGCTGCGGGGGGATGGGGCCGAAGTATTTCTCGACGAGCGAGCGCGCCTCCTTCGGGTCGAAGTCGCCGCAGATGGAGAGCACCGCGTTGTTCGGCGCGTAGTAGACGCGGAAGAACTCGCGTATGTCCTCGATGGTCGCGGCGTCCAAGTCCTCCATCGAGCCGATGGTCGAATGCGCGTTGGCGGGGTTGCTGTAGATCAGCTCGTTCAGGCGGAGGAAGGCGTTCGAGTAGGGGCGGTTGTCGTAGGAGAGCCGCTTCTCCTCCTTGACGGCGTCGCGCTGGTTGTCGAGGTTCTCCTGCGTCACCTTGAGCGAGCGCATGCGGTCGGATTCGAGCCAGAGCGCGAGCGGGAGCTGGCTCGCGGGGAGCGTCTCGAAGTAGTTGGTACGCTCCGAGGAGGTCGTGCCGTTCATCGTCCCGCCGTTGTTGAATATGTACTGGAAGTGGCCGGCCTTCGGCACGTTCTCCGAGCCCTGGAACATCATGTGCTCGAAGAGGTGCGCGAAGCCCGTGCGCCCCTCGCGCTCGTTGCGAGAGCCCACGTCGTAGTAGACGGCGACCGAGACGACGGGGACGGCGTGGTCCTCGCTCAAAATCACGCGCAGGCCGTTCTCAAGCGTGAACTGTTCGACGGGGACGGCGGGAAGCGTGGGCGTTGACGACAAAATTTCCTCCGGAAAAAGGTGCCGGGTGTCGGGTGTCGGGTGTCGGTTAAAGCAGATGCCTTCCCCGGCGCCCTCTTTATTCCGGCTTGCTAATCATCCCGCGCAGCTCGGCGCGCAGGCGCTCTATCTCGGAGAGCTTCTGCTCGACGCGGCCGAAAAGCTCGGACTGCGCCTTGATGCCCTCGTCGATGAGGAACGCGGCGGCGTCGGCGCGGCTGCGGAAGACCCCGGCCTGCACGAGCTGTTCGAGCCGCTCCTGCGCGTCGTGCGAGACCTTGACGGCGACGACGTAGTCGTCCTTGGCCGACAGAGCGCGCTCGATGGTGCGGCTGATGTCGCGCCCGATGGATGAGAGCGACTCGGGGATGCGCGAGGCGATGTCGCGCACCGAGGAGCCGACCCGCTCGTGCTGGTTCGCGTCCTCGTGCTCGTGCTCGGGCAGCAGCAGGTCGTCCACGGGTTCGAGGACCTCCGGGCTCCTGGGTTCCTTCGGGTCGTTCGGGTCGTTCGGGGTGCTCATGGGTTTCGGTAAACCTCCTCCCGGCGCCGGCCCCGCCGAGGCCCCCGCGGGCGCCCGGCAGGCGCCCCGGCCCCGCGGCTCCGGCTGACGATGTTTGTGCTCGGCTAACTTCTTGCCAAGCATTCTAGGGCGCGCCCGCGTCCCGGCGCAAGCCGCCCCAGCCGCGCTGGACGGCGGCCGTTTGACGGTAGCCGGCGGGTCCCGCCCGGCGGGCCTGCGCGCCCTCGCGGGGCACCCGGCAGGCGGGTTTTTCTACCGGCTACCGGCCGCCGCCCGCCGCCCACTCTTTGCCGCACGCAACCTTGCCGCCGTCACTGTCATCAATTACACTACACCGACCCGCCCCGTCTCCACGGACCGGGCGTCGACGTGCGCAGGGCCAGCGGGCGGCCGGACCCGCCGACGCCTGACTGCGCTGCTTCCAGGGCTCCAACAGAGGTTTTGTCTCCGTGAAAAAGAGAATCTTTAACGCGCTCTCGACGCTGCTCCTCGCCGCGCTTCTGCTGCCCGGTCTGGTCGCCGCCCAGCAGGGCAGCACGCAGCCGCCGCCGCCCCCCGTCCGCAGGGGCGAGGTGGGCCGCGGCACCGAGACCGTCCCCGTCGACCCCTCGGGGCGCACGCGCCGCCCGCGCGTCTCCGCCACCGACGGCGTCGAGGCCGACGTGGCCGAGGCCCTGACCGTCATCCAGGACAACTACGTAGACGGCAACAAGCTGGACTACAACGGCGTCTTCAAGTCGTCCATCATCGGCATGCTCCGCACCCTCGACCCGCACTCCAACTTCTACGACGCCAAGGAGTTCGAGGAGCAGCGGGCCGACTGGCGCAGCGAGTATTACGGCATCGGCGCCACCATCGGCGACCGCCGCATCTCGGGCGAGGCCACCGACACCTACATCCTCGCCACCTTCGAGGGCACGCCGGCCTACAAGGCGGGCCTGCGCTTCGGCGACCGCATCGTCGAGATTGACGGCCAGAGCGTCAAGGGCAAGCCCTCGGGCGAGGTGCGCGACCGCCTGCGCGGGCCGCGCGGCACAATCGTCCGCGTGACGGTCGAGCGCGGCGCCGACGGCCGCAAGGAGACGGCCGAGATCACGCGCGACGCCGTCCCGCAACCGACCGTGCCGGACTACTACTTCATCCGCCCCGGCGTCGGCTACATCGACATGCAGCGCGGCTTCAACTACACGACGGCCGAGGAGTTTTCCGAGGCGCTCGACCGCCTGCGCGCGCGCGGCATGACGGGCCTCGTCGTCGACCTGCGCAACAACGGCGGCGGCATCCTCGACCAGGCCGTCCGCGTCGCCGAGCGCTTCCTCCAGAACGGCCAGTCCATCCTCTCGCAGAAGGGGCGCGGCACGCGCGGGCAGGAGCGCCAGTACCGCTCCGAGAACCGCAACCCCGACCAGACGCCGCTCGTCGTCTTAGTCAACCGCGGCACGGCCTCGGCCTCCGAGATCGTCGCCGGCGCCTTGCAGGACCACGACCGCGCGCTCATCATCGGCGAGACCTCCTTCGGCAAGGGGCTCGTCCAGAGCATCATGCCGCTCGACTACGGCACGGCGCTGACGCTGACGACCTCGAAGTACTACACGCCTTCGGGCCGCCTCATCCAGCGCGACTACTCGAACACGAGCTTCTACGACTACCTTTACGGCCGCGTCAACGGCACGCAGGACGACGCGAAACAGCCCGAGCCGAACAAGGCGACCGAGACCAAGACCGACACGGGCCGGCCCATCTACGGCGGCGGCGGCATCGCGCCGGACGAGGCCGTCAAGTCGCGCACGCTGACGGCCCCGCAGGTCCGCCTGATGGACCCCGTCTTCGGCTTCGCGCGCGAGCTGGTCCACGGCCGCGTCAACGGCTTCCCCGACTACAAGGTCGCCGGGATGCCCGACTTCGAGCACAACCTACAGCCCTCGGACATGGCCGTCGACGACCGCCTCTACGCGGCCTTCAAGGACTACGTCGCCGCCAACGCCGAGACCTTCAAGATGACGCCGCAGCAGCTCGACCGCCACCGCGAGTTCGTCTCGCGCCAGCTCCGCTACGACCTCGCGACGGCCGCCTACGGCTCGGTCAAGGCGCAGCAGGTGCTCGTCCTCGACGACCCGCAGGTCGTCAAGGGCATCGAATCCCTGCCCCGCGCCGGCCAGCTCGCCGCCGCCGCCAGCCGCGGCCGCAACCCGCAGACCCGCTCGTTCGAGGACTAAGGACGAGACAGCAACCCGAACGCGAAAGGGCCGCACCCGGAGCAGGGTGCGGCCCTTCGCTTTTTCGTGCGGGCGCGCGCGGCTTATTTCTTCTCGTCGGCGAAGTGCTGGACCTGCGGCTCGGGGTTGGGCTTTCGCTCGCGGGCGGGCGCTTTCTTCAACGCCTCAAGGTCCAGTTCGGTCGAGGGGCGCGTGTCGGCGTCCATCAGCCGCGCCATCTTTTCGAGCGTGTAGCGGTTCTCTTCGGGGTCGGACGAGGCGACGCAGTCGGAGGGGGTGACGAGGTTGAAGTCGCGCATGTAGGCGTCGTGCGCGGTGAAGAGCACGCAGATGTCGCCCGTGAGGCCCGTCAGGATGAGC
>Ga0182001_10000179_pt1 | contig 14179 bp, 10 predicted proteins | sample BulsoiFelSFmetaG_FD_120485 | JGI IMG/M metagenome (GOLD analysis project Ga0182001, IMG submission 120485) | Bulk soil microbial communities from Mexico - San Felipe (SF) metaG | ecosystem: Environmental > Terrestrial > Soil > Agricultural land | place: Mexico: San Luis Potosi | collected... | reverse complement strand
TGTGGCGTCACTGGCAGTATCTCCAGGGAGCCAGCTTCGCTTCAGACCTTCTTCTCATCACCTCGACCTCAGACTCCGTCTTCCCTGAAGAATGGAAGGAACAGAGCTTCTGGGCTAACTGGGAGACTGTCTTTCTCGGTCATGACAACGATCACGTGGGCGATCAGCTCACGCACCGGCTGGCCGAGATGATCGGCAGGGATTCCAGGCGCGTGCGCGTGCCCACTTACTTCGGGAGGAGCTGGACTGACTTCTGGCAGGGCGGCGCCGACGTCTCGGAGTTCACTTCCCTGGTCCGGGACGCGCCCGTCTCCACTATCAAGGTACAGAGCTATGAGGAAGACACGCAGGGCTACGGGCGATTCGCTTACAAGCCGGTCAACATCAACGGGGCCTTTCATAACGGGTATTTGTATTACGCCGTGCAGATATTGAATCGGGCTGTCGATGTCGTTACGAGCGGCCTGGGTTCTAACGTCACACGCGATGTAGAGAGGCTCGAGACAGTGGTGGTCCGCAGCGACCGCACCATACACTCAGCGGTATCTCCTGCTGCCCCTAAAGGAACACCGGAGAAAGACCGCGTGATGCGGCTTACCGACGGCACACTGATTGACAAGGAGCCCAGGCCGAACAAGTACGGCACCTGGTCGTGGTCATCCATTCAGGCTTATCTGGACGGGAAATCCAAAGTTCGCAAGCTTGGCGAGATCCTACGAGATGTCGCCACATATCTGAAGGCAAGCGTCTGGCTCCCACATGAGGAGGACTATGCGCTCCTAACTCTGATCGTTCCCGTTACCTTCGCCCAGGCTATCTTCGACTCTGTACCGCTCGTGCTCGTAAACGGGCCCGCAGGGTCAGGCAAGAGCGAGTTGGGCCGCGCGATGGCCAGAATATGCTCGAACGCTTACGTCTGCGGCCAGTCCTCTGCGGCTGCGATCGCGCGCTTCATCGACGAGTCGCGTGGCTTCGTCGTGCTGGATGATATGGAAGGAATCGGCGGGCGCGGAGGGCAGTTCAGTGAATTAGTCCAGGCCCTCAAGCTTAGCTACAACAAGGCGACGGCCGTCAAGCTCTGGACTGACGTGAAGAGCATGCGCACCCATCTCCTGGACTTCTACGGCGTCAAGATGATCAATAACACCCGTGGAGCTGGTGAGATTCTTGGTAGCCGGATGCTGAGAATTCAGACACGCAAAATCCCCGAGTCTCTTAGGGGCGACTTCGGAAATATGTTGCCGACTGCAACCGCCAAGCTCAATCTCCTACGCGATGAACTTCATACATGGACGTTCGAGAATATAAAGCTGCTCGATGAGACCTACAGGAATCTTTACCCGAAGACACCTGATCGCGCCGATGAGATCACAGCGCCACTTTACGTGATGGCAACCATCGCCGACGATGCTGAACTGAGCTCGCGCTTCAATGTCGCGCTCACCCGGCAAAGGCGGCCCCTCTTGAGCTACGACAATCCTCAGGAACTACTAAATGAAGCTCTTAAAGGTCTCATCGCCCAAGGCTATAATCTCATTAGCCCAACTCATCTCTCACTTGAAATCAGAAGGCTGATCGACACCGATGACAACTCGGATTCAACAAATAAGACCGGGTGGGTGCAGCCCGGTCCAGTCGGCAGATTGTTACGGAGTCTCAATGTAATCAGCGAAGATGATGCGCGAACCAAACGTGTGCGTGTGTTTGGCCTGAATCTGCGTTTCTACCCGCTCCGTGAATCTTACTTAACCGGGATCAAGGAGTGGTTCGATAAGCGCGGCACAGCCATCACTCCAGGGATGAAACAGCCCGCCGAGTTTTGCGCGGAATGCGCATCCTGCCCATACAGCACCCATAACTGTGAGATCATGTCGAGACGCCAGCTCATGAATAAGCGGCCGCGCGGCCGCTTATAACCAATCCTATAAAACTCCGCAGAGCCTGCCTCCATATCAGAGCATCGAGTTAAAGAAGATGAAAGCGTCCAGCCCTGTGCTGTAGAGGTGTAGAAATTTTGTACCGCCATTTGACCGGAGAGTGGCAGATGGCCGGTTAATTCTTAATCGTGCGCATGTAAGAGGTTGATCATTCACGAGTAAAGCATGGAAGGCTAACGCACCGGTGGTCATCTTTAGGTGGCACCGAATAAATTTACTGGTACAAGACTCTGGTACAGATCCCAGACTGGTGGAACATCTTGCTGGAATGAATGACTGAAGAACCTACATACCTTATTCAGTGCTTCGAATCGAAAATAAAGTTAGATGGTAAGTTTGTGGTACAGGGGCAAATATTCGTTCTTAATTAGTTGTAGATTTTTGTACCACCATTTATGCAAACAGACTTGGCCTAACAAATTAATAGCAGAATGAGGAATTTCTCTGTCTGTTGCAACGAAGTACCAAAATCAAGTAGTACCAAACTTAATCTGCTAAGCCCTTTATTATCTTAAAGATAAGTTTTCGCTGTTGTTCTAATTAAAAGTATATAAAATGAGAAGTTATCTATATTATGACCATTTTTTGGTACATCAAATCAACCAATTCAGATGTGTTAGTAAGTTAAGTATTACACTCATTATAGATAGGTAAATGGTTTGATGGAAAGTAGCGCTATCACTTTTAGTTATGAACTCTGGCATGTACCAAGCGGATAGCTAACGAACAACTTTACTAACTTTTCGCGGTCGGTAACTTTAGTGAGATATGTAATCGACATAATTAGGCTGCAGCAACCTGTCCAATGTTATTTATCAAGTTCCCCTGCTCAAGACTGAAAACATAACGCCAGGCTTCACTGAAGTGCGCATTTACAGGCTCGAAAAATTCACTCGATTTCAGGTGAATGTAAGCTTTTTCTACAGTCTCTAACTTATCATTTAATGCTTTCGATGCAATAAAGAATCCAAGCCCGGGATCTTTCTTGATAATATCGGTAGCAATAATATGTCTGAATGCGTGCGGTCCGAAACCAGATGTGCCCGGGAGATAGAGTTCCGTCAACGCTTGTATTGCTTGGTATAAGCTATTTGGTCTCATCGGGCTACCCTGACAATTTAACCCTCTGATACTTTTTGAACTAACGAACACGTATTTGGAATCCGTTGAGCCAACAAGAATAGGATGAAACTCTCTCTTATATCGATCCAGCAAAGGCCATAGATCTTCCGCTACCCGCACTTCATAATCGCTATCCAGCGACCGCCGGTTTTTGAAAAATTGTTTTCCAAATCTCAACCACCAAGAACCATCACTACGACGTATTAAATGATCATCAAACTGCATATAAGTAAACATGATTATTCGTAGCGGGTTGGCGCATAACAGAGCTATCAATATGAAGTCACGATACTGTCTTGCCCTATCCAACTTCGGAGCACTCTCAGGTAGTAAATCTTCGAACATGTCTTTGATCATTTCCTGCAGGAGGAAAAGAGGGCGCTTGAGATCAAGTATCCACTGGATTTTTTCCTTTGGGTCGCGACCGAAGTCGAAATGCTGACTATCTTTTACCTTTTTCATCCTTAAGAAATTTTTAAAGACGATATCGACTCTATTTCGAGTTAGCTTGCATTGTTTCTGCCATGTCGCCGCAGTCTTACGCGACATCAGTTTTTCATAATATTCAGGGTGCTGGTATAAATACCCGAATCGCGGTCGCAAAAGGCTTGAGACAAAAGATAAGAAACGAATTGAACCGTCATTATACTTTCCCCCTTTATCATAATATTCCCAACGCCCATTTTGAGAAATCATATGCGCGGGTAGATTCGCCGGTGTCGAATCATTAACGAGTCTTACTCTCAATCCGCTACGCAACCTCTTAAATTCCAGATAGTCTTCCACGAGCCGCTTATCAGCCAATAATGCCATGGATAAATCTTCCGGCTTAATTCCGGCCCCTCTTAAGTAGGGATCGGGACAATCTTCCGCCAAAGCGCAAAACCCCATAAAGCTTTTCAACATGCCCCGGGCTGCTTTGGCACTAGGAAAATCACCCCCTTCATTTTTGGTCCAGTACCCTTCCTCACTACGTTCTTCGCCCTCCGGTAGGATGGGCTTAGTTTTGTTCCGGAACAGCCCTTGATATTCCCGTTCGAGAGACTCAGTCCAGATATAATATGGCTTGGATAAAGCTGCCCTTGCTTTATTACCGTAGTTACTTTCGCCAACAGAGATATAATGACCTTTCTGAAGGTATTTTGGTAACCGTAGAGTTCCGGCTGAAACTTTAAGATATTTTTCAATTGTCCCAATCACCGCTCGATATTTTTTAGATGGGGTTGTCTTTTCTCTACACCAACGAAGCAATGCAGTGTAACTCAACAATCCTTTTGGTAGAGTGCGCCAAAAAGCCTTAATCGTTAGGCCAAGCGCAATAATCAGTGCATGAAGTTTTTTGCCGAAGGTTTTCGGCATAGTTTGCAGTCGAAGCCTTTTCTTAAATTTTCCCTCTACGAAAATTTTCAGCGTCTTGAGCTTCGAAACACGGGGTTTGTAAGTTGACTCATTGCATCTGCGATCTATCTGAAAATCAATATATATCTTGATTTTCGCCGTGAATTCTTCAGTAATCTCGGTTCCCACAACCGACTGTTCAGTCCGACCAATTGACTCCAGGAAAAGTTTGATCGCTGTCTTGAAATTGCGAACCTGTGCTCCTTTACCATCGTTCTTCAGGTGAACGAAGAACTCTTTTATCACTTCGCCCCAAGTCAATTCGGTGAGTTCAGGATCCTCTTCCTGAACGACCTCAGCAGCGACAAGTTCCTGATCTGACATTCTGAATCTCCATTTATGTTATTTGCTTTTTGCCAGTGGATCCTGATGTGTCGATTTCTATAACCTAGAAATGGACGGCACCTACACAGACTTCTTGTAGATATAGAAATCAGTCCATGGCTGGAAGCAGCGATGCTTTGACTGAGCCTTACAGCTTAGGAATTGACGATGACAGAGCAAGCTGGTGAAAAGTTAAAGTAACGAGTTGTGGTCCACAGGACGCTCCCCGATCAAACCAGACAAGCCAGTGTCCCTACCTATCCGGATTATTCGTGGGAGATATCTGACGAAAAATAGACAAGTGGATTCTTCGATTCCCATCGACAACGAACTGACTGCGAATACCTCGATCTCGCACACTAGCCACGGCGACCGAGCAGGTCAATAGGGTTGGCAAACTTGATGTCTACTCGAATGTTTGGTGAAATGAGCGGATTTTGTAGCTTAAGCCTTTGGGAGACAATAAAATGCCGAGACGTAAGAAAAGTTCAATCGTTAACCTGCACCTTAGAAGTCAAAATAAATCTTTCGGTAGCTGGGTGACTGATAACCGTATCGCACCGCCACTTCACTTCACTCAGGAACAGGCGGCTAAGGAAATAGGAATCACACGGCCATATCTAAGCCGGATTGAGAATGGCGAAGCTAACATTGAAAGAGAAACTGTGGAAAAGATCGCGAAAGCACTTCACTGCCCGAAGGAGATAGCTCTGGCGCGCGCGGGCTTGAAAGTTAAAGTGACTACCCTGGATGAAAAGGCATACCTTACCCGCATCCTTGATAGTCTTAAAGCCGACAAGCTCAACTACGCGATTAATGATCTGATCCTTTTGTACGTATTAATCAATAGCCGTCAACGAAAGAGAAAAGTGTTCCGCTTGGGACCCGTGATGAGCCAGGTCGCCGATGCATTATACTTGCTTCACCAACTTCCCTCTTGGGTAAGGAAAGAGGTACTGGATCACTTCAACCGAGTGCAAGAGAAGACTGCTGAGCAGGATGCAATGTTGAGCCCGGTAAGGAAAGCCAACGCGGCTGAAAAAATCAGGTCTCAGATTACTGAAGTTGAAAAGGACATTGAGAAGGGAGTTAATAATTGTCCCACTGACTCCAAGCCCGAGGAAGTGGCGATTGGTGCTGACGTTTTCATTGCCGTCAGTATTAAGACCTCAGGGCCGATGCCGCCCGATTATAGTATTCTGGGGATCGAAGCCTGTGCAGTCAGGAACCCCAAGCAATCTTTCCAGGTCGATTTAAAGCCTCTTAACTCTAATGCGGTACCGGAAATCTTGGCCGCCAACGGAATTGCGCTGGAAAAGCTAAAGGAAGAGGGAGTGGAACCTCAGGAAGCGACCATCAGGTTCGTGGAGTGGGTTAAGGCTATAGCAGGATTTGGGAGACCTGTTTTTGTCGGGATGACTGCGACAATCGATTGGAGCTTCATCAACTGGTATACACAAAAGTTCGCGGGATCGAATCCCTTTGGCTACGGGGCGATTGATATCCGCACATACACAATGGCGGTGGAACGGAAATCATGGGGCGCGGCGAGCATGATAGAGGATCATGGAGAATTAAAGTTCTGGGAAAATAAGAGTTTCTTGAGCGCATCTGAAATAGCTCGGATTTTTAGAGCAAGTTTTCAGGAAAATACGAGTAGGAAGCCATAAAAACCCTCACTTCGTGTTGTTTTACGCCAGTATGTTTCTCATCGATCTTATTCATGTTTCTATTCCATCAAGTATCGGAAAGAAATCAACTTCTCATCTTTGCCGAGACATTCTTATTGAGCTTATTTTAAAGCGCCAAAACAATTCGTGTGATCAGTTTTCGTTGAATTTAAGCGGAAGGTTCCTAGTAAACCATTGGGAAAAATGTTTTATGTGTTAAACGGTGTGGCGTACATGCAACTTATCGGACGCATAAAAATAACTGACATTGGGATTGACATAGCCTTTTATTCTGGTGGTAAGACGGGGGTTCAAGAGCCTACTGTCAGGGCATTACGAGACTGAATACAGTCTCCCAAAATCCCTTCTTATTCGGAGCCCCTATACGCAGCTCTTAAACATCCAGAGTATTTACATGGGCATTGTTGGAGTCAGGTCAGTACCACGACACGGAATAGGGATTTTAGCGATCCTTTAGTGTTTCTCGCACCTAACGCTTTTTATGATAAGTGCGGAAGTTTAGAGTAGAATTACGATGAGATAATTCTGATCATTTCTATGACAACAGGCATGCAAAGTCTCTTTAACAACAATGCCGAAGAAGATGACGTCAAAGCGCACGGAAAGATGGCGCATCCTGTTAAGTTAACAGCAGCCGCCGTGCTTTTTCTCCTGATAGCAGTGGGAGGAATTTATCTCTTTAATTACATCCGCCTCCAGTCAAAAATGAACGAGGCGATAAAGAGTGATGAGAGAAACGCCGGCATCAACATTTCCGTTCATTACGGCACCTACGTTAACACCTCAGCGCTGGTCTGCGAGCTAAAGCCTTTACCTGCAGGTAAGAACTTCTCAGACGCCTTCAGGGCCTTATGGTCCTTCTCTGAGAAAGTTCCTCTAGACTCATTCACAAGGGACGAGCTGTCTTACAACGACAAAAGCACAACGGATGTGCTCAAGCCTCAAATCGAACTGCAGCGAGTGATGCAGAAGACTCTGGAGGGCGATCCAAGGAATAAAGGAATCGAAGCGTTCGTCTACTTCTCAAATCTTAATGACCCTTCGACTCTCGTGTTCGATCTTCAGAAGGTATCAGGAACAAATAGCATGACGGACGTGTTCCGGGTCTTCCTGCAGTTCGCCGAGAACGTCCAGACCAGGAAATTCGAGCACGTGGAATTGGCCTACCTGGGGAGGACCAAATTCAAGCTCGACGGTGGTTATTTCCAGCAGATCGGGAAAGAGCGCTCATGGCAGAACCCCGTTTACACGATCAGAACTTTTCCCGAGAACCTGAAGAATCCGGACGGGTCGCGAGCGTACCCCGAGTGGACGGGCGGCTGGCTAGGCGTGACGGGCAAGCAGTTCGAGGACGTTAATGACTTCCACAGAAAGTGGTACGTTGATGAGATGTTCAAACAGAAGTAGCCCGGCGGGCCTCGGCTGAAAGTCCAAACGTAAAAATTGAGTTGAGGATCACCTGCACTTCAATATCATTATCACAATCTTGCTAGACCATGAGGCAAAGCTTTCCTTATCTAAGGCTGCTGATACATCTCCAGATATTGCCGTTGGCGGGGAAAGACATAAGCGCACGCCGACCAGTCCGAGGAGGGATCGCCGCCAAGAATTAAAAGCACTGGCTCGGGGCAATGGTACTGGCTAGCTGAGGCGATCTCCCACATCTGATTTAAGTCGGTCTGGCTTGGTCGCGGTGCCCCGTACGGGTGAAAGTGCCACTCGCCAAGATAATAAGTACGGTCACGCTGCCAGAGTCGGTCGACCAATCGTTGCAATCCTTGGACACCGCGGACGAACCAAGTCCTTCCGCTCTTCGAATCAGAAGGCGCCTCAGTGACGTGAGTCACCACCGCGCAATCGAGCGCTTTAGAGTAATAACCAAGAAGGATGCCTCCGGTCTCGTCGCGCCCTGACATTCTGCATAGCCGCAGGATCTCTGAGACTTGCTTCTCCTCGATCCTGAGACCGAATCGGCTGTCCCTGGACCAGAACTCAAGAAGCGTCATCTGACATCCTCTCCGGAGAGTTCGCGCACACCGGAGAAGGCACCGCTCTCATCCGCTTCACGTTCAAAGACTACAAGTTCCGCTTCGGTCGGCGGGGCTGCCGACACGCGCTCAATATATTTGGCCATCATTGATGCCATCGCCCAAATGTCATCGGCGCGCGCCGGGAATACGCTATGCCAGCACCCGATCCCTTCCCTTGGCAGCTCATTCTCCGCGTTCTCCTCCAGGTCTTTTCTTAGCCACGGCTCGACCATCTGCCTGAAAGTATTGTGAGGGAAACTCTCTCCCCGCGCAGCAAAGCAATACCCACGTCGCGCCCCAAAGCTTACCGACAACGAGAAGAAGAGACGATCACCCCCAAACCCGAATGACGACAGATCGAAAAGTAGCTCGTCACTCCCGCTGCAATCAACGATGACATCGCAATCCTTTACGTGACGGACGATGGCAGGATGCTCTGGCGGAAACTTAGCGTTGATGAATTGGGCATGCGCGAATGGTGAGATCCCGTTGAGCCTCTTTGCGACCGACTCGGCCTTATGCTCGTTGAGGTGCTCAAGCACGAGAGTATGCCTCACAAGATTTCCCGCCTCTAATCGGTCATCGTCGACAACCGTTATGTCGTGAGTACCGCCCCTTACAAGAAGTTCAGCCACCGTTGACCCGAGCGCCCCGGCCCCCAACATCAGGACTTTTTTTGAAGTAAGTTCTCCCCTTGATCTGCCGCGCGTCTGAAGCTGCTCGGGGTGCCAATTCTCAGAATCCAGCCAGCGCAGTGAGATGTCATCACGCATCAGCCGGTCACGGTTATGTTGCCACGACCATTTCTTCCCAGACCTGAATCCACGAGCCTGCGCCTTATCGTTGACAAGCTTCGGCATGTAAAGTCCCAGCCAGTGCATCATTTCGGGGGAGCCCCCGAAGACGGACGGGATCGGGAACCCGATGAGTGTCACCTGTCCGATTTTATCTTTATCCTTTATCTTCTCATGGGCTACCCGTAACAACTCGTCAAGATCAGCCCCTTGTTCGCGGCACACCGCGCGTAGTTCGCCCCAGTCTACCGGAGCTTGCCATGGCTTAAGAAACGGCGTGGACCGGAGCCGGAGCCAGAGACCGTGGGCAATAGTACTGGCCCCACGTGTTACAGAAGGCCCCCAGGGCTGAGCCGGCAAGTTGTTACCCTCGAATGTTCTGAAAGATTTAACCACCTGTACGTCGACCCCGCGCCGAAGCAAGTAGAAGTCAACGATTCCAACCTGCTGAGGAGTTTCCTCCCAAACGACGAATGACTCTCTAGATTCTGAAAACGCGACGGTCAAAGGGGTGCTTAGGTCAACGGGATACTCTGGCAATTCGAAAGGCTCGCCGGGCAGGACCAATTCATCGCGGGATGCCGCTTCCAGCCACCGATTCGCACGTGCCACGTACCAGCGCAGACGCTTGTCGGCATCGTAAGGCTCAATGTCGAATACCCTACGCCCCAGAGAACGCGCTGGCGTGTTGAGACATATCGCGCCATCGCGCCACGGTAGCGAATCAGGCCCCTCGCTGTTATGGCTCTGGTGCTGGAAGGTGGCCGTCAGCCCGTTCAGCTTGGCCGGATTGAATTTGATCGAACCTAACGGGTAAGCCGGCCTAACTCGGACGAACCAGTCGGTAGAGGGCGGCACTGGTCCATCGGGTTTTACGTCCGGCTCGAGCCTTAACTGCAACACCCACTGGCGCTCCTTCCCGTACCACTCCCAGTCACGCAGCAACTCCACTCCATTCAGACCGATGATCGCGCGACGCGCGGCACGGAGTTCTTCGGACAGTTCCTGCGCTTCTTCAGCTTCTCTTCTTACCCGCACTCAGGCGTACCGGCCTCCCCCGATCGTCGACGACCGCTCCCGGATGGTGTAACCACTACTCTTGGAAGCGGTATTGTCCCCGCCGTCCCCTTCATCGTCATCGTCGGGTGGGGCCGGGAATTTGTCTCCGAATAGTTTGCGCCACTCGAGCGCGCTCTCGCGCACGGTTGTTGCATCCAGAGCTCGCCGCGCGATTTTTGCCCCCTCCTCGGCCTGGCTGTGAAACTCGGCGAACTCTTCACCCGTGATTCTGTGTAAGACGTTGTGCGTCGGCACGCCGCGGTCCGAGAGGAAAGGCGTCTGCTCACGTTCAGCGTAATCGCGGTAATTGGCGACAATGTTTTCGAGCGCGCCTGTGACGCCGGCGGCGACGCTGGCGATGCCGTCTTCACAGTTATCACCGATGATATGCTCGAGCGGGTAGCCTTTCGGATATTTAGGCGTGGTGTAATTAACGCGCCGCCACCACTTGAGGGCTTTAACGACGTTAATGTAATGTCTGTTGGTCTCGCGATTTTTAGCCCACGTCCACTTGATTTGCTCCAACGGGTGAGTGTCATCCCACTCTTTGGCATCGCGGTCCGGGATTCTCAGAGGCGAAAGCTTCCATTCGGCCTCTTTCTTGGCATTCTCAAGGCGCGCTGCCGCCCCAGGCATTGAACGTTCGGAGAGCGGAACCCACGACGAAACCAGCCGCCAATCGTCCACGTCTTCCGGCGTTTCTGTGGTTGTGACACTCGCTGATTTGAGCATCCGCACTTCAGCTTCGGAAGGGGCCGACGTAATTACCATGTCGAGTTCGACGTACGACAGGGTGATTCTGATCGAGCGGCCGCGAAACTCATACTTATCCTTGTAGTGCTCGTTTAGAAAGGGAACAAACAGATTCATCGCCTGTTGCGGCGTGTATTGCTCTTCGCTGATCGTGGTCACGACTATAACGTCGACGTCCGACCGGTGTTCCCCCTTGGGGCGCACGGCCGTCGCGCGGCGGTAGCTTCCCTGAAGAAAAGTGCTAATGATGATTGGCGAAAGATCCTTATCGGCTAGCAGGCGCTTGCGAAGTGTCTCATGTCCGGTCTTAGCGTCACTATTCTGGTTCTTAGTAGGGCGAATCTCTTGCAAGAAATCTTTAAAATAGGTAGGTAATTCCATAAAAATTCCTCTGATACTTTCTACTACGTATGGGCTGTTGTTGGGAGCGCCCAAGGAAGTGTGATTGAGGGTCGGTAGGCTCCTAGTTCGTTACTCTCGAAGTCATACTCATAGAGCGCGCAACGTCCGAAGCCCCGCCCCATTTGGCCGAGGAAAAACATGATGGCGTTCGGCGCGGCGCCGAAGATGTGAAGCACGCCTGAGCGCTCATTACGCGAGCGCCTTTTAATCACGGCCGCCAACCTTTGTGCAAGGGCAAACGCGTGTGTTCCATCTCGGACGGCTGAAGAGCTCGGCACCGGATCGAGTCTAAAAATTATTGTCCGCCCGACCTGTGTCAACTGGGTTTCAACGAACTCCCTCACATCATCCGTCACGTCATGCGTCGCGCAGATCGCCACGGCTACATCTGTTCCTCCAGAGGCGTGCGCCTGTTCCTCCTCCGACCAGCCTGGATAAGAAGTAACGTCAGCCTTTGGATTCACACGCCACACTTCGCGGCCCCAAGGCGTTCTTTGCACGGGCGCTATATCCGCGCCGGCTTTCACTTCGAGGCTGTAGCCTGCGGCGAAAGCGATCGAGGAATGGGTGTCCAGAAGTAAGTTATACGGCCGCGTCGCCCGATCATACTTCGAGAGGAACGTGCTGACCTGCGGAAGGATGTCATCATCCCAAAGTTTCGAGTCGCGAACGAGGCGATTATCAAAGTGCCGGACCAAGTCAAGCATCTCCTCCGTTTCATCTTCCATGTGCTCCGCCCAGCGCGTGAAGCTGCGAATTCCGATCTGGCCGGCGTCTTCGTGCAGTGATGGTAGCCCGTGCCAGAGCTTTTCGCGTACGCCGATGTCCTTTAACTGGTCCCGGGTAAATTCATTAAAACCCTTCGCCAATAGCTTGCGAATTAGGTCGTCATAAGGGTGGACGAGTTGTCCGGCTTCCACCGGTGCAAACCCTGCGAGGGAGAGGTGAAGATTCAGAAGCTTATCAATGCCTGCCAAGTCGGCGGCATCTTTCTCAATCCTTAAAGGGCGCAGCACTTCTTCCAAGTCGACGTCGCTCGCGAGATTCAAGTGCTGGCGCCAGAGAGAGCGCACCAGTCCCATTCGACTGCCGGGACCTGTCCCGTCGAAGAGAACGCGCATGCGAATCTCTCCACCATTAGTGCTTACGAGTTCAGCAAGTTGATCATCCGGATGTACTGTCCAAGGGGAGACGATTATCAACCTGCAGCCTTGCCCTCTTGGCGCGAAGGCCTTTTGAGCGGCATGAAGCTTCTGCAGCAGAGACAGCTTCGTGGCGTTTATAAACTTCGGGTCGACGAGCGACTGATACGTGAAGGCTCCGGCGCGATTGACATGAAATTTGACTTGATAATAGTCCGCATTCGTCACATCACCACGCTCAAGAGCGAGCGGCCCCTTATAAGTTACAACGACATCATCGAATGATTTAATTCTATTAAGCTCGTAGGCAACGCGCTCCACCTTAGTGTATGGCTGAAAGAGGCGACAGGCCTGGAGCCAGAAAAACCTGGCTTGGTAGTCCCCGCCTTGGTCACGTGCGATCACCGCATTCGCCATAGAATCACACCCTATAAACCCAGTTCCATTTGCAGGACATTGTTGCAGATGTAATACTAGCAGAAGATATAAGAAGAGTTAAAGGATAATTTCGTCGAAACGACGCCTATAATCTTCCCCATTGATGACAACTGTTCTACACATTTCGTAGAGACGGGATCGAAGGCGAACGCCGATTCTATCTTCCAAAGTCTCGTCACGTTCGGAGCGTCTTCCATCCAGATAGTTAGTTGTGAAGATAGTCAACTTCTTATCGTTGTAACGGGTGTTGATGATCTGCATCATCGTGTCGCGCACCCAATCCGTGGGCTTGGACGCGCCGAGTTCATCTAGGACAAGCACTTCTGTATCGAAGACCGGCGCGAGCACCTTCAGCTCCGAGATCTGCGAAACGGGATTGTAGGAGTTCTGTATCTCCTTAAGGAGCGCGCCGAACTCGTAGAACAGGCAGGTCACGCCCTTCTCTAAGAGACCTCTCAGGATTGCGACAGACAAGTGAGTCTTGCCGACGCCACACGTGCCCATCAGGAGCAGACCCCGGTCCACTACCGGGTATTCGCGAACCAGACGGAAGGCGTAATTGAAAGCAAGTAGCTGTGATCCGTTCCCCTTGTCGGGCTTATAACTCTGGAGAGTGCATTCGCTGTAGCGCCGTGGAATGCATGCGGCATCAAGCATTTTCGCTTTTCTATCTTCAGTCCGACAGCGGCAACGACGCGCCCCCTTGCCCGGCACGACTTCCATCCCCGATCCGTAGCAGAAAGCACAAGGCGAAGGCGCTTCCTCACTTCTTACCGCCGACGTCGCAAGAGATGCAGAGTCGGTCGCCGATTCAATGTCTTCAATCGTAGTCAAATGGTGAGCTAAATTCGCTGTCATCAAATCTCTCCTCACGAGTTACTTTCCTGAAGCATCTTCTCGGCAAGGGCCCGCACGCGGGGCGCGTCTTCCGGCAGCAGGCAACCGCCGGCCTCCGAGCTGATCTCTGAGAGAGTAGTGTCAATCGCCTGCCCATGCGCTTCCAGCATGGCCAGACACATCTCGGCCAGTTCTTTGACTTCTCCCTCGGTGAGAGGCTTTGCTTCTGAAGTGGAATGGTTGCGGCCAACC
>Ga0182001_10000178_pt1 | contig 14183 bp, 8 predicted proteins | sample BulsoiFelSFmetaG_FD_120485 | JGI IMG/M metagenome (GOLD analysis project Ga0182001, IMG submission 120485) | Bulk soil microbial communities from Mexico - San Felipe (SF) metaG | ecosystem: Environmental > Terrestrial > Soil > Agricultural land | place: Mexico: San Luis Potosi | collected... | reverse complement strand
TGGCGGCGGTCCTCGCGGTTGAAGTTGGAGGCCGTCAGGTTGGGGGTCGTGTAGTTGCGGACCGAGAAGCGGTAGCGGAAACTCAGGTACGCCACGTCCCTGATGCGGCTGCTGGCGAGCAGCGCGATGGCGGGGCGGTTGTAGGAGAAGTCCACCGACTCGGCCCGGCCCCACAGGTGCTCGAAGCCGACGCCGGGCGTGAAGTAGGGGCTTATCTGGTAGCGCACGTCGCCGCTCACCTCGTGGCGCGAGAGGTCGCGCTCGGAGAAGCGCGAGAAGGTGTCGCGGGCGAACTCGTAGCCGCCGCGCGCGCGCCAGCGGCGGCCGAAGCGGCGCGAATAATCGGCGCCGAATCCGTTCACCTGACTGTAGACGTTCTCGCCGCCGACGATTGAAGCCAGCCGGCGCGGCGTCCCGAAGTATTTGAAGTTGAGGCGGTGCGGCCGGAAGTCGTATTCGAGGTTCAGGTCCACGTCGGTCGAGTCGCCGCCGGGCAGGTCGCGGAAGAGGTTGCGGCGCACGCGCACGCCGCCCGTCAGCGTCCGCTCGTCGTCGCGCACGAAGTCGTACTCGGCGGCGGCCGAGAGCGTCAGGATGGTGACGGATTTAATGGGCACGGGCGTCGTCCCCGGCTGAAAGTCGTCGAAGGTCTGGAAGTAGTTGCTGATGTGGCGCGGCATGATGCCGACCTCGACGTGGTATCGGCTTTCGTCGTCGCCCCGCGGCCTGCGCGGCGCGCTCGCCCCCCTCTGGTCGTCGCCCGTCGGGTGCGCCGTGTCGTCCTCGTGGCGCTCCTGCTCGTCGCGCGGGCGGCGCCGGCCCGTGTTCTGGTTCGAGTTGGAGTTCTGGTTCTGGTTAGAGTTCTGGTTCTCTTGCCGCGCCGCCGTGCGCGGGCGGCGTTTCGTGGCCGAGGCCGTCTGCGTCTCCCCGTTGCCGTTCGAGTTGGATTGCGGGGCCGGACCTCCGGAGGCGAAGCCCACGGCGGTCACGAGAGACGCCGCCGACAGAAGCGCGAGGACGAGCGTTAGTGTCTTGATGCTTTTCATTTATCCCTTCCCCCGGTTTGCGTCCGTCTCCCGCTGCGGCTGCCAGACGGAGATGCGCTCGCCCCGCAGGAGCGAGAGCACGCCGAGCGTGGCGGCCGCGTTGGCGAGACAGAAGTAGAACGGCCCGTAGAGGGCCTTGAGCCCGCCCCAGCGCGTCCGCCTCAGCGCGTAGCCCAGAAGCGCCAGCGCGTAGAAGAGGACCTGCCCGAGCAGGAGCAGCGTGTAAAGAGCGGACCCGACCGCGAGCGCGGCGTTAGCCGCGAGCGCCGCGAGCGCGAAGAGCGGCACCATGTAGCGCAGGACCTTGTGCGACCAGACCTGGACGGCGTAGAGGCCCGTCCTGAAGGGGTTCAGGGCGCCTTCGACGTTCAGGAAGGCGCGCATGCAGTGGTTCGCCACACGCATCTTGCGGCGGAATTCGAGGTCGCTCCGCGCGGGCGGCGGCTCGTAGGAGACGGCGCTCGGCTCGTAGACGAGGCGGTGGCCCTGCGTTATTACACGCGCCGAGATGGCGATGTCGTCGGCCTGCGCGCCGTCTTCCAGAGGCACGTACAGCTCCCTGCGCAGCGCGTAGATAGAGCCGTCGGCGGCGACGGTGCTGCCGAGCTTCGTCTCAAGGCGCTTGATGAACTTGTCGTAAGTCCAGTACAGGTTCTCGCCCGCGCCCGCGCTGTCGCCGCCGCGACGCGGGGCGAACTTCTGGTTGCCGCAGACGCCGCCGACCGAAGGGTCCGCGAAGGGCGACAGCAACTCCTTCAGAGCGCGCCTTTCGAGCATCGCGTTGGCGTCGGTGAGGACGAGAACCTCGCCGCGCGCACTCGCCACCGCTTGGTTGAGTGCGCGCATCTTGCCGCAGCGCGCGAGCGGCAGGAGCTTCACGCCGCTCGCTTCGTAGCCGGCGACAATCTCTTCGGTCCGGTCGGTCGAGCCGTCAGAGGCGACGACGACTTCGAGAAGCTCGCGCGGGTAGTCGAGCGCCAGAGTGTTCTCAATCTTCTCCGCAATCTGCCCCTCCTCGTTGTGCGCGGCAATACAGACGCTCACGGATGGCGTTACGTCGCCCTTCAGCGGCGGCCGGCCCGCGACGCGCCCCGCCGCCCACAGAAAGAACGGGTAGCCCGCGTAGACGTAGACGCAGAGCGCGACCGAGGCCCAGAAGACTATTTCGAGAGGGAGCATCCTTTAAGCCTCATTCTACAGGCGTTCGACCGGCAGCGCCTCGCTCGGCGCCTCCCCGGTAATCCCCTCGTAAACGCGCCGCACGCTCAGCGCGATACGGCCCCAGGAGTATTCTGTCTCCGAAAGCTCGCGCCCGCGCTCGCCCATGCGCCGCGCCCGCTCGGGGTCGCTGAGGAGTTCGGCGAGCGCGCCGGCCAACGCGCCCGCGTCGCGCGGCGGCACGAGCAGCCCGGTCTCGCCGTCCGACACCGCCTCCGAAAGCCCCCCAACGTCGGTTGCCACCACCGGCTTCCCGAAGCTGTAAGCGACCTGTAGCGCGCCGCTCTGGTAGATCATCAGGTAAGGGAAGACGACTACGTCCGACGCCGCGAAGAGCCCAGGCACGTCCTCCAACGGCACGTAGCGCAGGTAGAACTTCACCGCGCCGGAAATGCCCGACTGCTCCGCCCGCGCGCGCAGACCTTCAACGTCAACGTCCGGGTTAGGGAAGCCCGCGACGACAAGCTGCGCCTCCGGCAGCCGCCGCCTCACGTCGGCGAACGCGTCCAGGAGATATTCCAGGCCCTTGTACTTCGTCAGCGTGCCGAAGAAGAGCGCCGTCGGCGCTCCGGCATTAAGCCCCAACTCCTCGGCCAGCCCGTCGCCCTTACGCTCGCCGCCGCTCGGCGCGACGAACATCCCCTCGTTGCCGTGCGGGATGACGTGGATGCGTTCGGGCGGCCCGCCGTAGAGTCGCACGAACTCCCGGCGGTTGACCTCTGAGTGGACGAAGACGGCGTCGAAGCACGCGTAGATGCGCCGGTAGACGGCGCGGTAGAGGCGCGACTCCTTCGTAATCTTCGACGAGTCGGCGCTCACGTCGAACGGAGCGACGTTGTGGCAAACGTCGGCGAGGCGTGCTCCGCTCGCGCGCAGCGCGAGCAGCGGCAGAAGGTCCGTGGCAAACCTTATCTCTCCGAACTGCACCACGTCCGGGCGCTCGCGCCTGACAAGCCTGACGAGCCGCCACCAGTCGCGGTAATACATCGCCGCGCGCTTCGACCGCCGCGCGAGCCTTGCGACGCGCGCCCGCAGAGACGAAGACCACACGACACCGCCCTCGGGGCGCGGGTTCCAGAGCTTGAACACACGGCGGACGGCAAAATTGTGAGGCAGCGTCTCAAGCTCGTAGTCCTGGTCGGTCAACAGCTCGACCTCCGCCCCCTCCTCGGCCAGCGCGCGGCAGAGCTGGTACGCGTAATGAACCATCCCGCCGCGCCCTAAGAATTCGACGACCGAGACGCGTAGGCGCCTATGCCCCGCATCTTCCGCCGACTCATTCCCGACGGGCCTGCCTTCAGCTTCCACGACCCCACCCGCGACGCTCTCGTAAAGATGCAGGAGCCTGTCGGCCCAGACCCGCGCGCTGAACTCACGCTCGGCGCGCTCGCGGCCCCGCTCGCCCATACTGCGCGCCCGCTCCGGATTCTCGAAAAGCTCTGTGACGGCACCGGCCAACGCGCCCGCGTCAGGCGACGGCACGACCAAGCCCGTCTCACCTTCGATGATAAGCTCGGACGCCCCGCCCGAAGCGATAGCTACGACGGGCAGGCGCGCGGCCATCGCCTCCATGACGACGGTCGGCAGCGCGTCGAACTGCGAAGACGGCAGCACGAACACGTCGCCCAGCGCCAGCATCTCGGCCGCGTCCGCGCGCATCCCCGTCATGTGGACGTTCCCGGCCAAGCCCTCTTCCTCGATTCTCCGGCGCAGTGTCGCCTCCAGAGGCCCGCCGCCGACGAGCAGGAAGTGTGCTCGGGGCAGACGCTTGAGCACTTCGCGCGCCGCGTCGAGAAGAAGGTCGTGCCCCTTTCCCTCCCTGACGACGGCCAGCGTGACGGCGACCGGCGCGTCCGCAGGGATGCCGAACTCCGCGCGGCGCGCGGCGCGCGAAAAATCCGCGGGCAGGTCGAAGTTCTCAAGCTCGACGCCGTTGCGCACGGTGACGACGCGCGCGGGCGGCAAGCCCGCCTCCGCGAGCCTGCGGCGCAGCGCATCTGAGACGGCGACGACGGGGCCGCCGACGTTCTTCCTCACAAACCGCGCGAGAGATTCGACGACGCCGTCACGCCGCGAAGGGTCGTTCGGGTTCGTGTAGCCCTGCACGTGGACGGTCGAGACGACGGGCCGCCGCGTCACACGGCCGGCCAGCCGCCCCCACACATCCGCGTAAGTCAGGTGCGCGTGAATCAAGTCAATCTCCTGCTCGCGTATCAGCCGCACGAGGCGCCGGAAGGCGCCCGCATCCCTCAGGTTCCGTGCGTGCAGGACCGTCAGCGGCACGCCAGCCGCTTCGACCTCGCGCGCCAGAGGGTTGCCGTCAATCTCCTTCAGACAGGCGACGCGAAGGTCGAGCCGAGCGCGGTCGTGCCGGCGCGCAAAGACGGCCGCCAGCCGCTCGGCCCCGCCCACCGTCAGCGAGTCTATGAGCCAAAGCACGCGCCGCCGCCCGTGCGCGCGTACTCGCGAAACAGCGTCTCCCACGTCCCCTTGCCCCCGGCCGAATGTTTGCGCGCGCCCGTTCGGCGTCCGCGCGCTCTCTCCTCCAACGCCCGCCCCGCGAGGAACGCCGGGAAGAAGACTTCCAGCAGCCTCCGCGAGAGCCCCATCGCGGCGCAGTAGCCGAAGAGGTGCCTGCGCACGAGCCTCGACATCCAGCCCCCACGCAGGTACGTCGCGCGGAAGGCGACGGCCGGCTCGGCCCAGCGCCCGACCCGCCACGGGTAGCTCAGCCCGTAGCTCGTCGTGAACAGGAAGAGGTCCGAGAAGGGGTCGGCCGCCTCGTCGTAATTCTCCCAGTCTAGGACGGCGAGCGCGTCGCCCTTCACCATCAGGTTGCGCGCCCAGAAGTCCCCCTGCCTCGCCACGATTGGCACCCTCTCGCCCCTCAGCGCGTGCGCCTTACGCAGCACCTCCGCGACGAACCTCTTCTCGTCGTTCGAGGGCGAGCAGGCCCGGCTGTACTCCTTGAGCGGCTTCGCGACGAGTTCCCTGACGCGGCCGGCGCCGAGCGCGGACTCGTCCGAGGTCGTCTCCTTCTGGAAGCGTTCGAGCCAACGACGCGCCAGCCTGAAATGCACGTCGGCGCGGCGTCGCGGCAGCCATGCGTTGCGCATCTCGAAGTACATCGAGCGGCCCGGCACGTAGCCTTCGGCGAAAGCCTTCAGGCCGCCCTCCTCAACCGTCGCCAGCGGGGCGGGCAGCGTCGCGCGCAATTCTTCGCCGAGCCGCGCGTGAAGGGCGCGCAAAGCCTCGTGCTCGCGCGCGAGCGCCGCGGCGTGTTCCGCGCTTCCGCTCACCTTCGCCACGACCGAGGGGGCCCGCTCGCCGCGTCCGAAGAGGAAGACGACCATCTTCTCGCGCTCCGAATGGCGGTAGTCGTCGAGCGTGATGGCCGAAGCCCCCTCGCCCAACGCGCAGTCCACCCCTCGCAGTCTCACGCAAAGGCTGTCCACGAGCGCGTCGGTTGCCTCGCCGTGCCCGCCGGCCGGCACCGTCCCTTTACCTTTGAGCCTGTCGGCGGCCGATACGCCGAGCAGCGGCAGCGCCGCGCGCCCCGCACGCACCGACGCGCGCGCCACGGCCGCCCACAACATCTCCCGCCGCGAATGCGGCACGAACAGGTTGTCGAGGTAGAAGCGGAGCGCGGACGGGTGGTCCAGCGGTATCTTGAAACGGTCGTGCCAACCGTACCTGATGCCGGTCCTCCCCGCCGCGAGTTTGACAGCCCCTTCAGCCATCGATTAACAGTGCGCCGGGCGCGCGGAAACGGTCAGTACGAAAGGGGACAATTTACGCGGCCCTCCGGAGCGAGGTCGCCACCGCGGCCCTCGCGTGCTCTATCGTCTCGCGCCCAACGAGCCAGACCGTCACGACGTAGACGGCCCCGCCCGCGAGGACGCCGGCCGCGAGGCCGGCCCACTTCGGCATCCCCCCGAGCGGCGTGTGCAGGAGAGCCAGCGCCGCGACCATCACGACCGACCCGAGCGCGGCCGTCTTGAACTCCGCGAGCAGCGCGAGCGCCGAAAGCTTCAGCACGCGTCCCGCCACGTACAGGTTCAGGAGCGTGCTCGCCCCCGTCACCAACAACTGCGCCACGGCCACCCCGAATATCCCGTATCGCGCCCCCCAAATCATCGCGGGTATCAGCACGCCCGCGCGCAGCAGCCCCAGCTTCGTCAGGATGCCGGGCCGCCCCGTCGCCTTGTACACGTCGCCCGCGTGCGAGCCGAGCGAGCGCAGCGCCCCCGCCACGGCCAAAGCCTGAAGCGTCGCGACCGCGTCAACCCACTTCTCGCCGTAGAAGGCTTGGACGAAGAGCCCGCCGAGCGCGGCGAGGCCGAGCCCCGCCGGCAGCGTCACCAGCGACAGGTAGCGCAGCGTCATCAGGAACGCCTGCCGCAAGGCCGGCGGGTCGTCGCGCAGCTTCGCGTAGACGGGGAACGTCACCTTGCCGATGACCCAGATGATCATCGTGATGAAGAACTCCGGCGTGCGGTACGCGAGGCTGTAGAGGCCGAGCGCCGCGCTCCCGAGCATCCGCCCGACGATGACGAAGTCAGCGTCGTGCACCACGGCCGAGACGACGTTAACCGAGACTATCTGGCCGCCGTAAGAGAGCATCCCCCGCGCCGTCTGCCACGACGCGCGCCACCGCGGGCGCCAGGGCACCGTCAGCCACAGCGCCAGGGTCGCCGCGGCCGTCCCGATGAGCTGCCCCCACACGAGGCTCCACACGCCCCAGCCCGCGAGCGCGAAGCCCACCGAGCAGAAGCCCTTCAGCAGCGCCATCGCGAAGTCCGGCACGAGCCGCTTCTTGAATGCGAGGTCGCGGCGGAGCAGCGCGTCGTGCGTGTTGCCCAGCGCGTTGATGACGAAGACGAGTGCCGTCACACGCAATATTGAAACGACCGCCGGGTCCTGAAAGAAATCCGCGACGAGAGGCGCGGCGAAGAAGGCGGCGGCGAACCAGACGAGCCCCGTCAAGATGCTCACGACGAAGGCCACGTCGGCCGCCTCTTCCGGCCGCTCGCGCTCGTAGATGAGGGCCGAGCTGACGCCGAAGTCGCCGACCGTGTCCATGTAACTGATGACGAGGAGGGCGAAGCCGACTTGCCCGAACTCCGACGGCACGAGCAGCCGTGCGAGTATGACCGTCGAGGCGAAGACGAGGAGCTTGCTGCCGGCGAAAGAGACGTAGGTCCACAGCACGCCCTGCACGGCCTGACGCCCGAGCCCCTCCGAACTGCGGGAAGGGGTCTCGGCGCCGGCCGCGCGCTCCGTCGGCTTCGTCTCCTCCTGAATCAAGTCAGCCTCTCCGCGAACCAGCGGTCGTAGAACCCGAGCCTCTGCCGTCGCTTAAGCCCGGCACTCCACGACCCGCCGCCCTTCAGCACGGGGCTGTGCGCCATGATCTTCACCATCGCCGCGAGCATGTAGAAGTCGAGCTGCGCGCGGACAGGCTCGCCCTGTGCCTCGTAGCCCCGCAGGAAATCTTCGGCGAGCGACTTCCGCATCGCGCGGCTCAGGTGGTACGCGGGCGTCGCCTCAAGCATCCCGAGGAAGTAGCAGAGGTCGTCGTAGAGGACGCCGTCCTGCAACCCCTCGAAGTCGATGACGGTCAGCCTGCCTTCCGTGACGAGGACGTTGTAGGGCGCGAAGTCGCAGTGGCGGCCGACCGTCTTGTGCCCGCCGTCGAAGGCCGCCCGCTTTCCCTCCTCGAATCGCCGCCTGACGGTCGCCGCCAGCGGCTCTTTCATGCCGACGCCGCGGCACATTTCCACTTCTTCAAAAAACTCGCGCTCGATTCTTTCGTAGACGGGCCGCGGGTCTTCGTCGCGCGCCGTCACGCGGTGGAAGGTAGCCAGCCACTCGCCGCACAGTGCGAACCAACGCGGGAGCGCGTCGCGCTTCTCACCCTTCAGCCGCGCCCAACGCGTCGCGCGCTCAAGCTTCTCGCCCGGACATTTCTCGATGAGGAGCGCGGCGCTCTCCGGCCTGAAGTCGAGCGGGCGCGGCACGGCGAGTTTTTCGGAGCGGCGCGAGAACTCTTCCCAGAGGAACGAGAGCGCGCGGAACTCGTTGCCGGCGTGCTCGCGCCCACGCTCGACCCGCTCGCCGGCGCTCGCCCGGTGCGGGCGGTGCAGCTTGAGGACGACGTTCTTATTGCCCGCCGCCGCCACCTCGAAGACCTCGGAGTCGCGCCCGCCGCCCAGACGGCTGAGGCGCAGCCCGTTGCCGCCAGCCTGCCCCCCGAGCTTCGCCTTCGCCCACTCGACCACCTCCTCGTCGAGCGCGCCCGCCCCGCGCGACGCCTCCTCGAACAGTTCGCGCAGACGCGTGACGCTTTCACGGAGCCCGAACTCCGCCGCCACCTTCTCGCTCCCACGCTCGCCGAGACTGCGCCGCAATTCGGGGTCGTCGCAGAGACGCCCGATAGCTTCCGCCAGCGCCGCCTCGTCGGCCGGCGGCACGAGCAGGCCGCCCACTCCGTCCTCGACCAGTTCGGGGATGCCCGAGAGGCGCGTCGAGACGACGGGCAGGCGCGAGGCCATCGCCTCCATCAGCGCGACAGGGATGCCCTCCATCTGGCCCGTCGGCGCGACGACGCTCGGCAGCACGAACAGGTCGGCCTCGCCGAGCAGCGCCGCCACCTCGTGCTGGGGCCTCGCGCCGAGGAGCTGGAACGCTTCACCCAGATTAAGCTCCGAGATGAGTGCTTCCAGCTCCGGCCGGTCGGCGCCCTCGCCGACCACGCGGCAGCGGAAGCCGGGCACCCGCGACCTCAAGAGCGCGCAAGCACGCACGAGGTACTTGATGCCCTTGTAAGGCTGAAGGGCCGCGACGCAGAGCGCCGTCGGCCCGCCCCCGCGCGGCCCCCGTTCGGCCGCCGTCTCGGGGCGCGAGCCGTACTTCTCGGGCTCGATGCCGCAGTGGACGACCTTGATTTTCTCCGGCCCGACGCCGGGGGCGCGCTCCAACATGTAACGCTTGTTGAACTCGGAGATGGAGACGACGAAGCGCGCCCGCTCTATCTTTTCGGCCAGCATCCGCTCGTGCAGGAAGATGTCGTGGGCGTGGGCGGTGAAGCTGTAGCCGACGCCCGTCAGCTCCGAGATGACGAGCGCGGCGAGGGCCGGGTGCGTCGCGAAGTGTGCGTGGACGTGTGCGACGCCCTGTTCCTCGACGAGCCGCGCGAAGTAGACCGACTTCGGGAAGATGCCGAGGGCGCCGACGAACAGGTTGGCCGAGCCCAGGTTTCCTTTCAGCACCTTCCAGAGCAGGCGCAGGTAGCGGCCCGGCGCGCGAAGCAGTTCGCGCAGGTTGGCACGGGCGATAGGGAGCGAGAGGAAGGGCGTGTAATGAACCTTGGCCTTCAGCCGCCCGACCTCGGCGTGGCGGACCTTCGGGCGCGCGCGCAGCAGCGGGAAGACGGCGAGGCGCAAGCCCTGCCGCTCCAGCTCAAGCATCTCCCGCAGGATGAACGTCTCCGTTATCAGCGGGAAGCGCGACATGATGTAAACGACGGGCGAATCGGGCGCCCGCCGTCCTGCGTCAACCATAACCCTCTCTTGACCGTTATAAACTCGGAATCGGTGGCTTTTCGTAGCTCGCCCCCGCCGGCTCGGCGCGCGAGACGTTCCGGGCGGCGGCCGCCAGCGCGACGAGCAGCCAGAGGTGCTGTATGTAGTGGCCGTGCAGGAAGAGGCTCGACGCGAGGTAGCCGGCGAGCGCGAGGGCCACGGAGGACGCGAGCGACGCCGCGCCTGGGTCGCCCTTATTTCTGAAATGACGCGCCGCGACGAGCGCCGAGAGTAGGGCGCCGCCGACCGTCAGGAGGAAGGCGACGAGGCCCAGCGTGCCCGTCTCCGCCGCGACTTCCAGATAGAGGTTGTGCGGGTAACGCCGCTCCGCGAAGTTCTCGTAGCTCGGCGTGGCGGAGCCGACGTGCGCCGAGAACTCGTCGAAGTGTTCGGAGTAGTTGCCCGCGCCGACGCCGACGACCGGGTGCGCGTCGAACATCTCCCACGCGGTCCCCATCAGAAGCTTGCGCTGCTCGAACGAGCTTTCGGCGTGGACCGTCACGGCCTCCTCGTCCTCGTCCGGCAGCAGCCGTTCGAGCGTCTCCAGCCGCCCGCCGAACTCCGCCGGCGCCCACAGCAGCAGCAGCACGACGAGCGCCACGGCCGGCAGCACGAGCCGCAGCCGCACCTTCTTATCCAAAGCCGCCAGCGCCAGCACGAGCCCCGCCGCCACCGCCCCGCCGCGCGAATACGTGAAGACCAGCGCCCCGCCTATCAGCGCCAGCGCCAGCACGCCCAGCGCCTTCAACACGGCCCGCCGCTCGTCCCACGCGCGGTAAAGCGCGAGGGGCACGAGCGCGACGAGTATCTGCGCGTAAAAATTCGGGTCCGAGAGCGGCCCCGCGATGCGCGGCTCGCGCACCCCCCCGACTATCTGCGCCAGCTTCACGCGCCCGAAGCCGCCGAACTCGCTCCCGTATGAACGCGTCAAAACCTGCACAACGCTAACAGCCCCGAGGAACGCGCCCGACAGCACGAGTGCCCACACCACGCGCCGCAAGCTGGCCCGCGTAGTCGTAAGGTTCGTGACGATGAGGAAGACTGCGAGGCCCTTCAGGTGTTCGGCCAGCCTCTCGTCCGCGAGCGCCGCGTCTCTGGCGACGAGCGTGGAGAGGAGGACGACGGCGCAGTACGCGACGGCCGGGAAGAGCAGCGGGTCGAAGACCATGCCCGGCCGCACTTCGTCGCCCGAAAGCTTTCTCAGCGCCCACCCCGCCACGACCGCCGCCGCCAGCAGTTGCAGGAGGGAAGGGACGCCGTAGCTGCGCACCGCCACCTCGGACAGATTCGTGTAGAGGACGGCCGCGAGCAGAACCAACCCCGCCTCGGGCCGCCTCAAAATCAACAGCAGGCAGAGCACCCCGGCCGCGAGTGCCAGCACGTGGAGCGGCCCGACGGCGTCGAGCCCCGCCGCCAGCCAACGCGGCCCGCCCGACAGGTAGTAGCCGGCGCACACCGCCGCGAGCGCCGCCGCGACGCAGGCGAGCCCGCGCCGCGCGCCGTCTCCGCGCAGCCATGAGGTGGCGGCCCCGGTCGTCAACATACGACCACCCTAGACGTACCTCTCCACCCTCTCTTCGCGGGCGGCGGCCGCGCCCGAACGGCCCTTCAGCCGCCGCAGGTAATCGAAGACCGAGGCCACGCCGACGCCTATCAGGAGCCCGAGGACGGCGCCGACCAGCAGCGTGCGGGAAAGGCCCGGCCCGACCCGCTCGGTCGGCTCCTGCGCGCGGTCGAGCACCTTCATCCCGTAGATGTCGTAGAACTCTCGCGTGTACTGCGTCGTCTGCTGCGCGACGGCGTCGGCGAGCGCGGCGGTCAGGCGCGGGTCCGGCCCTTCGACCGAGACTTCGAGGACGTTCGTGTCGGGCACGACGACGGTTCTCACGTCGTAGGGCTTGAGCTGCGCCTCGTTGAGCTGGAGCTGGCCCTGCGCGCGCTCCCTCACGGTGCGGCTCGAAGGCAGCTTGGCGAAGGTGGCGACGACGCTGCGGCGGTCGAGCGTGTTGAGGCTGTCGACGACCTCGCGCGGCGTCTTCAGGCTCTCGTTAGGCCCGACGACGAGCGTCGTGGTCGCGCGGTAGGTAGGCGCGCGCAAGCTCGTGAAGGCGGCCGTCGCGCCGAAGCCGAAGGCGAACGCAGAGAGAATCAGCCACCAGTAGCGTCGCAGAAAGAGCTTTACTGACTCAAAGGTCATCGTCGGGGTTTACTCGGGTCTAAGGCGGTCCGCCGAAGCCCTTCAGACGGCGCCTTCGCCGCGGACGACGACGGGCACGGTCTTCAGAAGCAGTTTGAAGTCGGTGGCGAGCGACCATCCTTCGACGTATTGCAGGTCGTAGCCGATTCTGGCCTCGTCGGTCGTGTTGCTGCGCCCCGATACCTGCCAGATGCAGGTCAGCCCCGGCTTCATGTCGAAGCGCCGCAGGTGGTCGGGGCCGTTGAGCCTCTCCAACTCGTGCCACAGGACGGGGCGCGGGCCGACGAGGCTCATCTCACCTTTGAGCACGTTGATGAACTGCGGCAGCTCGTCGATGCTGTACTTCCGCAGGAAGCGCCCGACCGGAGTGACGCGCGGGTCCTCCTTCGGCTTGAAGAAGACCCCGCCCTCGCCGCGCAGCTCGCCCTCCTTCCTCTCCGCGCCCGGCACCATCGTCCTGAACTTCCACATCACGAAGGGCCGGCGGCGCAGGCCCGGCCGCGACTGTCTGAAGAAGACGGGGCCCGGCGACGTGAGCTTGATGAGCGCCGCGACGGCCAGCATGAGCGGCGCGAGGAGTAGCAGCGCGGCGAGCGCCACCATGAAATCAACGGCCCTCTTCAGGGCCAGCTTCGCGTCGTCGAAAGAGACTTCGTACCGCGCGAAGCTCGGGATGTAGTCGAGCAGGTCAACCGGCTGCCCGACGCTCACCAACTGACCCGTCGGCGTTACGAAGTGGCGGACGCCCGCCGCCGAAAAGCCCGAAAGCTCGGCCTTAAATGGTCTACCCATCTCTCCCCCCGGTTCGTTTAAATCTCTGTCACTTTTTTCTAACTTTCACCTCCGTCTCCTGAGGGACTGAACCGGGCGTCGTCTTATTTACAGACGGCCCCCTAAATCGAGGCCATTGTTCTGTTTATCTTTAAGCTGGCGGGGAGAGTCCGCACGTTAATAAACTCGCCCGACAGACGCCGGATACTTCTCAGTCCTCAAATGAGACAGAAGTCTTTTCGTCTGCGCGTTCAGTGCAATGTTTATTCCCGTTCAGGCGTACAGAGAGGGCTTAAAGGCAGTAACTACAAGACATAATCAAATCACAACGAACTCGTAATGTTCGCGCCCCGCCGCCGCGCGACGTGAGAAAAGGGCGGCGACCTTCAGCGGCCGCCGCCCTCCTGGCGAGATGTCGAAAGCGCGTCGTGTGGCTTCAGCGATACTCATGAGCGCCGGCGTCGGGCGCGGCGCCCGAGGGGCGCGAAAGCCCTCCGAAGTCGGTCGAAACCGTATACGCGTTGCCGAGGTCGTCGTAGAAGTAAGGGAGCGCGGAGCCCCTGTCGAGCGCGGGGGAGGCAGCCGTCAGGCGGAAATCCTTGTTCGCGGCGTCGGCGAAGCCCGTAAGACTCCTCAGCCAGACGTTGTTGTGTGTGTTGAAGGCGGAGTTGGTGGCGCTGCTGTAAACGGTCGCGCCGCTCGTCTGGCCGAGGTTGTTCATGATCTCGGCCGAGTTGCCGTCGCCCGAGAGGTAGACGGCAGGGCTGTTGCCTACGAGCGTATTGTGGGCGATGAGGACGTTTTGCGAGCCCTTGAAGCCGGGGCTGGAGCCGTCGTCCCAGACGAAGATGCCCGCGCCCGCGTTGTCATACACCACGTTGTTGTAGACCCACACGTCGTGCGTCGGGTAGTTCACGTCCTCAGAGGAGACGCCGACGCCCTTCGAGTTGTTGAAGACACGGTTCGAGTGGATGCGGACGAAAGAAGCGCCGTCCACGTAGATGCCCGGCGCTTTGTTGCCGTGGATGGTGTTGCCGGAAACCTCGCCGTGGCGCGCGCCGAGCCAGATGTCGATGCCCTCGGTCGCGTTGTCGCGGACGGTGTTGCCGCTGACGAGGAAGCCGTCGGCGATGAGGCTGACGGCCTGCGCTCTGCCGGCCAGCGCCGCGCGCCACACCACGTTACCCCTCAACACGGTGTTGCGGATCATCGTCCCCGCAAGGCCGGGGTAATTCATCTGGCGGCTCGTGTGCGTGCTGATGCCGTGGCGCTGCGACTCGCCCACCTCGCAGCCCTCGACGGTGAGGTGGTCGGCGTCGAGCAGGACGCCCGTGTTCTTCGAGTTGACGACGCGCAGGCCCGCGAGTC
>Ga0182001_10000177_pt1 | contig 14196 bp, 9 predicted proteins | sample BulsoiFelSFmetaG_FD_120485 | JGI IMG/M metagenome (GOLD analysis project Ga0182001, IMG submission 120485) | Bulk soil microbial communities from Mexico - San Felipe (SF) metaG | ecosystem: Environmental > Terrestrial > Soil > Agricultural land | place: Mexico: San Luis Potosi | collected... | reverse complement strand
TATTTCGAGCGCGCTTCGCATCGTGTCTGTGATGTGGCAGAGTGTCCCGTGCTCGTTCCCAAATTAGAAGAGGCGTTGAAAAATTTGCGCGGGCAGATGAAGAAGGGTCTGTTGCCGGATGAGCTGACTGAAGTGCAAGCGGTCGCAGGCGATGAAGGCACATCCGTCGCCTCGAATGCCAACCGTGAGCCTGCGCCTGAAGTGACGCGCACAGTCGCCGGGCATCGTTACCGCTTCAGCGCGGAGGGCTTCTTTCAGATTAATCACAGTTTGCTCGAACCATTGATTGAGGCGGCAACAAAGGATGCGCACGGCGACACGGCGATTGATCTGTATTGCGGTGCAGGGCTGTTTACGCTTTCGCTGGCAGAACGGTTCGCGCGCGTCGTCGGCGTCGAAGCGAACGCCGCAGCAATTGATTTTGCGCGCCGCAATGCAGCAAACGCTCATCTTGAGAACGCAACTTTTGAAGTCTCGATGGTCGCCGATTGGCTATCAGAGAATAGCAAAAAGATTGCGCCCGTTGATTTCTTACTGCTCGATCCACCACGCGCAGGCGCAGAAGCAGGAGCGATTGAAGGCATCCTCACTCTGCGCCCGCGCCACATCGCTTATGTCTCATGCGATCCTGCGACACTCGCCCGTGATCTCCGGGCGCTGCTCGCAAACCGTTACAGGCTTGACTCTCTCTCTGCATTTGATATGTTCCCGCAGACACATCACATCGAAACGGTCACACATCTCATTGCGGAGCTTTGTACTAAAAACCAAAGTCATTGAAAATATAGCAAAGTCAGTGAAAATATATGCATAGTCATTGAAAATATGTCTTGCCTTCCAAGTTGCTTATATCAGTCTAAAAACACAAGTCCTGCGAACATACAAACGATCGCGAATAATTCCAGTTAAACATCCCTAAATACCATAGTCCTTAAAAGTATTCGGTGGAGTGTCGGGTTAGATGGCAAAGCTATGATCATTAGAATACTAACATCATTCGTAATACATACTGGAGTATAGGTAGGATAAATGCTAACCGCATTCCTCTTTGATAAGGTAAGTGGGAAATATTAATGTCTAAGCTAACATTACCTTCAGCAAGGAATTGTTAACATACCAAGCTGATATGCTGTAAGCGCTCAAGAAATGAGAGGTAAATGTCATGGAAAAGACTCCAATACAAGTTGCTGGTCATACCGTAACTCAGCTTACTGAAACCGAATACGAAGCTGAGAATAAAGAGCAAAATTTGGATTTTTATTTTGATACGGGACACCCAAATGCAGTCGAAGTATTCGTTTTCGATAGCCGCATTCCAACACAAGGTGACCAAGATCCCTACATCACAGCGTTCTACGCCGCAAATTTGGAAGAGGCTGTAAGCAAAGCGATGACGCTGACTCGGAGGGCGCTAGAGGGGAGTAGCAGATATTACAGCGTTGTGCAACGACTGAGGGATATTGCCAGCCGACTCGAAGTCGCACAAGATGTCGATACTAAAGCAATATTATTTCCGGGATGGCATGAAGATTTTGAAGGAGATCGCGAGCAACTAATTAGGGAGGCCGCGAGTGCAATTCTCGCCGCCGGAGTTGAACCTGACGAAGGCAAGTATGTTTCGCAAAAGGCAGTAGCAGCGCTTCTACACTACATCGCTGATATGATGGAGTAGCAAGATAGTAGCGGCTCTTTGCCTATCCTGTGGTTAGCTCGCTATCACTTTTGAAAGACGCATGTGGATCTCGCTATTAGATGGATACTACAGGACACGCGGCTCATCCGATTGGGAGATATGTCTTAGTAGGGTTGATACTTTTCGGTTGGAGGGCCAGGCCAAGATGAAGCTGCCTTGTTGAACGCCCGGATCCGTTCAAGTTCCAACGCGATTGATGGAGCGAAGACTGAGAACAACTCATGCCAATACCGGCGATCCTTATCGCGGAAAAATCCTGTTCGCTCGCAATGAAGGACGAGAACGGCTAAATGCTCATTCTTTGGGGAAAGGATTGGGTGAAGCACACTACTGCGAATACGCTCTTTTTGACCTTCGTATAAGTGCTCGTAGTTTTTCGTCGGATCTGAGGTGTCCTCTATAACGATAGTATCAGTAACCCGCTTAGAGATCATTTTTGCAGCTTCGGTACGGTCATATATCTTTGGGTCTTCCTCACGGAGGCGGAGAGATTTTGGTCGAAGATTATCGCGGTTGCACCAACATGCAATAGTTAGTTCAGAATCACGCAAGGAAGGGGTAAAAAGCGTTATTTCAAAGTTGATCCTCTCGATTGCTGTAACACTAACGTTGTGATGCGAATTTATTACTTCCCATGCGGCTGTAATAAGCGCCCCAATTCGATCTACCTCACATATGAGTACAGAACGCAATTCATCAATCGAAACAGTGTCTTTTCCCATAATTACATCGCAACGTGCGAGATTTTGAACGCTCAACTTAGTGATTCGTTCACGTGCATCTGCGATAGCACGTTCCAATGCTTCCCTATCTCTAACATAGGTATTCAAGACGCGCTGATATGAGTATTGTAGTCCACCCCAGCCTATAGCGATAATAAGTGATATGACAATCCAAAGCACTCCAAGTGGTAAGTCTCCGGGTTGATTACCCGTAATTCTTTGGACACGTTCTTGAAGGATAGCACCAATGATGAAGGCAACTAACGCGAGACCAGACGTTATCCCGGCCTTAGCGCTCGGCGACAACGTGTGGAATCTAATGAATGCATCTCTAATCTTAGAGGTCATGGCAAACTAATCCCACTACCTAGATGGCGCTCAATGAATTCTGACACGTTTGGTGAATTTAAAAGGAGCCCTTCGGCGTCTTTTAGACGCTTACATGATAGATGTATAAGATCCTGAGATTTCATTAGGGCAGAGACTCCGCTAGCAAGGAATGAGCTGGAAATCTCTTCGACTTCGATAAGAATGCATGGCTTGCCATAAGCGGAAGCAATGCCGAATTCATAGTGGGCGCCGCAACTATTCCCAAGTATTCCGACAAACAGGTCGCAAGTAGATACATGATGTGTGCACTCTCGCATGGCCTCATGAGGTGTCAAATGCTTCCTGCCCCATTCATTTACGTCGCGGTGCGGAAGGAGTACCGAGAGGCCGAACTTACTTAGGGCACGTTCTATTCCTAGAAGGCCGTTCCTAAAGCCATAGCGAGGAATAATTCCATGCCCCGGTGAAATTTCGAAGAGATAGTTTTGCGCTTCAACTTCAGCTTGGATAACGTCTCGGCCGCTGAATGGGGCTGCTAAGTATGCCACTGGGGTAATAAGTGGGCTTGCTGAGGTGATTGCCTTCCTACGTGTCTTGCTGATCTTTGACCATTGATCTTGCCGTACAGGGCGTATGTGTTGTAAGTGGCCGTTGCCTGAGATTGGCCCGCTATCAAATAGAGGGAGTTGCGGGTTTCTAAGGTCATGCGTGAGCACCCATTGAATATCACGGAACACTTCCTCAATAACCCCAGGCTTGCTTAGATCACTGGTATCAGTGTTAAGGACATAAACCTCCGGACCATGTAAATTTTTAAGCCACTCTTCGTATAGTTGCTTTGAACGACCAAGATATTCAATGCTGTGAAGTCTAGAGTCTAGCCGCCCACGGGCTTGCACCCGCTTTAGTGCTGTTTCTGCGCTACACTCGCAGTAGAAGTAGTATTCTGGGATAGGCTGATCTATATCCCAAGGGGGCAAGAGGTCGCGTGCTAAGTTGCTAACCTGCTGAAAAGTTTCATGGCTACGAGGATCAATAGCTCCTAATTCCTTAAATAAGCGCTCATAGATCATTATATCTTCCTCTATCCATCGTTCGACTATGAGCGACTCACGTTTATCGAGTTTGTCTCGTATTTGAGATGACTTTGTAACTAGAAATGCAACCTGAGCCTCGAACGCCCAACGATCTGGATTGTTAGCCAAATCTGGGAGATATGCCCGGCCAGCTGGATGAGAGCCAATGCGTTCGATACGGAATGTACGAGCAATCACTTCTGCAAGCGTTGTCTTCCCGGATCCACTGATCCCTGAAACACATAGAACCTGAAATGGAGTAAATGACGCTGGTTCAGGTGCAACTTTATTGCGACGACTTTGAAGGGCTGGTGACATGAAAGGCGCCACCACGCTATCAGGAATGCCTAGATATTGACTTACATCCCGAAGATTATCTGCATTAAGAAGACGACGCCCTTGCTCCATCAGAGCGATTGCAGAGCGATTGGATTTGATCGCTTGAGCTAGTTCGCGTTGGGTGAGGTTGCGCTCCTCTCGAAAGGAACGAATTAAATGACCGAGTTCGATAACACCACGATTCATACGAATGAAGATAACTAAAAATAATAGATTTCAAGCACCTAAACTCTACATCTGATTCGCACTACGTTGCCCATGAATTAGGGCGAGCCTCGATTATCCAACATTCTCGCAACAGTTCTTATACATTAATGGCTTGCCACTAATTATTTTCGTATATTCGCTTCTACAAACCTCTGCAAAATTTTCGCGGACGGATAGCTCGACATGGAAGCAATACCATTAGCTAATTCCACTGGAAAAAGAGCGCCTTCAAACTTGTGGCTTACTAGACTAGGGATAGTCGCTAATATCCGAGGTAACCCAATCAAATCGCTTGGCGACGGAAAACTTCCCGCCTCATTGTATTCGCCTGTAGGTAAATTGAGCACCATATAAGTGCCTGGATCAATCTTCAAATAAAGTTTTTCACCCCAGTTAGTACGACTCCCATAAGGGTTTGATAAATCTGGCGAACGATAAACTTCCCGCCGAACATAATCATGTGAAAGAACAGAATAAGCGGATTTCTCATCCCTAGCATGTGGGGGAGCAAAGCGAGCTATTGAGGCTAGATGATCAAAGAAAGCGCCACTCTTCTCCTGACCAATGATATAGACAGGCCTGCCGACATCCTTTGCGTGCTGTACAAACGCTCTGATGGCGGGCACAAGTTTAGAATATTGACTCCTAAGTGTTAAGGGGCCATCTTTTATAAAAAGCGTATCACTTAACAGATGCCTATCGCTGTGATGCCATAGAAGCCGTATAGCTGTAAAGATCATCAAATGCTCCATTATGAGCATATAAGCAGACGCTACTGAGTCAGGAGCGCTCTCCTCATCCATATCAAGATGAAAGCCTATCATATCGGTTAAAAACACAGTTTTAGAGCATTTCCTACATTTACCTTCATCAGCATCGATCGGTAGGCCCTCTTCAGTTTTATAGTGACAATGAGGGCATTCAAAGGCTGGTGATGAGGTTGGCTGGTTACTCCACTTTCTGTAGGCAATCCATTTTAAGGTCTCGTAAAAGGCGCCATCTTCATCGACCTTCATCGAATCCCTAATGATATTACGAACAGCGTCATAAGTGCTTCCTAGCGGTGTCCTAACATTCTTCAAAGGCAATACGGTAGCATGGAATATTGCACTCTCTCTCAAAACGTCTTGGAGAAGTAACGGATGTGGATGCTCTTTGTCTATTGCGTCTAATTTCGATTGATCAACAGTTAGTAAGGCCGTTTTGACAAATGAAAGTTCTTTAGGTGGTTTTTCATCTGATCGTACTGTGACGAATGAGCCATCTACTGCCCAGACATTCCGCAGCGGTTCGATGCCTGTTGGGTCAAACTGTAGCCAAGTAGTTTCGCTAGGATCCGTGGCCGCTCTATCAGAAGACTCGAATGCGTCAATAAGGGAACGCACCCAATTGCTTTGAACTACTGAAAGATGGCCTAGTTTTGAAGCGGACTCACCTGGAAGTCTAGTCCCTTGGGAGTAAGGCATGATGACCCTTCCTATTTTTAACGAATTTAACCGGAGACCGAGGCTTCAAATTTCTTGGCTTGCACAGGCACAACGAAGCGATGCGACATCGTTAGCATCCTCATATAGCCAGGTGTCTTAGCACGAAGAATATCTTCCTCAATTCCTGCAAAAGCTATTTGCACTCTTGAAAGCGCTTTAGCTTCGTCTTGGCTTGATAAGTGTCCTACAAAGAAATTCTCAGTTTGTGCCAAGAGTTCTCTGTTAATTGTTGAAGGGGACTGTGTTGAATAGACCATGCCTATATGAAACTTAGCCCCCTCTTTCGCAAACCGGGCATAAACTCCCGTTAGATCTTTGTTATCTGGCGGGAAGAGGTTATGAGCTTCTTCAAAGTACAATTGAACGAAGCGATCACCAAGCTTGTTATTAACGAATTTCTTCTCTTGGTGAGCGAAGACCGCACTTGAAAGCATGTCGGAGAAATAACGTCGCACCTCATCTGTTGCATTGCCGAGATCTAGAATAACTGTCTTGCCTTCATCTAAAAGGCTGAGAATTTCGTTTATGAAGTCGCCAGCCTGAGGTGAATGATATCCCAAATACGCTCTCAAGATTGTTGGGCCCGACCCTGATGCAGGAGCTAAGAAACCTAATAAAGCTATATCATCAGCATCGAACATCGCCCGGCCAGATGATGAATTTAACTGTGGATTGTTGGAATCTTGAACATATAAAGCAAACGTTTCCATCTCGGCTTGTAGCTCATCGAGGTTGTTTGGGGCTTGCGGAGGAGCGCTGCCTCTTAATGCTTGATATACCGTCGCTCTAGAGTTTTGGTCAAAATGCGGGTCGAAATGCTTAGTATGTCTAGATACAAGGCCTTTCGCTCTCAAGCGGCCAGCATCCGCAGCGAAGCCAGCTTTATTAAGGATTGACCAAAACATTTGAATTTTTCTGATGGGACGAACCTTTTCACTATCAGGTAAGCTGCTGATCGATTCAACTGAAGGAAGCTTCGCATTGGCAAAACTTCGGATGTAATTTGAAGTCTTATTATCTTGCGCCAACATCGAAGCAAGGATTTCAATAGTGGACTCTGGCTGCTCATAAAAGTTGAGGCGTAGAGGCTTCGATGGTGTGCTTTCGCGCTTAGTAAGAGCATAGACTTCGCATCTGCTAGCATAAGCAGAGCGGATAGACCTATTATTGTCTTGAGGATTGTCGTTGGCGTACTCCCCGTTTATATCGAATATAAGCTGCCCGACGCTATTATCAGTCTTGGTCGCTTCAAGCATTCCTTGGGCAATAAGTTTGACAACATTTGATTTGCCTAGCCTTGTCTTGCCAAACATTGCTGTTCTAAAGCCCTTGAAATCCCTCATCGAAACGTTGACCGGGATATCCAGAACTATTCCATTCGAAACTAAACCACATTCCATCGTACGGAGCGCACCTAGCTCGAACTGCTGTTCGGGTTTTACCATCCCATTTACTACTAACTTCAATAATGCCTCGTCAGGAGCATAAACCTTATACCTATGGGCGCTCACAACATTATTTACATCCCCAGAGTAAGCAAGTCGCCGCATCTCGGCTGGATCTGCGTAGAACATACCTAGTACATCACAATCAAGAGCTCCCCACTGCAATTCACTTTGCGTCCATACATCGAGTTCGGGCATTGATTTTTTATGAAGCTCAAAATACGTTTGTTGGACTTGAGTACTTAGGGGAGTAGGTGAGACACCTGTAACTCTTAGCAAAGTAAAATGGGGTGGCAAACCACCAGGATTATTTGGGGTCATTATGAGGAACGAACCTCTTGGAATTCCCCCCACGGCCAGCTTGTAAGGATCTGATGTGATGATTTTGGCAGACTCATATCCAAGCTCCAAAACGTAACCGACAAAACGCATGTTCTGGACCTGTTTTGCCTTTTCGAACGCCTCTTCCTTATCTAAAAAAGTTTGCAAAGCTCCAATAGGATTCCCATGAATCGCTGAGGCGTTAATAAGTGACGAAAGATTAGGTTGTTTCGTGTTCATAGTGGGTTCCTTATCTTTGTGAAGATTATATCAACTTATTGCTTCCGACTATGGCAGGCAGTATTGAAACAAGCTAGAGGAAGCTCTGTGAATTAACAAATCGGAAAACTGCATGCCCTTGAACAAGTTAGTGGCTATACCTTCTGCGCTAGATGAAGGCTCCAAGTGCCACCAATAATTTATTACACATGAGTTTACAAATAGTAATCTGAAAGATTCAATTTGTAGCTAAAGTGCTTGCTGACATTTTAAAACTCAGTCCCGCGATCACTCAAGACTACCTCATTTGGGTAGGAAATAAGATCTAAGTTCATCTGAGCCGTCGCTGAAGCGTCATTATCTCTGCTATAAGCCGGGGGCCCTGCATCATCCGCTCCGCGAATTGCATCTGTCGCCTTTTATCGTCCCTTCTTGTTCTTACTTTATGATCAACTAGATTGCGTGCTCCCCTAAAGGAATGCATGTCAGCCGAAAGTTTTGTATCTACTAATGGTGTATGGCCGGGATTATACGCTCTCGCTGACGCCAGAGTATTAATTTGAGATGACCAGTCCTGCCCCTTGATGACACTTTCACTCATCACTAAAAGTCCTTTCCGGATAGCTAATACTGCTAGTGATTCAGTTTCTCGCTCTACTAATTCACACATGTCTCTGAGGCCATCCTTACGGTCAACATCATTAAATTTCGTGACTGCGCCGAGGACTTCTTGCTTACATTTTCCAAATTTTAGTGATGGGTCTGGTGTAACTATAAGTGCGGGGTTCTTAGCTTTAATTGATTGACTTACCCCACCTTCTTCTTCGACTACTAATAACCCAATGCCATCCCTTCTGAGTTCATCGAGGACTCCAGCTTGCATAGTTGCCTCAGACGGAACTGCAATACTTAACTCTGCATTGTATCGTCTGGCAGCAATCCATATTGCTAAATCTTTCAATGGCTTGTTGTAATTCAATGCGCCTTGTACCTCTACAAGTGTTATAAGGCCAGTTAATCTGCCTACCAACGTAGTGCGCAGAGGAGCATCCTGCCATGCCGCGACTTCAACGGAAACCCTCATTTGTTTCCGTTTCAGATATCTTGCGACGGCTTTAGCAGCAGGTTGGGCTTCGTCTGGAGTGAAGTTAAACTTCATTAATTATTCGCCCAAAAGTCGATCTATTTCATCTCTAAGATCTGTAAGAACTGTGAGTACGTCTTCTGACAATCGACTCGACGATCTATATTGATTCAATCTCTCTGTAATACTGCGCAGGCGTGAAGCTAAATCTCGTTGCTCATACGCGTATTCAACAGTGTCTTGGTATGCTTGCTCGATGCCATAACCCTTCGCCCGAACCAGTCTAATAATTGCCTTTGTGGCTTCATTTTTACTTATACCTGTCAATTCTGCCCGCGCGATTTTAGCTACTTCTCGGTAGCTAGTGACATTATCGACCACTCGATCAACATACTTCTCGACCATTGCATGCACATACTGAGTTTTCGTAACGGTATCGAAAACTCTAGGAGTGTAGTTCTCAACTACGTGTAAAGATTTATTTATTTCAATGAATAGATCAGGTTTTATGCGTTGTAAACCCCTTGGCTTCTCAGCTTCTCTCAAGAGCATATCTTGATACTTCTTTGGTAACGCTAGTAGGTCTAAAGCACGGCGGACGGTGGGGAGGGGCACGCCGGTTATTGCTGCTAGAGCTTTAGGTCTTGAATCTTTACCTTCCTCTTCCAACATCCTACGAATATCATCTAGCTTTAACGCCATAGGCATGATGTCCCAATCCAAACGTACCTTGTGGATATTGAACATCATCAGCAAGTTTTCTAATGGGGAGGGCTTTGGGTAAATAATTACGGGAACGCTGGGCAGGTTTAATTTTTTCGCACAGCGCCACCTTCTCTCGCCGTCGATAAGAGTGAACTTGGTTCCCCTATCATGATAGACAGACAAGGGAACTCTAATACCAACCTCCTTAATAGAGACTAGCAACTGATTCATCTCATCTTCGCGGAAGATAAGACGGGGATTCTGTGGGTTTGGACTAATAGTGTCGGGATGAATCTCTTGGAGTGTTTCGGTTGCAGTTGCCATTATTATTGTATTACCTTAGTTTCATAGCCCAAGAGCGGATAATTGGAAAGAAGCGCTTCAGTTATGACGCCGCGAGATCTCGGCTGGCCTCCTATCAAACTCTGCCGTTGCGCGCGATAGTAGTAGAAGCCTTTATATAAATTTACAACGGCGGGATAGTCTGCATTACTAACTAAGATATGAACGCCAGCCTTTGTGAGTTGTATCGCATAACGAGCAAGACTTTCCTGATCTGCCCATGAAAACAGGTTTTTGTTATATTTCAAGAATCCATTATTTTGATGCCCAGTAATGTAGGGGGGGTCGAAATAAACAAAATCACCATGCTGAGCAGTTGAGACTATGTTTTGGAATGAACCATCCTTGATCTCGGCATGTTGCAAGGCTTCGGACGCACTATTAATACGCTCTTCATCGCAGATAGTAGGATTTACATATCTCCCGAACGGAGTATTAAACCGCCCTTCAGAATTAACACGGTACAGGCCATTCCAGCAGGTGTGATTTAAGTAAAGGAAGCGAGCTGCAATTGTATGAGCCTTGCGAGGCTCTGTAGCTCGTAGAGTGTAGTAAAACTCTTCATCATAGGGGTAAGTTCTAAGCAATCGTATGACCCGCTCAGGTTCCTCACGGATCGCTTTGTAAGTCATGATGAGATCTTGATTAAGATCTGAAATCGTAGCTTGGTTAGGCTGAACCGCAAAGAAAAAAGCCCCGCCTCCCAAAAATGTCTCATGGTATCTTCCTCGCCAATCAGGAGGTAGTAATTGATTAGCAGCTAAGGCTAGCCATTGTTTCCCACCTGCCCATTTAAGTACGGGATGAGCTGATGGCCTCTCGGTAATCTCAATTTGAATAGTTTTGTTAAAGTTCGAGTCTGGGTGTAAAAGTATAAACTCGTTTTGCACTTCAATTGTGTAAATAGGTGGTGGCATGTAGTTTCTCTAAGCGACCAGTTGATGTTCACAACTTAAAAGACAGCTGACAGGTATTAGCGGTGGAACTTTGCTGTCTCAGTATATAGCCGGTAAGGCAGTTAACAGAGCGTGAGTGTATATCAACTTAATCATTTGCGCTAGATTTAATATGGTCTGGAATAAAAGCATGTGGTGGCAAATCAATAAATGCGCCCGGCCGAAACCTAAGTCAATCAGATTCCGCGCCGGGCGTTAATGTTCTTGCGAAAGCCTTCCTCATTACATGACACGGCTTCGCTAAGTTAGTTACGAGAGAAGTTGCCTCATATTGTTGGAGACGGTCGCCCTGATATTCTCCAGGAGAGCATGCCGGTCTTCGTTGGTTTCCTCATCGTCTTCAGCAACGTAGACCAGTTCTGCCGCGGCGAGCGAGTAGACAAGAAAGTCAGTTGCTGAGACCATCGATGGGTTGTCCTTGTTTTCGAGAACAAAGCGTTGGTAGAACGGATGATCAACGTTCCAAGTAATGACCAGAGTCTTTCCTTCCGGCTCCGCGTGCCAGATGGGACCGACAGCAGTCATAGATGCGGTCTCGAAGCGCGCGGGAAGACTCACTTGCTTCTGTTGAGTTCTTGACACATTGATCCGTGGTTTCGTCCCATCTCCTTGCTTTCTCTGCCCCCCTCTCTGATCGGTTGGTGAATTTCTCTTCTCGACTTTGAGTTTCGGCTTGGCCAGCAGATGCGCTTTCTGTCCGATTAGACGCGCCGCTTCGTCATGCATGACATCGTTTGTTTCAACTTTGACGCGCTGACTTTTGACCTGACCACGGAGTGCTCGGAACTGAGGCAGTAGTGCCTGCTTCAGCTTGTCCAAGATAGCCTGCTTAGGTTCTGGCTTCTGTTTGGTGAAATCAACACCCATTAGCTCATCAAGGGTGGCTGGGAAGAAGACCTCAGCGCGCACGCGGTTTAGGTCGTTGTGCTTCGTCTGGAGGCCAAACATCTCGCCCTCAGCGATCTCTCGGTAGTTTCGTAAAAGATATATACCTTGGTTCGGGATATTGATACCCCGGTCGCTATTACCCTCTATGCCGAAGTCTGGAAGCAGGGCGACGCGCACCCGTATAACGTCACTTTGCTCTTCCCCCTGAGCATTGGTGAAGCTGACAGTGTACTGCTCATCGCTGTGTATTATCCCGCCATCTTCTAGCATCAAAGGGTCAACCGGCGTGACCTCTTGATCGTTAACGAAAAACCTTCGCTGGTTTGACGTAATGAAGTAGCGGTACGTTTGTCCGATCTCCTTACGCAGTTTGTTTGCGAATCCACGCACGTCTTTATTGGTAATGTGGTCGCAGTTGGTTAACCTAACAACTGTGCCGCTCTCCTCGCTGCCGAGCAACGCTTTCAACAAGTTCTTCGCGCTTGTGTTCGCTTCATCAAGGTGCTTGACGAAGTCGTTCTTTTTCTCGATGATGCGCACATCCTGAATACTGTGAAGGATCGGCCCATCTTTCTGCATAGTAATGACCTCGACGGTCTTACAGATGCTCAGCGAGGCCGTCACCAGGCCCATCCCGAACTTACCTAAATCAGAGACGATGTTTCGCTCGGTGTCGGACCCGAGTCTTAGAGCTTCATCCAAAGTCTCCCAGTCCATCCCGATGCCATTGTCAACCACCATGATCGTAATATCACCCTTGTCGGAGTGAATATAGACCTTTGTCCAACTGGCGTCGGCATCATTACTGTTGTCAATGATGTCTTTGATAGCGGCGTAGTTACTGTATCCGAGATGCCGCATACTGCGAATCATCTTGCTAGCATTTGGCTTATTATCCTTGACGAAGCGTTCGGTTGAGATTGCGGATTCCACGAAGCTGTCGGTTGGTTGTATTAGCGAAGAAGCATCTTCAGAACCGCTCGCTAAAGCGGCCCTGTCTAGTGCCTTTTTTTCGTCGGAATATGGATGTTGTGTCGGCGCGTTAGCGCTCTTAGTGGTATTCACGGTAGTCATTTTTCTTTTCCTTTCGATGCCTATGGGCACCAAAAACAGAACAGTTTGTCGTTTGGCCTAAGCGGAGCTCAGGTCAGGAATAGGGCTTAGGCTAAGTTGGAACGGAAAGAAAAATAGGGAAGGGACGGACGATTAACTTATCCCGTTCACAGCCCGATTTCTCGATGACCCGCACCAAGAGAGCCAGAACCAAGCAAACTTGCTAAAAGTAACAGCGCCTTCGCTGCAAGCAGCAAAGACGCTGTTATTAAAGCTTCGGATAGTTGATTTGTCAAGAATTACCAATTTAAGACATGGGTCATCTCTGTAGAAATCTCATTTGATAGTTCTAGAGAATAATGGGATGTGGTTGAAATTACACCTGATATAGAAAACTATGAAAATCCTTCTTATGAATCACCGCAACTCCCAATAGGCGAGCAAGTTTCGATTGATTTATTATCTCCCCCTTTAATTTTAAATGCATAATGGCTCCCCTTATCTCTTCGTTTGATGGCCGATACTTAGCGCGATACAAGTAGTCATGTACGATGCTCCAGAACCAGAATGGCGCTGGCGAAGTATTTACCCGTGCAGGTGGGGACAGGTGCCTCAGCCAAAGGGAACTCCACACTTTATATTTACATGACAAACTAATAAACCGCTGTGGCCAATTCTCTAACAAACAACGAGCGATCCCAAGGAGTGCTCGGCGCTGCTCTATTCCTAGTTCTTGAACATCGGTTGATTCTAATGCTGGAGGATTGAAGATTTCTACTTCATACGCTTCGTAGACAGCTTGACGTAGATTGATTATTCGCCTATCCCGCATTGCTAGAATCTTCAGTAATTGCCGGAGTCCCATGAAAAATAGATGAGCATATGTAAATACGCCTTCGGCTAATTCTATAAACCCTAGGTCTATCGTTTGTAACAGCTTGACTGTGAATTGGACTTCAGCTGGTACTACGGATAGACATAACCTTTTTTCTATTTTTTGCAAATCAAAAAAACAGACGTGGCAAAGTGTCAGCGACTCTGCAATGAATTTGCGCGGATTACCTAGTTCTCCTCGGTGAAAGTTTATTGGCTCTCCGCATTTGGGGCAACGGTCATGAAGTAAGATATGATGTGATTCGCATAGAACCATAAAAGCTAATCGCCATTTACGTCGGTAGTATGGTTCCTTATCTTCAGCTAAGCACCGAGGGCAAAATTGCATTCCAAAGTCCCTCCGCCTACGATGGTAAATACCGACTGGCATAATCCATGGCGTTGGGCCAAACATATTATGTCTTTCATAGAGGACATTTTCGTAGGTGACAAGGG
>Ga0182001_10000176_pt1 | contig 14221 bp, 12 predicted proteins | sample BulsoiFelSFmetaG_FD_120485 | JGI IMG/M metagenome (GOLD analysis project Ga0182001, IMG submission 120485) | Bulk soil microbial communities from Mexico - San Felipe (SF) metaG | ecosystem: Environmental > Terrestrial > Soil > Agricultural land | place: Mexico: San Luis Potosi | collected... | reverse complement strand
TCAAGTAAATGAGAAAGGCTTTAGCCGAACTTAGAAAAATAATTTTCCTTTCGGCTTTAGCCTCAGATGCTTTTGAAAATTTGGCTAAAGCCAAAACCTCTAATTAGCTTTCATCCACTAGCTGAAGCTAGTTGCAACTGACGAACGCTTTATTCTGCCCTCTCAAGCGGTGGCACGATGGCCGTGAAATCATCTGCGAAGCGGCGGGCGTAATCGTTAAGCAACTCGTCAACGCGTTCGAGTTTGGATGAGCTGACGACAAGGCCGACGTGATGCCGTTTCTGCGGGCGATAGACGATCTCTTCATCTCTGTAAGCGGAAGTGTCCGGGTATTCCTGTCGCGCCAGCGACAAGACTATCCCTCCGTAATCTTTGCGCGGCGCGGGCAACTTGTACTGGCCCTGAGACCCGCGAGCAATCTCAATCCTGGCCCACTCGCGCCAGAGGTTGATGCCGCTCGCTGCCTCCAAAGTCTCCGCGATATAAGCGCCGCCGACGCGCGCCGCGATCTCAAGAAAGTAGAATTCTCCATCCTCCGCGCTCTTGATAAATTCAGCGTGCGCCGCGCCGTGCTGAAGACCGAGCGTGCTGATTAATTTGCGGTTGATCTTAACGAGCCGCTTGTGGTCTTCCGAATTATGTTTGACCGAGCGCGTGATGAAAACTCCGCCGCCGTGCGCGACCTCCATCGGTGGACGACCGTAGGCATTCGCGCCTGCGAAAACAACACGGCCATCGTTGACGAGTGAATCAACGTGAAAGACATCGCCCGCGACGAAGCGTTCGAGAAGATAGAAGGGCGAGCGTTCCCTCACATTCTCGCGCGCGTCCAGAGCATCAATCGTTCTCCAAACCTGCTCGGAGTCATCAAGCTTTTTAATCCCGATGGCGGAAACATCCGTGCGCGGCTTCATCACCCAGGGCGCAGGAACTCTTGACATAAAATCACGTAGCTCGTCGTAGTTAAGGACGTGCAGAAAGTCTGGCACGCGCACCCCAGCCGCGCTCGCCCTGTGACACATCAGGAGCTTGTCGCGGAAGACGCGCGCGTCCGCGCTCGTCATGCCGTCCATGCAGAGGTGCTCGCGGATCAATCCGGCGGTGATGACATCGTATTCTTCGAGGGCGACCACGCGGTCAATCTTTTGCGGGCGCGCAAGCTGGCTGGCGACGTAGATGAAAAGCTCCGGTCCAGCGTCGTTCGGAAGCGCGATGATGTCGTCAAGGCTTTCGCGCGGCCAGTCTTCATGGAGCGCCTTCTCCTTTGTGACGAGGATGACGCGCGCGCCCTGATGCTTGCACTCGCGCAGGAACTCGACGCCTTTGAAGAAGCTCGCCAGACAGAGAAAGGTGGGCGCGCTCGTCTCAGTCATAATCTTTCACCTCGCTATTCGTCGCTGGCATTATCCTGCACGCCGGTCAATGGATTACCGTCGAGCACGGTGTTCATGCCGACGTTCTCTTCTTCGGCAGTCGGCGCATCCGGCTCGGCCACATCATCGCGCTCATCTTCGCGCGTAGGCTCTTCTTGCATGTCGCCGTCTTTACTTTGAACGTTTGAATCTTCGTTGAGCGTCATTCGCTTCCCTCTTGTTTGAAATCGAGGCGGGCGGTAAATATGGCCCTGTCTGAAATTTGAATCCCATCAATGTTGCTTTATATGGTAAGTTGCACGTATATAGCATAGAACGACCGGGCAATACAGAAGCAATATCCGTTGAGAGCAAACAATTCAGGCATCCGAAACTTTCGCCATTCCGTAAACTTAAGTAGATGATCTTCCGTAGCCCTTACAAAGAGGTGACGATTCCAGAAGTCTCGCTCGTCGAGTTCATCCTGCATCGCGCAGAAGAACTTGGAGAGAAACCCGCTTTGATTGACGGCCTGACGAATCGCGTGATGACTTACGGCGAGTTAAGCTCTCTGGTCAAGCGCGCGGCTGCTGGGCTTGCCGAAAAGGGTTTTCAGAAGGGCGATGTGCTGGCTCTCTTCAGTCCGAATCTTCCTGAATATGCTGTCGCCTTTTACGCAGTCGTCAGTTTGGGCGGCATCGTCACGACCATCAACCCAATCTGCACAGCCGCAGAGGTCTCCAAGCAGTTGAAGGATGCCCATGCGAAGTTTCTTCTGACAGTCCCGCAGTTGATTGAAAGGGTCGCGGCAGTTGCTCTCGAATCAAACATTCGAGAGGTCTTCGTCTTCGGTGAAGCCGAAGGAGCGACGCCGTTCGCTTCTCTGCTTGAGAGCAGAGGTCCAGTGCCCGAGGTCACTATCAACCCACGCGAAGACATCGCCGCGCTTCCCTATTCGAGCGGAACGACCGGCACTGCCAAAGGCGTCATGCTGACGCACTACAACCTGGTCGCCAACCTCTGCCAGATGGATGTGGCCGAGAGCGTCCGCGAACAGGACGTGCTGATAGGCATTCTTCCTTTCTTCCACATCTACGGCATGAACGTCGTCTTGAACTTCGGTATCCATAAGGGGACGACCATCGTCACTCTCCCGCGCTTCGAGCTTGAACAATTCCTTGAAACCCTGCAACGCTATGATGTCACGCGCGCTCACCTGGTCCCGCCGATTATCTTAGCCCTGGCGAAGCACGCAGTCGTTGATCGTTATGACCTCTCAAAATTAGAACTCATCATGTCGGGCGCAGCGCCTTTGGGCGCAGACCTCTCGGCTGCCTGTTGCAAACGTTTGAGCTGCGTCATCAAGCAGGGTTACGGTTTGACGGAAACGAGTCCCGTCTCGCACATGTGTTCGGAAAAACCGGAAGAGATTAAGCCCGGCTCGGTCGGCCCCGTCGTCTCGAACACCGAATGCAAGATCGTTGACCTGGAGACCGGCGAAGCTTTAGGTCCAAACCGCGAAGGAGAAATCTACACGCGCGGGCCGCAGGTGATGAAAGGCTACTTCAACCGACCCGAGGCGACTGAAGACTCGATTGATAGCGAGGGCTGGTTTCGCACGGGCGACATAGCTTACGCAGACGAAGACGGCCACTTCTTCATCGTTGACCGCGCCAAAGAACTGATTAAATACAAAGGGCTTCAAGTCGCGCCCGCCGAGTTGGAAGCAATCCTGCTGACGCATCCGGCAATCATGGATGCAGCCGTTATCCCAAGCCCGGACGAAGAGGCTGGCGAAGTGCCCAAAGCTTTCATCGTGCTCAAGGCCGAAGCGAGCGCCCGTGAGATTCAAGAGTTCGTGGCCGCGCGTGTCGCGCCTTACAAAAAGATTCGCAAGGTAGAGTTCATAGAGCAGATTCCGAAATCGCCTTCGGGCAAAATTCTGCGCCGCATTCTTGTCCAGCGTGAAAGAGAAAGGAAATAATTTTTGATGACACCCGAAACAATCTCAAGAGGAGTCAGAGCATACTTCGCTGCCATTCGCGCGATGGATGTGGAGGCATGGGTCGCAACCTTTGCGCCGGACGCGACGAGCTATGACCCTGTTGGCGCGCCGCCAACGGTCGGGCACGATGGTCTTCGCCAGTTTTTCAACGCCATCGCGGGCGCGTTTAAGACTATCTCTTTTACGGAAGATCACATCTTCATTGCGGGCGACGGCGCGGCTGTCAAATGGACCGGCACCGGCACGGGCAAGAACGGGCGTCATGTGAGATTTGAAGGGATAGACGTTTTCGAGTTCAACGCCGATGGTTTGATTCAGACCATGCGCGCTTACTGGAATCCAGCCGAAGTGTTGATGCAGTTGCAAGGATAGTGAAAAGTGAATAGTGAATAGTGAATAGTGAAGGCAGTTTTAACTTTTCACTATTCGTTATTCACTTGACCATGTTATCTCCGCCAGACTATCTTCGCTCACATTTAACGAACAGACGGAGCTTTTAATTTAATGTCATCAACACCAGTCGCTTCATCAACTCCGGCATGGGTTATCCCCGGCTATTTGGAGACGTATGAAAATCATTTGACCATCAACGGCGTGGACGCGCTCGCGCTGACGAGAGAGTACGATTCGCCGCTTTACGTTTTCTCAGAGCCACGCATCCGCTCGAACATCGAGCGATTGAAACGCGCCGCCGAGCTTGTGAACCGTCCAGTCCGTTTCTGCTATGCCTCGAAAGCCAACTCAAACATGGCTGTGCTCAAGACCGTCCTTGATTCGGGCATTGACATAGAGGTCAATAGCGGCGGCGAGCTTTACAAGGCACTGCGCGTCGGCTTTCGCCCCGAGCAGATCATCTTCAACGGCACGAGCAAATCTGACGCGGAGTTGGACGAAGCCACGAGCGCAGGCATCTATTCCATCAACGTTGATTCGATTTATGAAATTGAGTTGGTTGAAAAGTCTGCACAACGTGTCGGCAAGCGAGCCAACATCGCTCTGCGTCTGACGCCTGAAATCGGGACGCGTTCTCATCTGGGCTTGCAGACCGCGCTGCTCACATCGAAGTTCGGCATCTCTTATTCGGACGTGCTCGATGCTTTCCGGCGCGCGCTTCTCCATCCAGAGCTTATCCATGTCAGCGGCATACACATTCACGTCGGCTCGCAAACGCCGGACGTTGAGCCGTTCGCCGAAGCATTCAAAGCGATGTGGGAACACCTGGTCACGCTTCACCGTGAGACTGGACACACGCTTGAGCACATCAACCTGGGCGGCGGCATTCCGGTCAACTACTTGCGCGATAAATCAATGGCGGATCAGTTGCCGGAACACGAGCGCGACATGCTCGGCGCAGAGTTAGAGCCATCGGAGGTTCTCTCCGCCGCGCTCTCGGTCGCGCGCAAGTCCGCACAAGCAGCCGGAGCGGAGCATTTGCTTGATCGTGTCACTATCTTGCTTGAGCCAGGACGCAGCATCATCGCCGATGCCGGATTGGTCCTGACCACTGTGCGCAACATCAAGCGACGGCCTGAGACGAATGACGTGTGGCTCCTGACAGACGCTGGCTACAACCTGCTGCTCTCGATGAACAATTACAAGTGGTACTATCACCTGGTTAATGCCTCGCGCGCCACAGACGCAGCGGACACGGACTACAAAGTTGCCGGGCCGCTCTGCGATTCGGGCGATGTCTATTTCGACATCGAGCGCGAAGGTCGCTTGCCCGACTATCGCTCTCTGCCCGCAGATGTCGAGCCGGGCGAAGTGCTCGCGCTTCTGAACAGCGGCGCGTATTCGCTCGCACAGATGTTTCATTACAACGGGCGTCCGCTTCCCGCCGCCGTGTTGGTGCGCGAAGGCGGGCAGGTTGATCTCATCCGTCGGCGCGATAAGTATGACGATCTTGTGACGAATGATGTCTGGTAAGAGTGAAACAACGCCTCCTTCTTCGACAATATGCCTAGCAAATCATCAGGCGAGAAGCTAACTCGCCGTAAGTTTCTGCAAGCAGCGGGAGCCGCCGCCATCGGCGTTCCCTTCATCTACAAAAACTCCTTTTCCTTTCAACGGCGCAACTATTCGGCCATCGTCATCGGCGCAGGTCTGTCCGGCTTGGCCGCCGCCTATCAACTCAAGCAGGCGCATTGGAACGTCACAGTCCTTGAGGCCAGAGACCGCATTGGCGGGCGTGTTCTCTCATACAGTTTCAAAGATTCTGATCTCGTCTGTGAGATGGGCGGCGAGTGGGTTGGCGACAGTCACGAACGATTGAAAGCGCTCTGCCATGATTTCGGAATCGAACTCAAAGACCATCGCTTTGCGGCCTCGCTGATGCGCGATGGGCGCGTCTCGCGTCCGAACGAGTGGGACTTCTCAGCGCAGGCCAAAACCGCCTTCGAGAATTTTAAGAAGCGTTACGAGCGATACACTTTGAGCGAGAAGAAACGTCTTGATCGTTTCGACTGGTGGACCTGGCTCGAAGAGATAGGCTTCACCGAAGACGACCTGCTCTTGCGCGATCTCCAAGACAGCACAGACTTCGGCGAATCAATTCGTCATGTCTCTGCTTTCGCCGCCGCTTCGGAATATTTCGAGTCCAGCCCCGCTAACGAGATGGACTACAAGATGGTCGGCGGCAACTCGCGCCTCGTGAATGCATTCGCCTCGCGCGTCGGCCAGAGCGCGATTCACACGAACACGATAGTCAAAGAGATTCAACAGCGCGCAGGCCGCGTCACTGTCAAAACCAACAATGGCACGTTCACAGCGGACGCCTGCATCTGCACGGTGCCCTCGCGCGTCTTAGATAAGATTCGCTTTGACCCGCCGCTTCCCTCCGCATACGCTGACGCGGCAGAGCAATTACAGTACGCGCGCATCATCAAGAACTCCGTTCTCTTTGACAGTCGCTTCTGGAATGATGAGAATTTCTCGCTCGTCAGCGATGTCACCTCGCACTACTATTTCCACAGCACAAAGGACCAGCCGGGCAGACAAGGCATTCTGTGTAGCTACGCCGTCGGCGAGAAGGCCGATGTGCTCGCTTCTCAATCGGACGCGCGCCGCATCGAGATAGTCGCGGGCGATCTCATTCCTTTTAATGCGCAAGCGCCGCAAATGGCGCGCGCCATTCAGTCCTATGCATGGCAGCGAGACGTTTATACGGGCGGCTCTTACGCGCTCTATCGTCCTGGACAGTGGTACACGATTCGACCCATTTTGCAGCGACCACACGGTAAAGTTCTTTTCGCCGGAGAACATCTGGCCGACTGGCAAGGCTTCATGGAAGGCGCGGTCGTCACAGGCGAAGAGGCCGCCAAAGCTTTGACGGGAAGAGTGAAGGTGAAGCGGGCAGCTTGATATTTGATTTCATAAGTTGCCACTAGCTTTAGCCAGTGGGTAAAGGAGACTAAAAGAGGAAGGCTTTAGCCGAATTCAGAAAATGATTTTCCTTCTGGCTTTAGCCTCAGGATTTTTAGGATTCGGCTAAAGCCGACTATCTGTTAAGCGAATCAATCCACTAGCTAAAGCTAGTGGCAATTGAAAGCCATAATTTAAGAGAGCCTGAACCTTCTGCGATTTTAACAAAGATTGCTTATGTCGAAACCTGCGCCCAGCAACATCACACTGATTCGCGGTCTGACGCTCATCGCCGCCGCTTCCATCGTTATCGGCAACGTCATCGGCACGGGCGTTTTTTTGAAGGCGCGTGTGATGACTTGCAATGTCGGGACGCCGGGCATGGTCATCGTTGTCTGGATCGCCGCAGGGATTCTCTCGCTCGCTGGCGCGCTCACTTACGCGGAACTGGCGGCGATGATGCCGCGCGCCGGTGGCGAGTATGTTTTCGTGCGCGAGGCTTACGGCGCGCGCTTAGGGTTTCTCTATGGCTGGATGCAAATCTTTATCGCCAAGACAGGCTCGCAGGCTTCTGTCGCCGCAGCCTTCGCCATCTTCCTCAACGACATGACGGGTGGCGCGCTCAAGGCTCCTCTCGTCTCAATCAATCTCTTCAGCCACCCGTTTGAATTCGGCTATCTGCAACTCATCGCGCTCTCGCTGATAGCGCTTTTCACTTTAATCAACTGTGCGACGGTCGTCGTCAGTGGTCACATCGCAACCGTCTTGACAGGAGTCAAGATCGTGCTCGTCGTCGGCATCGGACTCGGAGCATTTCTCCTGGCGAGCGGCGACTTCGGTCATTTCGGGATGGCAAATGCAGGCGGACTTTGCGAAGGAGTTGAAGCCGGAAAGATGCTCGACATGGCAGGGTTCAGCGCGGCGATGCTGGCCGCGCTCTGGGGCTATGACGGCTGGAACAACATCACGCTCGTCGCAGGTGAAATCAAAAACCCGCAGCGCAATATCCCGCTCGCGCTCGTCGGCGGAACGATGCTCATCATCCTGCTCTACGTCTTCGTCAACATCGCTTACTTCTATGTGCTGACGCCGACGCAGGTGGCGAGCGTGCCCGCAGGCTCTTCGGTCGCGGCGACGGTCGCGGACACTTTCATGAGTTCGTTCAGCCAATCAATGAAGAGCCTTGTCGCAGGATTAATCGCTGCGTCCTTGATGGCTTCTTCGCTGGGCACGCTACATACTTCGATTCTGACAGGCGCGCGTGTGCCCTATGCGATGGCGCGCGATAGATTGTTCATCGAGAGATTGTCTCGGCTCAGCCCGCGCACGCATGTGCCCGTCGGCGCGCTCATCTTTCAGGGCATCTGGGCAGGCATCTTAACTCTTTCGGGTTCGTTCGATACGCTGACCGATTACGTCATCTTCGGCTCGTGGATTTTCTACGGACTGACGACCGCATCAATCTTCATCTTCCGCAGGCGAATGCCGAACGCTGAGCGTCCGTATCGCGCCTGGGGTTATCCGGTCGTGCCCGTGCTCTTTCTCTTCGTCACCGGCTGGCTTCTCTATACAACGCTTCTGCCTAACACGGGTCGCGCCCTGACGGAAGTCAAGATGCTCCTGCACGGCACATATCCTGCCGAGGGTCTGAAGGGCATCAGCATCAATGCCTTCATCGGTCTCGGACTAATCGCGCTCGGTCTTCCAGTTTACTGGTATCTGTCGAGGCGAAATCGCGTCGCATATTCCGAGCCAACTGTCGAAGAAGAAGATTGAGAACGCTGAGGACACGGAGCGACTCAAAATAAATGTCCAAAGTCACCTCATCGAAATCTCCGTTCGCTTCACAGCCGTGCGCCAACTGCGGTCACGCTTGCGCGCTCGGTGCGACTGTTTGCCCGCAATGTGGTTGTTCGCTCCAAACGCCGGAAGAGTCTCTTAAATCTGGACCGCCTCCACGCAAGAGCGTTTCAAAGTTGCCGATCTACACCGCTAAGAATATATTCGGGTTCATCGGCCTGCCGCTGTTGGCCTGGAGTTTATACTTGATTATCGGCAACGTGGTTTTGTTGAGCGCGGCATCGAGAGCAAACGGCATCGTGATAGCGATCTTCGGTTCCGGCGGCCAGAACTACAGCCCTTACCCGCTGGTGAATTTCAAAACGGCGACCGGAAAAGAGTTCGACATCATAGGGAACGGTTTATCCTCTTATGAAGTCGGTGATCGGGTCGAGGTGCTTTACTACCCGGACTCTCCGAAAGACGGACGGATTAACTCTTTCACACAGCTCTGGGGTTTCCCTTTAATAATTTTCCTGCCCGGAGCATTTTTCACCTATGCGACCTTTGGACCTACGGAGAAATTTTTGAGAGGCATAGCGCGCGGCTTCGGCGTGAAAGTTAAATAGCTATCTCCAAAGCTGGCGTATTAACTTCAGGGAGACTTCACAATGAGCTATCAGGAACGCAGGCGTGCGGAGCGTTTTCGCGTTAACGTTGACGCTCTCTGGGAAAGCTCCACTTGCCAGCGCAAAGGCACGATCAGCGACATCAGCACGAGTGGCTGTTTCGTTCTCACATCTCCTCAGATTCAAGTCAACGAAGCCATTGAGATTGGGATTAAGTTTCCAAACGGGAAAGACATCACGCTTTCGGGCGAGGCTGTCTATGCTGTCGAAGAGATAGGCTTCGCCTTGCGCTTCACTGAACTAGGCGAGCGTGAGCGCAGGTTTCTTCATCGCCTGATTGATTCGGCTCGCAAAAATTTGGCGCAGTAGGAGGACGCGCAGAGCCTTTTAATTCGTGGTGTTTCAACTGCCCGCGTGCATCTTTCGGTCCAAAGTTATTCCAGCCTTTTCGCCTCTTAGCCTTCTGTTTACAAAATTACTCTTGACTTGCTGTCTGAGTTGGCTTAGAAGCACTGTTGTCTGACCGCAAACTGAAACGGAGTGAGCTGGCCGACCAGACGCTCCAATCCAAAATTCTAACCTTAAAAGGAGTCCCCTATGGATAGCCGCATTCTTGGTCTTATCGGAGGAGTTTTAATCATCATCGGCATCTTCCTGCCGCTTGTCACAGTGACTTACGGAGGAGATAGTCAAAGCGCCAGCTTCTTTGACGCCATTAAAGCTGGGAGTTGGGAAGGCTATGTTGTGCTCCTCTGCGGAATCGCATCCATCGCTCTCGCGGCAATGAGAAAGTACAGGTTCTTGCTCATCACAGGAATTATTGCGCTGGGCGTGATCGTCCTGAACTTCATCAATTTCAAATCGAGCATCGCGAAAGCTGCGGGACAAAGCCTTGAACAGCTAGAGAGCATGGGAGTCACCATTACCACGCAGTGGGTTGGCTGGCTGGTTTTAATCCTCGGCGGCGTGTTGCTTCTAATAGCCGGTGCGACGGGACGCAATCAACCCGTTGCCCCACAGTATTATGGTGCTCAGCCGCCGCCGCCACCACCACCAGGATCGTATCCTCCGGCACGTTAAGCCGCCCCAGCAAGTTTGCTGACAATAAGCGAGCGTCTCGAACCATAAACGCGGCGCTCGCTTTAACCATGCCATGAAGAGCAAGGATGAAGGATGAAAGAAGAGTAGATGAAAGTTCCTCTTTTCTTTCATCCTTCATCCTTCCGCCTTCATCCTTGCTTTTCAAGTGCTTCGCGCGCTACTTCTTTATCATCGAAATGAAACGTCTCGCGTCCGATGATCTGGTAATCCTCGTGCCCTTTGCCCGCGATGATGACTAAATCTCCCGTGCGCGCTTCACGAATGGCGCGGGTGATTGCTTCGCGGCGGTCTGCGATCTTCAGGTAAGGCTTCGCAGTCTCGCGCATGCCGACCTCAACGTCGGCCAGAATCTGCAAAGGGTCTTCCGTGCGCGGATTATCCGAGGTCAGAATCACCACATCGCTCAAGGTTGCCGCAGCCGCGCCCATCGGAGCGCGCTTCGAGTGGTCGCGGTCCCCGCCGCAGCCGAAGACTGTGATGATTCGCCCCTTTGTCACATCGCGCGCCGTGCGCAGCACGTTGAGGAGCGCGTCGTCCGTGTGCGCGTAGTCAACGACGACAGCGAAGCCGCCCGCGTGCTCGACGCGCTCGAAGCGTCCGGGCGCGCCCGCGCAAGTTTCTACTGAGCGCGCAATCACATCGAGGTCATAGCCGAGCGCGAGACCAGTCGCCGTTGCGGCGAGAATGTTGTAGATGTGCGGTCGCCCAACCAGAGGCGAGCGAAGCTCACGCGTTCCGGCAGGCGTGTGAAGCCGAAAGCGCATGCCTTCGAGCGAGTGCTCGACATCGGTTGCCGTCACGTCTGCTTCTGCATTCAGCGCGTAGCGAATGACACGCGCACCTTTTCTTTCCATGTCGGTCGCCAGCCCGACTCCGCGCTCGTCGTCAACGTTAATGACCGAGCAGCGCGGAGTTCCGCCCAGTCTGCCGTCAAACAGGCGGCGCTTGGCGTCGAAGTAGTTCTCCATCGTGCCGTGATAATCCAGGTGATCGCGCGTCAGGTTGGTGAAGACCGCGACCGCATATTCGAGCGCGTCGCAGCGATGCAGGTCAATCGCCTGTGAAGAACTCTCCATCACGGCCATCTTGCATCCCGCTTCGACCGCGCGGCGCAGGATGCGCTGCATGTCTGTTGCTTCCGGCGTCGTCCGCTCTGCCTTCCAACGCTCCCTGTCAACTCTGTACTCGACGGTCGTCGTCATCGCCACAGGCTCGCCTGCGCTTTCGGCGATGGCAGCGACCAAATAGGTCGTCGTCGTCTTGCCGTTCGTGCCTGTGATGCCGACAAGCTGAAGCTCGCGCGAGGGGTGATCGTGAACCTCTGCGGCAGCCAGCGCCATCGCGCGCCGTATCTCTTCGACCTGAATCCATGCGCCTGAGAAATTCGCGGGACGCTCTAATTCCGAGATGATGCCGAGCGCGCCCTGCTCCATCACCTGATCTACGAAACGATGCGCGTCGAGTTGTCCGCCGCGAACAGCCGCGAAGAGACTCCCCTCGCGCGCCTTTCTTGAATCATGCGTCACGTCCAGAACTTCCGCGTTCGCATCTCCAGTCAACTCTCCCATAATCGCCTGCGCTACCGCGTCGAGCGTTACACGTCTTCTTTGTTTACCTGATTCGATCACTCGTTTCTCCGTCCACAAAATTTTCTATCAACATAAGACTCAGCGGCGATTATAGTCTGTAGGGACGGGGCTTGTCCCTGCCCGTATTGCTAGAACTCATCTCATAAATACCTTCTAACTGGTCAGCGCGGTGATTTTGCTGAAGAATTCTCAACTAGCCGCACCATCCGGGGTATTTATGAGACTAGTTCTAATAAAGTGAAGCGGGCCGAGGACAAGCCCTGCCCCTGCATATCCACTCAAGACTCTTGCCACAGTGGAAAGTTACAGGCAGAATGCGCTTCGAAGAGTTTGAAACACAAGTGCCAAAGGATAAGAATATTTCTATTCTGGATTCCGACTCCTGAATTCTGAATTCTGCCTTTCGTCATGAAATCAACCATCATCATCACTTCTCTTTTGAGCATCTCAGCCTTACTCGCTTCGACACTTTCAACCAACACCACCGCCGAGCCTCCGCCACAATACGACATTCTCATCAAGAACGGTCGCGTCATTGACGGCACGGGTCGCCCAGGTTTTATAGCAGACGTTGCCATCAAAAATGATCGCATCGTGCGTATCGGAAAACTTCCCGATGTGCGTGCGCGCCGCGTGATTGATGCGAAAGGTTTGATCGTCGCGCCCGGCTTCATAGATTTGCTGGGCCAATCGGAAACCAACCTGCTCGTTGACCCGCGCGCCATGAGCAAGGTCATGCAGGGCGTGACGACCGAGATCACGGGCGAAGGAAGCTCTGTCGCTCCGATCAATGAACGCCTTATTGCCGAAGAGGGAGAATACTACAAACGCTATAACATCAACGTTGACTGGCGGACGCTTCGTGAATATTTCGCGCGCCTCGAACGTCAGGGCATCGGCGTCAATCTCGGCACATTCGTCGGCGCGACACAGGTGCGCTCCCTTGTCATAGGTTTTGACAATCGCCCGCCGACGACGGATGAACTGATATTGATGCGCCGCCTCGTGGCCGAAGCGATGGAAGACGGCGCGCTCGGTCTTTCGACTTCGCTGCAATACGTGCCCGCGCGTTTTGCAAAGACGAACGAGATAGTTGAGTTGGCGATGGTCGCCGAGCGTTACGGCGGCATCTATGCGACACATCAACGCTCAGAGGCCAACGCGCTCGACTCTTCTCTCGAAGAGGTCTTCGAGATCGGACGCCGCGCGCACATTCCAGTCGAAATCTGGCATCTCAAGACCGCTTACAAAAAGAACTGGGGACGGATGCCCGAAATCTTAAAGCGCATCGAAGCTGCGCGCGCGAGCGGTTTGAAGATTACCGCAGACGTTTATCCTTACACGGCGGCGAGCACCGCACTCACCGCCTGTCTTCCGCCCTGGGCTTTGGAAGGCGGGACGGAGCGAATGCTTGAGAGACTGCACGACCCCGAGACGCGCAAGCGTTTGAAGTGGGAGATCATGGCGGACGCGAACGATTGGGAGAACATTTATCTGGGAAGCGGAGGCGGTCAGGGCGTCCTCATCAGTTCAGTTGTTCACCCGAATCTTGAAAACTTGCAAGGCAAACGCATCTCCGAAATCGCAGCCGATGAGAAGAAGGATGAGCTTGACGCGCTCTTCGATCTCATTCTTGCAGATCACGGCGAGACGAGCGCCATCTACTTCATGATGTCCGAAGATGATTTGCGCGCGGCTCTTCGCTCGCCCTTCGTCGCCATTTGCACAGACAGCGGCGCGCGCGCCACAGACGGCCCACTCTCGACGGCCAAAGGGCATCCGCGCGGTTGGGGTTCGTACCCACGAATACTTTCTCGTTACGTGCGCGACGAACACCTGTTGACGCTGGAAGAAGCCGTACACAAGATGACGGGTCTTTCCGCCGCGCGCGTTGGCTTGAAAGACAGAGGCGTCTTGCGTGAAGGAGCATATGCGGACATCACAATCTTCGACCCGCAGACCGTGCGCGACCGCTCGACCTTTGAGAACCCTAATCAATACCCGGAAGGAATACCCTTCGTCATCATCAATGGACAGATTAGCGTTGATAACGGGCAGAGGACGAAAGCTCTCGCGGGGCATGTGCTGCGAGGGCCAGGATATAAAAAGCAGGGATGAAGGCGAAAAGTGGAAGGATGAAAGAAAAGAAGAAGGTTCATCCTCCGCGCTTTCATCCTTCCGCTTTCATCTGTTTTTCCTCTGCGGTTCTCTGCGTCCTCTGCGGTCAACATCAACTCTTCTATATGAAAGAGTGCTTAATGGCGCGCTAAACTTTAATGAAAATATTTTTGCGATAGAGGAGCCACATCAAAAAGAGCCAGAAGAAGATGTAGGCGATGGCGAAGAAGAGCGAGGCGTTGATGGGCGCAGCCCACGAGAGAAAGAGATATTTGAAGATGAAAGGTT
>Ga0182001_10000175_pt1 | contig 14337 bp, 8 predicted proteins | sample BulsoiFelSFmetaG_FD_120485 | JGI IMG/M metagenome (GOLD analysis project Ga0182001, IMG submission 120485) | Bulk soil microbial communities from Mexico - San Felipe (SF) metaG | ecosystem: Environmental > Terrestrial > Soil > Agricultural land | place: Mexico: San Luis Potosi | collected... | reverse complement strand
GCGACGATGAAGTTGGTGTGGACCGGAATGTTCGTCCGCCCCTCATACTTCGTGTGCAGAAACTTCTCGTAGAAAACGCGCTGCAAAGCGTCCAGGCCACGATTTCCAACATCGCGGACAAACGCTGGGACATGAATCTCGTCTTCGGGGTCGCGCTCTTTCTCAACGGGCGCAGCAGCTTTACGTTTCGCGCTCGTTGGCTGGCGCGTTACCACACTCGCCAGCTCGCGCAGGTCGTGAACTTGAGTCAACGTGTCGGGCGAGGTGAGCGTGCCGCCAGCGTTCTCAATCGCTGTGGCAAGCTCAACATACATCAGGCTATCGAAGCCGAGATCGCTGAGGCGCGAAGTGAAAGTTACTTCTGCGCGCGGGCGGCTTGAAACTGCGGCGACAATATCGAGCAGCCATGTCGCATCGCCCGTTTTCTCTTCGCGCGCGGCAACGCGCGATGTGGCCTTCGCGCTCTTCTCCAAAACTTGCAAGGTTTCCAGAACCTCGTTGCGCCTGACCTTGAGCGTAGCCGTGCGCGGCAGTTCGTTGTCCCAGAAGTGAAAGACCTTGACGCGCTTGTAGAAGGGCAAGGTTGATGAAACGTCGCGGAAGTGTTCTTCGATGCGTTTCTTGACCTCTTCGCGCGTGAGCGTCGCGTCAGCTTCGTAATCGGGCACGATCATGCAGGCGACCTTTTCACCAAGACCGTCGGGGAGTCCGACGACGCTCAACTCTTTGATGAAAGGCGAGGTGTCGTAAGCCTCTTCGACCTCGTCCGGGTAAACGTTCTTGCCGCTCGCATCGAGGATGACTTCTTTCGAGCGACCGACCAGATAAAGATTGCCCTCTTCGTCCAGCTTGCCTATATCACCCGTATGCAGCCAGCGATTGATGAGCGTCTTGCGCGTCGCATCTTCGTTCTCAAAGTAGCCGACCATCACGTTTGGACCGCGCGCGATGACCTCGCCGATGCCGCTCGCATTCGCGTCGAGGATTTTCACTTCAATGCCCGGCAAAGGCTTTCCAACCGTCCCCGAAACCAGCTTGTTCTGCGGACGCGTGACCGTCAGCACGGGCGAGGCTTCCGTCAAGCCGTAGCCTTCGAGGATTGTGAAGCCGAGGCCATGAAAATCTTTTTGCACCTCTTCGCTCAAGGCCGAGCCGCCGCTAATCAGATAGCGGATGCGCCCGCCCATGCCTTGATGAATCGGATGAAAGATAAGCTGGCCCAGGTTGAGCGGCGTGTTATCTCGCAGCCAGGCGTTGGCGCGCATCAACAGATCGGCAGTCTTACCAATCCACTCGCTGCGCTCCTTGAACTTGTTCTTGATGCGGCGATGCAGGAGTTCCCAGACCGCAGGCACGCCAACCATCCCCGTGACGTGTCCGTTCTTGATGGCGCGCGTCAGAGCCTCGCTCGTCAACTCTTCCATGTAGGTGATCTGCGCGCCGCGACTCAAAGGAGCCAGGAAGCCGGTCGAGAACTCGAAGGTGTGATGAAGCGGCAGGACCGAGAGCACGCCGTCGCTCGTCGTCATGTCAATGATGGACGTGAGCATAGAGGTCATGCTCGTCAAGTTCTTGTGCGAGAGCATGACGGCTTTCGGCTGCCCTGTCGTTCCAGATGTGAAGATGAGCGAGGCGATTGTCTGCGCATGAACGCGCGCAGGCAGGAGCGCGATACGCTCGTCTTCGGTCTGTTCATCAGGCATCTTGAAGACTTCGTCGAATTGCCAGATGCGCGTTGCCAATCCGGCCTCGCTCAATTCTGCGGCGAGGTTTGCGTGCTCTTCCTGAATCTCGCGGCTGACGACAATGCCTGCGGCATCGCCCGCACGAGCGAAGCTGACTATCTTCTCCGTAGAGCTTTCGGGGTCAACAGGGATGCAGGTTGCGCCAGCCTTCAAAACTCCGAAATAGGTCATCCCCCATTCGGGCGCGTTGCGGCTAAAGAGCATCACGCGGTCGCCGTGTTTGATTCCCTGGCTTGCAAAAAATGCTGCTGCACGCGTGGCCAGTTCGCGCATGTCGGCATAAGTGTACTGTTCTTTCCGACCGTCGCGCTCAATCCGCATAGCGACGCGCGTGGCGTGGCGCTTGGTCGTTGTCTCGAAGAGTTCAAGCAGGTCGCGGTAGGTATAGACGCGCTTTGGTTGCGCGCGCATGTCCTCTTCGAGTTTCGGGAAGACCCATTTCTTAAGTCCCGGAAAATGTGTGTTCATCCAGTAGTCGTACCAGTCAAACTTTTCCGGGTTCCAGAGCAGCAAATGCTGTTCGTCCTTTCGAATGCGCGAGAACAGCGAGCGCACGTTGTCCGCACGGAAGATGTAAGCGTTCTCGACAGTGAAAGGGCGAAACATCTCGAAAGCTTCCTGCGTCTCGTGCGTCAGCTCTTCAAAACGATCAACCTTCTTCTTGACCTGATCTATAACTTCGGCGACGCGGCCACCGCCCCAGCGCGGGCGCACGCGGTCAAGAAGATTGGAAACTTTCTTCGCAGCCGAGTTAATCATCGGCGTCGAAGTGCGATCAAAGTGCGCGGGCGTGACGGGCCTGGTCTCCATGCGCGCGGCAATCTCGTTGACGATACGGAAGCCCGTCTCTTTCTCCTGAAAATGTTTTCGCTTGTAGAGACCGAGCAGGCCGACGATGCGGCGCATGTCGTTCGGGTTCGAGTCCCCGGTCGCCGCCTGATGAACAAGGCGCGGCTCTTCGACGCAAGCCTGCGCTGAAACGGCGAGCATGACAGCCGCCACCTGGTCAACGGGCGTAATGTCTAGAATCAATTTTTCATTGACTGGAATTAGCGATTGGCCTTTGAGCGCGATGAAGATGAGCGGCGCGGTCGTCGTGAATCCTTCGTTCCAGCCGGGGAAGGGATAAGACATCGCGGACTCGACAATCGAGGGGCGAACGATGCTTCTGACAATTCCGTCTTCAGCCGCGACAAGCTGTTCGCCCAAGCTCTTCGTGTAAGTGTAAATGTTGGGCCAGCCCCACCAGGCCGCGCGCTCGATTCCTAAATCCGTCAGGCGCGTCCGCGTCCAGACTTTTCGTTCGCGCGCGACAGCCAGACCCATCGCGTCCAAATCGTCCGGGTCGCGTCCTTCTTCAATCAGACGCTTGCGCGCCAACTCACGAAAGCGAGCGGCCATCATCGAGTCTCTCGACTCTTCGCGGACCCGTTCGGCCAATTTCGCGCAGTCTCTGATCTCCTGTTCGACTGCGAACTCCACGCCCGCCATCTCCTCTTCATCGCGGCGCGGGAAGTAGCCGATGACTGGGTCTGATTCCCAGACCGGGCCGGAGCGGTTTCCCGCAACGAAGCAGGTCGAGACGTGTATCAGCGCAGGGCGCTTCATGCGCTTCGCAAATTGAATGACGTTCTCTGTCCCGACGACGTTCGTCCTGAGCGCGCTCTCAAGCGTCGGGTTAAAGGTGACGTTGCCCGCGCTGTTGATGACGATGTCAACCGAGTCTGCGATTCTTTGCGCTTCTTCTTCCGTATAGCCTAAGTTAGTTTCACCGATGTCGCCGCCGACGATCTCGACCTTGTCGCGGATGAAGCCTTCGAAGGCGTCGCCGTAGCGTTCGCGCAAAGGGTCAAACGGCGGAGCCGTGATGACGTTGTTCCAGAAACGCGTGTGGGATTCTTCCAGCGAGCGAGCGCGCACCGTGACGAAGACGCGTCCCACATTCGGAAAGCGATAGAGCAGCATCGAGAGCGTGACCTTGCCGAGAAAGCCCGTGCTCCCGATCAGGAAGATGTTTCTGTCCTTATAAATTTCTGTTGGAGATAGTTTCATAACCAGACTCGCGTCCTAGCTAACTTTGCTTGAGTTAAGCTGCCCGCTTGTCGTTCAATGGCTTAATCTTTGAATAGACAGAACGATTATTTTCAAGTGTTTTCCAGACATCAACGGCCTGTTGCATGTTCAGCCAAACTTCTGGTGAAGTATTGAATACGCGCGCCAAGCGATGTGCCACGTCTGGGTTGACGGCGCGTCGCTCTTTAATGATCTCACCCAGCACGCGGCGCGATATGTTCAGGCGCTTAGCCAGTTCGCTTTGCGTCAAACCGGTCGCGGGTAAAATTTCTTCGCGTAATAGTTCACCCGGATGTGTCGGTCGGCGCTTTCTATTATTAAGCATTAGTGATAATCCTCAAGTTCGACATCGGATGCATGGCCGTCTATGAATTTGAAGGTGATGCGCTGATTTCCGCTCACCCAAATGCTCCAAGTTCCGGCCCTTTGACCCTTCAATTCATGTAACCTGAATCCGGGCAGATTAACGTCGGCGATTGTTTTGGCCGCATCAATTACGTCTAGCCTGATTCTCACGCGAGTGGCTATCCCGGACGCAATGCCGCGCCTGCTGCCCGTCTCGAAAAACTCCTTCAGCCCTTTATGGCGAAAGGATTTTATCACTTGCGCTACTCCATATCAGCAATCCCGATCATCGGTTGATGAAGCATGGTGATTTCCGCAGAGCGTCCCATGTAGCTGCGCGCCATGGCAATTGCTTCGGTCAGATTGTCGGCGCGTTCCCAGCCGAGCATCGCTGGCACGTGTGCGTTCTCTGCGCCAGCGGCGATGACTTTGCCGACGTGCTGGCGACCGTTCTCGCCCCAATACCACATGAAAAACGGGTGCGCGCCGTGATAGGCGTTGCCGCGCCGGTACATCTCAACATAAGAGGGATTGTTCGCAAACTCGCGTTCGTACTTGTCGCGCAAAACGAATGCGTCGCGCGTCTCCGGCAGCAGGCGATTGAAGAACTCTATGTAGCTCGGATGAAAGTTATGATCGAACTCATCATAGCAAGGATGATGAAGAATCAAGACGCCGCCTTTCTTCAACAAGGGCTTGCCGCGATAGAAGTTGAAGTGATAACCGAGCGCCATCACCTGCACGAGCAACGGATTCAAAATCGAATAAACATTATAGGGCGAAATATCGGGTATGCCCGTGATTAAAATATCGCACTGACCTTTAATCGGAATCGCATACTGGTCAAAAGCCTTTTCGACAATCTTGTCATGCACAGGCTCTGTGCGCCCGGCGTGGCAGGCGATCATCTCGTACTGTGATGGCATCGCATGAAGCATCTTGCGACGAGCCGCTCGCGGCAATTTAGACATCGTGCGCCGGATGCCCTCAAACTTCAAACGATCAAAAGATGTAAAGTCATCTTCATTCTTATGCAAAAAATCGAGCGCGCCCGTGTACATCCGATTGTTGATGGCCGTCTCGATGTGAAAGACATTCATCTTCTCGTCAACGAGTTTGCCGAGGCGCACGATCTTGTGATTCAGCTCCGAGCGCGCAGGGTCCATGTAACTATCGGAGTCGCGGATGGTCTGCGGCTCATGATGAGCGCGTAAGCTTTCATAATCACAAAGTCCTACGGCGACGGATTTGTGGCCGCCGTCCATCGGCACGAGATTGATGTTGACGTAGATGACCAGGTCGCTCTCGGCGCAGCGACGATTCATGCGCAAAGGTTCTTTGTGCTTCGTCTCGCCGAGTGTGACCAGGCCCTCAGGCCATTCGGCGTCGTGGTTATAGTAGCGGTCTGGATAGAACTCGTCGAAAATCTTCGAGCCAGCCATCCGCTTCATCTCCCACTCGGTCATCTTCCGGTGCAGGCAGTTGGCGATGATGATGTGTACGTCGTCAACGCCATGACCGGCGAGCATCTCGCAGACTATTTCAAGAACAGTCTGACGAATGTCGGGTGTTGCCATCGGCGGCAAGGGCAGGCTGATGTCGTCAACCGCAATCGTCACCTTCATCCCCGGATAAAGCTGAGCGAATAAAGGGTCGCTATCGTGCGGGTGATTCAAGGCGTAGCGAATCGCGGCTTCACGATTCGGCAGTCCCTTAATCGGCGGCTTCGGATAGATGACGCGCGTGCCGATGGGCAGGTCTTCGAGGATGAAGTCTTCGCCCGAAGGCATGACGCGCGGCGCGCTGTCGCGGTCAATGTAGATGACTGATTCGTGTGTCTTGCGACGTAGTTGTAAGCTCATCGTAACGAAGTCCAAAGTCCAAAGTCCAAAGTCCAAAGCCCAAAGCGTCGTAGTTGACATTGGACATTGGACTTTAGACCTTGGACATCATTTCAAATTAAGTATCGGCCAATCATGATGGAGCGCAGTCTGTTTTAATCTCATGTCCGGGTTGACCGCCGCCGGATGACCCACGACCGAGAGCATCGGAAGGTCTGACATGCTGTCGGTGTAGGCGTAAGAGTCACTCAAGCTTAAGCCTTCACGCTCGGCGAAAGTTCTAATCCAGGATGCTTTGGTGGCAGCGGCGACAACGGGCGGAAGCAAGCGGCCTGTTGCCACGCCGTTGACGAACTCCAGACGGTTCGTGACGTAATCGTCAATTCCAAGATACTTCATCAGGGGGACGACCGATAAATCGAGCGCGCCCGTCACAATCACCTGACGAAGCCCAAGACTGCGAGACTTTTCTATCAACTCGAACGCGCCGGGAAAGACAGCAGGCTTGAGCACGTCCTCGAACAGCTCTTCGGCGAAGAAGCGCAAGCGGTCTTCGGATTCTCCCCTGTATCTTTTGAAGAAGAGATCGTTGAAAACTTTTCGACTGTATTGATCCGTCGCCGCAAAGATGGGAATGCTCAACAGCGTCGTCGCGCTTTTCTTAATAGTGCGAAATAAGCCCTGCTGGTTCTTGGCATAAAACCCGAGCGTGTGAACCAGATTGGTGCTGACTAAAGTTCCCTCTAAGTCGTAGAATGCAGCAGCAGCCACATTATCCTCCGAAAGCGCGCGCCTCGCGCTTGAGTTCTAAGATTACTTTGCGCCGGGACTCAGCCGGTCATGTGTATTGAGTTGGGAATATTAACCTATAATGTTGAATTTCTGTAAGCGGAATAGGCGCAGGAAAAAGTTATCCGTGTGAGCCTGAAAGATTTAGCTGCGGAGGAAGTATGAAAAATGTAGATGCATCAATGAAGCTTCGTCGTGTTTTGCTCCTTGCATTCATGCTCCTCGCCCTGGTCGCTTGCTCGAAGCAGACGGATGTGCAAGAGGCTGCGCAGGACAAAGCTGCTTCGGCGGAGATGGTCGCACAGGCGGATAAACTTTACGCCCAACGAGCGGAATTGGCTCGTGCGCGCGAGGGCGTCATTCTCCTTCGCCGCGCTCTGGCCTCAGATATGAGTAGCTACGACGCGGCCTGGCGGCTGGCAAGGTTCAACTACTTTCTTGGCTCTCACACGACGGACAAGACTGAGCGTGATAGAGCTTACAACGAAGGCGTTGATGCGGGACGACGCGCCATCAAATTGCAGGACGCAAAACCCGAAGGTCATTTCTGGCTCGGGGCGAATTTAGGCGGGAAGGCAGAGACGAGCGCTTTGAGCGGCATGGCCGCCGTTGACGAAATCCGTGACGAGATGGAGAAGGTCATCAAGCTCGATGAAGGGTTTCAATCGGGAAGCGCATACATGGCTCTAGGTCAGGTTTACCTGGAGGCTCCGGGCATGCTCGGCGGCGATAAAAACAAGGCAGTTGAAATTTTAGAGAAGGGCTTGCGCTTCGGTGAGAATAATGAGCTTTATCATGTGCGCCTGGCACAGGCTTATCTGGCAGTGGATAGGAAAGAGGACGCGCGTAGGGAACTCGACAAGGTTCTGAACATGAAGCCCGACCCGGACTATTTGCCGGAAGCGAACGATGCCGCAACAGAGGCGCGGAAATTGTTAGATGAACTTAAATGAGGACATGAATACGGGTCAGTACCGCCTGCGGTAGCGGGCGGGTGGGGCTAACTCCGACCCGCCCGCTACCGCAGGCGGTACTGACCCGTTATTAACATCCGATTACAATCTTTACAAACAAAAATGACAGAAGCCAAATGTTCATGCTCAAGACTTGAAAGGCTCGAAGGCGCGAGCGTCAACGCTTATATCTGCTCCTATCTTTTATCGGAAGAGAAGAACCGTTTTCGCTGCCGCATCTGCGGGCGCGAGTGGGAGAAGCATTACCCGGAAAGTAAGAGCGAAGGAAAGCGCCCTTCGTTAATTCGCTTGAGTTGATTAAACCCTCAATCCGGTTTGCAGGTAATGGAAGGGAACGTGCTCTGCGTCGCGCCCTGCATCTTGCAAAATATCGAGCATGCGCTGCGCGCCCACATAGTTGAGAGAGTGAATAACGATGAGCGCGTCACGCTGGTGGTCCGGGTGCGCAGCGAGCCAGGCGGCGACGGCAAAGCCTGTCCGCTCGTCGTCAGGCTCGTTTGAAAAATAGTGTTCGTCGGCGAGGTCGTGATCGAGAAGAATTGTCGTGTATTCGTGTTCTTCAAGCCAACTGATGGCCTGCCTCACATCGCAAGTCACATCGAGCGAGTGCGCAGAGAATTTCTGATGAAACCATTCGCAGCGCATCGCGTCGTCTTCGACAATTAAAATCCTATCCATTGAGATAACCTGAAAAGCGGATTCATCAATTGCCACTAGCTTTAGCTGGTGGTAGAAGGCTCCTAAAAGTTTTTGGCTTTAGCCGAATTCCTGTTTTGCTTGAACATTTCGGCTAAAGCCAAAAACTTTTCTATCATCTTACCCACCAGGCTTGTGCTAGTGGCAATTTATTTGTAAGGCCAACCGACAGAAATTTATTACTGCTTGCCCGCTGCTTTTTTCAGCTCTTCCAAATCACGCTTGAGCGCATCGAGTTTCTGCCCTGCTTCGCCCAACTTTCCTTCCGACGTGAGCTTTTGATACTGGGCAAAGTCGTCAGCCGCGCGGTTGATTAATTGCTGAGTCGTTGCTGCCGGAGCCTGCTGTGGACCAGTGGGCTGCGGACTCTCTGAAGGCTTCGGCTGCTCGCCGGGTTGCTCAGGCTTGGGCTGCTCGTTGGGCTTTCCTTGCTCGCCGGGTTTTGCTCCTTCGCCGAAGAGCTTGGTTAAAGCCTCCTGGAAATTCGAGCCGAAGACGAGATGTTCCTGCGTCGCCAACACGACGAGGCGCAATTCAGGCATCGGGCTTTTCTCGGCCTGCAAGTAGATCGGCTCGACATAGAGCAGAGCGCGGCCTATCGGGATGACAAGCAGGTTGCCGGGCCGGACGCGCGAGCCTTGCTGATTCCAGAGCGAGAACTGACCCGAAAGCTGCGGATCTTGATTGATTCTGGCATCAATTTGATTTGGCCCATCAATCAGTCTCGATCTTGGAAAATTATAGACGAGAAGATGGCCGTAATAGTCGCCGTCGCTGCGACCGGCCACCCAGCCGATCATGTTGTTCTTGTTGGCGGGCGTGAAAGGCACAATCTCGACAAACTCATTCTGTATTTGCTCGCCCGGCAGTTGCATCAACACGAAATATGGTTCGAGCGGCTCACTCTGTTGCTGCTTATCATTGCCTTGCACCTGACGGCTCGCCACGCTCCACACGTCGTTGCGTTGGAAGAAGACGCTCGGGTTCGTCGTGTGATAAAGACCGAAGACATCGCCCTGCGTTCTAATCAACGTTTCAGGATAACGAATGTGTGCGCGCAAATCCGCAGGCATCTGCCCGGCATCTTTGAAGAGCGCCGGGAAGATTGCGCGGTAAGCCTGAATCAAAGGGTCTTCGGTGTCGAAGACGTAGAAATTAACGTCGCCGTTGTAGGCGTCAATCGTCACCTTGACGCTGTTACGTATGTAGTTGGCGGTCTTGTCTCCGACCTGATGATGCGTCGAGTATGGATAGGTCATTGATTCCGTGAAGGCGTCAATGATCCAGACTAGACGACCATCACCCGTGACGACGATATAAGGGTCGTTATCGTAAACGAGATAAGGGGCGAGAGCCTCAACGCGGTCGCGTATGTTGCGGCGCATCAGGACGCGACTGTCCGCCGTGACAGCATCCGAGAAGGGAAGCTTGGACATATCGTCGAGCGCCCAGGCCAGAACCAATTTATGAAAGAATCCGCCGACGGGGATGCCGCCTGTCCCTTCATAAACGGTCGTGTTGTCCGTCTCGCCTTGCGGAAAGTTGAATTCCAACTGCTTGGTCTTAACGTAAACGTCCGTGTCCGTCTTCTGCCCGAAATAGATTTCCGGGCGAGTGAGTTTGATTTCGGGTGCGCTTGATTCAATCGGCATGTTCGAGAGCACGAACTGCGGCATCCCTTCAGGCGTGAACTCGTTTGAGCTGTTCATCGTCACGCCGTAGCCGTGCGTGTAGATCAGCTTTTCGTTAATCCACGTCCGCGATTGCTCTGGCAGCTTCGTCACGTCCAACTCGCGCGCCGCAACCATCATCTGCCTGATTTGCCCGTTGATCTTGTAACGATCAATGTCAACGTCTTGAAAATCGTAGTAGGGTCGAATCTCTTGAATCTGCCGCAGGGTGTCGCGAAGCGCGGACCAATCCCAGAGGCGTATGTTGTCGAGCGTCGGCTTGTTGTTCTGGTAATCGAGACCTGCAATCGTCGGGTCTGCGTCGAAGTCACGAATCTCTATGCCTTCGAGCTTGAAACCTTTGCGCGTCCAGGCGATGTTGTGTTCGATGTACGGCGTCTCGCGCCCCAGCTCGTTCGGCTTGACGATGAAGCTCTGGACATAAGCCGGAATAATCATCCCTGCGACGACGTAGGTGAGAATTGGCAGCGCGATGGCTGCGATAATGATTCTCAGTTTCCGCACGGTGAACGCGTTAATAATCACGATGAGGGCGGCAACAATTAAAATAATGCCGACGATGAACAGTCCCGGCAGATAATGGTTGGCCTCCGTGTAGGTCACGCCGGAGAACGATTGATGATCCTGCCAGAGGTAAGGATAGCGCGAGAGAAAGACGCGCCAGGCCAGAAGCAGCAGAAAGGCCGCGAGCGAGAAAGAGACTGCGGCGTAGCTGGTCCGCCGCATTGCCTCAGACGAAGCTTTGCTCAACTTCTTCTGCGTGATCGCGAGCATGGCGAAGAGAACGGTCGCAATCAACGTCACAATCGTGAGCATAATCAGCCAGCGACTCACCATCTGATGAACCGGCAGCGTGAAGAGATAAAAGCCTAGCGGCTTATTAAAAATCGGATCGGGCGTTGTCGCGGGCGGTTGATTCAGGTAGAGCGCAAACTGTCGCCAGCCGTCTTTCATTCCCGCGCCGAAGGCGAGGCTGATGACAATCGAGAGTATCCAGATAACCGGGCGAAACAGGCGTGCAGGGTTGATGTGGACGGCCTGGTTGTTGACCATGATCGTGCGTCGTTCGAGCGCACTCGCCGAGAACGTTCGCTCCAAGAGCCAGAACGCGCCGCGCAGGATGATGAGGGTCAGGACGGTAAAGATGAGAAAGGTAAAAAGTTTTGCGCGGAAGATATACCAGTAAACTGAAGAGTAGCCGAGCGAGCCGTACCAGATGGCCGAGATATAGATCGAGACCGAGCGAAAGAGCGCGACCAGAATCACAATCGCGGCGACGATTATGATAATCAGCTTGCGTCGTCGTGGCTTCGGCTTGGCGGGGGTAATGTCAATAACCTTGTCGTCAAGATCGTCGTCGTCGTCAAAGGATGTGCTCATGCCGCATAGCATACGCCTAACCGCGCGCAACACTCAATACCGTTTGCTTTAGAAATTGTTGGAAGTAATCGGTTATAGTTTCGGCTTGGAGTGTGAAAGATTTAGTTTAACCGCAGAGGACGCAGAGGAACGCAGAGGAAAGACAAACGGATTTGGAATTTCAAATCTCGAATCTCAAATTAAAGATTTCTATTATCTTCTCAATCCTCTGTGCCCTCTGCGTCCGCTGCGGTTAAATTTCTCTAAGCCAATTGTCCTTAAACAAACACCAATTCCCTTGAAGACAAAGCTCAAAGCACAAACTGCGTTCTCGCTTCTCATCGCAATCATTGCGGCTCTCAGTCTCTCGTGCTCGCGCGCCACGAAACCGCGAGCGCAATTCAATGCTGTGCGAACGCTCGCTGGAGCAGACTCAAACCCCGCGCGCTTCGGTGACCCGTTCGGAGTGGCCGCTGCACAGGATGGAACGGCTTATGTCTCTGATGGCGAAACGGGGCGCATCTGGCAGATTGCACCGGACGGAGCGACAAAGGTCGTGGCCGAAAATCTCAACACGCCTTCAGCGTTGGCTCTTGCGCCGGACGGCTCGCTCGTCGTCGCGGACACAGGCTCGGACACAATCAAGCGAGTCGAAATGCAGACGGGTCGCATCACAATCATCGCTGGCAGCGAGAGGCGCGCAGGCTTCGCCGATGGCAAGGGTGCGGAGGCGCAATTCAACGCGCCCGTCGGTTTAGCCATAGCTAAAGATGGAACAATCTATGTTGCGGACACCTACAATGATCGAATCCGCGCGATTAATGTTCAGGGACAGGTTAGAACAATTGCAGGAAGTGGCGAGCAAGGATTCGCGGATGCTGTGCGTGGAAGCGAAGCGAAATTCGACACGCCCTGCGGAATCGCAGTAGACGTGGACGGAACTTTGGTTGTCGCGGACACGGGGAATCGTCGCTTGCGCCGCGTCAATGCGGATGGAGCGGTCTCGACGCTTGCCGGAAACGGCGCGCGTGATTTTCGAGACGCCGGACTGCTCGACGCTTCATTCGTTGAACCGACCGCTGTTGCGATTGATGAAGAGGGAACGATCTATGTCGCGGATTCAGTTGGCTCTGCCGTGCGCGCCTGTGAGTTTACGTTCTGGCCGCACGTCAAGACTCTGGTTGGAGCAGATACAGGCTTGCAAGATGGCTCGCTCGAACGCGCCCGTCTTAATCGCCCCTCCGGCCTTGCGCTCTCAGCGGATGGAACTCTGCTTGTAGCAGACACGGGTAACAGACTCATGCGCGCGATTTTGAGAGAAGGGAACGCGCGGGGCACTGAGCTATCGCGCGAGGCCATTGAAGCAATGCGTGTGAAGGCGGAGGATTTTCGTAAGCTTGCGCCGCCGCGTTGGCCTTATGATCCGCCGGACAAGCCCCGCGAGATTGCCGCGACTTTCGGCGAGATTCGCGGTGAAGTTGGAAATGGGGATGTGCCGCACTTTCATAACGGCCTTGATGTGCCTGGAGCCTATGGCGAGACGGCCAGAGTAGTGCGGACGGAAAAAATCCTGCGCCCGCTCGCGGTTGATGATGTCGGCGGAATCCGCGAGCGCGTGCGTTTCCCGACGATGGGTTACATACATCTGCGCATCGGGCGAGATAAAGATGACAAAGCTTTCGCGGATGCGCGCTTCATTCTTAAGCACGACACGCGCGGAAAAGTTGTGGGTGTGCGCATCCGTCGCGGCGCGCTCTTTTCCGCAGGAGATGCGATTGGAACGCTCAACAACCAGAACCACGTTCACTTAATCGCCGGAACTACGGGCGCTGAGTTCAACGCGCTCGCCGCTCTGGAGTTGCCTGGAATCAAAGACACCGTTGCGCCTGTGATTGAAAAAGATGGCATCCATTTGTTTGACAGCGCATGGAGAGAGTTTGGCGATGGAGTCACAGCGAAAGATGGTCAAGGCGCGGAAAAGAGCATCACGGTTCGCGGCGATGTGCGCGTGACGATTCGCGCTTACGATCAGATGGACGGCAACGCTCAGCGGAGACGGCTCGGGCTTTACAAAATCGGCTATCAGGTGTTCGGCAAAGACGGAAGCCCGGCAAAAGGTTTTGCAGAACCCCTATGGACCATCTCGTTTGAGAGTTTGCCGGACGACGACCGCGCCGTGCCGCTCGTGTATGCCGCAGGCAGTAAGTCAGGCGCGACGGGCGAAACCATTTTCGCCTATATCGTGACCGACCAGCTTCACGACCGTGCAGCGAAAGAAGATTTCTGGCACACAGCAGAGCTTCCAGACGGCGATTATACTTTACGCGTCTTCGCCGCAGATTTTTTCGGGAACAAGACGATTCGTGATGTTCCGGTAAGAGTGAATAATGAATCGTTGCCTCGCACCTGAGATTGATTCGATTGCTGATATAGCTGTCTTTATTGATGCGCTTGATTCAGGCCACAGGCCGCGACGATTTCAAAAATCACTCTGAAAGAGTTATATTGACTGTCGCAACAACACAGTCCGAGGGGTTCTCGTTCATCACTTCCCAATGAAAAATTTTTTAGTAGTTTGAGGAGATAAGTCCGTGAAGATTCGACGCACGCATCGTCAACTGTTAATCCTGTTCGTTCTCTTTTCGCTTCTGGCCGTCGTGGCTTTCAAATCATTTGCGGAGTCTGGCGGCGACAAATCACCCGCGCCAGCGATTCGCGTCACGCCGCCTGCGCCAGTCATTGATGACAACGAGCGTCTGGCAGAGCTTGCCTCGCGCCGCTCGCGGGTCGCCGAAAAGATTGGGCCAAACGGCGTCCTCGTTCT
>Ga0182001_10000173_pt1 | contig 14402 bp, 8 predicted proteins | sample BulsoiFelSFmetaG_FD_120485 | JGI IMG/M metagenome (GOLD analysis project Ga0182001, IMG submission 120485) | Bulk soil microbial communities from Mexico - San Felipe (SF) metaG | ecosystem: Environmental > Terrestrial > Soil > Agricultural land | place: Mexico: San Luis Potosi | collected... | reverse complement strand
TGCGATTGACGGGCGACGACCAGTTATACTTTTACGACGCGATTGCGCCGATTGTCGCGGCAGACACCATCAACACCGAGATTGCTTTTCGCGCCGCGCGTTACGACAAGGGCGGCGATGATTATTTGAACTGCCCTTTCGATGAAGAAGAGTACGCGCGCTTTTATCATGAGCTGGTTAATGCCAAAAGTGTTCCGCTTCAACGTTTCGAGGAGACGCGTTGGTTTGAGGCTTGCCTGCCGATTGAAGAGCTGGCGCGGCGCGGCGTTGACACTTTGCGCTTCGGGCCAATGAAGCCTGTCGGCCTGTCAGACCCGCGCACGAGACGCCAACCTTACGCCGCCGTTCAGCTTCGGCAGGAAAATGTTTTGGCAGATGCTTACAGCCTTGTGGGCTTTCAGAATCATCTAAGATTCGGCGAACAGGCGCGCGTGCTGAGATTGATTCCAGGTCTGGAAGAAGCTGAATTCTTGCAGTTCGGACAAATTCATCGTAATACTTACATCTGCGCGCCGCGCGTGCTTGCCCCGACGCTTCAGATGCGCGACCAGCAGATGCTCTTTTTCGCCGGACAGATAACAGGTGTCGAGGGTTACATAGAGTCTGTTGCATCGGGCTGGCTCGCGGGCCTGAACGCTGCCAGACTCGCATCTGGTCTTGAGTTAATCGAAGCGCCGCGAAGGAGCGCGACCGGCGCGCTCTCGCGCTACGTCTCCGGGGCAGACCCGAAAACTTATCAACCCGCAAACATTACCTTCGCCTTGCTAGAGCCGCTCTCAGAAGAAGAGAAGCGCCGCGTGCGCCGCAAGCAGGAGCGCAGACAATTACAGGTCGAGTTAGCATTGAAAGAATGGAACACCTGGCTTCACACAATCCAAGACGAACAGAGCGCGCCTCTCACGGCAATCGGCTGACCAGGCGCAGGCTCTCAACTGACACGCGCCCACGCGCTTTTTGGAGCGTGCTGTTGACGCTTGCCCTGCTGACTCTTGCGCCTGCGCTTTACGCTCAATCGGGGCGCAACAAGCAGCAGCCCGGAAAGACTTCAACACCCTCAACCGGAACGACACGTCCCAAACGTGTCGGGACGAGCGGCGATTCACAGAATCAAAAGCCCGCGCCAGTGGTCAACCTTCCGCGTGGAACTGTCGTCATGGACGAAGCGCCACCGCCCGCGCCCACGCCGCGCCCGACGCCCGTCGCAGACACTTCAAATGGTGAAGAGATCGGCGCGGAAGATGTCGTCAAAATCACATCGAATCTGGTCACTGTGCCCGCGTCCGTCGTTGACTCGCAAGGCCGTGCCGTCGTTGATCTCAAGCTCGAAGATTTCGAGTTGCGCGTTGATGGGCAGCCGCGTCCGATCAGCGATCTGAGCCGTTCGGAAGTGCCTGTGACGCTCGCGCTCCTTTTCGATAATAGCGAGAGTTTGAGCGCGGCACGCGAACTGGAGAAGCAGGCCGCTGTCAAATTTTTCCGCACGGTGGTCCGCCCCATTGACCGCGCCTCCATTTACAGCGTCGCCACGGACGTTGATCTGGTTCAGCCTTTAACCAACAATGTGCCCGCGCTCGTGCATACCATCGAGCGATTCGGCAAACCCGAAGGCGCGACCAAACTCCTGGATGCAATCGTCGAAGCGGCGACTTACTTGCGCCCATATCCGGGACGTAAAGTTATCGTCATCGTCTCAGACGGCGAGGACACCTTAAGCGACAATACGGATTTCGATGATGTGCTGAGGCGCGTCTTGACGGCGGACTGTCAGGTCTATGCCGTACAGACGAAGCAGATTGAGTATGCCATGTTGACGGGCGAAGCTGGCAACGCAAACATTCGCGCCCTTGCCGCAGAGCGTCGCTTGCAGGATTTAACTTCGCACACAGGCGGAGCGGTCTATACGCCAATGGTTTCGAGCGATTTGGACGCAGCGTTTGCGCAAATCTCCGCAGACCTTTCGCAACAATACATCCTGAGCTATTACCCGTCGGATGACCGCAATGACGGACGCTTTCGCACAATCTCTGTCCGCATCTCAACCCGACCGAATATGCGGGTCCGCGCGCGGCGCGGTTACTACCCACGCCGTCCGAATGACAGGCTTAGCAACAACGCGCAGCCGACGGGCATGAGCGAGCCTCTCATTAACCAAAACAACCCACCCCTCCAAATGAGAGCGACAGAGAGAAACACGTCTCTGACAGATAATCTTCCGGCTCTCTCTTCAAACATCGGCACGCCGGAAACGAGCGTGAGCAACACACCTCTGCGAAGTAATCGCAAAGGACCTTCGGAGGCGGGCGATGATATGGAGACGAGCGGTAACGTCAAAGCTGTCTCTGCGGTCAGCGAGCCGATTATCAAGGGCGATGTGGTGACGACAAGAGTGAGCGAGCCAACGCCATCTCCGCCCCCGAAAACTGTCGCCACGCCTGCGCCAAAGCCAACACCAACGCCGACACAGACTCCGCCAGCAGCATCAAATTCTGCAAACAATTCTGCTGCTTCAAACTCTGCTCCGCCCACTTCTGATAAGAGCAAAACCGATCAAAGTCAGAAAGCAAAGCCTGTAACAGATGTGCCCTTTCAGGCCGGTATTATCAACGGCAAAGCCATCAGTCTGCCCAAGCCTCAATATCCTTTGAACGCTAAAAACTTGCGCGCCGAAGGAACAGTTACGGTCGAGGTTCTGCTTGACGAGGAGGGTAAAGTGATCTCTGCGCGGGCTGTGGAAGGCAATACCGTGCTGAGGCAAGCGGCGGTCAATGCCGCACGACTTGCGCGCTTCACGCCGACGATTCTTTCGGGTCAACCCGTTAAAGTGACGGGCTTGATTATGTATAAGTTCAGTTTGGGTCAATAACTATTTCAAGAGAGCGCCTATGATCGAACAACTCCTGACGCAGTTCTTCGAGCACCTACGTTACGAGCGCAACGTGAGCGAGCACACTTTGCGCAACTACATGAGCGATCTCTTGCAGTTCCTGGACCACATCGCGCCCGCCGACAAGCAGACGGGCGCGCGCCCCGAAGTTGACATCCGGCAGATTGACCACATCACGATACGCGAATGGCTCTCCGCACTTCATGCTGCGCAGAAGAAGAAGACTTCTGTTGCCAGAAAGCTGGCCGCGCTCCGCACCTTCTTTCAATTCCTGGTGCGCGAAGGCGTGCTTGAGTTGAATCCCGCAAAACTTGTTTCGACGCCGCGCCTTGAAAAGAAGCTACCCGTTCATCTCTCAATCGAAGACGCGATTCGCTTCATCGAGACGCCGGACATCGAAACAGATTTGGGCAAACGCGACCGCGCTATTCTGGAGCTTCTTTACGGGACGGGCGTGCGCGTCTCTGAGTTGACTAAACTTGATTTGAGCGATGTGGACTTCAAAGAAAAGCTTGTTCGCGTGACGGGCAAGCGGCGCAAGCAGCGGATCGTTCCTTTCGGCGACCCGGCTCTTCACGCGCTTCTCAATTACATGACCGTGCGGAATGTTTTTCTACAGAACGCGCCGCCTGATGAAAGAGATTCGCAAGCAGTCTTTCTCAACTATCAGGGCACGCGGATCACCACGCGCTCAGTTGGTCGCATGGTTGATAAATACATCACACAGTGCGCAGGCATTCACAACATCAGCCCACACGCCCTGCGCCACAGCTTTGCCACACATCTATTGGATAGCGGCGCAGACCTCCGCGACATACAAGAACTCTTAGGCCACGCGCGCCTCTCGACCACGCAAATCTATACACATGTCTCGATGGAGAAGTTGATAGAGGTTTACGACAAAGCGCATCCGAAAGCATAAAAGTCCAAAGTCTAAAGCCCAATGTCCAAAGTCAGAAATATTCACTTTGGACATTGGGCTTTAGACTTTGGACTTGCTTAAAGTGTCGGCGTGTTGGTCTTTCCCTGGCTTGCTTCAATCTCTGCCTGGCAAGCTGCGTCAAAGCGCGCTGTGGGCATGGCTTCCAGGCGACGTTCGTCAATAGGCTTGCCGCAACGCTCGCACTCTCCGTAAGTGCCATCGTCAATTCGACGCAGGGCTTCATCTATCTCTGCGACTGCTTGCGATTCGCGCTCGCCCATCCTTAAGGTAAGCTCCTGATTCACATCTTGCAGCGACATATCAACGCTGTCTTTCACCCCGTCGTCAACGGATTCGAGCGCGGCTGCCTGATCGCCACGCACGTTCTCGTTATGTTGTCGCCGCTCGTCAAGCAGCAGCTTGCGAAAATGCTCAAGTCTATTAGCGTCCATTAACCCTTGTTTCCCTTCATGCAAATATTTTCCAGCATCATGCGAGGCCACATGCGAGACCGCGCACGCGCCCTAAATTCAAATTAAGAGTGAGCGCGGATTATACCCCATGAACTCGAAAAGCATGCAACCGAAGAAAGAAATTATGAATTATGAGTTTTGAATTTTGAATTGAAGAAGCGGAACGGCTTTTAATTCAAAATTCAAAACTCATAATTTCTTAAAATCTTGCTGTCAGTCCAACGCGCAAGGCGCGCGCGCCCCCGGGCGAGATATTCGTGTTGCTGTCGGCGTTGATGAAGTATTTCAAGTTGAAGAGGTTCTCGATGTTCCCTTGAAGTCGCCAGCGCTCCGTAAAGTTGTAATAGAGGGCGGCATCTGCCCGGGTATAACCGGGCAGTGTCACAGTGTTATCAAGTGCCGCGAAGACGCGTGTGCGGGAGATGATGCCTAAGCCGACGCCTAATTTTGGAAGGAACTGGTATCTATTCCAGACAGAGAGCATGTGATGCGGAACTTGACTGACCTGCTTTCCGGCAACTGCCGTCGTGGTCGAGTTGGTGATGAAAGCATCCTGATAACTGTATCCTCCAGCGATGCTCCAGAGATGCGTGACGCTACCCTGCAATCCAAGCTCAAAGCCGTTGGTGCGCTGGCTGCCAGTCTGAATGATGGCTGTTGGATTGTTCGGATCGGTCGCCCGCGTGTTCGTGCGATCCAGATGATAGAGCGCAGAGGTCAGAGAAAGGTTGCGATGCAAATCCCACTTGACGCCGACCTCGTAGTTCGTGAACTTCTCCGGCTTGACCTGTTGCGTAACGGTTGTCAGGGAAGAGAACTGGTCCCCAGAGCTTGGCAGGTAAGAGACGCTGTAGCTGCCGTAAAGTGAAAGCTCACCGACGGGTTTGATGACAACGCCAGCGCGAGGCGAAAGAAGGTTGTCTATGCGGCGCAAAGCATCTCCGTTGCGATTATTGTGAAATCGCAAGTCGAAATAGTCGTAGCGCAGCCCGGCTATTATCTGAATGAATCTTGATAGCTCAATTTGATCTTGCACATAGGTCGCGGCCAGATTCGTCTCAAGATGATTGTTTGCATCGGTCGCGCTCTGTCGAAAAGTCACTGGCGTCGAGGTGATTGGATTGTTGTAAGGCACTCTGATAGTTGTCGCCGTGTTGTTGAAGAACCCTGTGTTGCGAAAATTATCAGTCAATTGCCTGCCTAACTCGACGCCGCCCAGAAGCGTGTGCCTGACCCGCCCGGTCGAAGCGTAAGAGGTCAGGTCTGTCTGGTTGAAAAAATTCTTGCGTCTCGTTGCATTGTTATATGCGGAAAGAATAACCTGAGTCTTCGCCGCATCGGTCGCGCCCGGCACATAGTTTTGGTAGAAGCGATCATAGTCGCCGAAGAGCGTGCGGTTGTTGATGTTGAGTCTTCTGATTTGATGGTTAATCGTTCCGGTCAGGAGATGCACGTCTGAGCGGACCTGGCTATTGCTCGCGTCGCCGTAGTAGGTGTTAATGGGAACGTCCGCAGGTCTTCCCTGAAATGAAGTGATGCCACGGTCTGCTACACGCCTGTCGTGTGCGTATTCGTAGCCGAAAGTGATTCTCGTGTGATCGCTCGGGATAATCGTAAACGTCGGGTTGATGGCTGCGCGATGCAGGTTGACAAACTTGCGGAAGCTGTCCGAATTCTCATAAACGCCGTTCAGGCGAAGAGCCACTCTGTCATTGAATGGATGATTGAAGTCTGCTGCAATTCGTCTGTTGTAGAAAGAGCCGCCGAGCAGAGAGATTTCAGCGGAGGGCGAGAAGTTTGCTTCCTTAGTGACGCGATTAATTACGCCGCCACCGCCGCCGCGACCGAAGATCATGGCGTTCGGCCCTTTCAATACTTCGAGCCGCTCAAGGTTATAAAGGTCTCTGTAATACTGCACATCGTCGCGCGCGCCGTTCAGGAAAAAGTCTGCGCTGCTCGACTGGCCGCGAAAGATAATCTGATCTCGATTATTCTCGCCTTGATGAACAGAGAGGCCCGGCGTGTAACGCGCCACATCGCCGACGCTCTGCATCAGTTGGTCTTTAATCTGCTCGCTAGTGACGACGGTGATTGACTGCGGAATGTCGCGCAGGGCGGTCAATGTTTTCGTCGCGCTGCCAGTAACATCCATCTCGTAGCCACTGGCGGCTAAGATGGTCACATCATTCGTTGATCTGGCGACCTGCAAGACGAACTCTAATGGTCCACCTTCAGTTTGATTCAACTGAACAGTTTGCGAGGCTTGAGCAAAGCCTTCTGCAATGATTGTCAACATGCATTCTCCATGCGCGAGCGAGAGCGAGAACTCGCCGTTCTCATCTGTAAAAGTTGAAAGCGAGTTTGCGAGACCTTTAACTTCAGCAGAAACTTTTGCGCCCGAAATTGCCGCCCGATTCTGGTCAAGCACACGCCCTCGCAGCATGACCAGAGATTTTACCGTCTGCGCCTGGCAGAGAAGAGTTGGAGTCAAAAGCAGAGTGCCGGAGATGAAAGCGGCGATGAAGAAGATAGCCTGATGCTTGCGTTTGCGAGCCATGATGAATGTCCCTATTGAAAGAGTCGAGTTGGCCGAGCTTAGAATCGGCCTCGCTGCCATCCAGACAGGGTTGACAGCCAAGAGAGGCTCAAGATTACTTCGCCAAAAGCATGGCCGCGAGTCCTGTTTTTCACTCAAAATAATAAGCAACGAGGGTAGAAGAGCTTGGTTGAAATTGAAAACGGATTTCAATTTCAATGCGGAGTATAGGGAGTTTGATTGGTGTGTGTCAATAGAAAAGATTATGAAGCGCTGTCCTATTGCTAATTGCAATTGAGAGACTTCGCGGCCTATTTCGACTTGAGCATCTCGCGCGCGTGGCGGCGGGCTGTCTCTGTGATTTCCGCGCCGGTGAGCATGCGCGCGATCTCTTCGACGCGGGCGCGGCGGTCCAGGTGTTCGACTCTGATTTCCGTATGGTCGCGGACGACCTCTTTCTGCACGAGGAGGTGCGAGTCTGCGAATCTGGCTATCTGCGGCTGGTGCGTGACGCAGAGCACTTGATTGGTCTCCGATAGTTTCTTGAGCTTGATGCCGACGGCTTCGGAGACGCGACCGCCAATGCCTGCGTCAATCTCATCGAAGACTATCGTGCGAGGGAATTTAGAAGGATTGGCGATGGTCTTGAGAACTAACATCAGGCGTGATGCCTCGCCGCCCGAAGCAACTTTGGCGAGCGGGCGCACTGCCTCGCCGACGTTGGCTGAAAAATAGAATTCGACTTTGTCGAAGCCGCGCGAAGTAAAAGCCTGTGTCACATCGCGCTCGTCAACTTCCATATTCGTGGGTGCTTCGATCCGCACCTCGAATCGTGCATTCTCCATCGCAACTTCGCTTAAATCTTTTTCAACTCGCCGCTCGAACTTCTTCGCCGCACTGACGCGCTCGCGGTGCAGAGAGCGCGCGGATTTGAGATAGGTCGCGCGCGCTTGGTTCAGTTCCGATTGCAACTCCGCCTCTCGCTCGTCTGCGCTCTCTATGCGTTGCAATCTATCTTGCGAGCGGGCAAGATGCTCAAGCGCGTTCTCGATTGACCCGCCGTACTTGCGCGTCAGGCGCGCGATCTCGGCCAAACGATTCTCCACTTCGGCGAGGCGCGTCGGTGAGAACTGAAGCTTGTCTGAAAAATCCCTGAGCTTGAAAGCAAGGTCTTCGAGCAGAGCCTGTGTTGATTTCAAGCCTTCGATGTATTCTCGAAAGCTTGATTCGTACTCCGCCAACTCTTCGATGCGACGAGTCGCCTGGCCTGTGCGCGCCAGAGCCGAACCGCTCTCCTCATAAATCTGATCGAAAGCTTCCGAGCAAAGAGCCGAGAGCTTCTCCACGTTATTGAGACGACGACGCTCTTCTTCGAGTCGTTCGTCTTCGCCGATTGCCAGGCGCGCTCTCTCAAGCTCGTCAATCTGAAAGCGCAGGATGTCAATCAACTGTAGCTTCTCAGCCCGCTCCTTTTCCAAAGCCTCTAGCTCGCGGTTGAGCGCAGACCATCGCTTGTAATTTGCAGCGACCTCCTGGCGAAGACCTGCCAGTCCGGCGTAAGCGTCCAGAATTTCGAGATGTGTATCTGGATTAAAAAGCGTCTGCTGTTCGCCCTGCCCGTGTATGTCAACGAGCAAAGACCTGATCTCGCGCAGGAGCGAGAGCGTGGCCAACTGGTTATTGATAAAAATTCTGTTTCTGCCTGAAGAGATTTCCCGCCGCACGAGCAGTTCACCCTCATTGCCGTTGCTCGTCTCGATGCCCGCGTCCTGCAAGATACGATCAAGCTCAGGATTCGAGCCGATTGAAAAAAGCCCTTCGATGAAGGCGCTTCGCCCGTTGCTCTTAATCATCTCAGAAGCAAAGCGTCCGCCGATGAGGATGCCGAGCGCATCAACGATGATTGACTTGCCAGAGCCGGTTTCGCCCGTCAGCAGATTCAACCCGCGCTCCAACTCGACGCGAAGCTCGTCTATTAAGGCGATGTTAGAGATGTTGAGAAGCGTAAGCATTTTATAAACCTGACCCGTTGCTTCAAGCCTCGCATATCAATTCCGCTGCGAGCAACGGAATAGTCAACTCATGATGCCCCGTGATCGAATAGCCGCGCCCTGCGCCGTCCGCGACTGGTCGCCGGACGACGTTCGTCAATGGACGATAAGATTGAATGAAATCGAAGTTCGCGGTCGTTATATCATTCAAAGAATGTCCCAGATTGCGAACAAGCGTGACGGCTTTCAAAAAAACTTCGGGAAGCGTGACGGCAGAGCCTATGTTTAAGTAAACGCCGCCGCCATTCATGCGCCTGACCATCTCCGCGAGCAGGCGAAAGTCTGTGTGTGTTGTTGCGCCCAAAGCAGCGCCATCCACAGTCGGGTGGAAGTGCGCTATGTCTGCGCCGATGGTGACGTGTGCTGTGAAAGGGACGCGCCTTTCGTATGCTGTGCAGAGCAGAGAATAATCTTGGTGCGGTGGCTTTTGCTCAGTTAATATTTGGCCCAATGCTTCGCCAAGTCCCGTTTGATGTCGCGCTCCTTCACGCGCGGCCTCATTCAAAATTTTTCCGGTCTCGTCTGCTGCGCCGAACGCGCCCGCGCCGAGCGTTGCATCAACATCCTCGGAAGTCGAACCGACCAGAGCAACCTCCGCGTCGTGAACAAGCACAGAGCCGTTGGCGGCAATCGCGTTGACAAACCCGCGCCGCATCAAATCAATGATGACTGGAGACATGCCTGTCTTGATGACGTGACCGCCGATGCCCCAGATAATAGGCTTTCCAAGATGGCGCGCGCGCCGGATGCTTGAGGCCAGTTCGCGCAGCGTCTGAACGGCGAGGATGTCTGGCAGTGTCGCTAGAAAATCTTTCAGCGAAGAATCACTGGTAACGGGCTTAGCAAAGTCTTTGACAGTGACTTTACTGGGACGTATGGCGAGCGGATAGGTTTTGACTTCTGCGAGGTCGAGCGGGCGGATGTCGTCTTCGTAGATTGACACTTTCGTTATTCACCGCTCCCTTCCAGTTTCAGCTTGCGGGAAGAGAATCATCTCTACAAGCTCGCAAAGGACATGGCCGATGAGATTGTGCGTCTCCTGTATGCGTTGCGTGTCTTCGCTCGGCACAACCAGCGCGAGATCGCAGAGCGCCGCACAGCTTCCGCCATCTCTTCCCAAAAGGCCGACGACTTTCATCTCTTTGGCGCGAGCCTGTTCGATGGCCTTGATGACATTCTCAGAATTGCCCGAAGTCGTAATCGCCAGGCAGACATCGCCCGCAGCGCCCAAGGCTGCGACCTGTCTCGCAAACACATTTTCAAACCCTGTGTCGTTGGCGATGCAGGTCAGGACGCCGCCATCGGTCGAAAGCGCGATTGCCGGAAGCGCGCGGCGGTCCTGCGGAAGAAAGCGATTGATGAACTCGCCCGCGATGTGTTGCGCATCCGCCGCCGAGCCGCCATTGCCAAACAAGAGAAGCTTTCTTCCTGCCTTGAATGCCGCGGCGATCATCATCGCCGCGCGCTCGACTTCCTTAGCATGCTCGGCGAAATAGTTGCGCTTCACTTCGAGACTGCTGGCGACAATTGACGAGATGTGATTTTCCATTTTCGAAAAGATGGTTACTCTGAGATGCTCTGCTCGTGACGCCGCGCCAGTATATCACGCAAATTTCTTCGGACGTTCGCGGCGCACAGAGCCGTTGCCATTGCGCGTGGCGGCTTGACCGTTAAGTAACGGTTTGAGGGCATGGCCTGTGTGGGATTTGCGCGCGCGAGCAACTTCTTCAGGCGTGCCTGCGGCGACGAGGCGTCCGCCGTGTGAGCCGCCTTCAGGCCCTAGGTCAATGATATTGTCTGCGCTCTTGATAACATCTAGATTGTGCTCGATGACGATGACTGTGTTGCCCAGACTGACGAGACGTTGCAGCACGTCCAGGAGTTTGTGAACGTCCGCAAAGTGAAGACCTGTCGTCGGCTCGTCCAGGATATAGATGGTCCTGCCCGTCGCACGCTTGGATAATTCTTTAGCGAGTTTGATGCGTTGAGCTTCGCCGCCAGAGAGAGTCGTGGCCGATTGTCCGAGTTTAATGTAGCCCAAGCCAACGTCGAGCAAGGTCTGCAACTTCTGCTTGATCTGCGGAATGTTTTCAAGCAGCGGCAAAGCCTCTTCGACCGTTGTGTCCAGAAGCTCGGCGATTGATTTGCCTTTGTACCTCACCGAAAGCGTCTCGCGGTTGTAACGCGCGCCGCGACAGACATCGCAGAGAACATAAACGTCCGGCAGGAAGTTCATCTCGATGCGCTTCAACCCATCGCCTTCGCAAGCTTCGCAACGACCACCCTTGACGTTGAAAGAGAAACGCCCGGGCTTGTATCCACGCTCGCGCGATTCCGGCAACATCGCATAAAGCTCACGAATCGGCGTGAAGAGACCTGTGTAGGTCGCCGGGTTCGAGCGCGGCGTGCGTCCGATTGGCGACTGGTCTATCTCTATCACCTTGTCAACATGTTCGAGACCTTCAATCGAAGAATATTCGCCAGGCTCTGAGAGTGAACCGTAAAGGTGCTGTGCGAGCGCGCGATAGAGAATGTCGTCAACGAGAGTTGATTTGCCGGAGCCTGAAACGCCCGTGACGACCGTCAGCAATCCGAGCGGGAAAGTGACATCAATATCTTTCAGATTATTGTGGCTCGCACCATGAACAGTGATGGCCTTGCCGTTCGGAATACGTCTCTCCTTCGGCACATCGATAGCGCGTGCGCCACAGATGTAAAGACCCGTGATTGATTCAGGATTACAGGCGACCTCTTCGGGTGTCCCCTGTGCAACCAGCAAGCCGCCATGCGCGCCTGCGCCCGGCCCCAGGTCAACGACATAATCAGCGCGCCGAATAGTCTCTTCATCATGCTCGACGACGAGCACCGTGTTCCCTAAGTCGCGCAAGGCGCAGAGAGTTTCGAGCAGACGCTGATTGTCGCGCGGGTGAAGCCCGATTGAAGGCTCGTCCAAAACGTAGAGCACGCCGCGCAGTTGCGAGCCGATTTGAGTTGCGAGGCGGATGCGCTGGCCTTCGCCGCCGGAGAGTGTAGCCGAAGGCCGGTCCAGCGTGATGTAGCCGAGTCCTACGGTTTCGAGAAAGCGCAGACGAGCCTTGACCTCACGCAGGACCAGCCCCGCAATCTGTTCTTCGCGGTCGTTAAGCTTGATGCGGTCAAAGGCTGCGATTGCTTCTTCGATAGGAAGCGCCGTGTAATCTGCAATGCCGCGCCCGCCGAGCCTAACGGCGAGTGACTCAGGTTGCAGCCGTTTGCCGTCGCATTCAGGGCAAGTGATCGGCGAGACCAGTTCTTCGAGCGCGAGCCTGACCTTCTCGGAAGGCGCTTCGTTAATGCGCTCGCGCAGCCAGCGTACCGCGCCTTTCCACTCGCTCTGATACGTGTATGAACCTTGACGAAAAGTTAGCTGACCGTTGAGGCCATGAAAGAAAGCATCCCGCGCTTCTTTCTGGATGTCGTTAAATGGCGCGTGCGGGTCGGCATTGAAATGTTTGATGACGGCAACGAGTGCGCTGCGTAAATATGCTGAGCCTTGTTTGTCCGCTGCGCCCATAAACTCTTGTTTGTCCGCTTCAATGGTCGCGTCTGTAATGATCTTTGCGGGGTCAACCTCCAGCACAGTGCCGAGACCGTGACAACGTTTGCAAGCTCCGTAGGCGGAGTTGAATGAGAAAGAGCGCGGCTCAAGCGGCGGCACGTTAATGCCGCAGTTCACACAGGCCATGCGCTCGGAATAGAGTTTCTCTTCGCCGTCAACAACGGAGACGAGCACCGCGCCGTTCGTTAATTTCAAAGCCGTGCGGATTGATTCGGCCAGACGCTCATTGATTCCGGGCTTGATGAGAAGCCTATCAACGACGGCCTCGATTGTGTGATTGCGCCGCTTGTCCAGGCGTATATCCTCATCGAGCGAGAGCAGTTCGCCGTCAACGCGCGCGCGCAAGAAACCATCCTTAGCTAGTTTCTCAAGCTCCTTTTTAAACTCGCCTTTGCGACCCCGCACAATCGGCGCAAGGATCATCACGCGCTCGCCTTCGGGCAGAGCGAGCACGTTCTGCACAATCTGTTCGACGCTCTGGCGTGTAATCTGCGCGCCGCAGATATGGCAATGCGGCTGGCCAACGGCAGAGAAGAGAAGCCGCAGGTAATCGTAAACTTCCGTCACTGTGCCGACGGTCGAGCGCGGGCTGCGCGAAGTCGTCTTCTGCTCAATCGAGATGGCTGGTGAAAGACCATCAACGGAATCAACATCAGGCTTTTCGAGCTGGTCTAAGAATTGTCGCGCGTAGGCCGAAAGAGATTCGACATAGCGGCGTTGACCTTCGGCATAGATGGTGTCGAAGGCGAGCGATGATTTGCCTGAGCCGGAAAGACCCGTAATGACCGTCAAGCGGTCACGCGGAATCTCGACGTTGATGTTTTTGAGATTGTGCTGGCGCGCCCCGCGCACTGTGATGCGATCTATTGCCATAGTGCCTGAATAAAGAGTGCGCCCATGATAGACGGGAGAATCAGGAGGCGCAGAACCTCCGATTGTAGCTGAGCAAGGGGACGTGAGCAAGTCAGTGGCCGGTGGTCAGTTGATTTAGGATTGATGAAGTGAATGCTTTACTGATAACTCTAGTGCATTGTAATTAAAGTTCAATGAATTGCCCCCAGCTTTAGCTGGAGGATAAGGCAATAAAAGTTTCCGGCTTGAGCCAAAAGCTTTTGGCTCAAGCCGATTGATTATTGCTAATTTGTCCACTAGGCTTGTGCTAGTGGCAAGTGATTAAATCCAAAAATTTTCATTACACTGCAATAGCCCCAACCAGCTAAAACTTACTGACCACCGACCACTATTCTTGACAGTCTTACAGTCGAGTCCTACACTTCTGTTTGCGTCCGAAGTCAGTAATTATTATCTGTATTTCACTTCTAAGAATAGAGCCGGGAGCGGGTGTGAATCTTCCAAACTCTTTAACGCTGTCACGCATCTTTATCGTACCGCTCCTTGTCGTCGTCCTGCTCACGCCCTTTTCGGAGAACTGGCTCGGCGTCCCGCGTCACATTCTCGGAGTCGGAATCTTTCTCGCCGCAGCATTCACGGACTATCTGGATGGACACTTCGCAAGACGCCGCCGACAGGTTTCGAGGCTCGGCAAACTCTTAGACCCGATTGCGGACAAGCTGCTGATCTCGGCTGCGCTCATCTCGCTCGTTGAAAACAAGCTCGCCCCGGCGTGGGCTGTCGTCATTATCGTCGGTCGTGAATTCGCTGTCTCAGGCTTGCGCTCCATCGCTGCGACTGAGGGTGTCGTCATCGCCGCATCGAAGATGGGCAAGTTCAAGATGCTCTCGCAAGTTGTCGCCGTCTCGCTCCTGATAGTCTCAAGCGTCGGGGGGCAGCCGCCCGTAGCAAACTTCGGACATGCTTTCCCTGCGATTCAATTCTGGACCGTGCCGGAACTGCGCGCAGCTTTGCATCACTTGTTCGGACAAGGACAGACAACTGTGACTGACTTGCAGGTCTTGCTCTATTCGGCTGGGCGGGCGA
>Ga0182001_10000172_pt1 | contig 14505 bp, 11 predicted proteins | sample BulsoiFelSFmetaG_FD_120485 | JGI IMG/M metagenome (GOLD analysis project Ga0182001, IMG submission 120485) | Bulk soil microbial communities from Mexico - San Felipe (SF) metaG | ecosystem: Environmental > Terrestrial > Soil > Agricultural land | place: Mexico: San Luis Potosi | collected... | reverse complement strand
TGCCGCTTCCACTAACGGCTGCGCTCGTTGCTGTTTCGCGGTTCGCGGCGAAATCGAGTATCTGGAGCGCAGCTCCGCTCGGGACCATTGCTGCTATCTGCTCAGATTCCCATCGCGTTCTGAACAGGCGTGGCAGTGTGCTGTAAGATTGAACTTCATCTTTCCCCTTGTTCAGATCAACGTTGTTGCCGCTCGCTGCTACTGTCGAAGTAGATCCCGCCTGGACACGCAGCATGGTGTTCGTGACCGCAGCTCCTCTTATTGAAGTTTCAGCGAAACGTTCGTCGTCGCGCGAGAAGACGGGATCGGCAAAGATAGTGATGAGTTTCGTTTGCGTTGAGCGCGGCAACGGATTATGCCGCAGCATGGCTAGGATTGATGCTGACGGGAGCGTGATGATCTCATGGTTACTAATTAATAGAGAACCGTTTTCAGATAATGCTGATTGTGGGCCAAGCGCTGGCAGAGCACTAAAAGGGATCAGTTGTAATGTGCCCGTCGCCACGATAACCAGGCGTTTCACGCCGAGCTGGGCGGCAGCCGGTGTAAGCAGCATGTGGCTCAGATTCGCCGCCGCCTCATAATATTGAGCATCAGCTTGTGCCACCCGTTCTCGCTTCTGCGCAGGCGTCTCGCCATTGACAGTGACATCACGTGCCGTCAACAGTTCATGTACTCGCATGGCCGCATCTTCGATCTCCTGGCGAGGCGGCAATTCGTAAGCTGTCACGGCTTGCGGCGTGACCACCCAGAGGAAGCTGTGCTTTTCTCCAAGCGCGTATTCCAGGAGCGTCGTTTCGGCGTCCACTACTTCACGCTGAATGGCGGCAGCGTTGAGCGGTTGAGGTCTGGTGAGCGCGGCATAGCGCGGGCTTGCTATGCGGATTTGCGCCTCCATTTCGCTCAAAGCGGTAGAGTATTCATCTATGTCTTTGGCCGCCGCCGCAGCTTGCGCTTTCGTGTAATTTTCGCTCAGAAGTTGCCGCTGGTAGCTCGCGGCGGAGTTGAGTTTTGCATGGAGAATGCGTTCGCGTTCAAGAAGGTCTGAGGGGACGCCTTGTCGCCAATCTACACCCCACTCGTTCAGCAGGTCCAGGAGGTTACGAGCACGGGCGCGTTCGCTAATCTCCAACGCTGTAGCCGCGAATCCTCGCGACGGGTCGAGCCGCTGCATGCGCATCAGAAGGTCCACATAAAACTCGTAGTAATCCTGCACCAGCGCAAAGAAAGAGAGACTGAGGGGCTGGCTCGTGACCTGACCGCGCAACGATTCGATGATCGAAAGAGCGGAATCAACATGAAGACGCGCGTTATATAGATTCCCCTGATCGCGCTCAATGTGTGCCAGGCCGAGCAGGGTGTTGGCCTCCCCCGTGCGGTCGCCGACTTCACGGCGCATCGGCAGAGATTCTGTGAAATATTCCTGCGCCTTATCCAGTTGGCCCAGTGCGTACTGAGACCATGCGAGACTCGTGAGTGTTTCAGCTTCGCCGCGATGACCGCTGCCTGTCGCTCGGGTAATCTGGAGCGAGCGTGTGAGATAGTCAATTGCTTGAGCGTAACGATTCGTGCGGCGATAAACTTCTCCGATGGCCGCCAAACGAAGTTCTCTCCCGCGCGGCTCGCCGAGCGATTCGAGCATCTTGAGTGAATCCTGGAAGTAGTCGAGCGCCTTGTCGTAGTCGCCGCGCAAAGCATATGCCCATCCGATGCCGTAGAGGTCAAAAGAGACATCTTGATGCTCGTTGATCTGCTGACGGACGGCAAGGGATTCGTTAAAACCATCCAACGCCTTATCTGTATCGCCAAGGTAGATATAGGACCAGGCGCGCCCGGTCAACGCCGCGGCCTCGCCATAGCCGTCGCCGAGCGAGTGCATGATACTTGCCGATTCAGCACAATCGGCAACGGCTTGTTCATTGCCGCCGAGCAGACGTTGAGTGAGGCAGCGCCCGTAGAGCGCGACAGCCGTCTCGTAAGGATCATCGAGCGCGCGCCAGAGCGCGATTGCCTGATTGAACTTCTCCAGTGCCTGTGGCAGCGACACGGCGGTTTTCCGCGCGCGAAGGATTTCGGCTTCCGTCACGCTTTGCTCGGCGGCGATTCGGCTTTCGTCGCGCATCGTGGCCGGGCGCACTTCCACAAGAGAAATCTCATAGTGCCCGCGTTGCTTTGCTCGCTCTTGGGATCGAACTTCCAGGCGGTAGGTTCCATTTTGCCTCGCAATGAAGGAGATAGCCTCAGGCCCATGCTGGATGTTCGGACGGTCAACAGACGTGCGGTTGCCAGCGAGGTCGAAGACCGTGACACTCAGGTCGCAACCATCCTGCTTCACAATCACATGCGCGAACCGCTTCTCGCTTAGTTCAAAGACATAAGTGTGGACCTCGCCTCCGCCGATCTCTTGTTCTAATGGGCGTCCGAGTGCAAGGCTGATCGGTTCAGCAGCCTGACCGGACAAAACAAGGTCGCCCGCCGCAGCCGGGCGTGAGAGGGCATGGAGCAACAACGCGAGCAACAGACAGCAGAAGAACCCTCTGCCACGAGTGACAAGATGGTGGGAGAAAAGAGACATCTTGCTCCGATATTAGCGCCTCAGTTAAATAGAGGGGCAAGGGTTTTCAGATGGGGCTTTAACACCATCCTTCTGAATTGTGTCCGTCATTCACAGTAAGTTAGGACGGGCGGTTAGTTGATTGAGCGTTGCATCCATATAAGTGTCGCGCTACTTCACGTAGTGGCTTGTGCGCTCGCTGACGCTGACCAGATAACAATCGGGCGCTTCGCCGTCGCGGGCGATACATAGGCGATACTTCTTTGCTGCCAGACTCCGCAAATCGAGATAAACCGTGAGCGTCTTGCCGTTGGAGATCGCTGAAGTTGTGACGAGCATTTTACCGAAGGCATCCACGACGCTCACAGCATAATGACCGCCTGCGCTTCCCTCCGGCAATCGTAAGCGTAACCGCTGACGCCGTGCCGTGAGACTGATGAGACGAGGCTTGCTTCCAACCGAATCCGCGTCACGCAGCAGATCTTCCTCTCGCAGGTTGATCTCGATCACCCGTAGGTTCGACGCCGTTCGAGAAGTCGGCGCACTTCTTCTTGTCCGTTGTGACTGGAGGTATTGAGGCCGCCGCGCATCTGTTCCTTGTAACGCTGCTGGCGATGCTTCATCTCTGGCTGCTGGAGTAGTCTCAGACGGTGTCATTACCTGCACCGTTGGCGCTACTGCCACTCGCGGTTGAGCGTTCATCGCACTATTCATCGGCTCGACACGGGCGAGCCGCACGAACACTGCAACAGTTATCAGGAGAAGGACGCTCATCGCGCTTGCCCCTAAAAGGGCGCGCTTCGACGTGAAGAAGCTTCTCAATGGCTCGATCCAAACGGCCTGCCGTCGCTCTTTTGAAACTGCCTGCGGGTGATAGCTGATGCGCGCGCTACGGAACGAGCGGAAACAGTCAGAACAATTAAACAGATGGTCGCGCAGTCGGGCGTCCGGCAGGGCGCTGGAACAGGCTACCTGGCGAAGCGTCTGGATGGGTGGGCAGGCGCGCCTTTCGCTGTTCGGGTGCTCGGTCGCGTAGTAGGCTTGAGCGAAAGCTATAATCTCGTTGGGATCAGCAAATAGTTCTTCAGGGTTATTAGCTTCGCGGCTCATTCGCTTGTCTTCTCTTCCGCTCCGAGACTTGAATAAAGTCAGGCAAAACTTTCAAAGGTCAGCGAGGATTTTCATGTTCGACGGTCCTTTTGAAGGGGCAAGACAGTAGTGTAGGAAGTTGAAGTTAATTACGATCTACTTTTGTCTTACTGTACGTTTTTCGAGCCGAACTTTGAGTGTTCAGTTAAACGCGTGCAATCATGCCCGAAGCCGTAAGGCGATTGCAAAAATATTTCCTTGCATTATCTATGAGGGGTTGAGGAAGGGGAAATTCATCACCCAACAGAAAAATTATTTTCACCTGCTGATATGAGCGGCTTGAAAGGGTAAGAGCGATATGTTAAGCAAGGGTTTCGCTACTTATCAGAGTTAGAGAATCCTTTAATCTGCTTCATAAGACTCTTTATTCGCCGATGAAACTTGTTGCTGAGAGCTTTACCATTTAATCCTTTCCCGTGTCCGATCTCATCGAAGCTGTACCCCAGTGTCAGGTAGTCGAAAATCTCACGCGTCCACTCGTCCATCGCCGCGACGATCTCTTTTAAAAGTATCCGGCGCTCGACCGTTTCAATTTGCCCGCGTAGTTCGGCATTAAGGTGCGCCTGTGTTTCAAAACGAAGACGGTTGCTCTCCTTTTGAAGTTCGGCGAGAACGACATGCTTGAAAGCTTGGAAAAGGTAGCCTTCAAGTTCATTTATCGGATGAGCTTTTTCATCCCGCGCCCGTGTGACTTGGGCGGCAGCTTTGAGCAGCAACGTGCGGACTCGCGCTGGGTCGTCGTTGGGAAAGACGTGCGCTGCATAACCTTGAGCTTGTTGCCACAGCCTTCCGGCAGCCGCGAACACATCCGGCGCAATCCGACCAAACTCGTCTGTATAGACTGTATTGAGTGTGCCCCAATCGAATGTAGCGTGAGGATGCTGTGGCATTCCTACCCTCCGAAGTTGTGGCGTAGTAGCTTACATCTACTTTTTATGGCGTCAAGCTTTTTCTTGTCGTGTACTAGCGGGAACAGATTTAACAATTTTTGGCACGGCTTGCTCTACTAGGATTGACCCACGCCGATTTCCAAATTAAAACTCGTAATTCATAACTCTCTTTATTGTTGCTTGTTGCCCTCTTTCTGTTATCATCCGCTTCTGACTTTCAAATTTCACTGCTTAAGAGACGAAGCATCAGAAGCGCGTGTCCGTCGAAGAAGACAAGAGGCAAATTGAGCCGCCAGCAGACCGAAGCTTCGAGCCGCAGAAGCGTTCCGCGTGGCCTTCTGTCAGGCGAAAGCTTTTGGGAGCGTTGCGCCGGATAGCGATGCTCGTCCTGGTCGTCTGGACTGTCGTTTCTATCGTCACCATCTTAATCGAGCTTGTGCCGGGCGATCCGGCAACAGCAATCTTGGGCGAGCAGGCCACGCCCGAACAGATCGCCAACTTCAATCAGCGACACGGACTCGACCGTCCGCCTTTCTTCTTCTCTTTCCCGCGTGACGAACATGGCGAGAGACATTTCAAGTGGCATGGCTGGAGCAACCGTTACGTTGATTACTGGCGTAACCTGCTTCACGGCGACATGGGACTGTCATTTCGCGGCGACCGTCCAGTGCTCGACATGATCCTCGAACGATACCCGGCGACGATCAAGCTCGCGCTCGCGGCGTTGCTTATCGCAGTCCTATTTTCAATCCCGCTCGGCGTGCTCGCGGGAAAAAGTAAGGGCACCTGGATTGATAGCTTCTCTTCTGTGGTTGCGCTCGTCGGCATCTGCCTGCCGAGCTTTGTTATCGGGCCGCTGCTCGTTTATCTCTTTGCCGTCAATCTGGGTTGGTTCAGCGCGTCCGGCAATCAATATCCGGAAGACATACTCCTTCCGGCCATCACGCTCGGCGCTGCGCTCTCGGCCATCTTGACCAGAATGGTGCGCTCCTCCGTTATCGAAGAGTTGAACGAGGATTACGTCAGAACAGCGCGCGCGAAAGGTTTGAGCGAGCGCAAGGTCGTTTATAAACATGTCTTGAAGAACGGCCTGATTCCTGTGGTCACAATCTTAGGTTTGCAGTTGGGCGTGCTGCTCGCCGGAGCGATCATCACGGAGAAGATTTTCGTCTGGCCCGGACTCGGCTCGCTGCTTCTGGAAGACGGCATCGGGAGCCGCGATTACAGAGTTGTACAGGGCTGCGTGCTCGTCATCAGCATCACTTACATTGCGGTTAATTCGTTAACAGACATGGTCTATCGTTTACTCGACCCGAGAATTAGAGTTTCGTAATTTTAGATTTTGGATTTGCGATTTTTGATTGGAAAGGGACGGCTTCGCCGTACAGACAGATTCTAAATTCAGATTCGTAGAATCTGTCATCTTCAAATCAAAAATCGCAAATCCAAAATCAAAAATCATATGAGTCGTTTAGCCATCTTTGGATTTATCATCGTCGCCATTCTGGTCCTCGTGGCGATCTTTGCGCCTGTCATTGCGAAGCAGGACGTGGGCACGACGCACACGGCTGAGCGATACCAATCGCCATCAAGCGAGCATTGGTTTGGAACTGATGCCACCGGGCGCGACGTTTTCGCACGCGTGGTTTACGGCGCGCGCGTCTCTTTGCAGGTTGGCTTCATCGTCGTCATCATCTCCGCGCTGGTCGGAACAATCCTCGGCGCTCTCTCCGGCTACTACGGCGGCTTCGTTGATCGCTTCATCTCCGGCTACGTCTTCAATGTCTTCTTAGCTTTCCCAGGACTTCTTCTTGCGATTGCTCTCGTAGCTTTCCTCGGCAAAGGACTCGACAAGCTTATCCTGGCTCTCTGTATCATTGGTTGGGTCGGATACGCGCGCTTGATTCGCGGGCAGGTCTTGAAGGTTCGTGAGTATGATTTCGTCCAGGCCGCGCGTGCGCTTGGAGCGGGTGATCTACGAATTATCGTTAAACACATTCTGCCGAACGCGATTCAACCTCTGATTGTTCAGGCGAGTCTTGGCATGGCTGGCGCTGTATTGTCGGAAGCGTCGCTCTCATTCTTAGGACTGGGGGTTCAAGAGCCGACACCATCCTGGGGCAAGATGATTGATGATGCCCGACTCGCAATGCAGACCGCGCCGCATGCGCTCATCTTTCCGGGCCTTGCCATCGCGCTCACGGTCCTGGCCTTCAACTTCATCGGCGACGGGTTGCGCGAATATCTTGACCCGAGACAACGCAAGCGCTGAGTGCGAGATGAAGGCAAGCCAAAGACCAGGGCCGCGCGAGCCAATCATCAAGATTGATCGCATCTCGAAAACGTTTCCCATCCCGCTCTGGCGTCTCAAGCAGTTTCTTCGTCGCCCCACAAAACCGCCCGTTCAGGCTCTCCGTGAAGTTTCCTTCGACGTTCACACAGGAGAAATCTTCGGCCTCATCGGTCGCAATGGCGCAGGCAAAACGACTCTTACGAAAATCATCGCAACTCTCGTCCAGCCGACTTCAGGCACAGCCGTCGTCAAAGGATTCGATAGCGTCAATGATGACGAGAAGGTACGCGCTCAGGTGGGCCTGGCGACCGCCGAAGAGCGTAGCTTTTACTGGCGTCTGACGGTCGAGCAGAATCTGATGTTCTTCGCGCGGCTCTATGGTCTGAACGACCGGCTGGCGCGCCGTCGCATCATCGAACTCGTCGAGCAGTTTGAGTTGAAGGAGTTGGTCAGCCGTCGCTTCGGCGAGCTTTCGACCGGCAATAAGCAGCGCATGGCCTTTGCCCGCGCGATGCTCGCCAAGCCTCCTGTTCTTTTGCTTGATGAGCCGACGCGCTCGCTCGATCCGCTTGCCGCCGCACGCATGCGCGCTCTCATCAACTCGCTCGCGGGCGGTGACCCGTCTGTGACCATCCTTCTGACTTCGCACAACTTGAGCGAGGTCGAAGAACTCTGTTCGCGCATCGCCATCATCAGTCGCGGGCAGATTCGCGCCGTCGGCACATCCAAAGAGATTCGCCGAGAACACAGGCAAAGCGAGCGTGTGATGTTGACGATTGACGGCATCTCGCTTGAGCGCGCTGAACAGTCTCTCTCATCAACTTTCGATGAAGTCGAGATAGAGGAGCAGGACCAGACGCTCGTCGTTTCGTTCACGCGCGAAACGAACGATGAGCGTTTCGATAAGATATTGCGCACTCTTCATGACGGCGGCGGCAGGATTCTCTCAATAGAGACAGAGCGGGCGACGCTTTTGGAAGTTCTTGAGAGTTACGAACGCGAACAGGAGGAAGAGGGTTAATGATTCATGCCTTAACGCTTCTGCTTCTTCGCGTTCGTGCGTTTGTCGCGCGCGATTTTCAACTTGCTATCAGCTACCGGTTCGAGTTTTTCCTGCGCATCCTGACGATTCTCTTAGTCGTCACGACCTTCTACTTCATCTCGCAAATCTTTGCGGAAAGCGGGACACAATTTTCTCAATGGCGTGACCCATTGGCTGCCTGGATAACCGGGCTTGCCGTGCTCAACTATTTCATGACGGGGTTTTCAAGCCTCGCCAATGCGATTCGCTCCGAACAGATGCAGGGCACGCTCGAAAGCGTTCTCCTTTCGCCCGTCAGCGTGCCCACGGTCGTCATCGCAAGCTCCGCCTGGGACTTTGTGCTGGCGACTTTTCATTCGTCGCTCTATTTCTTCTTCGGCTGGCTTTTTTTCGGCGTCCACTTTCGCGGAAGCTTCGCGCTCGCGCTTCTCTTTCTGGTGATCACGACGCTCGTGCTCGCCTGTCTGGGAATTCTCTCGGCAAGTTTTGCAATGGTCTTCAAGCGCGGCGACCCGTTTGCCATCCTGCTCGGCACAGGCTCCGCGCTCTTCTCCGGAGTTTTTTTTCCGACACAGCTCTTAGGCTCAGGCTTCGGCGCAGTCTCACGTGTCTTGCCGACGACCTACGGGCTTGATGGTATTCGCCGCGTGCTCATCGAAGGTCAGGGGCTATCGGAGGTGCGCGACCCCTTAATGATTCTCTTCATCTACCTTGCAGTCCTGCTTCCCTTCTCGCTCTGGGTCTTTGCTCGCGCCGTCCGCCGGGCCAAACGCGAAGGAAGCTTGATACAATACTGACAACCGAATATGGTCTTAGTGTAGAATGAGACCAACTCCTCGATGGAATCTATTTTGGAAAGCTTTTCCACATCAAGGCTCTTCGTCGTTGGCTTCTAAAGGAAGATATGCTCATGAGTTTTCGTCTCAGCCTGACCATCTTCTTTCTCCTGCTTGCCGGTCACATTGCGCAGGCTTCGCCCCTCTGCGCGCGTTTGAAATCGCGCCCCGAGGCTTGGGTGGCTGCAAAGGTTGATGCGCTCGTGCAGGCGGCTCAGGCTTCTTATGAAAGCGATGAAGTGACCGAAGTTTATAAGCAGGTCCTGAGCAGAATCTCTACGACATTTCATCAATGCAAGCTTGCTGAGGATGCGAACTTTGTCAGTCGTTATAGCGAATTCGTCGAGTACGTTGAAGCACTCTCGCTGGACCAACAGCCGGATCATGAGCTTGGGTTCCTCGTGCCCGACAAACAATATTTTGACGAGACGCGGCAGTATGTGGAGATTCCCGAATTCCTTCTCGATCCAGATTTCCTGCGCGCTGCCAGTCGTTATGAAACTTTGGAGCGCGCAAAATCTTATCTCCGCTCGCTCAACTCAAAGCGAAACTCAAAGGACCAACTCATCTTCTTCAGCTACACGTCGCGTCACCTGGGCACACCCGACAATGATGATAGCTACAGAAGACTTTTAATCGTCGTTCCCGGCGACGCCGCCAAAGGCATCCCCGAAAAATGGGTGCAGTTCGGAATCACAGACCCGGGCGAGCGTGAACGTGTGCGCAATGTCTCGGTCGTCTCGGCTCTCGTCAACAAGGATGGAACTAATAACGCTTACTTCAAAGATTATTTCAGGACGTATCGCCGCGATGGCTCGATCAGCATCAAGGGTCGCTGGGAGTTGGGCGAAGGCGATGACAACTGCGCGTCATGCCACAAGAGCGGGATTCTTCCCATCTTCCCCGAAGAGGAGAGCGTAGGTCCAGACGAGCAGCAGGCCGTTCAATTAGTCAATCAACGCTTTTTGACTTACGGCACGCCGCGTTTTGACAAGTATCTGGACCCGAGCAAGTTTGGTCCCGGACTCGGCACGGCGAGCGCGTATGATCGCTTACAAAGATTCGGAGAGAAGTTTGATGGAACGGTCGTGGCTCATGCGATGAATTGCGCCGCTTGCCACAAAAGCGATTGGCTCGGCTCGTTCAACTGGCCTATGGACAAGACCATCATCAGTTCCTTCATCGAAGGAGGCCAGATGCCCAGAGGCTACACGCTCGCGGACTCAGAGCGCACTGCGCTCTACGAGAAACTGATTCAGGAATATTTCGCAACCGATAATGCTCAGCCTGGAATCTTGAAGTCATGGCTTCTGGGGAAACTGCGGATAGTAAGCAGTAAGCAGTGAGCAGTGAGCAGTGAGTCTTGAATTGATGAGCTGAAAAGGCTTGACTGATAACCCTCCGCTCAACCACCTCAAACTTACTGCTCACTGCTCACTGCTTACTGCTTACTACTCTTCAATCATCATGCGCGTCTCTTACACATCGCGTTACTATGCAGACATTGGCGAAGGCCATGTCTTTCCGATTCGCAAGTTCGAGCTTGTGCGTGATCGCTTGCTGCGCGAAGGAACTCTTCGACCTCAGCAGATCGTCGAGCCTCTGCCCGCGCTGATTACAGACGTTCTGCTCGTGCACACAGAGGATTATGTGACTCGCCTGCGTTCGGGAACGCTCTCGCCCAGAGAGATTAGACGCCTTGGGCTTCCCTGGTCGAAAGCTCTCGTGCGACGTTCGTTTCTCGCCGCAGGCGGAACGATTAACGCCGCGCGCTTTGCGCTTGAGGACCGGATAGGCTCAAACCTTGCGGGCGGGACGCATCATGCTTTTCCAGATCGCGGCGAAGGCTTCTGCGTCCTCAACGATGTGGCGATTGCGATTCGCGTTCTTCAGCGCGATGGCCTGATTAGACGCGCCGCCATCATTGACTGCGATGTTCATCAGGGCAACGGCACGGCAACCATTTTTGAAGATGATGAGTCAGTCTTCACTTTCTCGATGCACGGCGCGAAAAACTATCCGCTCTTCAAAGCCCGCTCGACTCTTGATGTCGAGTTGCCGGATGAAACGACCGATGATCGTTATCTTGAGATTTTGCAAGAGCATCTGCCCCAAGTCTTCAACCACTCGCCGGAGATGATTTTCTATCTCGGCGGGGCAGACCCTTATCACGGCGATAAATTAGGACGGCTCGCGCTCACGATTAAGGGCTTGCGCGAGCGCGACCGCACAGTGCTTGCTGAGTGCAAAAGGCGCGGCGTCGCGGTGGCGACCGTCATGTCCGGTGGCTATGCCGCGAACATCAGCGACACTGTGGAAATTCACTGCAATACCATTCGCGCCGCCTGTTCGGTTTTCAATTCCTCACAAAGTTCTGCCGCTGCCTTGAAGTAAACTGAAACAACTTGCGATAATCCTTTCCAGAGATGGTTTGGCGAATAATCAAATTCACAAGCTACGGCATCATCGGAGTCATTCTGGGTTGGCTCATCTACGAGTGGTTCACCTTCCCGAATCTTGCCTGGTTGAAAGACCACAATCCCGAAACGACCGCGATGATCGAGACACGCGCGCGCGAGGCACGAGCGCGCGGCGAAGAGCCTAAGCGCATACAGGTCTGGGTTCCACTCGAAAAGATTTCGCCTAACTTACAACGCGCAGTCCTCGCAGGCGAAGACACAAACTTTGCCACGCATCACGGTTTTGATTTCGACGCTATTCAAAAAGCCTGGGATCAGGGTCAGAAAGATGCTGCCAAGGAAGCTGCTAAGGAAGGGGGCGATGACCAGTCAAGCATCTTCCCGGATTTCTCCGCCTTCAAACGCGGCGGCTCGACCATCTCGCAACAACTCGCCAAGAATCTTTATCTGACGAGCGAGCGTTCAATCACACGCAAGCTGCGCGAGGCGGTCATCACTTACTTCATGGAACGCACGCTCTCGAAGCGCCGCATCCTTGAGATTTACCTGAACGTCATTGAATGGGGTGATGGGATTTACGGCGCGGAGGCCGCCGCGCAAACCTATTTTCACAAAGCCGCTTCCCAGTTGACAGCGAACGAAGCTGCGTTTCTTTCGGGAATGATTCCCAGCCCGCTCAATATCTTCAATCCACAGAAGAATCCAAAGAAGCTTGCGCGCCGCCAGAAAATTATTTTGCGCGGGATGCCTTACGTGAAAATGCCAGAAGGCACAGGCTGATTCATCTTGTTTGACGCTTAGCGCATACAATTGCCCAAACCAGGGCGAAGAGAATCGTCAACGTTCCAAGTGCGCGAATCGCAAACGCAATCGTCGCGGTCTGCCGCAGCAGATTGAGATGATCCAGCAGGTAATTCCAATCGTGTATGGAATCGTTGCCGCCAAGCAGTGGAAGCTGCATCACGATTGAATCCGCCGCGTAAACCGAAACGTTGAGCAGGCTTTCTCCCAACCAGAAAAGGACCAGCGCGCCAGCATATTGATTGCCCTTGAAAAAGAAGTATCCGGCGAAGACCGCAGGCACAATGACCTGGAAGAGCGAGCCGCCAGCGATCATCATGAATTCGCCCAAGGGTCGAAAGAAGAGATGCCCGGCTTCGTGGATGACCAGATTGACGCCGTCAATCATTCGCCAATCATCTGGATGAGCAGCCGCCCAAAGAAAGTATGCTCCCGCCAGGAGAGCAACAACGACTTTGACTCTGCTTGTCGTGAGTTCTTCGCTCTTAAGGATTTGCGTCTCGGTTCTCATCTTCGCTAAAGAAAAAGCTCCGTCAGGATTCGAGCTTGCTCTTGGTCCTGACGGAGCTTGAGATTCAGGCTCACTCAATCTTACACGGCGAATTCCCGTGCGAGTTGAAGCTCTGCCTTACGAAGTTCAAAACGTCCCCGCCCGAAGTTACCGTCGGGCTTCATGGCAAGCACCACGAAGTAGTCGCGCGTCAGGAGACGCATGACGACTACTGCGCTTTCGAGACTGATGACGAGTTCGCGCAAAGGTCCAAGCCCTGTGTCGCCGCCCGTCCGCTGTGCGTTGCGGACGAGCGAAGTGAACTCCGCCGCAGCAACATCCAGATTAGCCTCGCGCGCTTCCTGACTTAAAACTTTCTCCACGGCGATGCCATCTGTCCCCATGATGAGAGCGCCCATCGCTCCATCCGTGCGTTCGATAATCGCTTCAAGTGCCTCCCTGAACATGATCGTGAGTCCTCCTTTTGTTTAGGGGCGCGAGCCGAGCGATGTGGGACGCGCTGTATTGCCCGTTGAAGTTCCCGCGGGCTGTTGAATGACAGGCGTCGTGAGCTGATTGCCGTTGGGCGCGCTCTGATTCGACTGCGGCGACGACTGCTGCTGCTCAAGGTTGGTCGGCGTCGGTGTATTTGTCGAAGGATTGCCAGGCGAGACAGGCTGAATAATGGTCGTCGTGCGCGTGCCATTGCTGATGGTGCCCGAAATCGGCTTGCCCTGATAGTCCGGGCGATAGATGCGCGGCGTGATGAAGAAAAGGATTTCATCCGTTCCACGCGTCGTCAACTTGCGCTTGAAGAGGTTGCCCAGGATAGGCACGCTCGCCAGACCCGGAGTGCGCGACTGTGTCTCGCCTTCCGTGTCGAGCAGCACGCCACCCATCACGGTCGTTCCGCCATCTGGCACAAGCACTTCGGACTGCATACGCTGAGTGTTGATGCCCGGAACGCCGCCGACCGCGATGCCTGTATTGATGGTGTTGTTCTCAACCGTAACGCGAAGGACGACCGTGCCCGCGTCCGTAATCTGCGGAGTGATGGAGAGGCGCAAAGGCACGGAGACGAAGGTCGTCGTGACCACGCCGAGCGCGCCTGTCGTTTGAACAGGAATCTGGGTTCCGCTCTCAATCTGAGCCGGACGATTGTTCAAAGCGGTGACACGAGGAGTGGCGACCGTCTTCGCCTGGCCTTTGGTCTCACCGGCGGTGATGAGCGCGCTGATTTGCGCCGTGCCGAAGATGCCTGTGGTCAGACCAATGACTGTTGTCGGAGCAGCCGCAGCGAGCGTGCCCGTCGGCGATGGCCCACCGTTCAAGCCGCCCGGGAATCCGAAGCGATTCGGTCCAGGTTGGGAGGTTGTCGTTCCAGTTCCCGTCCCGCCTGTTCCTCCGGTTCCACCCGTGCCGCTTCCGCTGCCGCTTCCGGTTGTCGAAGTCGCGTTGGTATTGAAAGCTCCGAGTCCGCCAGTGCCGAGGTTGGCAACTGCTGCGGACAACTGAACGCCGAGGTCGCGGCTGAAGTTGCGCGAAGCGATGACGATGCGCGTTTCAATCTCGACCTGCGGTTCGGGCTGGTCCAGGATCGCAACGAGCTGGCGAATGGCTTCGATGTTCTCTTTTACGTCTGTGACGATGAGCGTGTTGCTGCGCCCTTCGACTTCGATTGCGCCGCGACGCGAGAGCCTGCGCTGGATAATCGGGAGCAAGCCCTGATCGCCGCCGCCGCCTGTGGCATCGCCGCCAGCGCCACCGGAAAAGCTCAGGTTGGTTGCGCCGCCTGCGAAGCCGCCGGTCGAGCCTGCGGCCTGTGCGAGCGTGCCCGAGGCTCGCGCGTAGTTCAGGCGAATGAACTCGGTCACGAGCGGCGAGTTATCAAGGCGGGCATCATTAATCTTCTGTTGCGCGGCTGCTTCGTTGGCCAGGACCTCGACCGTGGCGATGCGAAGAATGTTGCCGTTGGCATCAACCCCCAGGCGATTGGCCTTCAGAATGGCGTCGAGCGCAATGTTCCAGGG
>Ga0182001_10000171_pt1 | contig 14560 bp, 8 predicted proteins | sample BulsoiFelSFmetaG_FD_120485 | JGI IMG/M metagenome (GOLD analysis project Ga0182001, IMG submission 120485) | Bulk soil microbial communities from Mexico - San Felipe (SF) metaG | ecosystem: Environmental > Terrestrial > Soil > Agricultural land | place: Mexico: San Luis Potosi | collected... | reverse complement strand
TGCATGAAAAGTATGGGCGCGAGACTGACCGCTACTTCAGAGACTTTCAGCTCCAATGGGCTTTCATCAGAGACCGTCTAGTGGACCATGAGTTCGGCGGACTCTTCGACACGGTTGAGCGTGACGGCAAGCCGACGAGCTATATCAAGGCACGAATCTGGAAGGCCGCATACCATGACGGGCGTGCGCTCCTGAACGTTAGCGAACGCCTTCGTCGTTTGGCGAAAGCCTCGTCTTCGTGACGAAGCGTGATCTGAACAGAGCTTTCAAGGACCATCTACCAATGTGGAGATTACGATGAGACTAACGGCTAACATTCGCTCTATCAGAATTCGGCGCACTCCTCTGTGGCTCTGCGCCGCAACGCTCGCAGCGATTACCATCTTCACTCCGGCGGCGCGTGTGCAGGAGAAAACGCCTGATTACAAGAATCCACGCCTACCAGTTGAAAGACGCGTGGCGGATTTATTGAGCCGCATGACGTTGGAAGAGAAGGTGGCGCAGCTTGTTTGTCTTTGGGGAGAGCGACCACAGGTGAAGCCGCAGACAGACTTTTCGACAGACCGCGGCGATTTCTCGCCTGAGAAGGCGAGCATCGTGATGAAGTACGGCATCGGCCAGATCGCGCGCCAGCGCGAGCGCAAAGACCCGCGCGAGGCTGCACAATTTGCCAACGCTGTGCAGAAGTGGTTGGTCGAGAAGACGCGCCTTGGCATCCCAGCGATTTTTCATGACGAGATTCTGCACGGCCTGATGGCTCCGAGGAGCACTAGCTTTCCGACGCCGATTGCGCTGGCGAGCAGTTGGGATACAGACCTTGTCTCTCAAATCTTCACCGCCGCCGCACTCGAAACGCGGGCGCGTGGCAGCCACTTCGTGCTCGGGCCAAACCTGGACCTGGCGCGCGAGCCGCGCTGGGGCAGAACCGAAGAGACCTACGGTGAAGACCCTTATCTGGTCTCGCGCATGGGCGTCGCTGTAATCCGTGCCATCCAGGGGACTGGGCCAGGAGTTGATAACGAACATGTCATCGCCACAGCCAAACACTTTGCAGCGCACGGTCAGCCCGAAGGCGGGACAAACATCGCGCCTGCCAACTATTCCGAGAGGGTTTTGCGCGAATATTTTCTGCCGAGCTTCGAGGCCGCTGTCAAAGAGGCGCACGTCATGAGCGTGATGGCCTCTTACAACGAGATTGACGGCGTGCCGTCGCATGCCAACAAGTGGCTGCTCGGAAAGCTGCTCCGTCAGGAGTGGAACTTTGACGGTCTCGTCGCTTCCGATTATTACGGCATTCCGCAGTTGATGGAATTGCATCACATCGCGGACAGCAAGATGGAAGCCGCCCAGCGTGCGATTGAAGCGGGAGTTGACGCTGAGCTGCCAGACCCTGACTGTTACCAAACTCTCTTGCAGCTCGTTCGTGATGGCAAAGTCTCGGAAGCAACGATAGACAGAGCGGTCGCGCGAAACCTGCGCGCAAAATTCTTGCTCGGCCTCTTCGAGAATCCTTACGTTGACCCTGACCGCGCAGCCCGCGTGACAAACTCGCAGGCTCACCGCGAACTCGCGGCTGAAGCTGCTCGTCGCTCAATCACTCTTCTGAAGAATGAAAACAATCTGTTGCCGCTCGACCGAACCCGCTTGAAGGCAATCGCCGTCATCGGCCCCAATGCAGACCGCGCGCACCTTGGCGGCTACACTGATCCAACGCCGGGTCGCAGCGTCAGCATTCTGGAAGGCATTAAGAATAAGGTCGGCTCGCGCGTGCGTGTCAACTTCGCTGAGGGCTGCAAGATTACGAAGGAAGGCGGCGACTGGTGGGCGGACGCTTCGCACTTGAGCGATCCGGCAGAAGACGCGAAGCTCATCAGTGAAGCAGTCGAGACGGCCAAGCAATCGGACGTGGCAATCCTGGTCGTCGGCGGCAACGAAGACACGAACAAAGAGGGTTGGGCCCCAAATCATTTGGGCGACCGCGACAGCCTTGATCTTGTTGGCAGGCAGGATGATTTAGTCAAAGCCGTGCTCGAAACAGGCAAGCCGACAATCGTCTTTCTCATCAACAGCGGGCCGCTCTCAGTCAACTACATAGCGGAACACGTTCCGGCAATTCTTGAAGGCTTCTATCTCGGAGAGGAAACTGGCACGGGCGCGGCTGATGTTCTCTTCGGTGATTACAATCCTGCGGGCAAGTTGCCCGTCAGCTTCCCGCGCTCTGTCGGACAGCTTCCAATCTATTACGACTACAAGCCGACGGCCAAGCGTGGCTATCTCTACGAGAGCAAAGAGCCGCTCTTTCCTTTCGGCTACGGGCTGAGCTACACGACTTTTGAGTATTCAAACTTGAAAGTGTCGCCCGCGCAGATTGGTCCCGCAGGGCAGGCGCAGGTGAGCGTCACGGTCACCAACACAGGCAAGCGTGCTGGCGACGAAATCGTTCAACTCTACATACATGATTTGGTGGCTTCGGTGACGAGACCCGTGAAAGAGCTGAAAGATTTCAGGCGCATCTCGCTCGCGCCCGGCGAAAGCAAGACGGTCACGTTCACAATCACGCCCGACAAGCTCGCCTTCTACAACCTGAACATGGAGCGCGCGGTCGAGCCGGGCTGGTTCGACATCATGGTCGGGACAAGTTCCGTGAAGTATCAGACGGCAAAACTTGAGGTCATCGCTAAATGAGTTTGACGAGTCGCAGGCAACAGATGACTACAAGAGCAGAAGGATTAAATCGCTTTCTGTATTTCTTTGCGTCTTTCTTCTTCTCTTCGCGTCTTTGCGTGAACGTCTGTTTTTCACGCAAAGACGCGAAGGAGAAACCGAAGTCGCAAAGTAAAATCAGCGCATCAAGCTCTATCACTATAATTAAGTGAGTGAAACGATGAGGCGAACATTCTATCTTTTGGCATGGAGCGCAATTCTCCTGCTCGTTTGCACATCCGTCTTCGGACAATCTCAAACTCCTGATCCTGACAACTGGCCGGATTATGCCCGGGTCGTTTATCACGCCAGGGATTACAACATAGACGCTTCAAAAATCATGCTCACCGAAAGCTCTATTCAACTCTCTGGGAGCAACGCCCAACCCGCCGATCAACCGTCGCCTCGATCTGACCAGAACTCAATGATCGCGCACGAACAATTGTTAGAGAAAGCCAGGAGTGGACGAATAGACATCTATTTCGAAGGCGACTCGATCACGAGGCGTTGGGGAACGAGCGACGAACAGTACAGCCAATTTCTGAAGAACTGGCGAGAGAATTTCTTTGGCTGGAACGCCGCCGACTTCGGCTGGGGTGGCGACACCACGCAAAATATTCTCTGGCGTCTCGACAAGGGAGAGCTGGATAATGTCAATCCTAAAGTCATCGTCGTGCTCGCCGGTACGAACAACGTCGGCAACAAATCTCCTCAAGGTAGTGAAGATTCGCGGGTGAGCCAGATTACTCGCGGCATTAAAGCAATTATAGATGTCTGCCGGAAAAAAGCTCCTCACGCCACGATTGTGCTGATGGGCATTACGCCACGCAATGACAACATGCTGGTCATGCCGATCATCAACCAGATCAATGACCAGATAGCAAAATTCGCTGATGGAAAAAAGATCAGGTATTTGAACATCAACGACAAGCTCGCAGACAAAGACGGGAAGCTGTTCGCAGGGATGGCTAACAAGGACGGTCTGCACCTGGATGTTAAAGGTTATCAGGTGTGGGCCAACGCGCTGAAGCCGATCTTCAGAGAGTTGCTTGGGCCACCCTCGAAAGAAGATCAAGCACCGCCGCCCACAGGTGACCCAAGCGTCAGCAAACATGATACAGCGCAACCGCAGAAAGAGATCGCCATCACGATTGATGATCTGCCGCTGAACGGGCCGCACATCGAGCTTGAAAGATTAAGGGCGATGACCGCCAGGCTGCTTGACGGAATCAAACGACACAAAATTCCTGTCGTCGGCTTTGTCAACGAATCGCTCCTCTACGTTCCCGGTGAAGTGGAAGCGCGCATCGCTATTCTGAAGGCGTGGGTCGAGGCGGGAGTCGAGTTAGGCAATCACACGTTCGCTCACGTGGGGTTCAAGGACACGCCGCTCGCTCAATACGAGGATGATTTCATTCGCGGCGAGTCTGTCACGAAGATGCTCTTGAAAGGGAGCGGGCAAAAGCTCAGATATTTTCGCCATCCATTTCTGCAAATGGGGCCGACCCTTGAGCTTGAAAAATCTTTCGAAAATTTTATTGGAGAGCGCGGCTACAGAATCGCGCCTGTGACGGTTGACACGATGGACTGGATGATTCTCGCTGCTTACTCAAAGGCGCGAGCCGCGAATGATTCAGAAATGATGAAGCGAGTGGCGGACGAATATTTGAAATTCGCTGGACAAAAATTTGATTTCTGCGAGCGGGTCGCAAACGAGCTGTTCGGCCACACAATCAAACACATTCTTCTCCTGCACGCCAACGAGTTGAACGCAGACAATTTTGATGCCCTCGTCAAAGTGATGACGGACCGGGGGTATCGCTTCATCACGTTGGAGGAGGCGTTGAAAGACCCCATCTATCAGTACCCGAATAAATACATCCCGACCTCCGATTGGCTCGGCCTCTGGTCATTTAACGAAGGGAAAAAATTTACTTCGCCCGCGCCGCCGGATTTTATTCAGAAGATATATGCGGAAGGGCAGAAGTGAGTGTTGCTTGTGAGTCAAAGTAAGTAGCAAAATTTTTAGCCATCCCTAAAATCGAGGGAGCATTTATGCCAACCGTTGCGATGCGTTCGAGCAAATGGTCAGTCGCCTTCGTTATCCTGGCGGTGTCTTTCGCACCACTGCCTGGAGCAATCTGGCAATCGAAAGCGCAGGAGAAGAAAGAGGCGCTGCCGCCGCCAGTGGTGATGACCGCCGAGCAAGATCATCAGCGCATGATGGACTTGCTGCACATCACACAGCTCAGACCGGGCGCAAACGGCAACGATCCGAAAGCTCAGAACGCAGCCAATTACGACGAGTCGAAGGCGAATCCATTTCCGAACCTGCCAGACCCGCTCGTCTTGAAGAATGGCAAGAGAGTCACAACGGCGAAAGATTGGTGGAAAAAACGGCGCTCCGAAATCGTCGAGGACTTCGACAGAGAAATCTATGGCCGCGTTCCGAAAGCCACGCCCAAGGTGAAATGGGAAGTGACCTCAACGACCAGAGAGATGAACGACGATGTTCCAGTCATCACGAAAAAACTTATCGGCCACGTTGACAACTCTTCCTACCCGCTCATCAACGTTGACATACAGTTGACGCTCTCGACTCCAGCAAACGCCACAGGTCCAGTGCCTGTGATGATGGAGTTCGGGTTCGTCTTCCCTCCGGGCTTCAAGTTTCCCTCGCCTCCGCCCGGCGCTCCTGTAGGACCAACTTGGCGGCAACAGCTTCTCGCCAAAGGTTGGGGCTACGCTAGTCTCATCCCGACGAGTTATCAAGCAGACAACGGCGCTGGATTGACGCAAGGCATCATCGGTCTGGTCAATAAAGGTCAGCCGCGAAAGCCCGATGATTGGGGCGCGCTTCGTGCCTGGGCCTGGGGCGCGAGCCGCGCGCTCGATTATTTTGAGACGGACAAAGCTGTTGACGCCAGGCAAGTCGGCATCGAAGGTCTCTCACGCTATGGCAAAGCGGCCCTTGTCATGATGGCCTATGACCAGCGTTTCGCCATCGGCTTCATAGGCTCTTCGGGCGAAGGCGGCGCAAAACTTCATCGTCGTAATTTCGGCGAGTTGGTGGAGAACGTCGCCAGCTCCGGCGAGTATCACTGGATGGCCGGAAACTTCATCAAGTATGCAGGGCCTTTGACCTGGAACGACCTGCCTGTGGACGCACACGAGTTGATCGCGCTCTGCGCGCCGCGTCCTGTCTTTATCAGTGCTGGCTCGCCTAAGGTTGAAGGCCAATGGGTGGACCAAAGGGGCATGTTCATGGCAGCGGTCGCAGCCGGACCAGTGTACAGACTGCTTGGCAAGAAAGACTTGGGGGCGACAGAGTTTCCACCGATGGAGACTGCATTGATTGACGGCGACATAGCCTTTCGCGAACACAGCGGCGGCCACACCACAGGCCCAAACTGGCCGACGTTTCTCGCATTCGCCAGCCGATATATTAAAGAACCATCCTCAACGAAATAGAGATCAGAAGATTAAGACGTGCTAAAGGAAATTGAATCTGGACAACGGGTCAGTACCGCCTGCGGTAGCGGGAGGGTAGGTCTAGCCCCGACCCTCCCGCTACCGCAGGCGGTACTGACCCGTTATCAAGGGCTACATCTAAGTGCAAGGCAATATAGTATCGAGAATCAACTTAAGAGTAGGAAGATTAATACCAATCACTGCTACAAAGGTTTGCTCTCGTGTTTGATAGCCCTCGTGCTGTTCTTCTCGGCAGCGAGCGCGCGAGCCGAAGATGGTTATCGTTTGTGGCTGCGCTACGACCCGCTTCCTCAACAGATGCTCGACACGTATCGCCCTCGCGTGACCTCAATCGTCGTGCAAGGCAAATCCGCGACCCTCGATGCTATCAAAGCGGAACTGGCAAACGGCTGCACAGGTTTATTGGGCAAACCTTTTCAAGTCATGGAGACTGTTGACCGCGATGGCGCTCTGATTGTCGGCACGCCGCGGAGTTCGTCTCTCATTGCAGGACTCAAGTGGGAGAAACAACTGAGCGAGCTTGGACCGGAAGGTTTTCGCATTCGCTCCGTCAAACTCGGACGCCGCAATGTGACCGTCATCGCCTCAAGCGGAGAAGTGGGCGCGCTCTACGGGGCATTTTATTTCCTGCGCCTGATGCAAACGCTTCAACCCATCGGCAATTTGAACATCAATGAAAGACCGCGCCTCGAACTGCGCATGCTCAATCATTGGGACAATCTTGACGGCACGATTGAGCGCGGCTATGCCGGATGGTCTCTCTGGAATTGGAAAGAGTTGCCTGAGAAAGTTGACTCGCGGCTTCGAGATTACGCGCGCGCCAATGCTTCAATCGGTATCAATGGTTCGGTCCTGAACAACGTCAACGCCAGCGCACAGAGCTTGAGCGCGGAATACCTGCGCAAAGCGGCAGCCATCGCCGACGCATTTCGACCTTACGGCGTGCACGTCTATCTCTCTGCGCGATTCTCTGCGCCGATGGAGCTGGGAGGATTGAAGACCGCAGACCCATTGGACCCGGAAGTCGCGGCGTGGTGGAAGAAGAAGGCCGATGAGATTTATGAGCTGATCCCGGACTTCGGCGGATTTCTCGTCAAAGCCAACAGTGAAGGCCAGCCCGGCCCGCGCACATACAATCGCACTCACGCCGATGGCGCGAACATGCTGGCGGCTGCTGTCGCTCCGCATCACGGAGTCGTCATCTGGCGCGCGTTCGTTTACGACTCGAAACCGGGTTACGACCGCGCGGGCGCGGCTTATGAAAATTTGCAACCCTTCGACGGAAAGTTTGCGCCGAACGTGCTCTTGCAAGTCAAGAACGGCCCCATTGATTTTCAACCGCGCGAGCCTTTTCATCCTCTCTTCGGCGCGATGCCGAAGACACAACTGATGCCTGAGTTTCAGATCACGCAGGAGTATTTAGGATTTTCAAACCATCTGGTCTTTCTCGCAGAGATGTGGCGCGAGGTTCTCGATTCCGACACTTATGCCAAAGGCGCTGGCTCGACCGTGACCAAAGTGATTGATGGAAGTCTCTATCATCAACGCACCACAGGCATGGCGGGTGTCGCCAACACCGGCTCTGATCGCAACTGGACCGGACATCATTTTGCGCAGGCTAACTGGTACGCTTTCGGTCGGCTGGCCTGGAATCCAGATACTCCTTCAAAGCAGATTGCGGACGAATGGATTAAGATGACATGGACGCGAGACGCGCGGGCTGTCCAGACAATCACGCGCATGATGCTTGAGTCGCGCGAGGCTGTGGTTGATTACATGACGCCGCTCGGGCTGCATCATCTGATGTGGGGCGGCCATCACTATGGCCCAGCGCCCTGGTGGGATACTTTTGAGCGCGCCGACTGGAATCCTGTTTACTATCATCGCGCGGATTCGCAAGGGATTGGCTTTGACCGCACGGCGACGGGCAGCAACACCGTGAGCCAATATCACGAGCCTCTGCGCAGTCTGTTCGCCGACCTGAAGAACTGCCCGGAAAAATTCCTGCTCTGGTTTCATCACGTGCCCTGGGATTATCGTCTGCGCTCAGGGCGAACATTGTGGGACGAACTAGCCTTGCACTATCAGCGCGGAGTTGATTGGGTGCGCTCGGCGCGCAAAACTTGGGAGAGCTTGTCAAGCGTGATTGACCCGGAGCGTCATGCGGCAGTGGCAAAGAAGCTGGCGATTCAGGAGCGCGATGCAGTTGTCTGGCGAGATGCCTGCCTACTCTACTTTCAGACCTTCTCGAAGCGTCCGCTTCCCAATGGTGTCGAGCAGCCGCAAAAAACTTTGGAAGAGTACAAGGCGAAGAGTCTTGATTGGTAAATGCAGAACGATGAATGCTGCATGATGAATGAAAAGTAGGCAATGCTTTTTATTCATCCTTCATCATTTCTAACATGAAGATCACGGATATTAGAGCGACGACCGTCACTGTCCCTTTGGAGGCTCCGCTCAGACATGCGAACGGCTGCCACTGGGGGCGCTTCGTGCGAACTGTGGTCGAGGTCGAAACCGACGAGGGGCTAATTGGTCTGGGTGAGATGGGCGGCGGCGGCGAATCCGCCGAAAGCGTATTTGGCGCGATGAAATCTTACCTCGTCGGCCACGACCCGGCGCGGCTCGAAGAGATGCGGTTTCTCATCGCTAACCCGACGGCCTCGCTTTATAACAATCGCACGCAAGTTCTAGCCACGCTCGAATTCGCTTGCCTCGATCTTCTAGGGCAGAAGTGGAATGTCCCTGTCTCTGAAATTCTGGGCGGGCGTCTTCAGGAGCGCGTGCCGTTCGCCTCTTACCTTTTCTTTCGTTATCCGAATCCAAAGACCGGAGAGGGAGAAGTCAGAACGATTGAGCAACTGACAGAACATGCCCGCGAGTTGAAAGAGAAGTACGGCTTCACATCGCACAAACTCAAAGGCGGAGTCTTCGCGCCCGAGTACGAGTTGGAGTGTTATCGCGCGCTCGCCTCTCAACTCGACGGCGACCGTTTTCGCTTTGACCCGAACGGTGTCTGGTCAACCGAGCAGGCCATCTGGTTCGGGCAACAGATAGAAGATTATCGCAACGATTATTTGGAAGACCCTGTGTTTGGTCTGAATGGCATGCGAAGAGTGCGAGAGAAGGTGCGGATGCCTTTGGCGACCAACACGGTCGTCGTCAACTTCGAGCAGCTCGCCGCGAACATTTTGGACACAGCCGTTGATGTCATCCTGCTCGACACAACCTTTTGGGGAGGCATTCGTGCATGCGTCAAGGCTGCTGGAATCTGCGAAACTTTTCAACTGGGCGTCGCGGTTCATTCGTCTGGCGAACTCGGCATCCAGCTCGCCACGATGCTCCATCTCGGCGCGGTCATCCCGAATCTTACGTTTGCGGCTGATGCTCACTATCATCATCTCGCGGACGACATCATCGAAGGTGGAAAGCTTAAGTACGAGGGCGGCTCAATCGCTGTGCCGACGAAACCGGGACTCGGCATCAGACTCGACCGCGACAAACTCGCGGAGTACAGTGAGCTTTATAAACGTTTGGGGTCATACCCGTACGACCAGGACCCGATGAGATTAGGCTGGACGCCGACCATCCCGAACAATCGTTGGGCTGACCCAAAAGACGCGCGCCGTCCCACTAACATTCCTTTTTGATTGATCGAGCAGGGAGAAAGACCGGATGACAAGCAGCACTAGAGAGAACCGGAAGCCAGAGGTAATCCGCCTGACTGAGAAGTCAGAACTGCGGCGCGAGGTTGAAGCAATCATCAATCAAACTCAGGTGATAGACATTCACACGCATCTTTTTGCTCCTGCATTCGGCAAGCTGGGCCTCTGGGGCATTGACGATTTGCTGACCTATCACTACCTGATTGCCGAGTTGTTCCGTTCAAACAAAACCACGCCCGAAAGTTTTTGGCAGATGAGCAAGACGGAGCAGGCTGACCTGATCTGGAAGACTCTGTTTGTCGAGAACAGTCCGCTCTCCGAAGCAGCACAGGGCATCGTCACAGTCTTGAGCGCGTTCGGTCTGGACCCGTGCTCTTCGGACCTACGGGAAGCGCGCTCTTTCTTTGGCTCACTGCAACTCTCGGAACATCTGTCCCGCGTTTTCGACCTGGCGCGTATCAGCGACGTTGTGATGACCAACGATCCCCTTGATGAACGCGAGGCGCAGGTGTGGGAGAGCGATGCTGATGTTGATGAACGCTTTCATGCCGCGCTGCGCATGGACGGCCTGTTGAATGATTGGACGAACACGGCTGCCAAACTCGCTCATTCAGGTTATCGTGTCGAAGACGGCGGCTTGAGCAGTAAGACTGTGGCAGAGGTGCGCCGCTTTCTGGATAAGTGGATCGAGCGCATGCGGCCTCTCTACATGGCCGTCTCCTTGCCGGATGATTTCGTGTTTCCTGATGTGGACGCGCGAGATGGCATCATGCGCGAAGTGGTCTTGCCAACGGCGCGTGAGCACAAGCTTCCTTTCGCCATGATGATTGGAGTCCGCAGAAGCGTGAATCCCAGCTTACACTCGGCTGGCGATAGTGTGGGGCGCGCAGATGTCAAAGCCATCGAGCGCATCTGTGCGGAGAACCCGGATGTGCGTTTCCTGGCAACCTTTCTCTCGCGCGAAAATCAACACGAGCTGTGTGTTGCCGCGCGCAAATTCAGCAACCTCATGCCGTTCGGTTGCTGGTGGTTCTTGAATAACCCTTCGATCATCTCTGAAATCACGCGCGAGCGAATCGAGCTTTTGGGCACAAGTTTCATCCCGCAACATTCCGACGCGCGCATCCTCGAACAGTTAATCTACAAGTGGAAGCATTCGCGCCGCGTCATCAGTGAATCTTTATCGGAGTCTTACGAACGGCTGCTCCTTGCAGGTCGAGCCGTCACGCGCGCGGAAATAGAGCGCGACATCACACGCTTGTTCTCCGGCAACTTCCGCGAATGGGTCGGCCTCACGAAGGAAGAGAAGACGGAGCAGGTTGAAAGTGGCGACGTAGTGGCGACGCGTTGAGAGGTGTTCATCAATTGCCACTAGCTTTAGCTAGTGCTGTGTAATGTCAGTCTTTTCAGTTGCCTCCAGCTTTAGCTGGAGGACAATGAAACAAATAGATTCTGGCTTGAGCCGAAATGATTCGGCTAAAGCCAATCTCTTTCTGATCTTGTTATCCTCCAGCTAAAGCTGTAGGCAATTCAAGAAACTTACATTGCACAGCATTAGTCTGCTTCGTCTCAGGAGAGCATCTTATGACTTGCCTTCGCCGTGTTGTCTCTCGTGCGTTGATTCTGACCATCTGTTTCCTGCTCACGTCGCCGCAAGCGAGCACGAGAGCGCAAGGCCAGATGCCTCCTTATAAAAATCCTTCACTGCCCGTCGAGAAACGTGTTGACGACCTTATCTCGCGGATGACACTCGAAGAGAAAGTCTCGCAGATGATGAACAGCGCCGCCGCAATCGAGCGGCTCGGGATACCTGAGTACGAGTGGTGGAACGAGGCGCTGCATGGTGTGGCGCGCGCAGGCTATGCGACTGTTTTCCCGCAGGCCATAGGCTTGGCCGCGACCTGGGACACGGAGCTGATGCAAAAAGTTGCCGAGACAATCTCGACAGAGGCACGCGCGAAGAATAATGAGTTCGTGCGCAGAGGTGATCGTGGTCGGTACAAGGGGCTGACCTTCTGGTCGCCGAACATCAACATCTTCCGCGACCCGCGCTGGGGACGAGGCCAGGAGACCTACGGCGAAGACCCTTACCTGACTTCGCGCATGGGCGTCGCTTTCGTCAAGGGCTTGCAAGGCGACGACCCACGCTACTTCAAGGTCATCGCCACGCCGAAACATTACGCGGTCCACAGTGGACCAGAGCCTGAGCGTCACAGCTTCGACGCTCGTGCCTACGAGCGAGATTTGAGAGAGACATATCTTCCGGCATTTCGCGCAACCGTTAAGGAAGCCAAAGCCTTCTCCGTGATGTGCGCTTACAACCGGACGAACGGCGAGCCTTGCTGCGCGAACTCTCGATTGATGACGGACATCCTGCGCGGTGAGTGGGGGTTCGCGGGCTACATCGTCTCGGACTGCGGCGCGATCACGGACATCTGGAAGGGTCACAGCTTTGCAAAATCTGAAGCAGAAGCTTCTGCTGTGGCCGTGAAGGCTGGAACAGACCTCTCTTGCGGGCGCGAGTACGCTTCATTGGTCAAGGCGGTCAAAGATGGCTTGATAAAAGAGTCGGAGATTGACACAGCACTCAAGCGTTTGATGATCGCCAGGTTTCGACTCGGCATGTTCGACCCGCCTGAGATGGTTCCTTTTACGCGCATCCCTTATTCAGAGAACGATTCGCCAGCCCATCGTGAGTTGTCCTTGAAGGCCGCGCGTGAATCAATCGTGCTCTTGAAGAATGAGCAGAATGCGCTGCCGCTCAGGAAAGATATGAAGACCATCGCAGTCATAGGGCCGAACGCGGATGCGCCGGATGTCCTCCTGGGAAACTACAACGGTCAGCCATCGAAATCCGTCACGCCGCTCGAAGGCATCAAGGCCAAAGTCTCGCCCTCGACGAAAGTGCTTTACTCGGCAGGGATGTATCCGACCGGAATATCGGTCGAGCCTGTTGCGGTCTCCGCTTTGACAACAGGCGACAACTCATCTGCGGGTTTGAAGGGCGAGTATTTCAACAACCGCGAGTTGAAGGGCGAGCCTGCGCTCGTCAGAACGGACGAGCAGGTCAATTTCAACTGGGGTTCTATCAGTCCCGATAAACGAGTGGTCGAAGATAATTTCTCTGTGCGCTGGACAGGCAAGCTCGCGCCCCCTGAATCGGGCAAGTACACGCTCGGCGTCTCGGGCAATGGCGGCGTCCGACTTTACCTGGACGGCAAACTCTTCCTCGAAGAGTTACAGAACCGCAGGACCAAAACCGTCACGAAAGAAATTAACCTCGAAGCCGGACACGCTCTGGACCTGCGGCTCGAATATTTCGAGAATGCCAATCATTACGCGGCGGCGAGACTCGTCTGGTCGCCCCCGAGCGCCGAGCGCCTTTTGCGCGAAGATGCTTTAACGAAAGCGCGACAGGCCGATGTGATCGTCATGGTCATGGGCATCACGCCGTCGGTCGAAGGCGAAGAGATGGACGTAAATCTAGAAGGTTTTCGCGGAGGCGACCGCACGGACATCGCTCTTCCCAAAGCGCAGGAGGAATTAATCAAAGAAGTTCACGCGCTTGGCAAGCCCATCGTGCTGGTCCTGATGGGCGGAAGCGCGCTCGCAGTCAACTGGGCTGATGAGAACGTGCCAGCCATTCTCGATGCATGGTATCCGGGCGAAGAGGGAGGCGCGGGCGTGGCTGATGTCCTCTTCGGCGATTACAACCCGTCGGGTCGCTTGCCCGTCACCTTCTACAAATCGGTCGCGCAGTTGCCGCCCTTTGAAGATTACAGCATGCAGGGTCGCACCTATCGCTACTTTAAGGGAGAGCCGCTTTACCCATTCGGTTTCGGTTTGAGCTACACAAGGTTTAAGTATGACAACCTGCGCCTGAGCAAGCGAACGGTTGGGATGAATGAGAACGTAGAAGTGAGCGCGGATGTCTTGAACACGGGCGCGCTTGGCGGAGACGAAGTTGTCGAGTTGTATCTGACGGATGTGGCCGCGACCGTGCCTGTGCCCATCAGGTCTTTGCAGGGGACAAGTCACATCTTTCTCAAAGCGGGAGAGAAGCGGCGCGTCTCGTTCACGCTCACGCCCAGACAGTTATCGTTGATTAACGACAATGGCAAGCGCGTCATCGAGCCTGGCGAGTTTCTCGTCACCATCGGAGGCAAACAGCCTGGCTTCACCGGACACGCAGACGCGCAGACGACGGGAGTAGTCAGTGGCCGGTTCAATGTCGCGGGAAAAGTTACAGAGGTTCAAGAGCGGTGATGCGAAACTGAGATTAACGAAGCCGCTCGCATAGTTGTGCATAATCACCTCAAGCTCGCGCGAGGCGTACAGGAAAAGTCAGAGGCGTGATTCTCACGCTCGCCTGGTTCAGCTTCCTGCCTGGCCTAAGTTCCGCCCTCTACTGCCCGGCGCAGCGCCGCCTGCGCGAGCAAGCGTGTGGAATCGAGCGTCGGCAGCGGAGAATTAGAGTCGTTCATGACAAGCGGGATTTCAGTGCAACCGAGGACGACCGCATCACAGCCCTCGTCTTTCATCCGTCCGATGACCTGCTGGAAATAAGCGACTACTTCGGGCTTGAAGATACCATTAACCAATTCATCCATGATGATACGATTGATCTCTTCACGCTCGGCAGCGTTCGGGCGCACATACTTCAGTCCGTGCGCCCGAAGCTTTTCTGGATAGACTTCGCT
>Ga0182001_10000170_pt1 | contig 14597 bp, 4 predicted proteins | sample BulsoiFelSFmetaG_FD_120485 | JGI IMG/M metagenome (GOLD analysis project Ga0182001, IMG submission 120485) | Bulk soil microbial communities from Mexico - San Felipe (SF) metaG | ecosystem: Environmental > Terrestrial > Soil > Agricultural land | place: Mexico: San Luis Potosi | collected... | reverse complement strand
CGTGCCGCTGTGAGGCGGCTTCGTAGGCGAGCTTTCGCCTGTGGCTGTACTGCGTGTCCGCGGTCAAAGGGATTCTGTATTCGGAGATGTTCAGGCCGACCTCGAAGGTCGCGCCGCGGGTCGCTTTGGAGATGGTCGCCGCCGTCCGCCCGGCGCCGCAGAGCCGGCCGTTCTCGGCGTGAATTAAGACGCTGACGACGACGCCCTCGCCCATCGGCGCGCTCGGAAATGTGAGCAGCAGCGGGGCCGTCGTAGAGGCCGGCATCGCGCCCGACGCCTGCCGTGTGAGCCCGCCGCCGAAGGTCGCCGTCACGCTGTAGAGTGCCGCGTCGTCGGGCCACTCGTCGCGGGCGGGGTCGGGCAGGACGGTCACGCTCACATTCGCGGCCATTGTCGGCGAGAGTTCCAGTGCGAAGGTCGCGGGCGTTGCGAGCAACTGACTCGCCGTCTGCGCGAGCGCGTTCGGGGCGCTCATTGCCCCCATGCCCTGCGCGGCCCAACCTAAATACGGGGCGGCGTTGTCAATCGCCGCCGCGCCGACGTTCTGCACGATGTTGGCGGCCAGGTTCGTAAGGCTCGTGCCGAGCAGCAGCGCGGGGACTTTGGCGGCGAGTGTGGACCACGGCGCGCCCGCGGGCGGCTGCACGGAGATGAGGAAGCCCCCGGCGGCGATTACTTCGTTGACGAGGTCGGCGTCGGCCAGCACGGAGTTGAACCACGCGCTCAGGTCGAGCCCGGGCCGCGACTGCTGCGCGGTCCACAGGATGGCGGGGATGGCCTGGTCCATAATGACGGTCAGGATAGTCCCGACGGCTTCGACGACACTGCCGGAGGGCCTGGCCCCGAGGCCGCCGAAGAGGAGCCGCGCGGCGTCGGCCCCGGCGGGGAGGGGGAGGCTGAAAGTGACAGGCCCGGCCGTCGTCTTCATCCCGGCGACGTGGTTCGTCGGCCCGAGGACGCCCAAGTACTTGAGCGTGTCAGTCTCGAAATCGGCGGGGAGCCGCGGAGGGAGCCTTGATGTCCATTGCGAAGGCTTGACGGCTTCGCCCGCCGCCAGAAACTCGACGTAGACGGCCAGGTGGCGCGCGTAGTCGTTGGTCAGTTGAAGCTGGAAAGTGTCGTCGGAATAGTCGAAGCCGAGCGAGGGGACGGTGACGCCGTAGCGGGGCGCGACCTCGCGCAGCGTCCAACTAGTGGGGGCGGAGGCGGCGACGCCCGCGGCGGCCCCGCCGGGGGCGATGCCCTGTTGCGTCGTCCAGAAGATGTTTTCGAGCGAAGGGTCGGCGCGGACGGAACTGAGGGCTTCGGCGACGGGCGCGACCATGGCCGTCGTAGTCCGCTCCGACAGCACCAGTCGGTTGATGACATTCCCGGCCGGGTCTGTGGCGGGTTGCCCGTTCTCAAGGATGATTGGCGTCGGCGGAGCCCAGCCGGTCTGCCCCTGGCCGCTAATCGAGTGGATGAACTGCTCGAAGCCGCTCGCGCCGCGGATGTAGCCTTTGACCTTGGCCTGCGTCGAGGCGTCGAGGTTAATCAGCTCCGGGTAGGAGGCGACTATCGCTGCGGCGGCAGCCGCCGGGTTAGGGAAGGCGAATGCAGCGGCCTGCGCTTCGATGGCCGCAAAAGCCGCGCGCGTCTCCTCAACGTTTTCACTCATCTTCGTTGCGCCTCCGGTTCGCGGCGAAGGCCGGCCGCGGTCGCTACCGCCCGCCCCCGTCAGGCGTCTGGCGGGCGGCCTGTGTCTGGGGGCACCAACTGTAATCCGTGGGCACGCAGGTGGGGGGCGACGGCGGCGGGCCCGCCCGTAGCCATTTCGTGTCCCACTGCACGCCCCCCGTGTTCTGATTCGTGCTGAGCTTCGTGCCGTTCGGGCAGACGGTGTTGCCGTCCATGTTCGCGGCCGTGAGCGCGGTCACGTTGCAGGTCTCCGTCTCAATCTGAAGCTGGTTCTTATCCCCCAGCCTCTCGACGCGCACGGCCGCGCCGTAGACATCCAGCACGCCGTCGAGGACGAGGATGAAGCGCACGTACCCGAGCGAGAGGTTCTGGGGGTTCTCGCTGTCGTTGTCGAGGAGCCACTGCCGGGCGGGCTTGTCTACCGCGGCGGACGCCTGCCAGCGCAGGTCCACGTTGTTCTGTTGGAAGGCCGCCTGCGTCTTCGTCAGGGAGGGCGCGGCGTAGAGTTCCGTGTCGCCGTTCTCGTCCGCGTCCGTCCAGAGCGTGTAGGCGTGCGCCCCGTCCACTATCTGCCAGACGCTATTCGCCGAGATGAGTTGTATCTGCGCGTTGTTGGAGAGGACGACGGGCGGCTGGTGCTTGAGGAAGGCGAGCTTCAGCGGGCCGAGGTTGTTGCCCTCCAGGGCCGAGACGTACTTTTGCAGGGTGGGCTGGTCGCCGTCCGGGTTGAGGCTGAAGAGTGTCGAGGCCGCGTCCAGCTCCGCCGTGTACTGCTGCAAAGTGTTGGTGTCGCCTTTGTACGGCAGGCTGAAGAGGTAGACGCCGCCCTGATTCGGGAAGGCGCGCGTCGGGACGTTGACGGCGACGGCGGCGTTGCTCAGGTTCGCCCAGTAGAGTCGTGCGTCGGTGAAGTCGGCCCCCTGTAGGTTGGCGCCGCTCAGGTTGGCCGCGACGCCCGCGGCGGAGGGGGTGAGGTCGGCCTTATTAAACTTCGCGTTGAAGAGGTGGGCGCCGCTGAGGTTCGCCCCCAGCAGTCGGGCCTGCGTGAGATTAAGGTTAGAGAGGTTGGAGTCGTTGAGCTGCGCCTCCTCCAGAATCGCCGAGCCGTCCAGACGCGCCCCGCTGCCGTAGAACTGTAGGCCGTTGGCGAGCGCGCCGTAGAGGTTGGCCCCGGTCAGCACCGCGTTCGGCAGGTAGGCGTCGACGAGACTCGCCGCGGCGACGGGCGCGTAGACGGTCAAGACCTGCGCGCCGCCGCCCCCGGCTTCGAGGCGGACGGTGTAGACGACGTGATTGCCGGCGTCGTTCAACTGCCAGACGCGATTCGCGGCCAGGGTCTCGACCGTCGCGTCCGGGGAGAGCGTGACGCCGTTCTGCCCGAAGAGCGAGGCGAGCACCGACACCTGACCCGCGTCGAGGGCCGCTTCAGCACTCGGAGGCAGCGTGAAGAGCCGGCCCAGGCTGCCGAGTTGCGTACCGGACAGGTTGGCGCCGGGCAGCTTCGTGTTGGTGAGCGTGGCCCCGTGCAGGCTGGCTTCAATCAGCGAGGCGCCCGTCAGGTCCGCGCCGCTCAGGTCGAGGCCGTCAATGAGCGAATAGTCGAGGAAGGCGTGTTCGAGCGTCACCCCTTTGAGACTGTTCTCGTTAAGGCCGGACAGTTTCGCCCCCGTCGCCTGCAACTGAGTGGCTGGAGATGACAACGGCTGCGGCAGTTGGTGGATGGTGGCGTTCCGCAAGTCCATCCAGCGCCAGTCGTGACCGATGAGGGGGAAGTTCAGCTTTGCCCCGTTAAGGACGACGGGCTGCGATTGGTCGGAGACGAACTTGACGCCCTCCGCAAAGACTTCCGTCAAATCGCAGCCGCTGAAATCACCGCCGCTTATCGTCACTTCGCCGAAGAGGGTTTGCTTCAGCGAGGCGCCCGCCATCTCGGCGGCGGTCAGTGTCAACATCTTGAATGCGGCCAGGTCAAGAATCGCGCCGGCCGCTTTGATGTCCGTCCAGGTTCCCTCCTTGAGTTCTGCTAGCAACAGATTCGCTTTATTGAAAATGGTGCCGACACAGGTGACCCCCTTCAGCGAGGCCCCCGGGAGGCTGCAATTCATGAAGTCGGTGCGCGTCAGGTTGCAATGATCCAGCCTCGCCATGTTGAGGACGGCGCCCGAGAAGTTGACGCCCGTCAGGTCGGTGCCCGGCGGGAAGTGGTAGCCGGTCAGGTCCGCGTGGTTGAGCGTGAAGCCGCCCGTGCCTTTGCCCGCGAGAATCTGTTCGAGACTCCAGTAGGTGGGTTGTAGGCCCCCGGTGTTAAAAACCCAGTTGCCCCCCTGGTCCGTCTGCCAGGTCCAGCCCGTCTCGTCGTCTCGCTCGCCGAGGAAATGAATCTTGTCCGGCAGGTAGAACACTGTGACGTTCTGATAAGGAGTCGGGATGAGCGGCTGGGCCTGCCCCGGGTCTGAAAAACTGGCGCAGACGTAGCCCGAGCCCGCGGGCATCCCCAGGTACATCCCGTTCAACTGCGACTGGTAGAGGTACGCGCCGGGCGTGGGCGTCGAATAGATGTTGTAAGTGTTCGCCGGGTCTTGTGCGTTGCCGCTGCCCCATTCGTACAGGGCGAAGTTGGCCCCGTGCGGCGCCAGGTATTGTGACTCGGGCACCTGAAAAAAACAGACGCCGACGAAGGTGTACTGACCCATCTAAACATCCCTCATTCGTCAAAGTCGCCCCGCTTTGGGGCCGGCCGGTTCAGGGCCGCGGCGGGGCCGGGCGAGCGCCGCCGTCGGAACCGGGAGCGCCTTGAGTGCTCGTCGCGGGGCACCAGTTGTAATCCGTGGGCACGCAGTTGGGCGGCCGGGGCAGGGCGTTCGCCCTCAGCCAGCGCGCGTCCCATTGCTCACCCGACTGCGTCTGGTTCGTGCTCAGGGTCAAGCCGTTGGGGCAGATGGTGGCCCCGTCCATGTTCGTCAAGCCGAGTTGCGTGACGTTGCAGGTCTCCGTGTCGAACTCGTTCTGGTCGTCGGCGCCGAGGCGCAGGATTCGCACCTCCGTGCCGTAAACGTCGAGGACGTTGCCGTCCAACTTCAGCAGGAAGCTCATGTAGCCGGTGAAGAAGTTCTGCGGGTTCTCGCTGTCGTTATCTATCAGCCATTGCTGCCCGGCGGAGTCGACGGAGGCGCTCGCCTGCCAGCGCAGCGTGATGCTGTTCTGCCCGAAGGCCGCCCGCGTTCTCGTCAGCGAAGGCGCGACGTAAAGCTCCGTGTCGCCGTTCTCGTCCGCGTCCGTCCAGAGCGTGTAAGTGGTCGGCTGGTCCACTATCTGCCAGACGCTGCCCCCTTGGATGGTCTGTATCTGCGCGTTGTTGGAGAGGACGACGGGCGGCTGCTGCTCGATAAAGGCAATCTTCAACAAGGCCAGGTTGTTGCCCTCCAGGGCCGAGACGTACTTTTGCAGGGTGGGCTGGTCGCCGTCCGGGTTGAGGCTGAACTGTGAAGCGGCGGCGTTCAACTCCGCGACGTAATCCTGGAGGGTGTCGGCGTCTCCGGCGTAGGGCAGGCTGAAGAGGTAGACGCCGCCCTGGTTCGGGTTGCCGGAGGTGGGCGTGCTGATTGCCACCGCCGCGTTCATCAGAGTCGCGCCGTAGAGCTGCGCGTCGGTGAAGTCCGCGCCCTGTAGGTTGGCGTCGCTCAGGTTGGCGGCCACGCCGTTGGCCGAAGGGGTCAGGTCTGCGCCGTTGAACTTCGCGTTGAAGAGGTAGGCGCCGCTGAGGTTCGTCCCCAGCAGTCGGGCCTGCGTGAGATTAAGGTTAGAGAGGTTTGAGCTGTTGAGCTGCGCCTCCTCCAGAATGGCCGAGCCGTCTATGCGCGCGCCGCTGCCGTAGAACTGAATGTTGTTGGCCGACACGCCGTAGAGGTTCGCCCCGGTCAGCACAGCGTTCGGCAGGTAGGCGTCGACGAGACTCGCCGCGGTCGTCGGGGCGTAGACGGTGAGCACCTGTGTGGAGTCAGACTGGGTCTCCGAGCGGATGGTGTAAGTGATGTTGTGGCCCACGTCGTCGAGCGTCCAGACGCGGCCGGCGGCCAGCGTCTCAATCGTCGCGGACGGCGAGAGCGTGATGCCGTTCTGCGCGAAGTAGGGGGCGACGGCCGAGACCTGGCCGGCGTCGAGGGCGGACTCGGCGCCCGCGGGGAGGGTGAAGAGTCGCGCCAGCGAGCCGAACTGCGCGCCCGTCAGATTAGCGCCGACCAGTGTCACGCCGCTCAGGTTCGTGCCGTGCAGGCTGGCGTCGATGAGCGAGGCGCCCGTCAGGTCCGTGCCGCTCAGGTCGAGGCCGTCCATGAGCGAATTGTCCAGCACGGCGCTCTGAAGAGTCATCCTCGAAAAATCGTTATGGTTCATGCCGGAGAGCTTGGCGCCGGAGGCTTGCAACCGGCTCGCGGGGGAGGAGAGGGGGGCGGGGATGCCGCTGACGGTCGCGCTCCTCAAGTCCAGCCACTCCCACGCGCGGTTGATGAGGCCGAAGGGCAGGCGTGCGCTGTTGAAGCTGCCGGGCGCCGACTGCGTGGCGGTCGTAACGGTCGTGCCGTCGTAAATGACGCTCGTCAAATCGCAGCCCGTGAAATTCGAGCCTGAGAGGGTCGCGCCCTTCACGTTGGTTCCGGCCAGCGACGCGGCGGCGAAGTCGCAGCCCGACAGGTTCGCGCCGTCGAAATTCGCCTGGTCGAGAACGGAGTGTCGAAAGTCGGAGCCCTGGAACTGGTAGCCGCCGGAGAAGTCCTGCCCCGTCAGGTCAACAAAACTGAAGTCGCTGTCGGGCCACGACTGAGACTGCGCCATCTCGTAGAGGCCGGGCGTGATGACCGTTGCCGCCGACGCTCCAGACGGACCGGATACGACCGTGTAGAATCCCCAGAAAGAAGCGCCCTGCCAGGTGATGATGCCTATCCCCTGCCCGTTGCCGACCAGATTGCCGTTGCGGTCAGTGGCATTAATGACATTCGGGATAGGGCCGAGCATCCAGGACATTGTGAGCGCGGTGCTGATGTCCGGGGCGCTGGCGACCAGTTGGCACATCCCCGGCCCGCCCAACCCGTCCGCGGAACAGTTCCCGACGGCAATGTATTTCATGTTGCCCTGAAGCTGGATGTAGCCCATGTAGACGCCGAGGAATCCCGGCCGCGGTGTGTTCGCGTACAGGATAAACGTCGCCGAGGGGGTAATCGAGCTTGAGGTCGCCGCGATGCCGTCGCTGCCTCCGGACAGGTAGTTATTGTTCCCCTTGTAGAGGATGGCCCACTTGCCTTGAAAATAGTTGGTCGCCATAGATGTTCGTCCCTTAAATGAAGGAGCGTTTAGAACCCCCGGTCGGGCGGGCCGCGTCGGCTCAGAGGGCGGGCGACGGCGGCGCGCTCTCTAACTGCCGTCGCCGTCCCCCCGCTTCTTCTTCGAGGGCGGCGGAGGGCACCAGTTGTAATCGGTGGGCACGCAGGCGGGCGGCTTCGGCGGCGTCGCCGCGCGCAGCCAGAGTTCGTCCCAGGTCTTACCGCTCCTGGACTGGTTGACCTTCAGCGTCGAGCCGTTCGGGCAGACCGTGTCGGCGTTCATGTTCGTCAGGACGAGTTGCGTGACGTTGCAGGTCTCCGTGTCGAACTCCTCCTGGTTGTGGTCCCCGAGGCGTAAGACGCGCAGCGCCGTGCCGTACACGTTCAGCACGCCGCCCCTGAGCTTCAAGAGGAACTTGACGTAGCCCGTCGAAAAGTTCTGCGGGTTCTCGCTGTCGTTGTCTATGAGCCACTGCTGCCCGGCCGCGTCGACGGCGACGCTCGCTTGCCAGCGCAGGGGCAGGCTGCTTCTCTTGAAGGCGGCCTGCGTCCTCGTCATGCTCGGCGCGGCGTAAAGCTCCGTCTTGCCCTGCTCGTCCGGGCCGGTCCAGAGCGTGTAGCCGTGCGCGCCGTCCACTATCTGCCAGACGGCGTCCGGCTCGACGGTCTGTATCTGCGCGCTGTTGGAAAGGACTACGGGCGGCTGGTGCTTCAGGAAGGCGAGCTTCAGCGGGCCGACGGTGTTGGTCTTGAGGGCCGTCAGGAACTTATTCAGAGCCGTCTGGTCGCCGCCCGGGTTGAGGCTGAAGAACGTCGAGGCCGCGTCCAGCTCCGCGGCGTATTGCTGAAGGGTATTGCCGTCCCCCTTGAAGGGCAGGCTGAAGAGGTAGACGCCGCCCTGCCTCGGGTTGGCCTTCGTCGGGACGTTGACGGCGACGGCGGCGTTGGTCAGGTTCGCCCCGTAGAGCTGCGCGTCGGTGAAGTCCGCGCCCTGCAGGTTGGCGTCGCTCAGGTCGGCGGCCCCGCCCGACGCCGACGCGCTCAGGTTGGCCTTGTTGAACTTGGCGTTGAAGAGATGCGAGTTACTCAGGTTGGCACCCAACAGTTGGGCCTGCGTGAAGTTGACGGTGCTCAGGTTCGAGCTGTTGAGCTTGGCCTCTTCGAGGATGGCGGAGCCGTCGACCTTCGCCTTGCTGCCGTAGAACTGAATGTTGTTGGCCGTAATCCCGTAGAGGTTGGCCCCGGTCAGCACGGCGTCCGGCATGTAAGCGTTGACGAGGCTGGCGGCGACGGCGGGCTTGTAGACGGCGAGCGCGTGCGACGAGTCGCCCTGCGTCTCCATGCGGGCGGTGTAGACGACGCGGTTGCCCACGTCGTTCAACTGCCAGACGCGGCCCGCCGCCTGCGTGCCGAGCGAGGCGGACGGGGAGAGCGCGATGCCGTGCAGAGAGAACTGCTGCCTGAGCGACGCGGACACGTTCGGCCCGCCGTCGAGGTCCTTCACGAAGTCGGGGCCGAGCGTGAAGAGGCGGTTCAGGGTGCCGAGCTGCGCCCCGGCCATGTTCGCGCCTTTGAGCGTGGCGTTGGAGAGGACGGCGCCGTGCATGCTCGCCTGGATGAAGGAGGCGCCGGTCAGGTCGGAGTCGTTAAGGTTGACGCCGTCAAGCACCGCGTTGTCGAAGACGGCGCTCTTGAGAGTGAGGCCGGAGAGGTTGTTCTGGTTGAGGCCGGCGAGCAGCGAATAGTTCGCCTGTAAGGGCTTTTCAGGGGTGGAGAGCGGCGTCGGAAGATTCAGGACGGTGGCACCCGTCAAATCGAGCATCGACCAGTCGCTCCCGAGTAGCGATTGGTCGAGCCGGGACCCGAGGAAGGTCGTGCGCCGGTTGTCGGGCGCGGGCGGCTTGAGCGGCGCGGTGTGGAAGTGTGCGGGCGGGTCGGCGACGACGCCCGTCAGGTCCAACTGATTCAAGCTCGCCCCGGCGAGAGTCGAGCCGGAAATGTCGAGCCCCTTCACGGCGCAGTTGTCGAACACGGCGTTCTTCAGCGTGCAGTTCGCGAGCTTCACCCCGGTCAGGTCCAGCCAGGCGAAGTCCAGCCCGTCGCCGTTGCGGCTGGCCTGCACGCTCGCCAGCGACGGCGTGACCTGCGACACCGTGAACGACTGGCCGGCCGACTCGATGACCCCGGGGATGAATATCCCTCGCAGCTCGTATAGAAAGGTGCCGTCCGGCAAAGTCTGAAGCTTGCTGTCGAAGTGTGCCGGGAGGTTGCGGTGGTCGTGTCCGGGGAAGGCGAAGCCCGAAGCCTTCGCCAGCGTCTTCACGAACCCGACCGCGTCGGCGACGTAGTGGCCGCTGTTCATGAGGAAGCAGAGTTTAGAGTCGTCGCGAAGGATGAAGGCGATGTTCGTTTCCATGCCCGGCGGGAAGGGGCCGCCCTCCCCGTTGACGAACCACACGCACAGCACGTGGTCGATGGCATTCTTTCGCCCGGGGTTAGGCTTGTAGGACAGGTAGCCGTTGACGTTAGAGAGGCGGAGTCTCCATTTGCCGAGGAACGTCGCTGTCATGGTAGTCCTTCCTTTCCGCCGCGCCCGTGCGCTCCGGCCGCGGGCCCCGGGGCGGGGGCGGCCCTCCTGCGGGGCCTGTCCCTTCTCTTTAGCTGCCTGAGTCTGAGGTGTGAGCGCACCAGGAGTAGTCGGTCGGGACGCAGGTCGGCGGGGCGGGCGGCGTCGGCGCTCTCAGCCATTGCACGTCCCAACTCTTCCCACTCTGGGCCTGATTCACGCTCAGCTTCGTGCCGTTCGGGCAGACAGTCTCCCCGTTCATGTTCGCCACGCCGAGCGTAGTCACGTTGCAGGTCTCGGTGTCCATCTCCAGCTTGTTGCTATCCCCCAGCCGCTCGACGCGCACCGCCGCCCCGTAGACATCCAGAAGGCTCCCGTTCAGCTTCAAGAGGAACTTGACGTAGCCCGTGGAGAAGTTCTGCGGGTTCTCGCTGTCGTTGTCTATGAGCCACTGCTGCCCGGCCGCGTCTATCGAAGCGGACGCCTGCCAGCGCAACGTCATGTCGTTCTGGTGAAACGCGGCCCGAGTGTCGGTCATGCTCGGCGCGGCGTAAAGCTCCGTCTCGCCCTGCTCGTCCGGGTCGGTCCAGAGCGTGTAACTCTTCTGCCCGTCGACTATCTGCCAGACGGCGTCCGGCTCGACGGTCTGTATCTGCGCGCTGTCGGAAAGGACTATGGGCGGCTGGTGCTTCAGGAACGCGACCTTCAGCGCGGAGACGTTGTTAGTCTTCAGGGCCGTCAAGTACTTCTGCAAGGCTGTCTGGTCGCCGCCCGGGTTGAGGCTGAAGAGTGTCGAGGCTGCGTCCAGCTCCGCCGTGTACTGCTGCAAGGCGTGCTTGTCTCCCGGGTACGGCAGACTGAAGAGGTAGACGCCGCCCTGCTTGGGGAAGGCGCGCGTCGGGACGTTAATCGCCACGGCGGCGTTCGTCAGGTCGGCCCCGTAGAGTAGTGCGTCCGTGAAATCCGCCCCTTGCAGGTTGGCGCGGCTCAGGTTGGTCGCCAGGCCGCGGGCGGAAGGGGACAGGTTGGCTTTATTGAATTTGGCGTTGAAGAGGTCCGCCCCGCTCAGGTTCGTGCCCATCAGTTGGGCCTGCGTCAGGTTCAGGTTGCTCAGGTTGGCGTCGTTGAGCTGCGCCTCTTCCAGAATGGCCGAGCCGTCCAGACGCGCGCCGACTCCGTCGCCGACCCCGTAGAACTGGATTGAGCTTGCCAGCACTTCGTAGAGGTTGACGCCCGTCAAAACGGCGTCGGGCATGTAGGCGCCTATCAGGGTCGCGGCGACGGCGGGCCCGTAGACGAGCAAGTCACGCGCGCCGCCGGCCCCGGTTTCGAGGCGGACGGTGTAGACGACGTGATTGCCCGCGTCGTTCAACTGCCAGACGCGATTCGCGGCCAGCACCTCTATGCTGGCGTCCGACGAGAGGCTGATGCCTTGCTGCTTGAAGAGAGGGGCGAGCGGCGCCACCTGACCCGAGTTGAGGGCCGCTTCGGCGCTCAAGGGTAGTTGAAAGAGGCGGCTCAGCGTGCCGAGTTGGGCGCCCGTCAGGTGCGCGCGGACGAGTTTGACGTTCGTGAGCGTCGTGCCGTGCAGGCTGGCGCCAATCAGCGAGGCGCCCGTCAGGTCGGCGCCGCTCAAGCCGAGCCCGTCCATCACGGCGTTGTCGAAGACGGCGTCGCACAAGGAGAGGCCGGTCAGGACGTTCTTGTTCAGGCCGGAGAGTCTCGCGCCCGCGGCGCGCAGCTTCGTGACCGAGTGCGGCAGGTCGGGGATGGTCGCGTTTCGCAGGTCGGTCCATTGCCAGTCGCCGTTCAGAAGGGCGGCCGGAACCTTTGCGTTCGTGAGCGTCGTCAACTTCGCACTCGTGCCCGCGAGCGTCGGCGGATTTTTAAAAGTGGCCGGCGCCAGTAGCGTTAAATCCTGCTCGGGCATGATGGCCCCGGAGAGTTTCGCGCCCTGTAGGTCGAGGCCGTTCAGTGTAGCGCCGGTGAAGTCAGCGCCCGTCAGCTCGAAGTCGGAGAAAGTTAAGTTGGACAGGTCGTCGCCGTTGAACCTGGCGCCGGTGAAGTTGGTCTTCGTGTCGAAATGAACGCCCGCTAAAGAGGTCTCGGTGAAGTCCGCCCCGGAGAGGTCGCAGCCTTCGAGGTGAACCCCTTCGAGGTGGGCGCCGGTAAAAGTCGCCTTGCGGAGCACGGTGCCGGGCGGGAGGACGGTCTGGCCGTTCATGTACGCGCCCGAGAAGTCGGCGCCCGTGAAGTCAATGCCGGAAAGGTTCACGCCCCTGAAGTCGATGTTGGAGAAGTCGGCGCCCGCGGCCGATTTCGCCTGCCGGTAGGTCGCGAGCGGCTGTGTCTTGACCGTGACTTTCAGGTCGGGGTTGCTGCCGGAAGGGCCGGGGAACCCGAGCACCGCGGCGGCGAGGGTTAAAAACGCTATTTTGAAGTAGAGCGGCGTCGAGTTATAGATCAGGTTAACACTGCCCAGATGATCACGCTGCGTTAGCGGGCTGGCCTTCGTGACATCGCCGGTGAAGGTCACGGACACCAACTGGCTCACGGCGGAATCGCACCTGACCCAAACACCGGGGTTATCAATTTCCTTGAAAGTACAAGTCCCTCCAAACAAGCAGTCGGACTGAAGGAGCATCCCGGCACCATTCGGCGCGGCATAGATGTTGAAAACGTCCAGGTTGGCGGGCAGCCCGGGTTGAGTGGAGCCGAGTCGGGCAGAAGCGACGAGACCGAGTACAAGGGTGTCGGAAAGCAAGGTGTACCCGGGGCCGACATTCCCGTCCACCAAGTACGAATAGATGATCCACTTGCCCATGAATTCCATGGCCTGTTGCTCCGGGGGATGAACGGCGTCGCGTCTTCGGTTGAAGGGACGGCTGCTTGCGCCGTCAGGGTGGGAAGGAGGAGCCGCGGGGGACTTGCTGAGCCCCCTGCGACTCCTCCCGGCGTTCAGGCGGTCTGGTCGGATTCTCCCCACGCCCGTCCGAAGTCAGCCGCGGGCACGCGCCGCGCACGCCTCACGAGTCCGCGTCTCCCTTCGGCGTCGAGGGAATCCAGGTGCTCACCGACGGCTCGGTTCGGTTGTTGGGGCCGAGGATGGCCTCGTAGTTGAGCGTGTAGAGGTTGCGCCACTGGTCCACGATCATCCGCGCGCCGTTGACGCCGGGGTCGCCGGCCTTCTCGGGCGTGCGCGACAGCCACGTCCCGTCCGGGTTGTAGATGTCGAGGTGGTAGTCCGACTGTGCGCCGCCCGTCCCCTGGTACGAGAGGACGTAGACGAACCCCTTCGTCTCGACGCCGACATCGAGATAGTGGATGTCGGGCGAGGCGCCGTCCCTGAGCCCCATCACCGATACCAGTTGTTGCACGCCGAGCGCGGCGGAGTTCTGCGCGTCAGGTTTGATGTCGAAGGTCAGGGTGTTGACCGCGTCGCGCAGGACCCAGTGAGTGTCCTGCGCGACGACCTCGACGCTGAACGTGGAGGCGTGGAACACGTCCAAGTCGGCCTCCATGTCGATGTCGTAGGTCACGTTGTTGCCCTCGTCGACCAACTGCCACGCCGAGCCGGGCGTGACGACGTTGAGCTGGAGCGAGGAGGAGAGGTTGACGCCGCGGCCCTTGAACAGATCGACGATGTCCTGCGGCGGCGCGCCGCTCCCCGTGATCTCGCCGACGAGGCCCGCCGGCAGGTTGAAGAGCAGGGTCGAGCCCCGGTAGGCGTAGGCGTCAGACCGGACGGTAATCTCGTAGGAGACGGCCGGGTTGACGCCCGAGTCGAGCAGGACCCAGTCGGAGTCGGGCGTCGCCGTCACCACCTCAAGCTTGTCGGCGGCTGAGAGCGTGACGCCGTAATCCTTGAACTCCTGAATCAGCGCGGCGCTCGCGACGCCGCCGTTCAGGTCGGGGATGAGGGTGGCCGGGAGCGTCATCAACTGGTTGTTGCCGGAGCTGACGTAGAGGTTCTTCCGTATGTCGTAAGAGGCGCCGGAGCCCTGGTCGATAAGGAGCCAGACGCTCCCGGCCTGCGTGGTCAACACCTGGAAGGGGCCGTTGTCGGAGAGCGCGAGGGCGTTGTTTGCGAACTGCTGCTTGATGTCCGCCGTGACGTTGCCGGCGTCGAGCGCGGCGGCGGAAGTGGAGGGCAGGCTGAAGCTCGGTGCGAGCTGCGGCTGCACGTTCTTCTGGTAAGCCTGCTGGAACGCGTTCGAGAGACTGTTCTTGTTGAGGTCGGCCTTGAACTGCGCGTCGACCGTGAAGGCGAGCGGCCCGGCGAAGCTGGGGACCGGGTTCCCCATCGTGTCGAACGCCTGTATGCGCGCGTTGTCCTGTTCGAGCACGAGGATGCGGCCGTCGGGCGTGACGGTCAGGGCGACGGGGCCGTGGAGCAGCCCCTCGCGCAGGCCCTTGCCGCTCAGCGGCAGCGCCACGGGCGCCTCCGCGTCGGCGACGGCCGCCGCCGGCAGCTTCAGGATGAGCATCTTGTGATACTCGTAGTTGACGCCGACGACGTAGCCGTTCGGGTGGACGACGACGGCGTCGAGCGTCGTGTCGGAGAAGGCGCCCCAGCTCTGCCCCGGCGCGTAGTCGAAGGTGCCGGCGTTGCCGTCGAGCGCCACCTGGCGCAGGTAGTACTTCTGCTCCTTGGCGTAGGAGCGCGAGTCGAGGTAGTAGTTGCGCGGGCTGAAGGCGGGCGTCGGGTAGGCGAAGACGTTGATGGTGTCGGTCTCGCGCCGCAGGTCGTAGAGCGGCTGCCCGGGCGTGCCGACGTACCACTCGGCGCTCGCCTTGACGACGGTCACGACGCAGCCGTTCGGCAGCGTGAAGTTTCCGTTGCCGGTCCCCTGAGTGCCCGACCTGGATGTGGACGAGCCGCCGGCGTTGGCGAAGGCCGTCGCCACGTCCGCCGGGACTGGCTTCCCGTTCGCCCCGTCCAGCTCCGGCTGGTAGGTCGCCGCGGGCATTGTGAAGAGCGGCGCGGGGCCGAACTGGTCGTAGGCGAGGTAGGGCTGGAGCGAAAAGCCGACGGTCGG
>Ga0182001_10000169_pt1 | contig 14697 bp, 13 predicted proteins | sample BulsoiFelSFmetaG_FD_120485 | JGI IMG/M metagenome (GOLD analysis project Ga0182001, IMG submission 120485) | Bulk soil microbial communities from Mexico - San Felipe (SF) metaG | ecosystem: Environmental > Terrestrial > Soil > Agricultural land | place: Mexico: San Luis Potosi | collected... | reverse complement strand
CGACACCATCGAGCGCAACGCGCGCGCGCAGGCGCAGCTCATCGACGACCTGCTCGACGTGTCGCGCATCATCACCGGCAAACTCCGGCTTGATGTCGCGCCGGTCGACCCTCTCTCATTCATCGACCCGGCCGTCGAGGCCGTGCGGCCGGCGGCAGAGGCCAAGGGCGTGCGCTTGCAGAAGGTGATAGACACCGGCGTCGAGACCGTCATGGGCGACCCGGCGCGGCTCCAGCAAGTGGTTTGGAATCTTCTATCCAACGCCGTCAAGTTCACGCCGCGCGGAGGGCGCGTGCAGGTCCGGCTGGAGCGCGTTGATTCACGCATCGAGGTGGCGGTCGCGGACACGGGCGCGGGAATAGCGAGGGAGTTCCTGCCGCACGTCTTCGAGCGCTTCCGGCAGGCCGACCAGCGGACGACGCGGCAGCACGGCGGCCTCGGGCTCGGCCTTTCCATCGTGCGCCATCTGGTGGAGCTGCACGGCGGCGCCGTGCGCGCCGACAGCGCCGGCGAGGGCATGGGGGCGACCTTCATCGTGTCGCTGCCGTTGGCGCCCATTCTACGGAGGCAGGCGGCGGGGGCGCGGGAGAGGACGGCCGCCCGCGACACGCTGCCCGCGCACGAGTGCCCGGAGCGTTTGGACGGGTTGAGAGTGCTCGTGGTGGACGACGAGCCGGACGCGAGAGAGATGCTCGCCGTCGGGCTCGGCCACTGCGGCGCGGAGGTGGTGACCGCTTCGTCGGCGCACGAGGCGCTCGAAGCCTTGTCGGGAGGAAAGTTCGACGCCCTCGTCAGCGACATCGGGATGCCCGGCGAGGACGGCTACGAACTGATTCGCCGCGTGAGGGCTTTGAAGGCCGAGGGCGGCGGGAGGACGCCGGCCGTCGCGCTCACGGCTTACGCGAGGACCGAAGACCGCCTGCGGGCGCTTCGTGCCGGCTTCGAGATGCACGTCTCAAAGCCGGTGGAGCTGATGGAGTTGATAGTCGTCATCTCCAACCTCGCGCGGCGAGGCGTTTAAAGTTAAGGCAGCCGCCGACCGGCGGCCGGCCGCTGCCGAATACCTCACAAACCTCCGAAGACTCCGCGCCCGGTGTGAGCACGCCCCTCCGCGCGTCTTGCCGCTCCGCTTGCGACAGTCGGCAAAGTGTCACAACTCCCATCCCGCCTCTCCGCTTTGCTGCTAGCCTTCCCGCGACTCTGTTTTCAGCCGAAGGAGAGAACCGCGCGATGTTTAGGAACCTCCTGTCGCTCCTGCTGTTCGTGGCGTTAGTCCAGACGACGTATGCCGCTCCGGTGGACGGCCGCCGGCAAGACTCTTCGAGCGCACGCGCAGGCATCGCCACCGTCGTCACCTTCAGCGCAGACGGCCGGTGGCTCGCGTCGAGGAGACAAGTCAGCGGCGACGTAGACGTTTGGGACGTGGCGGCAGGACGGCTGGCTCGCACGCTCCCAGACGGCGGCCCGCAGTTCGGCGCGCTGGCTCTAGGCCCCGACGGCAAGGTGCTGGCCTCCGCGCGCCGGAAGTCGTTGAAGCTGTGGGAGGCGTCGACCGGGCGGGAAATTCGCACGGTTGACGTGGATGTCTCGGACATCGCTTTCAGTCCCGACGGCCGTCGGCTTGCTGCGGCGGCTTCCGAAGGCGTGCAACTGCTGGACGCCTCGACGCTCCAGCCCTTACACAATTTGAGCCTCGGCGTTAGAACTCGCGGCTCGACGCTGTCGCTCGGCCGGGCTAACGTGGCGTTCAGTCCCGACGGCCGTTTGCTGGCAATCGCGCTGCATAGCACCATCAAAATCTGGGAGGCCGGTTCGGGCCGCGAGGTGCGCACGATAACGAGGGAAGAGCCCCCGACGATGCCCGGACATATCGCCACGGTCGGCGGCATCTCTTCGCTCTGCTTCAGCCCTGACGGGCGCCTGTTAGCGGCGGGCGGCGGCAGCCGACAGGTACGGACGTGGGACGTAGACACGGGGCGCGAGTCACGGAACTTCACCGTCAACGCCATCAACGCTAACGTCATCGGCTTCAGTCAGGACGGGCGGACGCTGATTACTCAGGAGGTCTTTTTGGGCCGAGGGATTGAGCCCGTCATCACCGTCTGGGACGCGGCCGGCGGCAAAGTGCTGGGGCGCATCCCTGTAGAGCACACCATCGACGACGCCGTAGCGGTCATGCCGAACGCCGACAAGCTTGCGGTAGCGTCCCAAAAGGGCTTGCAGATTTGGGACATCGAAACGCGTAAGCTGCTGATGACCTTCGCGGCCGCAAACGCGATTTAGAAGAATCTCAGTCAATGGTTCCCCTTCTCTCCCTGTAGTGAGGGCGTGAAGGCGTTCAAGGTAATAACCGCCCATGTAAAAGCACAAACCTGCGCCAGTCAACCGCACGTGAAACCCCTCCCCTTTCCTCCCACCTCCTTTTCCTCCAGACGCCTCTTTCTCCAGACGCCTCCCCGCCGAATCATCCCCGCCTGAAGCGCCTCCGTGTCTCACGGGCTGCCGCCTAGTGGCTCACTGCTCCGGGTCCTGAGCCTCCGGCGCCGGGGCCGCCGCCTGCGCCAGCGCGATGCTGCGAATCATGCGCCACTGCGCGGGGCGGAAGTCGCCGCCCATTAGCCGCTCCACCTCCTCGGAAGAGGTGCCGCGCCGCAGCATCGAGGCGACAAGGTTGGCCTGCTCCTGTATCTGCCCGGAGTCGAGTTCGGGCCTGCCGGGCTCCTGGGCGCACTGCTTGAGGAACTCCCCGATCCTGGGGTCGGCCTCGCCGCTGCGGTGGATGGCGGTGGCGTAGCCTCCGGGGTTCTGGATGCCTTCGTGTCGGAGACTGTCGGCAAAGGCGCGACATTCTTCGAGCGTGTAGCGGGAACCCACACCCACAGGCGTTTGTGTGTGTGTGTTTAATGTATTTACTTTAATGGGGGCCATATTGGGCTGGCTGCTCAATATGGGCTGGCTGCTCGTATTGGGCTGCCAGTCCAATATGGGCAACCTGTACTCGACTCCCTGGTCCTTGCCGAACCCGTTCGACTGCCCCGTTTTTGCGATCAGCCCTTTCGAAATGAGGCCGGCTACCGCCCTCTTCATTGACGAGAGAGGGACGTTCGACCGTTCCGAAAGTTTGGGGTTACTGATGAAACAGCTATCTTTACCCCACCCCCACGACAATCTGTAGAGCTGCCAGTAGACCGCCTGCTCGTCCGGCTTGAGCATCCGGCAGAGGTAGTCCGAGTATTTGTGCGGGACCCTGACATCCCCCTTGATGTCGGGCACAGAGGCCAGAAGATTGAGGGGATTTGAGACAGTTTGGTTGTCCAATATGGGCTGGCTGCTCGTATTGGGCTGACTGCTCATATTGAGCTGCCAGCCCACTGGGCCACCAGGTGGTTGCTCTGTGAGCTGGCAGCTCATATTGGGCTGGCTGCTCAATATGGGCTCGCTGGTGTCCGGGGCCTCCTCCTCGCGCTTGCGCTTTTTCTCCAGCGCGATTGCCAAGGGGTCTAAGTGGAGTAGTTTGCTGCTCTTGCTGGTCACGCCGCCTCCTCTTCCATCACCGCCTGCTCGTGCTCTATGGAGGCTTCGGCAAGTTCGAGCGAGACGGTCTTCTCGCCGGCGATTCGGGCCGTCTCGTACGCATAGCCGCAGATGCGCAGGATGTCTCGGGGCACTCCGCCCGTCGCCGAGTAGATGAGGTCAATGACTTCGTCAGGGAAGGGAAGCGCCAGCTCGGCCAGCGAGCAGCGGTGTTCAAGCATGGCCCGGGCCTCGGCGAGGGTCAGAGGGCTCAGCAGCGAGTACATGACGATGCGCGACCTGAGGGCCTTGTTGCGGGGCAGTTTCAGGCGCTCGCGCAGCTCTATCTGTCCGGCCATCACTATTTGCAGGAGTTTGGCCGTGTTGCTCTCGAAGTTCAGGAAGGAGCGCAGCACCTCCATGACCTCGGAGTTCATACCCTGCGACTCGTCGAGCAGCAGGACGACGTTCTTACCCTGCGACGCCTGGCCGAAGATGAAATCTTTGAACTCCGTCTTCTGCGCCTGAAGCGAGCGGCGCATCGGCACTTCAAACCCCTGGCAAATGCTGCGGACGAAGGCGTTCGGCGTGTGGAAGTCGGGGTCTGTGAGGAAGGCGACGGTTACGTCTTCCTCTCGGTTCTCGTATTCGAGGTGCAAAAGGCGCATCAGGCTGGACTTGCCCATGCCCGCGTCGCCGAGCACGCAGGTTAAGCCCTGCCGGTTGTCGACCGTGTAACGCACCTTGTGGAGGGCCGAGCGAAGGGAGGGGGTGATGTACAGGGCGGCCGGGTTCGGGGAGACTGAAAACGGGGTCGTAGTCATCATACTTGCCCCTTATACACCCGCGATAGGCCCGAGTAAAGATAATTTCAGCATCCGAGGGGTCAAGTTAGACTAATTATGCCCCGTCCGGGGGATGTGAAGCGAGCCACCCAGCCATGCGCTCAAGGAGACGCAGAGAGTCTGGAGGGGAGGGAGGGAGGCGGTGCAGCGCTTCCCGCACACGGTTTACCAAGCTGTCCCGGTCATTCGTCTCGATAAGCGCGACGCGCGCGGGCGCGGCCTCACGCAGCGCGCTGAAGTAACGACGCAACGGCGCCACCAGCGCGAGGTGCTTCTCGAAGTTACGCCGCGAGCGGGTAGGGTCGCCTGAGCGGCGGCGCCGCAACTCTTCCGCGGTGGCGGTGAGCGCCACGTAGAGGTCTGGAAAGGCGAGCGCGCCCTCCTCTATGCGCGCACGGTAGAGCGGCACGACCGTCTCGACTCCGTCCCAGCCCTCATAGGCATATACCCAGTTGTACCAGAGCCCTTTGAAGGGGTCGCCATCGAGGACGGCGAAGGGGGCGCCGGAGGCAAGCTCCCGTGCGAGCTTCCATTGCGCGGCGTGGCGCTCGACAAACCACTCGGCAGAGAGGCCGGTGGGCGGCGCTCCGGAGGCTTCAAGCTCCGGCACGACGGCTGCGCCGCACTCGTCGGCGAGCGCGGCCGCCAGCGTCGTCTTACCGACGGCGCTGGGGCCTTCGAGGCAGACGACCAGAGGGGCTCGGCCGCGCATTTGTGTGGGCATACGCATGCCTTCGGAGGTGGGTTAAGGTATGCGGGAGGCGTTGAAGTAGAGCCGGCGTATCGTCGCCGGGTGGCAGGGTGCGCGCCCATGTTTGGCGCGGCGCTGTTTAGGACTTCAAATCCGCAGCTTGTTCCTCTCGACCACGTCCTTTATCCGGGCCGTGTCTTCAAGGACGATCCTGTAAATCCACTTGTAGTACCCTTTGCCTTCGAGCAGTCCTTTGGCCTTAGCGTCCCCGATTAACTCCCTCATGGCCTCGTATTCGAGGTAGTTGACGAGTAAATGCAGGTACGAGCTTTCTTCGTTACGCGCCCCGTCTGGCGGCCCTACCGGGACCTTCGGGTACATGGCCCTCAGCTCCGCCTTGGCCTTCTCTGTCCTCTCGGAGTGCTCGTCCAGGAACCAGTGAATCTGCTCGTGCACGAAGGTTGAGAGGAGCGCGTCGCCCTCTCCCCTGGTGCTCAGCGTCAGGACGGGGTGGCTGTGCGGGATGACTCTATCTTCTATCAGGACCTTCCTGGTAAAAATCCACTTCGAGAGGTCGTACTGCTGAAGAAGCTTTTGTAGATTCTCTCTTGTGCGTGACTCGGTCTCGCTATTGTTCTTGAGCGAGATGTCGAGTTTGACCTGCGCCCCCGCGGGAGCACAGAGAAGCAGGGCGACGGCGCAGCACGCGATTAGTTTCATCAACGCTATTCCACCCCATTTCTTCCTTCATCCATCCTTCAAAACCGGCTCCCACGAGGCGTTAGGCTGAGACGCGTGGAGGATATTAGCGGGCGGCGAGGCTGTCAACCGCATGTCACGACAGCGGCCCGCAGACGCCCGGTTAGCCCGGCGCAGGGCGCGTCCGGCGAGCCCCGCAGCACCGGCTAATTGTTAGATAAAGCCGCGGGAACGCCAAAGGTCCGATAACGTCATACTGATGTCACAGACGAGACTAAGTGTCACAAATAATACTACTTAAAAATTGACACCGGTGATAGAATCTGCCTCGCTATGACCAGACATCCCCACCCAGAGAAACTCTCGCTGCTCTCGTCCCACCTCGACGAACTCTTCTCCAGAGTCCTCGGCTGCGGCGGCCTGAAAGCACTGCCGCAGGACTTGGCCGACGAGATCGCCGCCACCGCCGGCGAGGTCATGATCGAGCTGGCGGGCCTGCGCGGCGACGAACTCGCCCGCGGCGTCATCGAAGACGCGCGGCGGTTGCGTGAGGTCGTACGCGCCGCAGGCCCCGAGACTGCCAGGGCCGCGGAGGCCGGGCGCGCTCTCGTCCGCGACCTCAGGCTCGTCATCCGCGAAGATAGACGCGCCGCCTGAGTCACTCCCGCGCCTCATCAGAGCCAACGCCCCTTCCGCGTCGTGAAGTCGTCGCATAACTCCCGGCCGCTGCTTGCTTCAACCGACGGACACCTGCCCTCTGTCACGTCGCCGAATCCTAAGACACGCCCCCGCTCGTGAGACGGGCCGCCGCCCTTCCCGTTGCTATTCCACTCCGGTCATTTGTTGGAAAACTGCATTCGTATAACCCAGAGTATGTCGATAGCTCCAACGACCAGGGAGGCCGTGAGGAATTGGGCGAAGGTATAGAAGGATGTTTCCGGCGGTCGCCGCTGACCCGGCTAAGAAAACTGTCTAAGACAGCTTTGCCTTAACCCTTACCTTATCCGACCCGACACGGCCCTCATCTCCTCGCGGATGTTTACCGGCAGCAAATAGTGCGTCTACTATGAGCTAGAATCACCTGAACGCAGCGCCCTGGGACTGAGGACGTTCATGGTGTCGCGCACGAGCGGGCTAACAACACTTTGCACGAGACCCGTATCAGCGTGCCTCTCATCAAGCTTGCTCATGTGGTCGGGAGTTATTGGAGCAATGATGCGCGCCTCGGAAAACAACACTTCGGATGCTTGTGAGGACTGCGGGGCATTCGTGGCCGGAGGCAGGGACGCGTGCCTGAAGCTGTTTGAAGAAATCCTCGCCAGGGAGTTTAGCGATTACCGATACGGTAGAATCCACCGCCTGACGGTGGACGCCTATTCGCTGCAACACCCTGACAAGTACATGCGTTCGGGGAAATCGTTCGCCGCGCACCTGACGGGGATGTGCGCCGCGCTCGAACATCAAGACGCCCCAGCCCTCAACCAGGCCGTACAGAGGTGGCTGAGCACTAACCCGCAGGTCTTGAAGCCCGCACACCTCCCCGAGCGGCGCGGGGCCTTGAGCATCACATACATCTATAGCGCCGCCGACGCGGACGAACACGTTAAGCGCGTGAGAGAGTGGGCGCGGGATGTCTGGGGCGCCTGGGCCGAGCATCAAGAGCTGGCGAGGCGGTTGATTGGCGAGGCGACTTCTCACGCCGCCAGGGGTTGAAGGGCTCCGGCGCGGGGCGTTGTCAAGACGGCGTGCAACCGGCGCCCGTTCGGCGAGCCTCTCATGATAGTTTAAACGGGGCGCGGGCCTGCCGCCCGCTTTAAGGAGATGCGAGTCGCGGCATTGAACGCCTTAATCACATCCGAGGAGGAATAATGGAGCGTAAAGCAGCGAGTGATTATCCGCAGGAGTTGTTAGACCTGTTCCACGAGTACCAGCACGGCGACATAGACCGCCGCACCTTCCTCGACCGCGCGGGCAAGTTCGCGGTCGGCGGGCTGACGGTCGCCGCGATCTTCGAGAGCCTGCGGCCCAACTACGCGTGGGCGCAGCAGGTCACGCCCGACGACAAGCGCATTAAGGTCGGTTATGAAACCGTGCCGTCGCCGGCTGGCAACGGCTCGATTAAAGGTTATCTGGCCCGCCCCGCGAAGAGTGGGAAGCTGCCGACCGTGCTCGTCATCCACGAGAACCGGGGCCTGAACCCCTACATCGAAGACGTGGCGCGCCGCCTCGCGCTCGCACGGTTCGTCGCCTTCGCGCCCGACGGGCTGACTTCGGTCGGCGGCTACCCGGGCAGCGACGAGAAGGGCGCCGTCGCCTTCCGCCAGGTTGACGGGAAGAAGATGACCGAGGACTTCGTCGCCGCGGCCAAGTGGCTCAAGTCGCGCCCCGACTCTACAGGCAAGCTGGGCGCGGTTGGCTTCTGCTTCGGCGGCGGGATGGTGAATCAGTTGGCCGTCAGGCTGGGCGCAGACCTGAACGCCGGTGTCGCCTTCTACGGCCGGCAGGCGGGCGCCGACGACGTGCCTAAGATTTCCGCGCCGCTGCTCTTCAATTACGCGGGCAACGACCAGCGAGTCAACGAAGGCATAGCGCCATACGAGGCGGCGCTCAAGGCCAACAAGAAGACGTTCACCTCCTACATGTACGAGGGCAAGCAGCACGGCTTTCACAACGACACGACGCCGCGCTACGACGAGGCGGCGGCCAAGCTTGCGTGGACGCGCACCCTCGAATTCTTCGACAAACACCTGCGGTAACGTGCGGCCCCGCACGGCGTTTGGAAGGCCGCGCGGGCGGAGGGCGCGTGTTGAAGGAGGAGGGCGGAGCGTCGCCGTAAAAGGGGGTCTGTGCGACACGCGCGTGCCGGCATCTTGGACAACGCGGCGGCGCTCCAATATAATCTCTATCACCCTCTGGTCAGCTTAAACATACTCTCCCGCTGATGTTATAAGGCCCCCTTTGGACGAAGCCGGTCCTGCTCCCTCGTAAGCCGATAGATGCAGTACCCTCGTGCCCTGTCTGTCACTCGCGGAGAAGCGGCCGCACGGCCCCTCTTGTCTGCGCGCGCCCACGCGCCCGCACGGACGCGCAGGCGGCCCCCTCCGCAAACTTCCCCCTTACAGGCCGTGTTCGAGACGCCCTGCGGAGCGTCACACCTCTTCGACTTGCGACCCGGCGACACGTCCGCGGCGCTTAGTGAGGCGACTGAGTTATGAAGAAGATTGTCCTGCTCGGCCTTATCGCCTGCGCCCTGCCGGCCCCTGCGTCCTTCGCACAGCGCGGCGTGGCGGCGTTGCTACAGCGCGGCGCGGGGGCAGAGGCCCATCAGCGCGAGGGCGCGAGGCTCGCGCTTGAAGGCCGGCTGGAGGAGGCGGCGAAGGCTTTCGAGCAGGCCGCCGCGCTCGACCCGACCAACGGCGGCGCCTTCTACGGCCTCGGCAACGTCTACGCAGAGCTCGGGCGTTGGGAGGACGCCTCGCACGCCTACTACAAGGCCATCGACCTCAACAAAGAGGACGTTGAGGCGCACAACAATCTGGGGGTCGCGCTCGCCATGCGCGGGCTGCACAGGCAGGCTGCGGCGGCCTTCGAGCGGGCCATTAAAATCTACCCGAAGTGGGCCGAGCCCTTTTATCACCTGGGCGAAGCACGGCGCGCGCTCGGGCAGGAGGCCGAGGCGCGCGCCGCCTTCGACAAGGCGCTCCGCCTGCGCCCCGATTACGCCACGCGCCCGCCCCGGCCGTTCGCCGCGGCGCGCACGCAGACGGCCGCCGCGCCGCAGCGCAGTCGAGTGCTTGAGGCCATGAACGCCGTCGGCGTCGGACCCAAAGCGGCCGAAGAGTCGGCCGCGGCTCCGACGCCCGGGGCCGACTCTGCGCCGCTCAGAGCCGGCTCGCCGTCGCGCTCCGTCGATGCTCCCGCCCCTACGTCGTCCGCCCGGCCCGCTCCTGCGCCGCCGGCCGCGTCGCCCTCGAACCCCTTCGACCTCGGCACGAGGGAGGCGCGCGCCGGCCGCCACCGTGAGGCGGTCGCCGCCTTCCGCCAGGCCGTCATCCTCGACAGGCGGAACGCCGCCGCCTACAGCGCGCTCGGCGACTCCTACGCCGCGCTCGGCGACTGGCGCAACTCCGTAGACGCTTACGAGCAGGCCGCACGCCTCTCCCCGGACGACGCGGAGACCTACCAGAAGCTCGGCAGGGCTTACGCCAGGCTGCGCGAGACGGCGGGCGCCGCTGGCGAGGCCGAAGGCTCGCGGGCGGCCGGCGCAGGCGCGGCCACGCCCGCCGCCACAACGCCGCCCGCTGCTTCGAGGACGGGCGCGGCCACGACGACGGGCGCGGCGCGACCTTCGGCGAACGACCCGGACCCGACGGCCGTCTACCGCGTCGGCCCGGGCGACGTGCTCGACGTTCGCCTGCTCAACGGGCGCGAGCGCCGCACCACCGCCTACGAGGTCACGCCGACCGGCCTCCTCGACTACCCGGCGCTCAGAGAGCCCCTGGCGGTCGCGGGCCTGACGGTCGAAGAGGTCGCAGCCCGAGCGCGGAGCCGAGCCACAGGTCGCCGTCGGCGTGCGCGATTACGTGAGCCACGCCATCATCGTCGGCGGCATGGTCAGGGAGGGCGGGACGAAAATCCTACAGCGCGAGGGCGTGCCGCTCTACGCCATCATCGCGCACGCGCAGCCTTTGCCCGGCGCGGGGCAGGCGGTCGTCTTCGCGCGCGAGACGGGGCAGACGAGGATGGTCGATCTCTCCGACCCTGCCGCCATGAAGATGCTCGTGCGCCCCGGCGACGTGATTACCCTGCGAGCGCTCCCGAAACAGTTCGTCTACGTCGCGGGCGCCGTCCGAGAGCCCGGCCAGAAAGATTTCCATTCGGGCATGACGCTGACGCAGGTCGTCCTCGCCGCGGGCGGTGCTCAGGCGGCGGGCACGACGTTCGCGGCCGTCACGCGGCAGGGCGTTGACGGCCGCCTCTCGACGACCAGGTATAACCTCGCGGAGATAAAGGCCGGGCGGACGCCCGACCCGCCCTTGCAGCCGGGCGACCGCGTGGAGGTCCTGCGCTAAGCTCTCTCTCCCGAACTTTTTTCGACGGGTGGTTTTTGAAGGAGACGCCGAATGAAGAATGCTTCCGGGGCCGAAGGTCGCGGGCGGGGCGAGCAGAGGGAGAGCGAACAGTTCTTCCCGTCCGAAGGCCATTTCAGCCCGGTCGTCCCCCTTTCAAATGTCGGGGACCCCGACGAACGAGAGGAGCAGGACGAGACGACGCTCGTCACCGCGCGCTCGACGCGCGGCGCGCGCCACGCGCACGCGACGCGCGCGACGCACGGGGCAGAGCAGTCGTGGGCAACCATCGCAGTCGCCATCCTCCTGTCGGCCATCGCCGGTGCCGCGGCCGGCGTCTACATACTCCGCTCGCAACGCCCGCCGGCCGAGGCGTACAGCGCGGCCCCGGCCGCCGCAGGCGTCGCGGCCGCGCAAGAGCCCGCCTCGAGTGTGGACGGCGCCGCACCAGCCGCGAATGTAGACGGGACGTTGCCCGCCGCCGAGCCGCCTGCCCCTCAAGCTTCCCTGCCCCCTCCGCAGGCGGATGCGGACGTACTCGCGGCCGCTCCCGAGCCGTCCGCACGGCCGGTTGCGCCTGCTTCGTCAGGCGAGGCGGACGCGAAGGTCGAGGGGGTTAAAACGTCCGCGCAGCCCCAGAAGACTTCCGCGCAGGCGAACGAGCCGCCCGCCCGCCGCGCCGCCCAGCCGGAGCCCCGCGGCGTAAGTCCCGCACGCGCGGCCGCAGAGCCGCGGGAGGCTTCGCCCGCGCCGAGAGTCACGCGGGCCGAGGCCGCGCCCCGCCGCGCCGAGAGGCCCGCCCCCGCGCCCGTCAAAACGCCGCCGCTCATCTCCACGCCGCCCCCCTCCGCCAAGCCGAAGAAGGTCATTCAATGGCCCTGAGCGCACGCGCGGCGCTGACGGCCGCCGTGTGACGCCGGCCCAGCCGTCCCCGGTCGTGATGCCCAGGGCGCCGTCGCCGGCCGTGTGACGCCGACGGACGCCGGCGTCCCTTCGCCACGCATCCTTCGCGCAATCGAAATCTGTTCACAACCTACGCCGTCGGCCGGCGGCTATCATTTAGACGAATCGGCGCATCCGCCGGCGGCGGCGTGTTGCGTGAAGTCAGCTTACGGCCGGCGAGGTGCGGACGCGGCCGCGGAAGCAGGAGGCCCCTCGGTCGGCGCTCGCTACGGGGGCCTTTTTCTTATTTCGAGCGAGGCGACGTTCCCCCTTTTAAGGCCGCGAGGGAGCCTTGGTGACTTATGAAGGGGGACGCGACGCGAGACGTGCCGACGGTGCTGGTCGTGGACGACTACGAAGACGGGCGCGTCATACTCAGGCGCATGCTGGAGTCGAAGGGCTTCCGCGTCACGGAGGCCGCAGACGGCGAAGAGGCCGTCGAAGCGGTGCGGCGAGAGTGCCCGGACCTGATTCTGATGGACCTGAACATGCCGCGCGTGGACGGGCTGACGGCCGCACGGAAGATTCGGGACTGTAAAGAGCTGTGCAGCGGCGTGCCGATGGTGGCCGTCACCGCCTACGACGTTTACGGGATGAAGGAGGCCGCGGAGGAGGCGGGCTGCGACGCCTACGTCGCCAAGCCGATTCACGAGCCGGAGTTTGAACGCACGCTGCGCCGCCTGCTGCCCGGCTGGCTCTGAAGGCCGTCCAACTCGTGTTGAGGTGGCCCGCGCGGGCCTTTACAAGCGAACAAGGGGGATTTGGGTTTTGAAAGTGACCATCGGTTGTATCTGCGGCGGCCTGGCCGTCGCCCTGATAATCAATTCCATCTGGGCCTCGACCAAGGGGGGCGGCGAGGGCATGACCTCTCTGCTCATCGCCTTCGGCTTACTGCTGGTGGCCGTCGGCACGCTCAAGCCGGGCGAGTCGAGGGTTTAAAGAGTTCTCGCGCGCGTCGCTCACAACAGCACCGCAACGAAGCCGCAACCACGCGCGACGCGCGCCGACGTAGGATGACGGGCGAGGGGAAGGACGGCCTTCTCCCTTCACAAGAAAGCCGGGGCGCTTATCTGTCGGGGATTTGCGCCCCGGTCTTCTTTTTGGGGCGTGTTGGAGAGGGCACAGGGCCCGCGTTCATGCCCGCCCGCGCCGCCGTGCGCCCGCCGCGCTCTGCAACGATTCCGCACCTCATTCATAAGAGCGCCGCAACCCCGCGCGCACTCACGAAAGGTTATCGTCCACAGACCAATCGCCCCCGCACTTCTTCAGGGACACGGGCCTCGCGCGCAATGCAACCGTGCCCCTCCGGCCGAAGCCGCGGACGATTAAACAGTAATTTTTTCTTGTGAAAGGGAGACAGTGTTCATGAAGTCCAACCGCTTTGGAAAATTTTGCGCCTCGCTGGCGCTCGCGCTGGCGCTCGCGCCGGCCGCCTTCGCGCAGCAGGCGGGCGGCGCCGCCTCTTCGTCAACCGGCGGCAACGCGACCTCCGTCGCCTCCGGGCAGAAGCTCAAGGTCAAGGGCGTGGTCACGCGCCGCGACGCAGACACCTTCGCCGTCCAGGACCAGTCCGGCAACACCGTGACGGTACTCCTGACGGACCGCACCAGCGTCAAGACCAAGGGCGGCTTCTTCGGCGGCGGCACCAACTACGGCGTCACGGCCATCCTCCGCGGCCTCAACCTCGAAGTCGAAGGGCGCGGCGACACCTCGGGCCAGCTCGTCGCCGAGAAGGTCCGCTTCAACGACACGGACCTCCGCACGGCGCGCACGGTCGAGGCCAACGTCACGCCGGTCGAGAACCGCGTCGGCGAGGCCGAGGGCCGCATCGGGCAGGTCGAGCAGAACGCGCAGCGGCTCTCCGGCCAGCTCGACGAACTGGCCGCCGTCTCTAACGCCGCCCGCGGCGGCGCCAAGGCCGCGCAGGAGACGGCGGACGCCGCCGTCGCAGGCGTCAACGCCACCAACGAGCGCATCTCGGCGCTCGACGATTACCAGTCGCAGAACAGCCAGAGCATCCTCTTCAAAGTGGGCAGCGCCACGCTCTCGCCCGACGCGAAACAGCAGTTGGACCAGATAGCGCAGCAGGCGGGCGGCGCCAAGGGCTACGTCCTACAGGTGAGCGGCTTCGCCAGCGCCGACGGCTCGACGGAGGCCAACCGCCGCCTGTCGCAGCGCCGCGCGGAGACGGTCATCCGCTACCTCGTCGAGAATCACAACATCCCTCTGCGCCGCATCATCACGCCGTACGGCTACGGCGAGTTGCAGCCCGTCGCCGACAACACGACGCGCGACGGCCGCGCCGAGAACCGCCGCGTCGAAGTGCAGGTGCTCGTCAGCCGCGGCCTGACGCAGGGCGTGCCCGTCTCCGCGACCGGCGGCGCCACCTCCGCCCCGCCGCAGCAGTAATCAAGGCCGCCGTCTAACACCGAAAGGCCGGAGGGGCGAGAGTCCTTCCGGCCTTTCTCTTCAGGCAAGTGGTTCGCGGTCCTCGCACGCCCGTCGGCGGCCCCGACTCGGCTAGGAGTCCGGCGCGGAAGGCACTAAACTCTGTGGCAAGACTCTCCCGGGCGAAAGAGATCGAGGTGTAACGGGCATGTCTCAGAAGACGGTGCTGCTGGCCGAAGACTACGACGACGCGCGGATGATTCTGAAGAGGCTGCTGGAGATGGAGGGCCACCGCGTCGTCGAGGCGGCGAACGGGCTGGAGGCGGTCGAGCTGGCCGAGCGCCACTCTTCGGAGATCGACCTGATACTGATGGACCTCACGATGCCCGTGCTCGACGGCTACGAGGCCACGCGCCGCATACTTTCGAGCGAGGTGACGAGCCACATCCCCGTCGTCGCGCTCTCGGCCCTCTGCGAGCAGGAGACGAAGACGAAGGCAATCCAGGCAGGCTGTAGCGACTGCCTGCCTAAGCCTCTCGACTTCAAGCTG
>Ga0182001_10000168_pt1 | contig 14711 bp, 13 predicted proteins | sample BulsoiFelSFmetaG_FD_120485 | JGI IMG/M metagenome (GOLD analysis project Ga0182001, IMG submission 120485) | Bulk soil microbial communities from Mexico - San Felipe (SF) metaG | ecosystem: Environmental > Terrestrial > Soil > Agricultural land | place: Mexico: San Luis Potosi | collected... | reverse complement strand
GCCCCGTCGCCTCGCGCCTTCCAGATGAGCCGCCCAGGTCAACAGGCTTGCCCGTGACGACCGCCGTCACGGTGTGGCGTGCATGCATCGAGTAGGTGTCCATAATCCACGCCATCGTCTGCTCGTTGGTGTTCATATCAGGCGCGGGCACATCCTTTTCCGGGCCGATGAAATCAATCAACTCGGCGGCGTAGCGGCGCGTCATCCGCTCAAGCTCGGCCTGCGACATCTGCGTCGGGTCGCAGACGATGCCGCCTTTGCCGCCGCCGAACGGAACGTTGACGACCGCGCACTTCCAGGTCATCCACGCCGCCAGCGCGCGCACCTCGTCAATCGTCACGTCCGGTGAATAGCGGATGCCGCCCTTCGCGGGACCGCGCGCGAAATTATGCTGAACGCGATAGCCTTCAAAGACCTGTATGCGTCCCGAGTCCATCCGCGTCGGGATATAGACTTTCAACTCGCGGTTCGGAACGCGCATCACCGCATAGAGGTCCGGGTCAAGGTCCAAGAGCTGTGCCGCGCGATCGAAGCGTGACATCATGGACTCGAACGGATTGTCCTCTTTCACATGCCGCACATCGTCCGCGATGGCGCTGATTGCAACTGTCATTGATCGCCTCCAAAAGACAGTGACGAGTGACAAGTGACAAGTGACGAGATAAAACCCGCCGCCACTTGTCACTTGTCACTCGTCACTCGTCACTGTTTTTAGAACTTCATTCATCGCGCCCGTGCGATAGCCGTGCAGGTCGAGCGTCACATAGCGGAAGCCGAGGGCGCGGAATCTGCGCGCGAGTTCGTCAACCACTTCGCGCACAAGCGCTCGATCAAGTTCTGTCGGCGCAATCTCCAGACGCACCAGTTCATCATGATGCCGCACGCGAAATTCACGAAATCCAAGCTCGCGCATGATCTCTTCACCGCGCTCCACGGTCGTCAGCCGCTTGATCGTCACGGTCGTGCCATAGGCGATGCGCGAAGAGAGACACGGGCTGGCGGGCTTGTCCCAGGTCGGCAAGCCTGCGCGACGACTCAGCTCGCGCACCTCTTGCTTGCTCATCCCGACTTCTATCAGCGGGCTGCGAACATTATGCTCACCGGCAGCCGCGCGACCCGGACGATAGTCACCAAGATCATCTATCGTCGAGCCGTCAACGATAAATGGCACTCCGCGCTTCATGGCAAGCGGCGCGAGCTTTCCGTAAAGTTCCGTCTTGCAGAAATAGCAACGGTCGGGCGCGTTTGAGATGTAGCGCGAGTCGCTCAATTCTTCCGTTTGGATGAATTCGTGATGAAAGCCGAAGCGCTCGGCGAGTTGTGCGGCCTCTGTGCGCTGTTGGCCGGACAGGCTCGGCGATTCGCCTGTGATGCAGAGCGCGCGCTCGCCTAGAACTTCTGTGGCGACGAGAGCGACATATGAGCTGTCAACGCCGCCGGAGAAAGCGACGACGACCGAACCCATCTCTCGAAAGAGAGCGCGCAACTTCTCTTCTTTCGATTCCGTGCCGGAAGAGACTTGAGCAGTCTCTTCCAGACTTGCATCCGCGACCTCTTGTTCGATAATCACACCGCCACTCACAATCGTCTGCTTCCGAAAGGGACGTGCACGCTCGCGCGCCTCGTCCGCCAGATTTCACTTTGTCTTCTTTTTTTGGAGCGAATCTAACGCGACGCGAATGTTATCACAAGCTTAGCTGAGAACGAAAGACAGTTGGCAGTTGGCAGAAAGCTGTAGCTCGTTGAACGTAAGGTTATAGATAAAGCATTCAACTCGTCAGCCCTTAACTCTCTGCCCACTGCCAACTGCCAACTGCCAACTATTTTTTTATCCGCTCGCGTGCTAAGATTGTGGCCTCCCCGGTTTAGGTCTCGGTTCACGGTTTGGAAAGAAAGTTTCTGGCGATGCGTTCTCGTTTTCTCGCTCGCGCCATAATCTTCTTCTTCGCGCTCGCACTGCTTCTCTGCGTCTCGCCGACTTATGCCCAAACGTCCTCAGACAGTGGCACGGCTGAAGACGATGCGGTCCAGCTCTTTCAACAGGGCCAGGACGCGCACGAGGCTGGCGACCTCAAACGTGCCATCGAGTTGTATGACCGAGCGATTAAGGCGCGACCTGAATTTCCCGAAGCCGAATTCCAACGCGCCAGCGCGCTTCAATCGCTCAATCGTCTGCCCGAAGCCGAAAAAGGTTTTCGTCGCGCGATTGAGCTGCAACCCGATTGGTCACTTCCCTACACCTCGCTCGGCAAACTGCTCGCAAGCCTTGAACAATTTGATGAAGCAGAAAAAGTTCTCAGCCACGCCGTCGAGTTGGACGATAAGAACGTGATGGCCTTCGTCGCGCTCGCTGATGTTGACCTGCGCATGAAAGCCCCGCGCGAGAAGTTGCAGCCGCTGCTTGAGGGCTTGAAACGCTCGACCGACAACAATCCGGCAAATGTCGCTGTCTGGACCGCCAGAGGTTTGGTTGAACTCGCCCTTGATAATAAGACTGCGGCTGGCGCAAGCTTTGACCATGTGCTCATGTTGGATAACCGGAACGTCGAGGCTCTCGTGCGACGCGCGGAGCTTCGTGCTGCTACCGGCAACTATGCACCTGCGCTCGCTGATGCCATCGAAGCAAATCAGATTGAATTAAGCCGCCCAACGCATTCAGCTTTGAGAACTTCTCTGCTGCTGGCGCGAATTTATGTGCAAGCAGGCAAGCCTGACGATGCACTCAAAGTCCTGGACGCGCTCGACGAGAAGAGCAAAGCTTTGCCTCAAGTCGTCGCCTTTCGCAGCTCTTTACAGAAGGATTGCAGCACGAGCACGGCGGAAGAGCGCGCGGCCACAGAAGAGCTGCTCAAGCGAGACCCGCACAATGCCTCGCTTCTCGGCTGTCTCGGCGCGGCCTTGAGAACTATTGACCCGGCGCGCTCGTTAGAGTTATACCGTCAGGCAGCGGAGATTGAGCCGCAGAACATACGCTACGCCGTCGGTTATTCAGCCGCGTTAGTTCAGGCGAGACGTTTTGAAGAAGCTGTGGTAATCTTGCGGCGTATCCTCGTGGTTCAACCTGATAATTTTACGGCGCATGCGAATCTGGCGACCGCGCTTTATGAGTTGAAACAGTTTCCGGCAGCGCTCGCTGAATACAAGTGGCTGCTGGAGGCGAAGCCGGATTTGGTGGTCGCATATTATTTTATTGCCACCGCGCATGATTTTCTTGGAGAATATGCTGACGCGCTCGCAGCCTACGAAACGTTTCTGGCGCGCGCCGACGCACAGACGAATCAATTGGAGATAGATAAGGTCAATCTTCGCCTTCCGGTCCTGCGTAACCAGGTCAAGCGAGGCGAAGGAAAGAAAAAAGGGAAAAGTGAATAGTGAAAACCGAATGGTGAAGAGCGAGAACGCGGTCTGAATTTTCACTGTCCGCTAATACAAGAAAGGGTAATAGCAATGAACTCCCTGATCTCCTTCCGCAGACGAATCGCGCTCAGTTGCCCCCTGCTTTTGACCTTCGCCTTGCTCGGTGCTTATGAAGCCTGCGCTCAGGACATGCGCACGGCTTTCGTGCCCGCGCCGCCGCCCATGAAATTCGTTCCGCGCACTGAGCGCACTCAGCTACAGAGCATGAGTGATGCGAAAGCCCACACGCGCGCCGCCATCGAGTTGGCCGAAGCGCATCTAATGCGAGCCGAGCAATTGACCTCCTCGCAACAGTTCGACGCGGCCTCTGCCGAGATGGGCATCTATCAAGGATTGATCGAAGACGCTCTGCGCTTCCTTCATGACGCGAGCAATGGCAAGGGCAACAAGATGCGCGATACCTATAAACACCTTGAGCTTGCCATCCGTGCCCATTGCACGCGGCTCGAAGCCATCCGCCGCGTGACGCCTTCCGAATACGCCGTCAACGTCAAGGCTATCTGTGAATATGCGCGCGACGCACGCGATGCGGCCATCAATTCTTTCTACGGCGACGATGTGATTAAAGATTCCGCAGAGGGCGAGAAGGTCTCGAACGACGTTGGCGCGAAAGACGCCCCCTCTAATCAAGCAAAGAAACAATGAAGAGATTTTTGCATGCTGGCTTAGCCGTTGCGCTCACGCTCGTCTTACTTTGTAGCGCGCGCATCAGTAGTAGCGCGACACCCGTTTCGCCTACGCGCGATTACCTCACGCCGCAGGAAGTTGATCTTGTCAAAGAGGCGCAGGCTCTGGACAAGCGCATAGATGTCTTCATCAAAGCCGCCGAGAGACGCTTTCAAGTGTTGGGCGTCCAAATTCAAATCACAACCATCGCAACCACCAAGCAGGCGCAGAAGCAGACGCAGAAGCAGGCGCAGAAAGAAGCGGAGTTGTGGGGCGAGTTGCCGCAGGGCACGCGCGCAGAATTAATCACGGACATCGCAGGCATCCTCGACGCGGCCATCGAAAACATAGACGACGTGGCCCTGCGCGATGAGAAGAATCCGCTTGTGCCGAAGTCTCTCCGTAAGCTTTCCGATGCAGCCACACAATTTCAAGGTCGGCTCGAATCCATGCAAGAGAAGGCTCAAGATAAGGGCGAACGTTTAGCGATTGAGCAGGCATTGCAGAACGTGCAGGAGATTTTGGAAGCGGCGGGTAAATTACCGCCCGCGCCGCCGCCCACAAAGAAATAGATGTTCAGGAAAGAGGGTCAACAGAGGGGACGCGATGATTCTCATCAATCGCGTCCCTTCGAGTTTTGTGGAAAGCAATTTTTGAACTAGCATATCTCCAGACTCGTATCACGAGAGGCGAGCGTCGAAGAGTTAAGCAGTAATGCAGTAAGCGAAAGGAAGCGGAAAGACTCAAATGGACAACAGATATTATCCGGGCGTCGAGGTGGACGCGCCAAAATTAATCAGAGAGTTGCAGAGTCTCTTCGATAAAGACTACCAGGTCCAGACCATGCAGGTCGCCGCCTCAAGCGTTCTCCAAGCTCGCAAAGAGAGCACGCTGCGCGATCTGACGGGAATGTCCTCGGCTCTGACAATCAAGATCACGCCGGAGCATGGAGGCACGCGCGTCGAGATCGGCATGCAACGCTGGTTCGACAAGGCTGCGGTCGCCGCAGTCGCCGTGATTCTCTCTTCAGGTTTGCTGCTCGCTCTACCCGCGCTCGGCGCATACTGGCAACACAAGCTGACGGAAGATGCCTGGAAGTTGATAGAGAATCACATCGCGGTCAAAGCCGGTGGCTATGTGCCGCCACTGCCCGGACGTTGCGGGACATGCGGCGCGGCTGCCAGCGCAGGCTCAGACTACTGCTCAACCTGCGGCGCGAACATGCGCGTCGGGCGCACTTGTTCGGGCTGCGGCGCGCAGCAAAAAGATTCGAGCGCACGCTACTGCAACAAGTGCGGCAAAGCATTGGGCAGCGGAGACTGGCGGTAAAGCAGTGAATAGTGAATAGTGAAAAGTTTGGAACAGCTATTCACTATTCACTTTTCACTATTCACTTTTCACTTTTCACTTTTCACTAATCATGTCTCAGCGCCTTAACCGGATCAATGCGCGCGGCGCGTGCTGCCGGGTAGAGTGCGGCGAGGATTGAGACGACGACGGCGAAGAGAATCGCGCCGAGCCAGAGGTAGGGCGGGAGCGCAAAGAAGTCAACGTATGATGCGCCCTGCGGTTGCAGGATAAATCTGTAAGCCAGACGATTCGCCACAGCATCAATTCCCCAGGCCACGAGCGAGCCGACGACACCGCCCACCAGACCAATCACACCGGCCTCGACGAAGAAGATCAATTTTATCTCGCGGTCTTCCGCGCCGATGGCCTTCATAATGCCAATCTCGCGCGTGCGCTCCAGGATAGACATAATCATCGTGTTGGCGATGCCGAATGAGGCGACGACCAGAGAGATGCCACCCAAAAGTCCGAGCGCGGAGTTGATGATGAGAAAGACCGTGCGGAGCTGCTCAAGCTGGTCCACGATTGAGAAGCTGTCGAAGCCCATGCTGTTGATTTTGTTTCTCACTTCAGTTAACGCGACAGGGTCATTGACACGGACGACCGCCGACACATAACCGATCTGCTCGTTCTTGCCTATCGCGCCGCTCTCGCGCGCGAGTTGCAGCGCAACCTCTGCCTGCTCGCTTCTATGTTCTTCGGTCCAGAGGCGCGCGGCCTTGACCGGAATGTAGATATTGTACGCTGGCATGATGCCGCGAAAGCGACGACCGACGCCTGTGAGTTCGTTGCCGAGCACGCCCGTAATGCGAAACGTGCGCGCCACCAACTGGCCGTTTGCCTCGTCGCTCGTTTCATCTTCTTCGAGCGGGATGCCGAAGAAGTTCGGCGTTTCTTCCTCTTCCTTGCCGCTCTTCTTCTCAGGCGGTGCAAGGAGTTCAAGTTTCTGGCCGATGGCGTCGGCAGGATTTTTTATATCGAAGTTACGCAGGAAATCTTCGTCAACGATAGCCTCGTCCGCATCAGGCGAAGAGATCATCTTTCCTGCCGCGAAAGTTTTGAAGCGCGAGGCTTCGTTGGGAACAATCGCCCCGCCGACAAAGGCCGTCTTCGCCTTCCCGTTGATGCGGACATAGACGTTGAATGAGATGTTCGGCTCGACCGAAGCGACGCCGGGGATAGCCGAAATCTCTGCGATGGCCGCATCGTCGAGCGGGCGTTCAGGAGTCTTCTCCGGCTCTGCGGCTGGATTCCCTCTTTCACGTTGCGCGCCCGGTGGTCCACCGTTGCGCCTGTTCATTCCCTCTTCCAACAGATTCGAGACGTTCTTGCCGTAAACAGTAATCTCGTTGAAGAGGTCCAACTCCTTAAAGCGCGCAATCGTGTTGCGCTGCAAGCCCAGCCCGAACGAGACCATCGTGATGATGACCGCGACGCCGACGATGACGCCCATCGTCGTCAAACTCGCGCGCAATTTCGCCTCGCGCAAGTTGCGCGTCGATAGTTTCAGGATGTCACGAAAATCCATGAAAGAATTTGTAGGGGGCAGAGGCTCACTCCCTGCCCGTCGTGTTATCAAAGTAAACGAGCAGGGAGTGAGCCTCTGCCCATACATTTTTAATCGAAGACGTGGTGAACGGCGTCAACGGTCCAGTCGGCGAGACTGTGTGTGACGACATCTGCTTGGGCCGCGCGCAGGGCTTCTTCTGAAACAGTGTTCGTGACGCCGAGAGTTTTCATGCCAGCGCTCAGCCCTGATCGAATTCCGGGCGGAGAATCTTCTATGACCAGACACTCTTGCGGCAGAAGCGGAAGCCTGCGCGCTTCGCGTCGTTTCTCATTCAAGCGTTCGAGGCCGCGCTCGTAACAGCAAGGGTCTGGCTTACAGGCTTGCACATCGCTCGCGCTGACGATGACCGTGAATGCTTCTTCAATGCGAGCGCGTTTGAGGCCGTACTCTATTCCGGCGCGAGTCGCCATGCTGACGACACCGAGTTCGAAATGGCGCGAGGCAGCTTTAACGAACGTGACGACGCCAGGAGCGAGCGGCAGTTCTTCTTCGAGCGCCTGGCGATGAAGCTCCCACTCGCGCGCCATGATGGTCTTCGCCATCTCGTCGGTCAAACTCTTCCCTGCCCTCTCGAAATTGGCGCGCACAAACGTCAGGTCGTCCATGCCGAGCATGGTCATGTAGGTCTCTTCCGTCAGCTCGATGCCCTCGCCCGCGAGCGTCTGTTGATAAGCTTTCAGATGCAGAGGCTCGTCATTGATGATGACGCCGTTGAAATCAAAAAAGATGGCTTGAATCATGAAGCCGCGATTAATCTCAAGTTTGAGTTTTAGAACGAACGGGCGGATTGTAAGCTGCTGGCGCGCTTGCGGGCAAATCAATAGAGATAAACATCCCGGAGGGATGATGGACATTAGCCGGTGGTAAGCCGCGAGGCGCAGCCACCGGTTCTCGATTAAGAAAATGATTAGCGTCCCGCGAGGGACGCCGTATATCTCACAGTATACATCCATCAATTAACGAACGTCCGGCGTCCCCTTCGGGACGCAGCTTGTATTGACTCAATGATTCCGGTGGTTTCACCACCGGCTAATGTCCTCTCATCCCTCCGGGATGTTTTATCTCTAGCAACTTAGGTTAATTACTTTGCATGATGGTTTCCCTCAACGTATTATCCGGCGACTGATATGGAAAACTTGGAAGCGAGGTCTCGCCTTGTCTCAATCATCGGCTACATCCATCTGGCCTATCTTGGCCTTCTTCCTGCGCTGGCGACCTTCGCTCTTCTTTTCAGATACGGACATCCTTTTCCGTTCCTTCTCTTCCTCGGTGGAACGGCTGCCGTCGGCGTGTATCTCGCGGTCACTTTCAGTTACACGCCACAGCCTACTTCGCTCGGCTTCGGATTATTGATCTTGCTCGATGGGCCTTTGTGGGTGTTGCTCTCGTTGCTCCAAACGAGAGTCAATCCCCTGGGCTTTGCGGTCGAAGGTTTTCTGGTTGACGGCACGGCTATCTGGATTTCGATTCTGGTCCTCTCGATTCAAACCTATATCCCTCTGCGCCAGGACCGCTTCACCGCCATCGGCTTCATGCTGGCTGCGCTGGCGGCGACCATCTCGCTGGCCTGGCCTTATCTCAGAGACGAGTTGTGGCGACACTGGGCGAGCATGGCTTTGATTGTCGCAGGCATCGTTGAATCAACGCTGCTTCGCTTCAGCGCGTTGAGTAAGCAACAGGCGGTTCATAAAGATGAGAACAAAGGCGCGGGCTATATCATAGTGATGTTGCTCTTGTGGTTCGCCGCGATGGTTTTGGGAAACGTCTTGCACGAATATTTATCGAAGTAGGTTTGCGCCTCATCCAGCATCTCCGTTCATCTTCTCGCTCAGCTTTCTGTTCTGTTCATCGAAGAGGATGGGCAGACGCTCGCTCTCCAGGACATCAAGGCGACGAAGGATTTCCGCGAGCGACAGTTCGTTCTTGAGGTTGACCTCGTAATCCAAATCTGAGCGCAAACGGTCTTTCCCGGTCTGCCTGTTCTGCGACATCATGATGATGGGAGCTTGAAATGCCTGAAGGATGTTGAGGACGAACAGGAGAAAAACAAAGGGATATGGGTCGAATGCCTGGTTACGAAATACCAGAACGTTGAGCACCATCCAGACGGCCATGAATCCGACCGTGATGAGGATGAATGTCCAACTCCCGCCGAACTCCGCGATGCCATCGGCCAGCCTATCTGCAAGGGTCATGCGCGCGGCCTCTTCTTCGTTGGCGTTGCGCGAGACGCGCTGTCTGAGCAACTCGTCAGTCCGCCGCAGCCTGTGCGTGACCGCGCTCAACATTCTCAGGGCCACGTCGGGCTTGCGATGCACGAAGGCCAGAAAATTCTCGCGCGAGAGAATCGCCAGACGCGCAGACTCCGTGACGGTGGCATCCGCCGAGCGCGGGTTGCCGTCAATAATCGCCATCTCGCCGAAGAAATCGCCGCGCGCCAATTCCGCGAGCGTGACTTCGCTGCCGTCAGCGTCGCAAATGCTGATGCGAATGCGCCCGCTCTCGATCAGAAAGAGCGCATCACCTTTATCGCCCGAACGAAACAACGGTGTTGCGCTCGCAACTTCTCGCAGTTCGAGCAGATTGCGCAGATCGTTCGCGGCTTCGTCATCGAGCGAAGCAAAGAGGGGGACGGAACGCAATGCCTCAAGCGTCATCGCGTGGGGGAGTTCAATGGACATATCATCACCTCAGAAATAAGTGACGAGTGACGAGTTGAAACCGCTTTTCTCGTCACTCGTCACTTGTCACTCGTCACTGTTTTATCTTTCCATCTTTCATAAAGACTATGCGGTCAGCGAAACGCGATGCGAGTTCGCGGTCGTGTGTGACCATCAGGACGGTCAAGCGGTCTCCGTCAACCATCGCGCGCAGGAGCGCGAGCAGCTCTTCGGCGCGCGTCGAATCCAGATTGCCCGTCGGCTCATCCGCGAGGAGAACGCGCGGGCGATTGGCCAGCGCGCGAGCAATCGCCACGCGTTGCTGCTCGCCGCCCGAAAGTTCCGTCGGACGGTGAGCGGCACGCTCCCGTAGGCCAACTCGATCAAGTAGCTCTTCGGCGCGCTTCGTTCGCTCTGATGGTTTGAGGTCGCCGCCGAAGGCCAGAGCTAGGTTGATGTTTTCGGCTGCGCTCATGGTCGAAATCAGGTTGAAGTTCTGAAAGATCATCCCGACAGAATGGCGACGATAACGAGCCATCTGCTTCTTGTTGAAGGGAGCGAGCGAGTTCTGCTCGAAGAGAACTTCGCCGCTCGTCGGGCGGTCAAGACCGCCGAGCATGTTCAAGAGAGTTGACTTGCCTGAGCCGGAAGTGCCTTGAATCGCCACGAACTCTCCCTCTCCGACTCCGAGCGACACATCATCAAGCGCGAAAACCTTCGTGCTCCCCATCTGATATATTTTCGAGACCTCGCGGGCTTCCAGTAGCGGCGTCATTAGCAAGTCACATCAAGCTCGTTCAGACAATTTGCACCACAGAGGGCACAGAGGACACAGAGGAAGAAATAGAATTATGAATGTTGAATGATGAGTTTTGAATTAAAGGCCAGCGGCTTTCAATTCATAACTCAAAATTCATAACTTAACATTTCTCTTTCAATCCTCTGCGTCCTCTGTGCCCTCTGTGGTTAATTTTCGGAGAGACTTTAACACGTCCTCGCCTGTCGGCTCAGCATAAACATACGTGGCGAGAATTTTTTTCCTATACACGCAGGCTTCGATAACTCTATAATAGCGAGCCATACCGACAGCAGTTTAAATTAGTTACTTAATTTTTCTAAAGTGCTCGGGCTTCATCAGTCAGCACACGTGGAGAAAGGATTTTTCCGAAGATGTCACAGCAATATCCGCCGGGTGGAGGGCCTCCTCCGGGACAACCTCCATACGGTCAGCCGCAGCAGCCGCAATACGGTCAACAACAGCCGCAGCAACAACCTTACGGTCAGCCGCCGCCACAGCAATATCCGCAGCAGCCTCCGTATGGCCAGCCGCAGCAGCAACCGCCCTACGGCTATCCGCCGCAGCAGCAATACCCGCAGCAAGCCTATGCCGCGCCCGTGCCGCCGCCTGTCGTCGAGGCGGATGAGTACGAGCGGACTATCACCTTAGTGACTTATGTCTGGGTGGGACTCGGCGTCGCGCTCATTGAGAGTCCAGTCTTTCAAATGACTTTCCTCGGCTATTACGCTGGCGCTTATTTCAGCCTGCACCTGGGCGGGCTAGCTGTTCTGCTGCTCCCGATCTTCGCGCCGAAGGCGCAGCCCAATAGCCAGCTCGTGCGCTTCCACTCGAAGCAGGCGCTTATCATCGCCATCGCTTTTCTAGTCGTCCAATTCGTGCTCGGGTTCACGTACATGATTCCGGGCTACGGCGGGGTATTCCTGGGAGGCATCCTGATGGGCGCGGCGCAGCTTTTCTTCGCTTACCTGGCGGTGACGGCAGGGCTTCGCGCTTTCTTCAATCGTGAACTCTTCCGTGTACCTGTGATCGGCGGCATGGTGGGCCAATAATCTTTTTGACCTTCTTCGCTCGCGCTCACTGAAAGTTCTAGCTAACGGCGCGTGCGCTCTCAGCATCGCAGACTGCGGGAGCGACGCGCCACAGCTTGAACTGCTCCTCATCGAACCCCTTCAACATCTTTTCAAAAGGTGTGGCTGTCAGTTCTGCCTCTGCGCCGTAAAGCATCTCTGCGACTTCCGGGTCTGCATGAATGGCTGAAGAGATGACGACATCGCCGCCCGAGGACAATCCTTCGAGCCGAGCCGCCAGGTTCACAGTGCAGCCGAAATAATCCAATCTTCCGTTGAGCGTGACGGCGATGCATGGGCCGGAGTGGATGCCGACTTTCAGCAGCAGCGGTCTTTGGCCTTCTGGCGGTGAAGCCAGAATCTGCTGCGCCCTTAAAAAAGCTCGCATCGCACCAGCCGGACGACGAAAAACAGCCATCACGGCATCGCCGATTGTCTTCACCAGCGCGCCGTCCTCTTCCGCGATAGCTTCGCGCAGCACGTCGAAGTGATTCATCACGCACCCGAACGCAGGCGCATCGCCAATCTCTCTGTAAAGCTGTGTTGAGCCGCGCAGGTCTGTGAATAGGACCGTCAACGTGCCGACTGAAATCTGCTCGCCGGGACGCAAGGCTTCGTTTGAGAAAAGGTCGCGGAAGACCTGGAGCGCAGTCACCTCTGCGGCGGTCGCGGCCTGATCGCTCCAGGCCATGCGCTCAAGGACGAAGAACTGTTCTTTGGCGGTCGCGTTCTCAAGGCGAAGCTTCGGCATCGTCGTGAGAGCCAGCTCTTCGTTAGACCAACCTTCGTCGCTCGCTTTAAGCAAGACTTCCGGCGAGCCACCCTCAGCGGCTCGCAAATACAGCCCGCCCGCAAGCTCAGAGCTTCTCAGCCTGTAGCGTCCCATCTCAAGCGGCAGCGCAAAGTCACGCTTCGTGCCGGGCGCGAGTTTTTGTTGGATGATAATGTGCGGCGTTACCTGTGGACCACCAACGCAGAACTGCAAACCTTCGACGATGCGCACCGAAGGATTCGGGCGAAAGGTCAACTCGACCGCCTGATCGAAGTTAATCGTGAAGTCCACATTGCACGTCTCGCAATAGACTTCGGAACGAAGGCCCGTGAGCGAGTTGCTCGTCTGTGCAGAGCCGCGACAATGCGGACAGACCATCTCCCATTGCAAATCCAGAAGGCCGACGCGCGTGGCCCAGAGGCAGACTTCCAGGACATCGCGGCGCGGCAGATTCCAATAATCTGCAAGCGTGTGCGAGCGGATGCGCGAGAGCGTGATGTCGTCCGCTTCTTCAATCGTCAATGCGAGCCGCTTGACTATCTCTTCGTTCGCGCCCTGCTCAATCAGCCGCTCGCTCAAAACTTTGAGACGTGCTTCTCCACCTTGCGAAAACTTTGCTGGTGATGGTTGATAGAGTGGAGCTTTGCCGTCTTTGATCTCCTCGTCGTAACGACGAAAGATTTCGCCAAAGCTCTTTTTCGAGAAGAGACCGATTTGAATGGGAATGGCGAGTGTGCCGAGAGGATTGCGAGGCTGTGCCCAGACCTCGTAGCTGAGCTTCGTTCCGCCTTCCGGTTTCGCAGTGAGTTCGGCCTGGACGCGCATCTCGCGCACTGGACCTTTCGTGTAGCGACGGACGACACCGAAGCGATAGGGGCGAATCCACTCGAACGGCTGCTCTTCCCATTCGACACTGATGCCAAACTTTGTGAGACGCAATCGCCGCGCATCGCCCGTCGAGCCTTGAACTTCAACTGCCGGGACGCCCGCGTCCCGGTTAAAGCGATTGGTGTCTGCCACAAGCGGCCAGAGTTTTTCCGGGCTTGATTGAAGATCGTATTCCCAACGGTAATGGAACTCTTTCATAAAAGCAGAATCCAGAAGTCAGAATCCAGAAGCCAGAATGGATACGGCGGAGAACCACTTTCGGATCTTCTTTTATTCTGGATTCTGAATTCTGGATTCTGACTTCTGCTTTTCGGTCACACTTCTTTGTATTCTGAATTCACGTCTTCGTCCGATGAAGCGACGCGATAGTTCTTCGACTGCTTCTGTTTGGTTATCAGGAGGTCGTCTTTTGTCTTCAAGAGGTCCGCGCGCGTATAGACGGACAACTCGAAATTGTAGCCGTGCGTGATGGCGTCCTTCGGGCAGGCTTCGACGCAGAAGCCGCAGAAGATGCAACGCCCGTAGTCTATGTTATAGACCTCTGCGAATCTCTCTTCGACGCCCGTGCGCTCCGTCGCCGGGCGCGGGTCGTCCTTCGCAATGATGTAGATGCAATCCGAAGGGCAGGCCGCCGCGCACAGGAAACAGGCGACACATTTTTCTCTGCCCAGCTCGTCCACATGCAAGAGGTGCTGCCCGCGATAACGCGGCTGCATAGTCACAGGCTCGTCCGGGTACTCGACAGTCCACTTCTCTTTCGGAATGTAAGAGAAGGTCACGCCCATGCCTTTAATGATTGCTTTGGTTGATTCGATAACGTCGCTGATGATTGACATATAAAGCCTCCGCTCGGCCTCACTTTAACGCCGATTCGCATCGTTGCACAAACCCATACCGCATTTACTGGGCAACGAAGTTGTAGTTAATCTCGCCCGTCACTTTAACCGGCTGACCCGAAACCTTCGTCGGCGTAAACGTGGCTTGATAGGCAGCCTGCACGGCTGCTGCCTGTAAGAGCGGATGGCCTTTGACAGCATGTGCCGAAATCACTTTCCCCGATTCATCAATCGTGACCTGCACGGTGACAGTGCCCGAGGCATGTGCGGCGCGGGCAATCGGCGGATACGCTGGCTTCGGCAAACTGATGGCCTTACCGTTGAGCACGCCGCCGCTGACTGGTCCTGAAGGTTTCGCGGGAGTAGTTTCAGTCTGCGGAGTCGGAGCACTCGACGGTGTTGGCTTCGGCGTGCCCGTTGTCTTCCCCACCGGCATGTCTGATTGCGTGTTGCTCGACGTAGCAATCGCAGGAGTAGGCGTGATCGCTGGTTTCTCAGTCTTGTTGGTCGTGCCTTCGACGCTCTGTTCTGTTGAAGGTGTGCCGCCATTCTGCGTTGTGTTCTCGCTCTGTGAGTTTTTCTGCGCGACCTGAGTATTATCAGAGCCGTTGTTGCGGGTCACAATCCAGGCGACGACGATGGCTGAAAGTCCCAGGACCAAAGCCGCCCCAAGAATCCAGGGCAGG
>Ga0182001_10000167_pt1 | contig 14777 bp, 7 predicted proteins | sample BulsoiFelSFmetaG_FD_120485 | JGI IMG/M metagenome (GOLD analysis project Ga0182001, IMG submission 120485) | Bulk soil microbial communities from Mexico - San Felipe (SF) metaG | ecosystem: Environmental > Terrestrial > Soil > Agricultural land | place: Mexico: San Luis Potosi | collected... | reverse complement strand
TTTTCTGGGCAGCATTCCTAAGATCAACGCTGTGCCGAAGACTACTACCGTCAGCGCCGATGATGAGGTTGAGCAAACGGACGCAGCAAACGGAGACACGATGAAGAATGGTCTGCAATTTCGCCTGAGTGAAGGCCCGGGGCAACCTGAACGTCAAGACGGCGTCAATCTTGTCCCCACGACACGCCTCTCCGAGAGCGAGACTCAAAACGTCCTCAAGCGACTGCCGCCTGTGAAAGCGGAATCAGGCGACGAGCAGGATTTTGCCATGCGTGACCGTTCGCTTCCGCCGCCGCGCACTGGGAAAACCATCAACGTTTCGTTTCCCTCGTCCGAGCCTGCCCCGACGCCTGAGCAAACTGTAGCTGGGCCACTCGAAATTCTGCGCTCTGCGCCCGAAGGCGATGTGCCCCTCGCGCCACAACTGAGCATCACATTTTCGCAGCCGATGGTCGCCGTCACTTCAAACGCTGACGTTGAGGCGCAAGAAGTTCCTGTCAAACTCACGCCGCAGCCCGCAGGCAAGTGGCGTTGGGTGGGAACGAAGACTCTGCTCTTTGTGCCGGATGGTCGCTTTCCGATGGCGACCGAATACACGGCAACAGTCGCAGCCGGAACAAAGTCTGCGAACGGCGGGACGCTCTCGACAACGAAGACCTGGACCTTCAAGACGCCGCCGCCGACCCTTAAATCTTCTTATCCATATTCGGGCACACCTGTGGCGCGCGACGCGCTGATGTTCGCCGAGTTCGATCAGCGCATTGATCCGGCAGCCGTGCTTAGCTCAATCAAGGCGCAAGGCGGAAACTCTACTCTCAAACTTCGCCTCGCCACGCAAGAGGAGATTGATGCGGACAAGACCGTCAAGGAGCTTGTCAAATCCGCCGAGAAAGGTCGTTGGCTGGCCTTCCGCGCAGTCAATAACGAGACGGGCGACACGCGCCTTGCGCTCCCGGCAGACTCCGGCATCACTGTCAACATAGGGCCGGGCACGCCCTCAGCCGAAGGACCGCGCACGACAACCGCTGTGCAGAGTTTCTCTTTCCGCACTTATGGCTTGTTCCGCGTGACCGATCACAAGTGCGGCTACGACTACCCACAGAAGAAATGCTCGCCGTTTGATTCGTGGATTATCACCTTCACCAATCCCGTTGATACAACGGCGTTCGATCAATCACAGATTCGCGTCGAGCCTGAAGTTCAAGGATTGAAGACGGCCATCTACGGCCAGACGCTCTACATCGAAGGCATAAAACGCGGGCGCACAACCTACAAGGTCACGATTGACCACACGTTGAAAGACCAGTTCGGTCAGACTTTGGGCAAGGACGAGACGATGACCTTCAACGTCGGGCCAGCAGACCCGTCGCTCGTCTCTTCGGGCAAAGCATTCGTCGTGCTTGACCCGTCTGGGCCACCGGCCTTCTCCGTCTATAGCGTCAATTACCCGACGCTCAAAGTCAGACTCTATCGTGTCGCGCCCGAAGACTATGACAAGTTCGCGCGCTACATGCGCTTCGTCAACGAGTATTACGAAGACACGAAGATCAAGCAGACGGTCCCGCCCGGACAGCTTATCTCGACAAGGACTGTCGAAGTGAAGGGTAAGCCGGACGAGATGACCGAGACTCGCCTTGATCTAAGTCCAGCGTTGGACAACGGCCTCGGTCAAGTCGTCGTGATTGTCGAAGCGGGCACTGGCACGAAGAAACGCGAGCGGCAATCGGTCGAGGCTTGGGTTCAAGCAACCAACATCGGACTGTCCGCCTTCGTTGACAACACAGACCTCTATGCCTGGGCCACTTCGTTGAAAGAAGGAAAGCCTCTGAGCGATGTGCAGATGACCGTTCAGCCTCTGGGCGTTACGGGCACGACAGGCATGTACGGCCTCGCGCGTCTCTCGCTGAAATTGGAGAGCGCGACGAATGTTTCGAGTCTGCTCGTCGCGCGTTCAGGAAAAGATGTTGCCATCCTGCCAGAGCATGATGATTGGTGGAGTACTGGCACGAGCTGGTACAAGCGCGATGCGGTTGACAGTTTGCGCTGGTACGTCTTTGACGACCGCAAGATGTATCGTCCCGGCGAAGAGGTTCACGTCAAGGGATGGATTCGTCTCGTCGGCGGTGGAAAACTCGGCGATGTCGGAATACCCGGCACGAGCGCAGGCCACACCGTCTCTTACGCTCTGCGCGATTCGCAGGGTAACGAGATTACGAAGGGCACGACGCCAATCAACGCGCTCGGCGGGTTTGATTTGAAACTCAAACTGCCCGGCACAATGAATCTGGGCAACGCTTATCTCGATTTGAAAGCCACAGAATCCGGCATGAGCGGCAACGAGCAGCAGCATTACTTTCAGGTCCAGGAATTTCGTCGTCCAGAGTTTGAAGTCAGTGCTCAAGCCTCCGAAGGACCATTCTTCGTCAAAGGCAGCGCGGAGACTTCCGTTACTGCTTCTTACTATGCAGGCGGCGGACTGCCTAACGCGGAAGTGCGTTGGAACGTGACTTCAAGCCCGACCAACTTCACGCCGCCGAATCGCTCGGATTTCACTTTCGGCGAATGGATTCCTTGGTGGCGCTCATGGAATACTCCGAGCGAGAGCCACACGGAAACTTTCATGGGACACACGGATGCAGCCGGAAAGCATCGCCTGCATATTGATTTCGATTCTGTGAACCCGCCGCGCGCTTCAAACGTCACGGCGCAAGCCTCTGTGACGGATGTGAACCGTCAACAGTGGTCCACGACGACGACCTTGCTCGTGCATCCTGCGGATTTGTACGTCGGCTTGAAGTCAGACCGCACGTTCGTCCAGCAGGGCGAGCCTCTGGTTGTGCAGGCGATTGTCACAGACCTCGACGGCAAGGCAGTTGCGAATCGTGAAATCAAGATGCGCGCCGTGTTGATGGATTGGGTCTTCGAGAAAGGAGAGTGGAAACAGAAAGAGACAAACGCTCAGGATTGCACAGTGAAGTCCGCGAGCGATGTTGTGCGCTGCACCTTCACGCCGAAAGAGGGCGGCATGTATCGCGTGACGGCTCGCATACAGGATGAGCGCGAGCGTCTGAACCAATCCGCTCTCACGCTCTGGGTCGCGGGCGGCAAGAATCCGCCGAAGCGCGATGTTGAGCAAGAAAACGTGGACATGATTCCAGACCGCAAGGAGTACAAGGCAGGCGACACTGCGGAGATTCTGATTCAGTCGCCTTTCTATCCGGCTGAGGGCGTGATGACGCTCAGGCGTTCAGGCATCTTGAAGACCGAACGCTTCAACATGGATGGCCCATCTTACACTCTTCGCGTTCCGATTGAAGAAGCCTACACGCCGAACCTCTTTGTGCAGGTTGATCTGGCTGGAGCATCGAAGCGAACGGACGACAAGGGACAGGTTGACGACAAGCTGCCGAAGCGTCCGGCGTTTGCGAAGGGCGAGTTGAATCTTTCGATTCCGCCGCTCTCGCGCAAGCTCAACGTCACGGCCACACCGCGAGACAAGGCGCTTGAGCCGGGCACGGAAACGAGCGTGAGCATCGAAGTGAAAGATGCCAACGGCAAGCCTGTCATGGGCAGCGAGATCGCGCTCGTCGTCGTTGACGAAGCGATTCTTTCACTGACCGGCTATCACATAGAAGACCCGCTCAACACTTTCTATTCTCAGCGCAGCGGCGATGCTACTGATTACCACTTGCGCTCAGACATCCTGCTCGGCAATCCAGAAGATGTGTTGAAGCAGATGCAGCAGGCAGGCAGGGGTGCTAACGGCGAAGTGACGACTGCAATGCAATATAGGGTAATGGGTGGCGCACCTCCGCCGCCGCCTTCGCCGATGGCAGCAAGAAAAGCGCGGGCGAATAATTATGCGATTGACGGATTAGCGTTGAAGGAGGAGGACGAGGCTATCTCGCCTGAGCAGCAAGCTATTCGCCTGCGCGAAAACTTCAACGCGCTTGCCGTCTTCGCTCCATCTGTTCCGACGGACGCGAACGGCCATGCACAGGTCACAGTCAAAATCCCTGACAGCCTGACGCGTTATCGCGTGATGGCTGTCTCCGTTGCCGACGGCAAACAGTTCGGCGAGGGCGAATCAACCATCACGGCGCGCATGCCCTTGATGGCTCGCCCCTCCGCTCCTCGCTTCCTTAACTTTGGCGACCGCTTTGAACTCCCCATCGTCGTGCAGAATCAGACAGACTCGCCCATGAAGGTTGACGTGGCCGTGCGCGCCACCAATGCCGAACTCACAGATGGCGCAGGTCGTCGCGTCACAGTTCCGCCGAACGACCGCGTAGAGGTTCGCTTCCCAACGTCTGCGAACAAGGCTGGCACGGCGCGCTTCCAGGTCGGCATTAGTTCGGGCAAGTGGGCCGATGCGGCGGAGATCAGTCTGCCTGTCTGGACGCCCGCGACGACCGAAGCCTTTGCGACCTACGGCACGGTTGACGATGCAACTCCGGTGGTCCAACCGGTCAAAGCTCCGACCAACGTCTTCAAGCAGTTTGGCGGATTAGAAATCGAAACCTCCTCGACGCAGCTTCAGGCGTTGACGGACGCTGTGCTTTACTTAATGGCCTATCCGTATGAATGCTCCGAGCAATTGTCTTCGCGCATTTTAGCTGTGGCCGCGCTCAAAGATGTCTTGACGGCATTCAAGGCCAAAGATATGCCGACGCCCGACGAGATGTTGAAGGCTGTCGAGCGCGACATTGAAAGGTTGAAGGGCAGGCAGAATGATGATGGCAGCTTCGGCTTCTGGCGGCGCGATGATAACGACTGGCCTTACGTCAGTATTCACGTCGCACATGCCTTAGAGCGCGCCAAAGAGAAGGGCTTTGCCGTTCCGCCCGAGATGCTCGAAAAATCGAAACGCTACCTGCGCGAGATAGAGCGTCACATTCCTTCATGGTATGGCCCGGATGCAAGGCGCGCAATAATCTCTTACGCGCTCTACGTTCGCAATCGCATGAATGATCGTGATACTGCGAAGGCTCGCTCAATCATCGCCGAAGCTGGACTCGAAAAGCTCTCGCTCGAATCCGTCGGCTGGTTGTTGTCTGTTCTTTCGGGCGACCCTGCTTCGCAAACACAGGTCGCGGCGATTCGTCGCCACTTAAACAATCGCGCAACCGAAACGGCTGCGGACGCTCACTTCGCAAGCTCGTACAGCGATGGCGATTATCTCTTATTGAACTCTGATCGTCGCGCCGACGGCATCATCCTCGAAGCCTTGATTGGCGACCAGCCGAACAGCGATCTCATTCCGAAGATCGTGCGCGGCCTGCTGGACCATCGCAAGGCTGGGCGCTGGGACAACACGCAGGAGAACGTCTTCATCCTGTTGGCGCTGGACCGCTACTTCAATACCTACGAGAAGGCAACGCCCGATTTCGTGGCGAAGGTTTGGTTGGGCGACGCGTTCGCCGGACAACAACAGTTCAAGGGACGCTCGACAGACCGCCAACAGGTCAACGTGCCGATGCGATATGTGGCCGAGAAGGAAGGGACGCAGAACCTTGTCCTGAGCAAGGAAGGCACAGGTCGTCTCTACTACCGCATCGGCATGAGCTATGCGCCGACGAACCTTAATCTGAAAGCTGCGGACTACGGTTTCCAGGTCGAGCGTGTTTACGAAGCGGTTGACAATCCTGCGGACGTGCGCCGCGATGCGGACGGAACCTGGCACATCAAGTCGGGCGCGACCGTGCGCGTGCATTTGACGATGGCCGCGCCCGCGCGTCGTTATCACGTCGCATTGGTCGATCCATTACCGGCAGGGCTTGAGGCTTTGAACCCCGCGCTCGCGGTCACGGCTAACATCCCGCAGGACCAGAAAGCGGAGATCACGCGGCGCGGTTACTGGTGGTGGTACGGTCCCTGGTACGAGCACCAGAACTTGAGAGACGAGCGCGCCGAAGCTTTCACGTCTCTCTTGTGGGAAGGGATTTACAACTACTCGTATGTGACGCGCGCGACGACGCCGGGCACATTCGTCGTTCCGCCCGCGAAGGCCGAAGAGATGTATCACCCTGAAACCTTCGGGCGCAGCGCGACGGATAAGGTTGTGGTCGAGTAGTTGGAAGCGTTGTTTGAACCGCAGAGGACGCGGAGGACGCGGAGGGAAGAAAGAGAATTTGAAATTTCAAATCTTGAATCTGAGATTCTTAATTTCTATCTCTTCCTCTGCGATACTCTGCGTCCTCTGCGGTTAATTCTTAAGCGAGATCGAACAAGAGAACGTCCGCAGACTCTTTGCCGACGAGCGTCAAAGTGGATTCTTCACTCGCCGCCGCTCCATCGCCTTGATTGAGAAGCTTGCCGTTGAGTTCAATGCTCCCGCGCGCGACCTGCACCCAGGCGTGGCGATTCGGCTGCAACTCGTGTCTGACTTGTTCAGATGAATCGAGCAGAGTCGCAAAGACCCTTGCATCCTGTCTGATCGTGACAGAGCCGTCGCTCCCGTCTGTTGATGCAATGAGACGCAAGCGAGCGCGTTTTTCTTCATCCTCGAAATGCTTCTGCTGGTAATCCGGGTTGATGCCTGAGGTGTCCGGCATGATCCAGATTTGCAAGAGGTGGACAAGCTCGTCCTTTGAATGGTTGTATTCGCTGTGGCGCACGCCCGTGCCTGCGCTCATCTTCTGCACATCGCCGGGACGGATGACAGAGCCTGTGCCCATGCTGTCCTTGTGTTCGAGCGCGCCTTCCAAAACGTAAGTGATAATCTCCATGTCGCGGTGACCGTGCGTCGGAAAGCCACGACCTGCCGCAACGAAGTCTTCGTTGATGACGCGAAGTGAGCGAAAGCTCATGAAGCGCGGGTCATAGTATTGATCGAAGGAGAAGGTGTGATACGTGTTCAGCCAGCCGTGGTTGAAATGGCCTCGTTCTTCTGACCTTCGAATGATAATCATCTTGCCTTCCCCTCACTTCATAGTGGTTGAACAATAGCCACAGAGACACAGAGGCACGGAGATAAATCATGAAAGGAAGAAATAAATAGATACAATGCCCTCAGCATTCTTTTGCTTCTTCTCTCTTTCTCTGTGCCTCTGTGTCTCTGTGGCTATTTCTTACTCTACATCCTCGCGCGTGACGCCCTCAATCTCTAAGATCAAATCCGCGCCGTAAGCTTTGGCCGGTGTCTGGAATCCAACGGAAACGTTTCCGGCCAGCACGTGGCCGACGATGGCCAGAGATGTGAGCGCGGTGAACTTATAGCCTTCCGGCCCACGCAGGCGCGAGACGGCGCGTCGTCCCTCGTCGTCTCTGACCTCTCCCCAGACGAAGCTCTTGCCGCGCTCGCGCTCCGATTCATTTGGTCCAGGCGGCTGGCTCTTGATTCTCTTCTTCAAAAAATTTTGCGCGGGCTTTGAACCCAAGAGCCAGCCAAAGGCGCGACTCAGTTTCATCATCCGGCGCACGTTCGCCGGAATTGCAGCATAGACCATGATGTTCGGAATGCCTGTGCTGTAATAGGCCGATGCCACATCGCCCCAGGGAATCGTCGTGGCCGTCACGCGCCCGCGCCCGAAATCTATCTCGCGCGTCTTCCATGCAGTTGGCACGCTTGTTAACTTTCCATCGCGGCGAATGAGTCCGCCGCGATTGATGTTCTCAACCATCGTGGTCGCCGTCCCGCGCGAGATGCGCCCCATGCCCTGAATGGCAAGCTCAAGATGCGTAGCGGACGGCAATCTCCTTTTGAGATGCGCCGCCAAACAATCCGTCGGCACAACGTCGAAGCCGACGCACGGGAGCAGCATGACGCCGTTTTGTTTTGCTTCCTCATCGCGCGCAGCCAGTGATTCAATGACCGCAGCCTCGCCAGTGATGTCCAGGTAATGCGTCTTCGTTCTCAGGCAAGCGTCCGCCATCGGCTTCGACGTGCGCGAGAATGGGCCAGCGCAATGAAGCACCGCCGAGACCTCATTCAAAGCCTCGTCAATCGCTGCCGCATCTTCGAGCGAGAAGACGCGAGACTCTAGATTAAGCTCTCTCGCTAACTGCTCGACGCTCGCGCGGTCGCGCCCGGCTAAAACTGGACGCAGGCCGCGCTCCGCTGCCAGATGCGCGATCAGTCTCCCCGTGTAGCCGTTCGCACCGTATAGAAGAAAGTTAGACCACATTGTTTTAGTTTCCGCGCGCGACGCTTGAGCTTCGGACTGCTTCGGATGCGCGGATTGTAACACCTCTCGCGCTGTAGGAACGATGTTTATGGACGCGCGTCTTTTTGCTATGTTGCTGCGGTGGCAGACTTTCGCGCCGAGATGGAAACACTCGTCTGGATTCGTTTGGAGATGGAGAAAGCTTTATTCTTCGATGCGGAGTCTGGCGAGTTGCTTTATTGATACAGCCTAAATCGTAAAGAAAAATATTAACCGCAGAGGACGCGGAGGAACGCAGAGGATTAAAGAGAAAGCAATCTCAAATTCAAAATTTGAGATTTCAAATCTGAAATCTGTTATTTCAGATTCATTATTCTTCCTCTGCGTCCTCTGCGTCCTCTGCGGTTAATCATCGCAATCGCTTTACTGCCCGCTCGCCGCTTCAGCCTCTTACTGCTTGTTGGGCTGCGGCGTGACGCGCAGGTAAGGCTTGAGTGTCTTAAACCCGGCGGGGAATTTCTCTTTGGCCTGTTCGTCCGTGATAGATGGGACGATGATGCAGTCGTCGCCGTCTTTCCAGTTGACGGGCGTGGCCACGCTGTAGTTCGCCGTCAGTTGCAGGGAATCAATGACGCGCAGGATTTCGTCGAAGTTGCGCCCGGTGCTCGCCGGGTACGTAATCATCAGCTTCACCTTCTTGTCCGGCCCGATGACATAGACGGAGCGAACCGTCAAAGTGTCGTTGGCGTTCGGATGAATCATGTCGTAGAGGTCTGAGACCTTGCGGTCTGAGTCCGCGATGACCGGAAAATTCAGAGCCGTGCCCTGCGTCTCTTTGATGTCTTCAGCCCAACGAGAGTGCGAGTCCGCAGGGTCAACGCTGAGACCAATAGTCTTGACGTTGCGTTTGTCGAATTCGGGTTTGAGGCGTGCGACCTCGCCGAGTTCCGTCGTGCAGACGGGCGTGAAATCTTTGGGGTGCGAGAAGAGAACGCCCCAGCTATCGCCGAGCCATTCGTGGAAGTTAATAGTTCCTTCGGTAGTTTCGGCAGTGAAATCGGGTGCAGTGTCGCCTAACCTGATAGCCATAACAGTGGTCCTTTCTACGATAAAAAGTTTCGTTTCCCACTCAAGGGAAAAGCTTTGGACGGGCAAGATTGCGTTGAACTATGTGGGCATTTATATAGGAGTCCGGCGACTCTGTCGAGTCCGGCGAGTCTTGCGAGCCGAAGACTGTTTTGTCGAACCTGCTAGACTCGACAAACTCGCCAGACTCGCTAGACTTTTTTTCTGAATCTTCTTCTCATCCACCCTGAGAACCACCTCAGGGCTGTCCGAAAAAAGCCGTGCTTGGGCGGAGGCTCGTGCGCTTCCGTTTTCGCTTCCGCTTCAATCGCCGTGAAGAACTGCGAGGCCATCATCCGTGCCGCGCCCTGAATCATGCGTTGTCCGACGCTCGCGATTGTGCCGCCGACCTGCACGTCGCCTGAATATTTGATGAGCGTCGCTTCCGCCTGCTCTTCCAGATCAATATCGCCTGTCCCTTTCAAAAATCCAGGCTGGCCTTTGCCTTCGACCACCATGCGGTAGTGTTCGGGCGCGCGCATCTCTTCGAGCCTGACGCTGCCTGTGAAAACGCCTTTGATAGAGCCGACACCAGCTTTGAGCGTCGCCGCATAAGCATTCTCCGCAGTCTTCTCTAAACGTTCGCAACCGGGAATGCAACGCTTCAAGACCTCCGGGTCAGTCAGAGCTTGATAGACGCGCTCGCGTTTCGCTCTCAACTCATGCGTGCCTTCGATCTTCATAATTTTGCAACCGCGCTCTGAATCGCCCGCCGCGTGTAAACCTCGGCGAGATGTCGGCGGTAATCTGCTGACGCGAAGATGTCCGCATTAGCATCAACATTATCTGCGGCATGTGACGCAGCGGAAGTTATAGCCTGTTCGTCGAGCGTGCTTCCCTTGAGTGAGCTTTCAACGCCGCTCGCACGATAAGCTTTCGCGGCGACACCCGTGATGCCTATGCTCGCCGACTGACAACGCCCGTCATCACCTCTTATTAGATTGACGGCGACGCCCACGACTGCGAAACCCGAAGCGGGCTGCGCGACTTTCATGTAAGACTGCACGGCTTTTCCTGGCGGCTGCGTGATGCGAATCTCGCGCAGGATTTCATTTGGCTCAAGCGCGGTCGTCAGCATGTCAACGAAGAAGTCGCTCGCGTTGATGACGCGTTCCCCCTGCGGAGAGACGACGACCATTTCGGCGTCGAGCGCGAGGATAGCGGCAGGCCAATCCGCCGCAGGGTCTGCGTGCGCGAGGCTTCCGCCGATTGTCCCTTTGTTTCTCACCTGCACATCGCCAATCGCAGCGGCGCATTCCGGCAAGAGCGGGCAAATCTCTTTGAGGCGCGCGTTTGATTCAATCTGGTAATGAGTCGTCATCGCGCCGATGCGAATCTGCCCACCATCTTCCGTGATGTAAGCGAGGTCTCTGATTCGTCCTATGTCAATCAAAAGCGATGGCTGCGCGAGCCTCAGCTTCATTGCGGGAATCAGGCTGTGGCCGCCCGCGAGCAGCTTCGCCTCATCCTGATGTTCAGAGAGCAGGCCGATAGCCTCGGCAAGAGTTGCGGGTGCGACGTAATCGAATTGAACTGGAATCATTTTTTAACCTCTAAAAGCAGTGACGAGTGACGAGTGACAAGTTGAAAAACGTCTTTCTTCTCGTCACTTGTCACTTGTTACTGCATTAACAATTTTCCAGACGTTCTCGGGTCGGACGGGCATATCAATGTGACGCACGCCGAAGGGAGAGAGCGCGTCAACAATGGCGTTGACGATTGCTGGTGTTGCGCCGATTGTTCCGGCTTCGCCGACGCCTTTGACGCCCATCGGGTTGACATCCGTAGGCGTCTCCGTGCGGTCCAGCTCAAGCCACGGAATCATCTTCGCCCTCGGCACAGCATAGTCCATGAGCGTGCCTGTGATGAGCTGCCCTTGCTCGTCATAAACCACTTCTTCATAAAGAGCCTGCCCGATTGATTGGACGATCCCGCCCTGCACTTGCCCATCAACGAGCAGAGGGTTGATAACCTTGCCGCAATCGTCAACCGCCACATAACGTTTGAACTCTATCTCGCCCGTCTCGCGGTCAATCTCGACGACCGCGATGTGTGTGCCGAAGGGGAAAGTGAAATTCTTCGGCTCGAAGAAGTAAGTGGCCGAGAGTCCCGGCTCCATGTCGGGCGGTAAGTCTTTCGCCAGATGCGCGGCGAGCGCGATGTCTTGCAGCGAAAGACTCTTCTTGCCGTCAATCTCCGGCTCGGGCAGCGCGGCTGCTGGGGCCTGGCCTGCTGGCAAGTCTGGTTCGGGCACGCCTCCCGCACTCGCTGCGGCCTTGGCCGGTTCAGGCTCAAGACTGAAACCGTTCTCGCCCCAGACGACTTTTGAAACGTCTGCCTTAAGCAGATGCGCCGCGATCTTGTTGGCCTTCTCTTTCAGTTTCTCAATCGCTATGTAAACAGCCGTGCCGCCGACAGCCGTCGCTCGGCTGCCGAATGTGCCGATGCCGTACTGCACAATCGAAGTGTCGCCGTGAATGACTGTGACATCCGCGATGTCGCAGCCTAATTCATCGGCGGCGATCTGCGCGAAGCTCGTCTCTTGCCCTTGCCCGTGCGGTGACGCGCCCGTCAGGATTGTCACCTTGCCCGTCGGCTCGATTCTTACGGTCGCGCTCTCCCAACCACCTGCGGGCATCGCCTGCGATGGACCAAGCGCGCAGATTTCAACGTAGGTCGAAACGCCTATGCCCATGATGCGCCCTTCTTCGCGTGCCTTCTTCTGTTCTTCACGAAGATTTGCATAGCCCGCATTCTCAAGAGCCTTGTCGAGCGCAGCCTGGTAGTTGCCGCTGTCGTAGAAGAGTCCCGTTGCGGTCTTGAAAGGAAACTCATTAGGCTGCGGAAAATTTTTCCGTCTGACTTCGACCACATCCATTCCGAGTTCTGCCGCGACTAAATCAACTGCGCGCTCGACGACATAAGTCGCTTCGGGGCGACCCGCGCCTCTGTAAGCATCCGTCGCCATCTTGTTTGTGAAAACGCCTGTGACGTTGATCTGAATCGCGGGGATTTTGTAGCAGCCGGAAAGCATCAAGCCCGTCAGAGTCGGAATCGCAGGCGTGAGCAGTTGATGATAAGCGCCGAGGTCTGCGAAGACGTTGTAACGCAAGCCTGTGATCGTTCCATCCGTCTGACAACCTACTTCGATGTATCCAACCTGGCCGCGCCCGTGAATCGTAGCTTGAATATTCTCGCGGCGCGTCTCGATCCATTTGACCGGCTTGCCTAATTGCATCGAAATCCAACCGAGCAAAGCTTCTTCGCCATAGACGTTGAGCTTCGAGCCGAAGCCTCCGCCGACTTCGGGCGTGATGACTCGCAACTTGTTTTCTGGAATGCCGATCATCAAAGCGACTTGAGTTCGCATCAGGTGCGGAATCTGCGTCGAAGACCAGATGGTCAACTCCTCTTCACCAGGAAGATAACGAGCCAACACACCGCGCGGCTCCATCGCAATCGGCGCGAGACGCTGATTGATTACTTTCTGCTTGATGACTTTACCGGCGGACGCGAGCGCGGCTTCGATGTCGCCCTCGCCCGCAGTCAATTTATAAGCGATGTTGTCGCCGAACTTTTCATGCACGAGCGCGCCACCCTGTGCAGCCTCTTCCGGGTCAACGACGACCGGCAACTCTTCGTAATCAACCATGATCTGGTCAACGGCATCGCGCGCAACGTAGCGGTCTGTGGCGACGACCGCAGCGATTGGGTGGCCGACGAAATAGACATGGTCGCTGGCGAGCGGGCGATGGTCCGGTACTTTCAAATCAGGCAGCGCGCCTGCGCATGGCACAGGCCCAATCTTTTTTCCGAGGTCGCGCCCAGTGTAGATGGCGACCACGCCCGGCATCTTCAACGCCTCGCTCGTGTCAATCGCGCCAAGGCGCGCGTGCGCGTACATTGAGCGCAGGAACGCGATGTGCAGCGTGTCCGGCAAGCGTATATCATCAACGTAGTGCGCCAGCCCTTTAATCAAGCGCGGGTCTTCCGTGCGCTTCATTCTCCGTCCGACGAATTTGTTTGGCATATGTAACTCCAGTGACGAGTGACAAGTGACAAGTGACGAGTTAAAGGCAGTTCCATCTTGCCACTCGTCACTTGTCACTTGTCACTGTTTTTTTGCTGCATACTCAACCGCTTCGACGATGTGTTGGTAGCCGGTGCAGCGACACAAGTTTCCTTCGAGGCCATGACGTATCTCTTCCTGTGAAGGATTGGAATTACGTTCGAGGATTTGCGTCGCAGCTATAATCATGCCAGGTGTGCAGTAGCCGCATTGCAGACCGTGCCGTTCCCAGAAACCTTCCTGCATCGCATGCAGGTCACCGTTTGCGGCGAGTCCTTCAATCGTCGTCACCTCTGCGCCATCGGCTTGCACGGCAAAGATGGTGCACGACTTGACCGCCTGACCGTCCAGCAAAACGGTGCATGCGCCGCAAAGCGATGTCTCGCAGCCGACGTGTGTGCCCGTGAGACCAAGCACGTCTCTGAGATAATGCACGAGCAACATTCGCGGCTCGACTTCCGTTTGGCGAGTCGTGCCGTTGACGTTGATGCCGATAGCTTTCTTCATTACAGGCTACCTCGCTTCAGTCTGAGTTAGAAAAGAATAATCGGTCGGCTCACCCCGCGCGCGCCGACTCTCTGCATGGAAAGAGAAACAAGAATCTTCTTTGCAGATGCTTCTACGCCAAATTGGGCGGCGAGTCAATAGGAAGTGAAAAGTGAATAGTGAATAGTTAAGAAGAGTTGTTCATTATTCACTATTCACTATTCACTATTCACTTTTCACTAATTACAATGCGCCCGTGAATCTCGTCACTTATCTTTTTCAGGCAGCCGAAAAGCTGGGGCGTTGGCAGCAGCCCGCGATTCTCTGCGGCGACCGCGTCATGAGCTATGAGCAACTTTTCGGGATGGTGAAAAAGTGTGGCCGCGTGATGCAGTCACTTGGCATCTCGACGGGCGACCGGGTAGCGATTGTCGCCGCAGACTCTCCAGAATGGTTCGTCTCCTTTCTAGGGACGATTGCTGTCGGCGCTGTGGCTGTGCCCGCGAGCACGATGTCAACAGCGGCGGAGCTTCACTATGTTCTCAAACACTCCGGCGCGAAGGCGGTCGTCATCAGCTCAGAGCAGATTGAAAAGCTGCAAAGCGTGAGAGACAGTTTACCGCAATTGGAAAATGTTCTACTCGTTGACGGCGAGATGGAAGAGATGCTGAGTTTTGAACAAAGCCTAAATTCAGCTTCAGACGTAACAATCGAAGATGTCAGCGACGACTCTCTGGCATTCATTCTCTACACGTCAGGCAGCACAGGGCAGCCGAAAGGAGCTATGCATCTGCATCGCAACCTGCCTTATACGGTCGAGACCTGTTGCAAGCATGTCTTGCAAGTCGAGCCTGACGACAGACTCTTCTCTTCTTCGCGTCTCTTCTTCGCTTACGGACTTGGCAACAGTCTCTCTTTTCCGCTCGGCTCAGGCGCGACCGCAGTGTTGTGCAATGAGAGGCCGACGCCTCCTGTTATCGCCGAGGTCTTCC